>WNFR01031078.1_pt1 | contig 10306 bp, 7 predicted proteins | sample 5400221 | NCBI WGS metagenome assembly WNFR01 (sample SAMN13153357, study PRJNA577476) | soil metagenome | isolation source: 40 cm soil under Madrone tree | place: USA:California | collected 2016-06-14 | reverse complement strand
CGCAACACGGAGATGTTCGCGGCATGCGACGAGGCATTCGAAGGCGGGCGGCTCATCGCCATCTATCCCGAGGGCGCCACCCGCGCGGAGGCGCACGTGCAACGGATCAAGACGGGCGCCGCGCGGATCGCGCTCGGCTACGAGGCGCACGCCCCCAGGCGCCTCACGCTCGTACCGGTCGGGCTCAGCTTCGAGGCCCGCAGGCGGTTCCGCGGGCGCGTCCTCGTCTCGTTCGGCGAGCCGGTCGCCGTCTCGTCGTACCTCGCCGTCTACCGCGAGGAGCCGGCGAAGGCGCTGCATGCGCTCACGACGGCGATCCAGTGGGCGATGGAGCGCGAGGTGGTCCACGTCGCGCGCATCGACGCGGCGGCGCTCGCTCGCGCCGTGGAGGAGCTCTATCGGGGCGACCTCGAGCGTGAGCTGTGGGAAGAGCGTGGGCTCGCGGGACGGCGGATCGATCCCTTCCATCTCTCGGGGTCGATCGCGGACGCGGTCGAGCACTTCCGCAACCAGGACCCCGAGCGCACCGAGCGGCTCTGGCAACGGATTCTCGGGTACCACGCCGGACTTGCTGCCTACCGGCTTGGTGACGAGGCGGTACGGGCTCGCCTCGAGCGGACGGCGGACCGCCAGCGGGTCGCGCGGTCATGGCAGACCATCGTGAGCCTCCCGCTCTTCGCGTACGGCGCGGCCGCGAACTTCCTCCCGTACTACCTGCCGGGGTGGCTCGCGGCGCGGATGTCGCGCAGGCAGACGGACTACGCGACGACCCGCCTCCTGGCGAGCGTCGTCGCCTTCCCGCTCTTCTGGGTGCTCGAGACCTCGCTCGTCGGGTGGGCGGCCTGGCTCCGCTGGGCGCTCGTCTTCTTCCTCTCACTCCCGCTCGGAGGTCTGATCGCGTATCGGTATCTGGTCGGCACGGGGCGCTTGCGCCATCAGCTCAGGTTCGGCGCGCTCCTCGTCACGCGCGCTCAGGAGGCCAGGCGCCTCCTCGCGGAGCGCCGCGAGATCGTCGGGGAGCTCGAGCGCGCCGGGCGCGACTACGAAAGTGTTGTTGCCTTTCCGCGCAGGATTCCCATATGCTGATGAAACCAGCGAACTATCGTTCTCGGCGACATCCGCCGACGACCGCCGAAGCACACAGGGATCCAGACAGAGCATGGCGGGCGGGACCGCGGAAGGCCGCCGGGTATTCGTGTCGACGCTGCCGGCGGGGCCCGGCGAGCGTCGGCTGGCGCTCGCCGTCGTCCTGGTGTCCGTCGCGATCTTTCTCTCCGCCGTGCCGTTCGCGAAGGTGCCGCTCGGCCAGGTGTGGGCGTTCATCCCGATCTATCAGTCGGCGCTCGTGGTCAACGATCTCATCACAGCCGTCTTGCTCTTCGGCCAGTTCGGCTTCCTGCGGTCGCGGGCGCTGCTGGTGCTGGCCGGCGGGTATCTCTTCACCGCGTTCATGGCCGTGTCGCACATCCTCACCTTCCCGGGTCTGTTCGCGCCGACCGGTCTGCTCGGCGCCGGCCCCCAGAGCACCGCCTGGTTGTTCATGTTCTGGCACGGCGGCTTTCCGCTCTGCGTCATCGCGTACGCGCTGCTCAAGAACGACACGCGCGAGATCGATGGGCCGGCAGGCCGCGCGGGTGTCGCGATCTCGTCGAGCATCGCGGTGATCGTCGCCGTCGTGTGCGGGCTGACGCTCCTCGCCACGGCCGGCCAGCACGCTCTTCCCGCGATCATGCGGGGCCACCAGTACACGGCGGTGATGCTCAGCGTGGTGTCGACCACCTGGGTGCTCAGCCTCCTCGCCCTGGTCGTCCTGTGGCGGCGCCGGCCCCACGCGGTGCTGGACCTGTGGCTCATGGTCGTGATGTGCGCGTGGGTCTTCGATATCGCGCTGGCCGCGGTGCTCAACGCCGGCCGCTTCGACCTCGGCTTCTACGCCGGCCGCATCTATGGACTGCTGGCGGCCAGCTTCGTCCTGATGGTGCTGCTGCTCGAGAATGGCAAGCTCTACGCGCGGCTCGTCCAGTCGACGGCCGAGGCGGAAGCCGCCAATCGCGCCAAGAGTGACTTCCTCTCCCGCATGAGCCACGAGCTGCGCACGCCGCTCAACGGGATCATCGGCTTCTCGCAGCTGCTCGAGCTCGATTCCCTGACGCCGGAGCAGCGCGAGAGCGTCGAGCACATCCAGAAGGGCGGCCGGCACCTCCTCACGCTGATCAACGAGGTGCTGGACATCGCCCGGATCGAAGCGGGCGCGATCTCGATCTCGCTCGAGCCGCTGCCGGTGACCGACGTCGTCCGGAGCGCGCTCGATCTGGTTCGCCCGCAGGCCCGCGGACGTCGCATCACGCTGGTCGACGCCGTCGCCGGCGACGATCACGTGATGGCCGATCGGCAGCGACTCCAGCAGGTGCTGCTGAACCTTCTCTCCAACGCGGTGAAATACAACCGCGACGACGGCAGGGTCGAGGTGTCGTGCACGAAGGCGGGCAGCGGCAGCATCCGGCTGGCCATACGCGATACGGGGCGCGGCATCGCGCCCGGCATGCTCGAGCGCCTCTACACGCCGTTCGAGCGCCTCGGCGCTGATCGATCGGGCGTCGAGGGCACCGGGCTGGGGCTGGCCCTCTCCAGGCGACTGGTCGAAGCGATGCACGGGACGCTGCACGTCGAGAGCACGGTCGGTGAGGGGACGACGTTTGCCGTCGAGCTGCCGCCGGCGGTCGGCCGCTCGGCCGTGGTGGCCGGCACGAATGGCGTTCCGCCCTCCGCGGCCACGCCGAAGACGTTCGGCACCCTGCTCTACATCGAGGACAACCCCGCGAACCTGCGTCTGGTCGAGCGCATCGTCAGCTACCGACCGGGACTCACCCTGCTCTCGGCGGTGCAGGGGAGGCACGGGCTTGAGCTGGCACGTGACCACCAGCCACGGGCGATCGTGCTGGATCTGCATCTGCCGGATCTCGACGGGACCGAAGTGCTCGCGCGGTTGCGCGGCGATCCGAGTACGCGCGATATTCCGGTCGTCATCGTCAGCGCCGATGCGACACCCGGCCAGGTGACGCGTCTCCTCGCGCAGGGTGCGGACGCGTACCTGACGAAGCCGCTGGACGTCTCGGAGTTCCTCGCGCTCCTCGACCGGCTCTTCAACAGAACGGCGACGCCATGCGCGACGACGACCTGACCACCGCGCGGATCCTGATCGTCGACGATCAGCCGAGCAACGTCCGTCTGCTCGAGCGGGTGCTCGTGACCGCCGGGTATCAGGACCTGATGAGCACGCTGGACCCGCGCGAGGTCCTCGAGCGGTACCGCACGTTCCAGCCCGACCTGATCCTGCTCGATCTGCTCATGCCGTACCTCGACGGCGTGGCCGTCCTCGAGCAGCTGGCGACCGAGCTCCCCGCGGGCGCCTTCGTGCCGGTGATCGTCCTCACCGCGGACGTGACGTCCGACGCCAAAAGTCGCGCGCTCGCCGCGGGCGCCCACGACTTCCTGACCAAGCCCTTCGAGCATCTCGAGGTCGTGCTGCGCATCCGAAATCTCCTCAATACACGCCGCCTGTACCTGACGCTCGAGCGCCAGAACCGCTCGCTCGACGAGACGGTGCGGGAGCGGACGGAGCGGCTGCTGCAGAGCGAGAAGGTGGCGACCATGGGCTCGCTGCTGGCCGGCGTCGCCCACGAGCTGAACAACCCGCTGGCCGTGCTCTCGGGACAGGCGCAGCTGCTGCGCGAGACCGTGACCGAGGCCGCGCTCATCCGGCGCGCGGGAAAGATCGGCGACGCGGCCGAGCGGTGTGTTCGGATCGTCCGCAACTTCCTGGCGCTCGCGCGCCAGCGCCCGCCGGAGCGAACGGAGGTGGCGATCCCCCAGGTCGTCCAGAGCGCCGTCGAGCTGCTCGCCTACGAGCTCCGGACGGAGGGGATCGAGGTCGCGCTCGAGGTCGCGGCCGGACTGCCGGCCCTCTCGGCCGATCCGCACCAGCTGCATCAAGTGCTCGTCAACCTCATCGCGAACGCCCAGCAGGCGATGCGCCGGAGCCCCCAGCCGCGTCGCCTCGCCATCAGCGCGTCCCACGATGCCGCCCGAGGCCTGCTCTGTCTGACCGTGGCCGACACGGGCCCGGGTATCCCGGCGGAGATCCGCGCCCGCGTCTTCGAGGCGTTCTTCACGACCAAGCCTCCGGGCGAGGGCACGGGGCTGGGGCTGTCGCTGTGCCGGAGCATCATCGAGGAGCACGGCGGGACGATCGACGTCGACAGCGAGCCGGGCCGGGGCACGCGCTTCACGATCGAGCTGCCGGTCGCGGTGCAGCCTGTCGCGCACGCCGGCGCCGCCTCGGCCGCGCCGCCGCCGCCGATCGGTCCGAAGACGATGCTCGTCGTCGACGACGAGCCGGAGATCGCCGCGGTCATCGCCGAGGCGCTGGAGCGCGACGGACACAAGGCCGACGTCGCGACGAACGGCGCCCTCGCCCTGACGATGCTCGGCATGCGCTCGTACGATCTCGTGCTCTCCGACACGAAGATGCCCGTGATGGACGGCGAGGCGTTCTTCGCCGAGCTCGTGCGACGTGACCCGACGTTCCGACGGCGGGTGATCTTCCTGACGGGCGACGTGCTGAGTCGCGAGAAGCGCGAGTTCCTGGAAGGCACCGGCGCGCCGTTCCTGACGAAGCCCTGCGATCTGGGCGACGTCCGGCGTCTCGTGCAACAGGTCGTCGCGCAGAACGCCGGCCCGAGTCCCTAGGACGCCTCCTCGGTCGAGCGAGCGAACTCGGCGTCGAGCGTTCGCTTCACCATGGAGAGTCGGACCGCGATGAGGGCGACGGAGGCGTCGAAGCCCACCGGTTCGATGAGTCGCAGCGTGTCGGAGGCGAGAAATTGCTCCTTCGCCATCTGAAGCAGGGCGTTGAAGTTCAACGCCAACCCGCCGGGGCCGATCACGCGCGTGTGCGGTGGACGAACGAGCGTGACGGCGTCGAGCATTCGCTGGATCGCGCGAGCGACCTCGACCTTCGTCGGCACCGCCTGGCGTACGCGCTGCGGGAATGAATCGGAGGAAATGCTGAAGTCCGAGACGGTCCACATGACAGTCCCCGGCCTCTCCTTCTTCGGTAACCCGGCTACCTGGGAATCATTCCCAGGCCCGTGGCTTTGCGTCCCAGCCTCACGACTGGTTTGCCTTTATCGGAAAGAGCGTCGGTCAGCTAGTAGGGCAATCGAGGTGCCAAGCTCACCCATCCTGAAACCCTTGAAAAGACGCGACCCCGCCGGCGGCGGTGGCCGCATCCGAGACGGCGGCGTGGCACGCGTGGCTATAAACTGATCAACCCGGCGGCGCCCCTTTCGTTTCATCCACCAATGCCTCAGTATCCTCGCCATGATCTCGACCCATTCGCTCGTCCTCGGGCTGGCCGCGGCACTGACGCTGCTCACGGTCTCCGACGCGCCGGCCGGTCCGGCCACGGAGCAGCTCCGCACGTCGGTCGATCAGGTTGTGAAGATCCTCTCGGACCCGGAGCTCAAGAAAGAGGCGAGGTCGCTGGAGCGTCGCCGGTCGATCCGCGCCATCGCCAACCAGATCTTCGACTTCGGCGAGATCTCCCGACGAAGCCTGGCGCTGCACTGGCAGGCGCGCACGCCGGCGGAGCGCGAGGAGTTCACGCGTCTCTTCGGGGACTTGCTCGAGCAGTCGTACATCTCGAAGATCGAGAATTATTCCGGCGAAAAGATCCAGTACGTCGGCGAGACGGCCGACGGCGACCGCGCCGTGGTCCGGACGCTGATCGTGACGAAGCAGGGCACGGCGATCCCGGTGGACTACCGCATGTTCCCGCAGAGCGACCGCTGGCGGGCGTACGACGTCACGCTCGAGGGCGTCAGCCTCGTCGCCAACTACCGCGCGCAGTTCAACGCCATCATCCAGCGCCACGGCTATCCAGACCTCGTCGCGAAGCTGAAGGTGAAGTACGACGAGCGCCCCGGACCGCGCGAGACCGGCCTTCGTGGCGAGACCGGCGGCCGCGCGGTCACCGCGCCGGTGCCCTCAGAGCGTCAGTCGCCCTAGCCGTTCGGCCCAGAACGTCATCCCGAGCTCCCCGAACGTCCGCTGCGCGGCGGCGAGATGCTCGGGTGACCCCGTGATCCTGGCCAGCGTCGCATGGCACCAGCCGCCCTCCGGACGCGCGCCGAGCTCACGCGCGAGGGCGAGCGCCTCCTCCGCGCGGGTGCGCGCCGTCGCCGCGTCGCCGTCGCCGAGCCGCAGCTCCGCTTCCAGGCGCAGCAGCGGGCCGCGGTAGCCGCGCGCGTCGCGCTCGGTCACGTCGGCGAGGCCGCGCGCGATGATCGGCCGGGCCTTGTCGGGACACCCCGCGGCGAGATAGACCGCGGCCGGCACCGAGCCGAAACGTGTCCATTGTAGCTGCGCGCCCGCCGGCCGCTCGAGGCCGCGCTCGAGATATTCGAGTCCGCGCGCGCGATCACCGCCGAGGAGCGAGGCCCAGGCGAGATAGAGTCCGTTGGCGCAGACGCCGTGCATCAGGTCGTGCTCCTCGGCGATGGCGAGCCCGCGCGTGAGAGCGACAACGGCCGCCTCCAGATCGCCCTGGAGCAGCTTCAGGTAGCCGAGAAACGCGTTCGCGATCGAGAGGCTCGAGGCGTGCCGGATCTCCGTCGCCATCCGGAGCGCCTCGGTGGCGGAGGCGAGGGCGGCGTCGAAGCGTCCCAGCGCACCCTCGGCCTCCGAGCGCCAGCCGCACAGGCTCACGAAGATCGGATAGACGAGCCCGGGCTCGTGGCCCTCGCCGGCCGTCGCGAAGAGCTCGACGCCGATGTCGAACTCCTCGACGGCCTCCTCGAAGCGTCCCATGTCGCGGCACGCGATGGCGGCGATGAAGCGCGCGTAGCTGCGCGTCCGCAGATCGCCGGCATCAGCGCGCGTCGCGGCCTCCCGCGCGCGCTCGAGCGCGCGGTGTAGCGTGCCCGGGATCGCGCCGGCCAGCGCGATCGCCTGCGCCTGCCGCACCTGCACGCGGGCGAGGCGCGGGCCGTCGTCGAGCGACCGCGCCAGCACCTCCACCTTGTCGCCGAGGGCGCCGAGCCCATCGACCTGGCCGGTCGAGATCCGCGTCGACCACAGCTCGAGGTATGCGTCCAGCTCGAGGTTGTGATCCGCCGCATCGCCCAGACGTTGGAGCGCGTCGACGCTGGCCTCGTAGAACGTCACCGCCGTGCCGTAGCGCGCCTCCGCCTGCGCCTTCGCCCCGGCGCGATAGAGATAGGTCGCCGCCGACGTCCACACCTCGCCGCGGACCGCGTGGTGCGCCAGGACCTCGACGCTCTCGGGCGCGTGGCCGCGTTCCCGTGACTCGAGCGCGGTGAGGACACCCGCGTGGACCAGGCGTCGACGCTCGCGGAGCAGGCTCTGATAGGCCACCTCGAGCGTGAGCGCGTGCTTGAAGGTGTATTCGAGCTCGGGAAACAGGCTGGTCTCGTAGAGGAACTCGGCGGCCTGCAGCTGCGCGAGGCCGCGCCGCAGCTCCAGCGCTGTCGTCTCTGCCACCGTCTCGAGCAGCGTGAGGGCCACGGTCTTGCCGATGACGGCGGCCGACTGGAGCAGGTGCTTGATCGACGGCGGCAGCCGGTCGATCCGCGCGGCGAGCACGGCCTGGACGGTGGCCGGCACCTGGATCGTGTCCAGCCCTTTCGCGAGCCGGAAGGAGCCGCGCTCGCCGGCGACCACGCCCGTCTCGACGAGCGTCCGCACGCTCTCCTCGAGAAAGAACGGATTGCCCTCGGTGCGGTCGAGGAGCAGGCGCTTGAGCGGCTCCAGCGGACGGCCCGCGCCCAGCAGTGCGTCCAGCAGCGCCGCCGCGCTCTCGGCCGCGAGGGGATCGATCCGGAGCTGGGTGTAGTAGGTCTTCCCGCCCCAGCCGTGCTGGTACTCGGGGCGATAGTTGACGAGCAGCAGCACGCGCGCCGTCGGCAGACTCTCGACGAGGCTGTCGAGGAGCGCCTGCGTCTCGCTGTCGATCCAGTGCAGGTCCTCGAAGAGGAGGGCGACCGGCTGCACCCGACTCTCGCGCAGCACGAACCGCTTGATGGCGTCGAGGATGCGCTGGCGGCGCTCGGCGGCGCCCAGCGCGTCCCACTGGCGATCGCCCGCCGGCGTCCCGAGCAGCGCGAGCAGGGCCGGCAGCGCGTCGCGCAGCGTCTCGTCCAGCGTGAGCAGCTTGCCGGTGACCTTCTCGCGTACGACGCGCGGCTCGTCGCGCTCCTCGACCTTGAAATACATCCGCAGCAGGTCGATCACGGGCAGATACGGCGTCGCCTTGCCGTAGGAGACGGACGCCGACTCGAGGACCAGCCAGCCGTCGGTGAGGTGTGAGCGGCTGAACTCCCAGTACAGCCGCGACTTGCCGACGCCGGGCTCGCCGACCACGGCGACGAGTTGCCCGGAGCCGGCGCGTGAGCGGTCGCGCGCCAGCGCCAGCTGCTGCAGCTCGGGATCGCGGCCGACGAAGCGCGTGAGCCCGCGCGCGGCGGCCGCGTGCAGCCGCGAGCGGATCGGCGAGGCGCCGGTGAGCTCGTAGACCTCGAGCGGCGCGTCGAGGCCCTTCACCGGCCGCGGTCCCAGCGGCCGCGTGAGGACGTAGCCCTCGATCAGGGCCAGCGTCTCCGACGGAATCAGGATCGTGCCCGGCATGGCCATCTGCTCCATGCGGGCGGCCAGGTGTGTCGTCTGGCCGATGGCCGTGTAGTCCATGTGCAGATCGCTGCCGATGGAGCGCACGACCACCTCGCCGGAGTTGAGGCCCACGCGGATGTGGACCGGCAGCCCGAGGCTGCGATGCAGCTCCTCCGCGTGCTCCTTCACCCGCTGCTGCATCCGGAGGGCGGCGTAGCACGCGCGGACGGCGTGATCCTCGTGGGCGATCGGCGCGCCGAAGAGGGCCATGATGCCGTCGCCCATGACCTGGTTCACGGTGCCCTCGTAGTGGTGGACGGCCTCGATCATGCGCTCGAGCACGGCGTCGAGCAGCCGGCGGGCGTCCTCGACGTCGCGGTCGGCCAGGAGCTCCATCGAGCCCTTGAGGTCCGCGAAGAGCACGGTGACGTGCTTGCGCTCGCCCTCGAGGGCGCCGCGCGAGTCGAGGATCTTCTCCGCGATGTGCGTGGGCGTGTACTCGGCCGGTGAGGCGAAGCGCGTCTCGACGGCGGGGGCGGCGGCGCCCGCGGGCAGCGCGCACTCCGGGCAGAATTTCGCTCCCGGCGGCAGGCGCGTCCCGCAGCGCGCGCAGGCGGCCGCCGCCGCCAGCGGCGCCGCACACTCGACGCAGAACTTCGCGGCGGGAGGACTCTCGTGCTGGCAGCGGACGCACTTCATGGCGGGCAACGCTACCGCGTGACCGGGCGCTTGACAACCACGGCCGGCCGCCGCAGAGTCGAGGCCGCCCGACGAAGGAGACCAGCATGGCCAACCAGATCGCCGCGCAGGGTGTTCACCATTTCCGACTCACCGTCAGCAACGTCGATCGGGCCGTGAAGTTCTACACGGAGGTCCTCGGCTTCACGAAGCTCATGGACCTGAACCCGGGCGCGTTCCTGAGCAACGGCAGCGTGGGCCTCGGCATCGGGCCCCATCCCTTTCCGGACCGCGCGATCAAGAACGATCGCTTCGACGAGAACCGGATCGGCCTCGACCACATGAGCTTCGCGGTGCCCTCACGGGCGGCGCTGGACGACGCGGTCCGCGTCCTCGACAAGCACGGGGTCGCGCACAGCGAGATCCGCGATCTCGGCGAGGCGTTCGGGATCTCCATCGTCGTGTTTCGCGATCCCGACAACGTGCAGCTGGAGGTCAGCGGGCCCCGGAAGTAGCGTCGTCGGCCATCCTGAGAACGAGCACGAGCACGCCCGTGTCGTAGAGCTCCTCCACGAGAAACACGGCGCCGAAGACGAGCAGCCACATCTGCTCGAGGAGCAGGCCCGCCGCGAGCGCCCACCCGCCGCCGATGGCGAGCAGCGCGACGACGACGTACTCCATCACGCCTCCCGCAGTGGCCGCAGTCATGTCGTCCTCCTCTCGAAGTTCGATGCCGAGCATCGTCATGCGGGGAGGGCGACGTCTCAATTACGCGCGAGGTACAGTACACTCGCCGAACAGCTCACGGTCAGGGAGATCGCCATGGCATTGCTCGACGGAAAAGTTGCCATCATCACGGGAGCGTCGAAGGGCATCGGGCGCGCGCTGAGCCTGAGGTTCGCGCAGGAGAAGGCCGCCGTCGTCTGCGCGGCGCGCTCGG
>WNFR01024439.1_pt1 | contig 10307 bp, 12 predicted proteins | sample 5400221 | NCBI WGS metagenome assembly WNFR01 (sample SAMN13153357, study PRJNA577476) | soil metagenome | isolation source: 40 cm soil under Madrone tree | place: USA:California | collected 2016-06-14 | reverse complement strand
GTGCTGCGCGCTTGAAAATTTGCCTCGTTGCTTTGCCGGCTCCAACTGCCGCGCCCGGCGAAGCTTCCGGCGTGATCTCTCCATTCACATCGCCCGATGTTCAGGCGTTGATCGGCCCATTCCGCAGCCGCGGACAGGTCGCGGATTTCATATTGGCCGCGCTGCAATTGCCCGCCTCGCAATGTCGCTTCGAGTCGCGCATCCTCCAGTTGCGCGAGGTCTCCGCTAAATTTTACCTGCAAAGAAGGGTAATCACGCGGGAATACGAACTTTTGCAGCTCCGTCACCACGCGTTGCAACATCGACAATCGCTTTTGCCATTCTTCTTTCGAGATTTCCGACGAAGGCGTGTAATTTGCGCGCTTGATCAATTGGCCGGTCGCGGAGATTCGTATCCCGCAAAAAATCCCTTCTGCCTGACTGACGTAAATCTGTTCAGGCGGAAAATAAACGTGCGCGCGGAAATTCTTCAGCTGTACCCGCTCCACTTCTCCCTCCGCGTTCTTGAGCGGCAGCGTGATTTGCGCGTTCCGCACATCGAGCGCATTGAGAAACGGCTCATGATGAATAAGCGCGGCGTAATTGATATCGAGCGAAATTTCGCTGATACGGGCAAGCGTATTTTCGCGCTTCTTATAGTCGAAAATGCGCACGTCCTTCGCGACCAGGCCGCGAAACGGATCGAGCGTGAGGCGGCCGACGGAGGCTTCGACACCACGCTTGTGCAATTCTTCGACGACGCGATGACGCCACTGCCGGCCAAAGCCTTTTTTCGAGAGATACCACCCGCTGCCAAGCAGGGCCGAAAGTGCAATCACCGCCACGAAGCGCCCCACGCTGATGACGAGCCGGCGCGCAAAAGGAGATCGTCGATCTTGCGCGGGCGGGGTGATTTTTGGCGATTCGAGAACGGAGGGCATTCCCTCACTGCTACGAGATGCGTTTGCAATTTCAAGCTGTAGCGGCGCTCGATGAGCGCCGAATCTCAACGTAAAAAAATGCGACGGTCATAGACCGCCACTACAGTAAAGCCTTCGTTTTTTAATTAAACATGACGATAACTGATCTGCCCGCCATTAACGCGTCGCTGAATTTTATCAGTACAATATTCATTGCGGCGGGCTGGTTTTGGATCCGGCGCAATATCTGGCAGCGACATGTGCCGTGCATGATCGCGGCCATCATTTCATCGACTCTGTTCCTCGTTGGCTACATCATTTACCATGTGCACGTTGGCGAAAAATCATCCGGTTACACCGGTTGGATAGCCGTGATCTATTTCCCGATGTTGGCTTCGCACGTTCTTCTCGCGTTCGTCACCTTGCCGCTGGTCATCCTGACGCTTATTCCGGCGTTTCGACGCCGCTGGGACCGGCATCGACGCATTGGCCGCTGGACGATGCCAATCTGGCTTTATGTTTCGGTGACGGGCGTGCTCGTTTATTTGATGCTCTACAAATGGTTTCCACCACCGAATCTTGCACTCGGGCATTAGTTGATGTTTGATCAGAAGTCGTGCCTCTACCGGCGAGAAAATTATGGTGACGATTGCGACGTTTAACGAACCGGCCAAAGCGAAGCGGCTGAAAGAGCGTTTTCAGCAGGCCGGGCTGCATGCCGATATTCATAATGAGGGCCATTTGCAACAGGTCGCCTTCATGTCGCGACCGCAAGCGAATGCAAAGGTGCGAATTGAGGATAACGATTTCGAGCGGGCACGAGAATTGATGGTCGAGTGGGAAGCGAGCGACCCGGACATCGCTGCGGCCATTATTCGCTGCCCGCAATGCGGTTCGTCGCAAATCGAGTACCCACAGTTGACGCGAAAGGCTATTACGCCGGCCATGGCCAGCGTCCTTTTTGCGCTCAAGGTTTTTCCCAAGGAATTTTACTGCGAGGTTTGCCACTTCACCTGGAGCAAGGCTGAGCAACGCACGCTGGCCCGCCTCTGGCATCGTTTCTTTCCCGGCCGCGAATCGGCCAATCAGAGCTAACGCGCTCGTTCGATCATTTGCTTGTCGCATCGGGAAGCGCGGCTGAAAATCATTTGCGAAACGATTTGTAGACGAATCATCGCCTCGTTTCATCCATGAAATGGCTCTTTGCTTTGCTCCTCGCCTTGGTCGTCTTCGGCGGCGCCGCGTTTTTTGGCTATCGCCTTTTCTTCAAGGAGGAGATTGCTCTGCGCCAGGAGCAGCGCGGTGAAGTTACACCGGTACCGACACCCGACATTAGCCTGCCCGAATTCCAAGCCGCCGCGAAATTGCGGCAGGAAGGCAAGCTGACCGAAACGCGGGAGGCACTGAGCGCGTTCATCCTAAAATATCCAAGCGGTTTGCATGCCGAAGAAGCCAAGGATCTGCTCGGCGAAGTCAACGTCGACATCTTGCTTTCGCGGACGCCTTCGCCGGAGAAACAGGAATACATCGTCAAGTCCGGGGACGTGCTGGCGAAGATTGCGAGGAATCTCAAAACCACGCCCGAGCTGATCATGCGCATGAACAATTTGAGCGGCACCATGCTTCACATCGGCGACCGCCTGCTCATTTCGCACCCTGAATTTTCGATTGTTATTCAACGCAAAGCGAAACTGGTGGTGTTGCTCAACCACGGCGAGTTCTTCAAGCAATATCACGTGCGCGAGGCGAAGTTGTCGCCTAAACAGCCGGCGAAAGTCACCACAAAAGTTGCGGAAACAATGGCGTGGAGAGATGGCAAACGCGTCGGGTTTGGGACGAAGGAGTTTCTTGGAAGCACGCGCTGGATTCGGCTCAGTGCGGCGGCCTACACGCTTTATTCGGTGTCCGATGCGGCGCATCCGGACATTACTCAGCCGCCGCCACCGCAAGGCCTCGGCTTGGACGCTACCGATCTCGAGGAGTTGAGCGGCCTTGTAAACAACCGGACGCCTGTCACCATTACCGACTGATATTCGTTGAAGAGTTAAAGCGGCTACAGAGGTTACGATGTTAAAGCAAGTCGGTTTGTAACTTTTGTAACCTTGTAACTTATTTAACTTTCACCCATGGAGTGGCAACCGCTCGATTTTGAAAAACCGATCTTCGACCTGCAACGGCGTTTGCAGGATTTGAAGGATCATTCCGACGAACACGATGTCGATCTTGACTCCGCGGTTGAGGCGATCGAGGTAAAAATCCGCGAAACCCGGCGTGAAATTTATGACAACTTAACCGCTTGGCAGCGCGTGCAAATCGCGCGTCATGTGCAACGGCCGTTCGCGCTCGATTATGTCGAGCGCTGTTTCACCAATTGGATTGAGTTGCGCGGAGACCGCCATTTCGCGGACGACAAAGCGATGCCGAGCGGCCTGGCCATGCTCGGCTCGCAGCGCTGCGTCGTCCTCACGCACCAGAAAGGCCGGAATACAAAGGAAAACGTGATGCGCAATTTTGGTTGCGCCCATCCGGAAGGTTATCGGAAAGCGTTGCGCTTGATGCGCCTGGCCGAAAAATTCAGCATGCCTGTGATCTCGTTGATCGATACGCCCGGCGCATTTCCTGGGGTTGGTTCGGAAGAACGCCACATTTCGGAAGCGATTGCGGTAAATTTGCGCGAGATGATGAGCCTGCGTGTGCCAATTATCGCCGCGGTGGTCGGCGAAGGCGGCTCAGGTGGCGCCCTCGGCATTGGTGTGGCGGACCGCGTATTGATTTTTGAGAATGCCTACTATTCGGTGATCAGTCCGGAAGCATGCTCGGCCATTCTTTGGCGGGATCGGCGTCACGCTCCCGAGGCCGCGGAGGCTCTCAAACTAACTGCACAGGATTTACTCAAACTCGAAGTTGTCGATGAAATCGTTCCGGAACCGGAAGGCGGCGCGCATCGCGATTATGATTTGTCGGCAGCAAATCTTGGCAGGGCGTTGCGCCAAAACTTGCAGCGCATCGTCGGAACGCCTATCGAAGAACTGTTGAAAAAGCGCTACAAAAAATTCCGGGCACTCGGCAATTTCGCCGAGGGAAAAACAACGGTCACCACCTCTCGTTCGTAGTTGTGTCCCGAGGCAATTTTGATCACGTAGTCTGTTGCGTCTGCGTCGGTCTTTTCGCCGCACTTGCGGAAAGCAATGCGGCCACGGCTGATTTTGTTCACGCGCGCGATACTTTCGCTTTCGAAAATGCCACTGTCTTTAAGTACTATAAAGGTATCGCTTTTTTGCGCGCAAGATCGACATCGCCCGATCAACGTGACCTCTACACGCGCCGGTGTTTCGTAATGACCCGAGCGGCGATGCAATTTCATAAATTTGCCCGCTTCGATCCGCACGGCGCTGCGCTTGACGATCGCACTCTGGCCGCTCGCATCCGCGCTGTGACGCGCCGAGCGCCTTGGCATCAAGCATTGCCGCAAAATCAACGCGTCGTTTTCCCCGGTTACGCCAATCTGCGTGAGATGAGCAAGGCCCGTAGGCACCTCGTGCAGGAAAACATTGGGCTCGGTTGGCCGACTTATATGCGGCTTGGAAACTTCCGCATGTTCTACAAACACGATCGGAAATATCAGGAAAAAACTCACGCGAATCTCGATGCTGCCCTGGCCCGCGGTGATTTGTTCGTTGGTTATCTCTCTACTTATCCGAGCCTGGCAATCAATCACTCGGTCTTGGTTTACGCGCGAAAAACTGCTTCTTCGGAAAACGAACATTACCTCGTTTACGATCCGAACCACGCCGAAGCGTCGCGCCAGCTAACGTGGTCACCCCGCGAGCATGCGTTTTCGTACCAGAAAGACTCGGATTTTATCGGAGGCTTTGTCCGCATTTATCAAGTTTACGGTAAGTGGCTCCAATGAACGATGTTTGATGTTTGATCTAAGCGTCGAATATTAAACTTTAAAATCGTGCCGCCAATGCCAGGAAACCCCATCCCAAATCCCACGCCAACGCCTGCTCCGCCAGCACCGCGACCACCAACGCCGAAGCCAGTGCCGGAACCGTTGCCGCCCAATCCGCCGCCGGTTCCTCCAGTCGGACGCTAAGATCGACAATTAAATTCGCGCCATCGGCGGAAACAAGAAACGGAGCGCCGGATCGACGCGGGCTGCCCATGCAACTTCACTGTGATCGGCCCCTTCAGCTTCGAGATAAGTTAGATCGACATCGAGGCGCCAGCCTTTTATGATCATTTGATCGCGCAGCACGCGGGCCTGCTCCCAACCGGGCTCGGCCGTGCCAGTATCCAGCCAGATTTTCAGCGCCGGCTTCTTTTCGATCATGTCCAAGAGCCGATAAATCGCAAAATCATCCCACCAGATCGACGGCGACATCACGATGAGCCGATTGAATGCGTGTGGAAATAAAAGGCCGATCGCGAGCGTGACCAGGCCACCCAGCGACGATCCGCCCAAACCGGTGAATTCCGGTTCGCGTTTTGTCCGATATTTCTTGTCGATGTAGGGCTTAAGTTCCTCGATCAAAAATTGGCCGTATTGGCGCGCCAGCCCGCGGCTGCGCTTCTTTCGTTTCGCCTTCGCGTCAATGACACCGCCAGTCGGCGCATATTCGTGAATCCGATCCTCCCCCGTATTTGCAATCGCCACGATAATGAGCGGCTCGATCAACTTTTTTCGAACCAGTCGCTCAGCTGTTTCATCCACGCTCCATTCGACGCCGGAGAACGAAGTTGCCGCATCAAAAACGTTCTGGCCAGCGTGTGTTTAGCCATTCCAAAAACAGACGCATCGCTGAACATGTCGATCTTGTCCAACACCTGCGTTTGGCTGGGACGCGCCGTCAGGCTGTCCGTCGATTTCTCTTGTGCATGTTAACGTCCCGCAATAAGTCGGACAGCTCGGAGAGCAATCCCTGTCTGAAATGAACGAACGCTATATTAAATGGTACACGCCGTACCTGAGTCGTGATTTTGAGATGCTCGCATTTGGAGACCGGGGAGGCCTGCCCCTCATCCTGTTTCCGACTTCGTTCGGTGGTTATTACCAGAACAAAGATTTTGGCCTGGTCGGCGCGGTGAGCGGTTATGTCGATTCCGGCAAGGTCACGGTTTACTGTCCGGACGCGATCGATCTCGAAAGTTTTTACAACAAAGCGATTCACCCGGCCGACCGAATGCGCACGCATAACGCCTATGAAAACGTGATCGTTCACGATGTGTTCGATCTGGCGCGGCGCGAATGCAATTGTCATCGCGTGGCCGTGAGCGGCGCCAGCCTTGGCGCGTATCACGCCGGGAACATCGCTTTCCGCCATCCCGATCTTGTCAGCCACTTCATCAGCTTGAGCGGCTCATTCGACATCAGTTCGTTCTTCGACGGCTACCACGACGACAACATTTACTTCAACAGCCCCTACGAGTATCTGCCGAACACGACGGACCCGTGGAAATACGGTCACATGGGCATCATTCTCGGCACGGGCGAATGGGACAACACGCGTCACGAAACGTTTCGCCTCTCCGAGATTTTGAATTCAAAAGGCATCAACCATTGGCTCGACGACCGGAAATGGTCTGGTCACGATTGGAATTACTGGCGCGACATGCTGCCGTATTATTTGTCGACGTTGTGATCTCTACCGAATCAACGATATGAAAAAAATCGGAATACTTTTTGGACAGGAACACAGTTTCCCGCCTGCGTTTGTCGAGCGGGTGAATCAGAAAACCGGCGGCAAAGAGATCGTCGCCGAATTCGTCAAGATCGATAAGGTGGTCCAGGGTGAGCCGTGCGGTTACGATGTTGTGATCGATCGCATCTCGCAGGACGTGCCGTTTTATCGCGCCTGGCTCAAAAACGCCGCCCTCACCGGGACCGCAGTCGTGAACAATCCCTTTTGGTGGAGCGCCGACGAAAAGTTTTTCAACAACGCGCTTGCGACCAAGATCGGCGTGGCTGTTCCGCGCACCGTCTTATTGCCGTCCAATCAACCGCCACCCGATACGGACGAGAAGTCGTTTCGCAATCTGGCTTATCCAATGAACTGGGAAGAGATTTTCAAATACGTTGGCTGGCCCGCGTTTTTCAAACCGTTTGCCGGCGGCGGCTGGAAAAACGTTTATCGCCTGCATAATCCCGACGAATTCTATCGCGCTTACGGCGAGACCGGCCAGCTTGTCATGATGTTGCAGGAGGAGGTGAAGTTCGACATGTACTTCCGTTGTTACTCGGTCGATCAACGCCGCGTGCGCATCATGCCCTACGAACCGCGGCATCCGTATCATTTGCGTTATCAAACGGAATGGCAGGCGCCGCCGGAGATTTTACAGAGGGTCGAGCAAGGCGTTCTGACCTTGAATCAATATCTCGGTTACGACTTGAACACGGTTGAATTTGCGATTCGCGACGGTATTCCAGTGGCGATTGATTTTTGCAATCCCGCGCCGGATGCGGAAGCTGCCAACGTCGGCCAGGCAAACTTCGAATGGGTTGTGGAAGCAGTTTCCGAAATGGCCATCCGCAAAGCGCGTGAACATATTCCCGGACGAAACAATCTAAGTTGGGGCAAGTTCGTTCATGCCGCCATAAACCTGCGGCGCCTGGAAGATCTCGCGTAAAGATCGACAATCCGCTTCGCGCGGAAGGGAAATCGAGCAATCCCTAGCCCGGCGGAGCCCCATCGAATAGCATCGCCCGACGGAGCGGCCGATCCGCCTGATGACAGTCCATTGTTTTTGAGAGAGATTTGCCACCGCACATGGCGAAAAAAGACCACACTTTCACTCTCGGCATCGAGGAAGAATTCGCGATCGTCGACCCGGAAACGCGCGAACTGCGGTCGCACATCCATGAGATTCTCGAGGGTGGAAAGGTCACACTCAAAGAGCAGATCAAGCCGGAGATGCATCAGTCGGTCGTTGAGCTTGGCACCGAAATTTGCCAGTCGATTGTCGATGCACGCGAGCACGTAATCGGATTGCGCAGCAAACTGGCCCAGCTCGCGGCTCGCAGCGGATTAAAAGTCGCCTCGGTTGGCACGCATCCGTTTTCGCATTGGCACGATCAACTCATCACCGAGGGCGAGCGTTATGAGGAAATCGTCAAAGACATGCAGTTGCTCGCGCGCGCGAATCTCATCTTCGGTTTGCATGTGCATGTCGGCATTCCCGAACGTGCGTCTGCCATTCACGTCATGAATCAGGCGCGCTATTTTTTGCCGCACATTTATGCGTTGTCAGTCAACTCGCCTTTCTGGGTTGGGCATAACACCGGACTGAAAGGCTACCGGCTCAAAGTGTTCGAGCGTTTTCCGCGCACCGGCATTCCCGACGCATTCGAATCGCTCTCCGAGTACGAAGATTATTGCAAACTGCTTGTCAAAACCGGTTGCGTCGATAACGCCAAGAAAATCTGGTGGGACATTCGCCTCCACCCGTTCTTCGACACGCTCGAGGTGCGCGTGTGCGACGCGCAATCGCGCGTGGATGACACGCTCGCGATTGCCGCGTTAATCCAGGCGGTGATCGCGAAACTTTACAAATTGCTCCGGCAAAACACAACGTTCCGCGTTTATCGGCGCCGGCTGCTCGATGAGAATCGCTGGCGGGCGTCTCGCTACGGAATCGACGGCAAGCTGATCGATTTCGGCCGCGAAACGGAAGTCGATACGCGAAGTCTGTTAAACGAACTGCTCGAGTTTGTTTCCACCGAAGTTGACGAGCTCGGCAGCACAAAAGAAATGGCGCACATCGAGCGGATCATGCGCGAAGGCACTGGCGCGGATCGACAACTCGCTGTGTTTGAGCGCAGCCACGACATGAAAGCAGTTGTGGATCAAATCGTCGCGGAAACGTACGAAGGATTGAATGTCGTTTAGGGCCCGGAACAAGACTTCTGTAGCCCCATGGGACGCCAACGACGTTCCCTACAGTTGCCCGCGCACAATTTCCGCGTAAAGCTGAGCACCTTTCCAAATGCCTGATTCCCTTGCCGCCGCTAACGTCGACATCGACTCCGAGCTAATCCCGGGTGCGCACAATGCCGTCAGCGTTTGCCTTCAGCTAACTCCGGAAGAGCGGGTCACGATCATTACGGACGAAGCAACTTGCGACATCGCAGCCGCATTGCGAGCTGAGGTCGACGCAATCGGTTCGGAACACTCAATCTTCGTTTTAGAAAACTACGCGTCGCGCCCGCTCACAGCGATGCCCCAAAATATTCTCGATGATCTGGCCCAATCGCAAGTGTCGATCTTTTGCGCGCAAACTCAGCGTGACGAGCTCAGCTCGCGCATGCAGATGAGCGATGTCGTGAACAAAAAACACATTCGCCACGGCCACATGGTCAACATCAGCCGGCAGATCATGATGGAAGGAATGCGGGCCGATTTCCGCGCGATCGATGCGCTCAGCCAGCGTCGCCGGCCAACACGAACGGGAGATTCGTCGTCGACGGCGTGGTCGGCGATTATCTTTGCAACAAATACGGCGATTTGCATGACACACCCCTCACGATCGAGGTGAAGAATAACCGTATTGTCGATCTTTCCTGCGATCATAAAGAGTTGCTCAAAGATTTTCGCGTTTACACGAGCACGGATGAAAACAGCAATCGCGTCGGCGAATTCGCCATTGGCACGAACACTGCCTGCACGCGCGTGATCGGCAACATCTTGCAGGACGAGAAAATTCCTGGCGTCCACGTCGCCTTCGGTCACCCCTACGCCGAACACACGGGAGCCGATTGGAAATCAAAAACGCACATCGATTGCGTCGGTCGCGACTTTGATATCTGGTTCGACGGCGAGCCGGTGATGCGAGCCGGCAAATTTTTAGTGTAAGGCAGGCATTTCCGTGAAATTGATTTTCGCTGGCGCGCGTTTCGGGAACGCGTGACAAATAGGGTCGGACGGCTCGGAAATCCGCCGCTGCCTGAGATGGATCCGGAACTTCGCTCACGATTCAACGCCGACTTCACGGCGGAAAAATACGTTTCGCTTGTGCGTTGCGTGAATGAAACGGAAAAATGGCCGGCCGATTTCCGGATTTCGGAGACACCGATTTTTTTGACGCGTGAGTTTACCGAGGAAGTGACGCGCGCGGCAAAAGAGATTGTCGATCTTACACGTACCCTGGAGTTCAAACGGCATTCGCAATCGGCGATACCGAAAGGGCTGGAAGTTCCAAACGAATCCGCGCATCCAAATTTTCTCGTGATCGATTTCAGTATTTGCACAGGACGCGACCGGCTGGTCCCACGGTTGATCGAATTGCAAGCGTTTCCCAGCCTGTTTGGGTTTCAACTGCTGGCCTTGCATTGCCTGCGCAAAGCTTATCCGGCAATCCCGCGCAATTGGACCTCGTCGTTTGGCGGAATCAAAGACCAGGCTTACATCG
>WNFR01015127.1_pt1 | contig 10307 bp, 7 predicted proteins | sample 5400221 | NCBI WGS metagenome assembly WNFR01 (sample SAMN13153357, study PRJNA577476) | soil metagenome | isolation source: 40 cm soil under Madrone tree | place: USA:California | collected 2016-06-14 | reverse complement strand
CGCAGCTCTTTAATTACGCGGTGAATTTGGAGAAGCGGGTCCGGGCCAATCATCCGCTACGACAAGTAAAAGCGGTCATCGATTTTTCCTTTGCGCGCGAGGAGGTAGCGCACTGCTATGGGCGCAACGGCAATGAGTCAGTGCCGCCGGAAGTGATTTTGAAAATGATGTTCCTGCTCTTCTTTGACGATATCAAAAGCGAGCGGGAACTGATGGAGGTGATCGGCGAGCGGCTCGATTACCTCTGGTTTTTGGATTACGACCTGGATGAGAAGATTCCCGATCACAGCGTGCTCAGTAAGGCGCGGTCGCGGTGGGGGAAGGACGTATTCGAAAGTCTGTTTGTGCGCACAGTGAGCCAGTGCGTGGAAGCGGGACTGGTCGATGGAAGCAAGCTACATGTGGATGCGAGTCTCATCGATGCGAATGCTTCAAAAGAATCGGTGGTTAAAGGTGCGCCGGAATTAATCGCCGCGTTGAAGCAGGCCTATCGCGCTACTGAAAGCAAGCTGGAGGAGACAAGCACCCCCTCGACTTATCAAGCGGTCAATGATCGGATGATGAGCCAGAGCGATCCGGATACGGCTTGCGTGCGAAAAGGCAGCGGGGAGTCGCGACCGCCTTACCATCATCACCGCGCGATCGATGATCACAAGGGAGTCATTACCGCGGTGGAGACAACGCCAGGATCAATCGCCGAAAACAGGAAGCTCATGGACTTGCTCGATCGGCATGAGAAGAACACCCGCTGCGCTGTGAGGACTGTGGTAGCCGATCACAAGTATGGAACAAATGAAAACTACGTGGCGTGTCAGGCGCGCGGGATCACGACGCACATGGGAGAAGCGGCCCGCAACAGAGCTAATACGGAACGCAAACAAGGCATCTTCAGCGATGAAGCTTTTACCTTTGATCCGGGGCAAAACATCTATCGCTGTCCAGCCGGGCAGATCCTGAAGCCACGCCGAATCCATCCTCTTCGACGCACGCTCGAATACAAGGCTCCCGCTAGAGCGTGTGCTGTCTGTGCATTGCACGCTCAATGCACCCGGTCGCACCATGGGCGCACAGTGCAAAGACACGAAAACCAAGAGGCACTAAATGTAGCACGCGCTCAAGCTCACCGCGTTGCTGCGCGGAGAAATCGCAAACGGCGCCAACACCTGATGGAAGCCAGTTTTGCCGATGCCGCCAACAATCATCACTTCAAACGCGCCCGTTGGCGGCAACTCTGGCGACAGCAAATACAGGATTACTTAATCGCAGCGATCCAAAACATGCGCATCCTGCTAGCGCATCAAAATCCAAAGCGCAGCGCCGCTGCAGCGGTGGCGCTGCCGGAATGGGTAACAAGCTTGCTGCTGCAGGCTTGCTTTGCGTTACTCATCCCTCTTTCGCCCTAGCGCTCGCTTCACCTCCACTGCAAACCCTGCCTAAGCAATGAACTCTCTGAACCGAAATTCAACGTTTGGGCAACACGCCCTAAACATTTGACATTCATGGGCTGGCTGACTGAACCATTTCAATGACTCGGCCGGCGTAAACGCTTGCGCGGTTATGCCGGGTTGAGCGCTCCATTTCCCTTCGTGCAAGAAGCGTGATCTTGGACGAACTGCATGGTCTTAGACGAACTCTTCGGCGGACTGGACTACACCGCGCGGCCGGTAGGATTCTTGCGGAAGCCAGTTTACCGATCGTTTTTCGAAGAAATGTAAAGGCTAAGCGGCTAGCGAAGCAAAACAACGAGCACGATGATTACCAAAATAAGGCCCAAACCTCCGCTCGGATAGTATCCCCAGCCAGCGCTATATGGCCATGTCGGCAGCGCGGCGATCAAGAGCAGAATCAAAATTATGAGCAATATGGGACGCATAACTTCCTCATTTAATTGGCGCGTGGTACAAATGTCACGCACAATTTCCCGTGGCACGACACAGTAATGGCTCCACTTACGTGCTTTTCCCAGCGCTCGTAAGGATTGGCATTGTTTGGGACAGCGCCGTCACTCGACGCTTGGCGATTGTCATGCTGATAATTGCGATTGTCTGTTTTTCGTTGGCCCTTCTTTTCTTTTTACGCCGCCGTTAAATGGGCCAACGGCTGCAACTTTTGCCATCGCATTCACTCAGTCGGAGGACATTCTGCAGCTTTTTGCTAATTCGAAGCTACGGCACACTAGAGGGGCGAAGGAACGGTTTGGTCTGATTTTCAAATCGCTAATTTAAAGATGCTAAACGAAACCCAAGGCTAAGTACAGCAGCGGGTGCGATTACCATTCAAAAGATCAACTAGGGAAAAAAGATGCACACGGAAACAAAGGGTATCGCAATACTTGCCAGCTTATTGATGCTGGCATCACTCAATAATGCTGCAGCTCAACGGGCAATTCCAACCCCACGCCCGAGGCCGACAGCGGCGCCACGAAACTTCCAAGCTGGTGCGGTTTATGTTTTGACGAATCAGGTCGCCAACATGGTAGCGGTTTTCAGCCACGATGCTTTTGGAAGACTAACTCCGGCCGGGGAATTTTCTACTGGCGGCGCCGGTGATCCGGTGCCACAGGGCACTGACCCTGCGACTGACCCGCTCGCTTCGCAAGGCGCCTTAATCCTAGATCATATTCGCGGTTAATGCTGGCAGTAATCAGATTTCCGTGCTGCAGATAACGCCAAGTGGGCTCGACTTGGTTGATATTGTTGATTCGGGCGGCATCCGGCCAATCAGCGTGACAGTCCACGACGATCTGCTATACGTGCTTAACGAAGGTGGAACTCCTAACATTACTGGGTTCACCGTAGGCGACGACGGAACACTGACGCCACTAGGCGGTTCTACTCAGCCGTTGATTGGCAGCACGGCGGCTGATCCGGCTCAGGTCAACTTCAATCCCGACGGTACATTGTTGGTTGTGACTGAAAAAGCGGGCAACCGGCTTGATACCTACACTGTTGATGAGAACGGACTGCCCAGTGCGCCGATAGATAATCCTTCCAATGGCATGACGCCATTTGGCTCCGCTTTTAACAACCCCGGCTTTTTGGTTGTTTCAGAGGCCTTTGGCGGAATGCCAAACCAATCGGCGGCATCTTCGTATAGCGCCGGAGACGACGGCGTTTTGAGTGTGGTCAGTAGTTCTGTAGCAAATTCCCAAACCGCTTCGTGTTGGGTGGTCATCACCAACAACGGACATACGGCTTTCGTGTCCAATACCGGCAGCGGTACGATTTCCAGCTATGACCTCACCAGCAATAACGGAACATTGACCCTGGTTAATTCAGTCGCTGGGGATACCGGCGCCAATAGCGCGCCAATCGATGTGGCTCTGAACGTCAGTAGTCAGTTCCTGTACGTGCTTGCCGGCGGTTTACAATCGGTTGTTTCTTTTCGCGTCGAACAGGATGGCAGCCTGACCATGATTGACACCGAAGGAGGACTGCCGCTCGGGGCACAGGGGATCGCTGCGAAGTAATTAAGTTCGAAAAGTTTTAGCTGAACTGACGCGTGCCTGCGCAGCGGGAACTCAAGGCAAGCTCAACCCGAGGAGCGCGTCACCGGCACGAATCGGCACGAATGGATTCGAGATAAAACGTCACGGTTAAGACCTGACGTTCAAGTTCAACAAACGCGCTGAGCTTTTCGTCGGCGTGCACAATGAAGCGTTGACCGTCGTCGCGGTGCGCGTCAACGATCCAGATCGTTCGCCCTTCACAATCCACCGCTGAAACCCAGCCCCAACTCTAACCGGCTTTGCTGAGATTGTCAGCGATGATTTCCCATTACTTCGCTTAACGCCCTGAACACAACTTTGCTCCGCTGCCCTTCGCAAGCTTTCAAAGCACGGGGACTTTTATAGCGGTGGCAAATGACTCATTCAACAGCGGATTGAAAGAGAAGCAGCACTGCGGCAGCTTGAACAGCAAGACACTAATATGCGACAGGGACGAATCATTCGAAATTGATTTCCAATGCGCTGCCATTTGGTCGGCTGTGGTACGGCGAGCCAAATGCGATCACGAACGCAATCGGGTACGCAATGCATCGCAGCCGCTCACATGATGCTATGATCCGCGTTTACGATGACGCTTTCAAAATGGCCGAATAATTTGGCACAATTCTCGCGATGCAGCCTTTTGACCGCTCCTCGCTCGAAAGGGCAAAAAACAGATGCGCAATGTGCACCTTATTTTACTGCCAGTGGCCTGCGATCCACACCCAGCCACCGGGACGACGGACCCAATGACCTTCCACCCAAACAGCCGCTGCCGTTCGACGCGCGATCCACGTGCCGGGGACCCACACATACTGGGCTCCGCTCCAGCGCCAATAACCTCTTGTCCAAATATACCCCGGACCTGGCGAGATGGGTTGCGTCTCGACGCGAACCACAGGCGGAGCCTGAGTTACCAAAACCTCTCGCGCGGCTGGACCCGTCGTTGTTACTTCTCGCGTGGTGGTTGTTGTCACCGTCGTTGGTTCCCCAGCGCAGCCGACCAGTGCACATGTCGCCAACACCAATAGGGATGGCGTTGCTCTTTTGATCTGTTTTTTCGGAGTCATGATTCTTCCTTTCCTTCCCCGCTATAGCAATTTTGGGTGGCGGGTCCGGAAGGGGACGAAGAACCTAGCGGGGAAAAGTCCTCCGCCTGATTCAGACCCGTTTAGCGACGGCGAGTTTGAAAAAATCGCGCCTGCTTGTCAAGCAAACTCGCCGCATGCGCAGGTCGCCGCTTCAAGTTCCATAAATGCCGCCAGCTTTTGATCCGCACGCACAACGAAACGCTTTCCGTCATCGCGATGCGCGTCGGCAATCCAGATTATTCACCCGCGAGATTTAACGGCTGCGGCATAACCCAACCCAACCGGCTTTGCTGAGATTGTCAGCGATGATTTCCAAGTCTTTCACGAATCCGACAATTTCAGTCGTTGTTCTTAACCCCGTGTTGTCCCCGCCGCTAGTGTTGCTTAAAAGCGCTCCAGCGCCCGGATAGCGTTTCCATCCGTAGTGATGGCCTACTCTTAGGCTGCCGAAACGCTGCCCATCCATTCGAATCACTCGCCTGGGCTTGAGAGCGAAGACAGGCGGCGCACCGGTTCCTCGGTGTGCTGCGCCGCTGCTGCCTTGCAAAAGGGTTAGAGCCGCAGCCCCGACACAGGGACCACCGTGGAACGGGCTGCGGCTCTGTTTCTTTCCTGCGTTAAAATTCATGTGCCGTCAGTGCCGTTTTGCACCCTTGCCGTGAACATTAAGCCACAACGCGAGCGGCCAAAGCAGACTCCATAATGGACTGCTTCGTTTGCCGGTCGCTTTGTCCAAGTGCCACAGAACACCTGACAGGTAGATAAGGGCGAGCAACAACACGCTGTCCTGCGAGTCGATATTCATGGGGGGCCAAACGACTTTGCGTGATTTTGCCTCTTTGCTCTCCACGTGGCAATAAAAAAGTGATATCACCCGTCCGCCATGACGCGCTCGACGTTCACGATTGCAGTCGCTGTTCTTTGCAGCGCGGCAGCGGCAAGCTCGCCGCCGGTCACCTTTGAATCGCCGTGCGAATGTCACGACAACCACGGCGAACATCGCTGTGCGGTGAAGAACGATTCTTCAACTCCGCCTGCGGATGCGAGCGCAATACAGGCCGTCACGCCTTCAGATATTTTCAGTTGGCCGGGGCCGGAGGTGCATTTAACGCAAAGCTCAGAACGTACCGGGATTGAGAATAATTGGTTCGCTCTGACTGGTCGCGTAGCCGACGTGCGTCAACAATCCAGATCGTTCGCCCTTTGCGATCCAGGGCTGAGACACAGCCCCAACTCCAACCGGCTTTGCTGAGATTGTCAGCGATGATTTCGCAATACTTCACGCCAATCTTGGGATGTTGATCCCATCACCGGAAACATTCGAACCGTCGATTACTTTGGAAGCAATCCGGATGATAGTCATTAGGATTAGGGAATTGGCCGCTTCGAAGGCCATCGCCTTCTGCCGACCCTCAACCGAAACGACAATTGCGGTAAGGTTTGGATCGACCGAAATTAGTTTATCGAGTGAGAAAGCTCTTTCCTCTTTCGTGCCGACAAATACCAACCGTTTGTTCGTAATGGTAAGGCGTCCAGTATCCAGTCTTGCCCATTGCTGTGTGCTTAGCGAACGGCCACTTGTCCCCCCGACATAAACGCCTTTAGCAACTCGGAACCCCGTGTGGGCGGCATGGTATTGTCGAACTGCTCGGGTCTCATGTAACGCTGATGGACTTGAATAAAACGCGTTTTCGCCGGGTTTCAGCATGATGTCTGTCGGCACAACGGGTAGCGTGAGTTCTTGTTTCACATTCTCAACGAACTCCTGCGCCTGCTTGACTAACAGTGCTCGCTTCTGCTTCCTAGCGTTAGCGTTGGCAACAGCTACGACGATAACAACAATCGCGATGAGAAGGATCGCGCCGAATAAACTCCCTACCAAACCTACGAAACCATTGGAGTTTTCTTTGGGCAATCGCGCTGCTTCTTCTCGACGACGCTCGTTAGTCTTACGGGCATCCTCTCTCGCCTGCACGACCATCCTTTGATGCGCAGTCGGTGCAAGTGGCGGCTGGCGCAGCTGGGGTGGAGCGGCGGCTGGTGCGGGATTGTAACCGAAACGCTGCTGAATCTCCTTGGGAAGTTCAATGAAATAAACCTTTGCAATTCCCGATTTCGTCTTAACTACAATGCCGTCGGCTTCAATACGGCTGACCGTCGCGTCTTTGTATTCCTTGCCGTTAACGGTTTTGAAGTCCTCAGCCAGCGCGAGTGACACGGACAGCGCGGCAAGGATTGCAATGGTCGTTTTCTGGGGATTCATGTGCGCGGATTCTGCCTTTTTGCTCTCCACACCGCTATGACAAAATGATTTACGAGATTAAATCCACCGCGACTTCGTAAACCGCCCTTTCCAATTCCAAAAACGCAGTCAGCTTTTCATCCGCGTGCACAACGAAACGCTTTCCGTCGCACCGACGCGCGTCAACAATCCAGATTGTTCGCCCTTCACAATCCACGGCTGAAACCCAGCCCAAACTCCATCCGGATTTGCTGAGATTGTCAGCGATGATTTCCAAGTACTTCAACGCCAGCGGTCTAGTGATTGTTCGAAACTGTTTGTGGTGCGGATTTGCTCAGTTCAAGCTCTGCACTCACTTTCTGTAACCCTGCAGTAAGCGCTTCAATTTGCTTTTGTTGTTGCGCGGCATTGGCTTCCAATTTCTGCACTTTGCGATGCTCTTTCAGGAACTCATTGAGCAACATCGCGTTCACTGCTTCGTAGCGCACCGTAAAAGCCTTTCCATCCGCATCGCGAGCCACCAGATCGGGGTTCACCTTTTCTACATCCTCCGCGACAAGGCCGAATTGCGGCATGCCCTTGGGGTCAAGCTCATGCTTGTAGCGGAACGTCACCGGTTTGAGCGCGAGAATCGCATCGCTCGCTTTATCCATCGGCTTGATTGCTTCCTTGTAACGAGCCGAAGAGGTGACGGTGCCGAGATGCCCAAGATGATCCGTCACGACCGCGACGCCTTGAGGGACTGTCCTGCCATAAATCCCGGCGATGTGAACGTTGTTCTGAAGGCCTTTTGTCCCGATGCGGATGTCCCCTTGGTCGCTGGGTTTTCCCATCGCGCCGATTTCGATGTTGTTGCTGCCACCCTCGATGAACTGCCCGGCGAAAGCGCCGATGCCGATGTTGTTGTCGCCGAAATTTCCGGCGAGAGCTTCCGTACCGATAGCGGTGTTGTTAGAGCCCTCTAAGTTAATGTTGAGCGCCTGTCCGCCAAAAGCGCAATTGTTGCTGCCGGTCTGGTTTGCGTACATAGCACTGAAACCCACAACCGTGTTCTCGACTCCGGTAGAGGTGTTCCTCGCTGCCAAGTTGCCGACGGCAACGTTGTCGACGGCCGTATTTGAATAGAGCGCGAGGGCGCCGATAGCGATGTTAAAGCCGCTCGACGTGTCTTCGTAGAGCGCCTGATAGCCGATGGCGACGTTGCTGTAGGCGGTTTGATTCGAAAAAAGAGCCTGCGCACCGATGGCGACGTTGTTACCACCGGTAGTGTTGCTGAGGAGAGCCTGCGAACCGACCGCGGTGTTAAAGTAGCCAGTCGTATCGGAGAGAAGCGCATTCAAGCCCAGCGCGGTGTTGTCTGTGCCAGTGGTCAAATTCAGAAGCGCATCATCCCCTTGAACGGTGTTGTTGTTGGTTAAGCAGGCGTCTTGACAAACGGCTCGCGCTTGCGGCGAAAGCCCAAAGCAAGCAAGGGCGAGTGGAATGAGCAGCAAGGCGAGCGGCCAAGACGAGCGATTGATCGAAGTTTTTAATGGAAGAGTTGTCGTTTTCATAGGCGCAGAATTTTGCACAAATCTCGCCAGCTTGTCGAGGCTATTCGCCGCAAGTTCTGAAACGCCGATGCGAGTTCCAGAACGCAGCTAGCATTTCATCCGCTTGTACAATGACCCCTCTTCCAGTGCCGCAATAGATGTCCGTAACTCCGCAGAGTTCGCGTTCGGAAAAAAACAGAAAGGCTTCGCTTGACTGATCACTATTCACTCACCACTTTCCCGAAATTCGGGCGGTTAGCTCAGTGGTAGAGCGTCTCGTTTACACCGAGAGGGTCGGAGGTTCGAAACCTTCACCGCCCAGTTTGCATTTTCGATTTGCGAGTTGCGATTAAATAGCTCACGAAAGCATATGAGCGACGGCGGCTTCGACATGGATCTTTGTTGTGTCGAGAAACGGTATGCCGTTGTGAATCGGATCGCGAAGAATTAGCGGGAGCTCCGTCCCTGCGAGAATCGCTCCGTCGATGTCGCTCGTTGCTTTCATCCGATCGACAATGGCCAGTAAGCCGGCGCGGGTGTCTGCCAGAAATTTTCCGGGAACCAATTCGTTCATGTACTTATCGTGAATGTAATCCTGGTCGTGCAAGCCCGGCACAAGTAACTCGATACCGTCGCGCGCGAAGACTTTCGGATAAAAAGTTGCCTGCATCGTATAGCGCGTCCCGAATAAGCCGAGCCGTTTCAGGTTCTGCCTTTTGGCGGCAGCGCGCGTCGCCTCGACAATGCTGATCAGTGCAATCGGTGACTTCGGTGCAACCTCATCGAACACTATGTGAGGCGTGTTTGCGGAGATAATTCCGAAATCTGCGCCGGCACGCGCGAGTTTGTCGATGCCTTCAAGCAAGTAATTGGCCATGCCGCTTAGGTCGTTTGCGTCCATGAAGTCGAGTCCCTTTCTCAGGTCAACGCTCACGATGACAAATTCCGGATAATGCCTGTCGCCGGTGCGCTCGCGATATAGGGCGATGATCCTTTGATAGTAATCGACTGTGCTTTCGGGGCCAAGGCCGCCGATCATTCCAAGCGTTTTCATTTGTTAATCACGAATCTCCTGTCGATAAAGTTATGGAGCAACACGCGGCGATTCCTGTTATTTTTATCGCGAACCGTCAGCGCTAAACATTCATGGATCCGTACGCAAAACCAAAAGAGCGAAACATCGGTGCGCGGCGGCCCAAGATCCGCCACGTGTCGCAGTCTGTGGAGCCGCGAACACGGCGCGAACGTCAGGCGGAGAAGCAAGGAGTAACCGCCGAGCGTCGCGCGATCAAAAAGGCTGCACGGCGACATTTGAAGGAGCAATTGCTGCGCGAAATCGGCGAGGCGGATCGAAAGAAGCGGGGATGAATGATCCCGGCTACACAGCGTTTGCGCTTTGCGTTTCACCAGCCGCAATTACACTTGGCCTCATGCGTCTCAATAATCCGCGGGTACTCGTCTCCGTCCTGTGCCTAATCGCTTGCGCCGTCGCGCTGGCGCAGTCGCCGTCGCAGCGTAATCCAGACGTTTCCAACAAGGGGTTGATCACAAAATCGACGCCGGGTATCAACGTCGACGCTTTCAAAAATCAAAGTGCTAGCGCGGCATCGGCAGCGCTGCACAAGCTCGCAGACGATTACTATGCGTGGCGGAATGAAAATTATCCGGTCCGCAGCAGCGAAGCCGGACTGCATACCTGGGACTATCGGCTAACAGATTATTCGCCGGGTAAGATCGCCGAGCGCGCCCAGCACGTGCGTTCGCTCCTGGAGAAGGTGCGTGCGATGAAGACCGACAACTGGCCGAAGGACGAGCGCATCGATTGGATTCTCTTTCGCGCGCAGCTCGAGAACGTCGAGTTCGGCGATCGCATCCTGAAGTTCGAGTTCACAAATCCGCAGGTTTACACGGGCGAATGCACGAACGCCATCTTTTCGTTGTTAAAGAAGGACTAC
>WNFR01010805.1_pt1 | contig 10307 bp, 8 predicted proteins | sample 5400221 | NCBI WGS metagenome assembly WNFR01 (sample SAMN13153357, study PRJNA577476) | soil metagenome | isolation source: 40 cm soil under Madrone tree | place: USA:California | collected 2016-06-14 | reverse complement strand
GCAGCACGGATGGAGATCGGACGCTTGCGCTCAGTGCGCATTCGTGGGCGCAGCCGTTCCGTCCGACCACTTGAGCACCGGAATCATGAACACAGTCACTGGCTCCGGAGCGCCCTGAAATTGTGGATTCAACATAACCGGGGAGCCGGGCAGATCCGCACCCCAGACCACACCGTCCGTTTGTGGAACGTAAAACATCAGATGGGGAACCCAGTGGCCGGCGGAGTCGCCAAGGTATCCCTGGCTCGACATCATGTAGCACATCCCGCCAGGCTCCAGGGCCGGTAGTTCTTTCTTATCAAATGTCTTAATACCGTCGACGATCTGAGCTTTGGACAGTCCAGCCAATACCAGCTCTGTCCTCTTGAAAGTGAGTGGCAGGATGGATCGTGCGGCCGGCGGATTAAAGCAGATCGGGCCCCGCAGCTTGGGGTTCCAAAACTGGGGGTCATCGAATGGGGACATCCACGATCGTTCCACGACACACACGAAACCATTCTTGCCTTTTACTGCGGTTTCGTATCCATGCCGTCCGAGGACCGAGACCTCGGCGTCCCGTGATATGGACTCCGGAGCCGCACTTCGCGCCAGGGCTATCTCGGCATTTCGATCCATCAAGTACTGATCAATCGGTGCCATGCTCGGATATGAGGTTTTGGGGTCCTGTGCTTGCGATTGGCACACCCCACACAGCACGATTGCCAGCGCGACGGCCCCCAATGCGTTCATCCGGAGAATCTTTCGGTTGATTGCCAGTTTCGAGGTGCTTGACATGATGTCTTCTCCTTTGTACGAAACGTCTCCTCCCACTGCGTTCACCTGTTGCGGCCCTGCCCCGTTGTCTCTTGTCTTAACTTTCCGAATTCGCCCACGTAATGCTGCCGCTCCGCCTCGCTGAGGTTGGCCCAACCTTTCTCATCGTCGTAAATGAGCAACACATATCTCATGGAACCCTCTATAGGTGTATCGAACGGGGGATGCCCCAATCGACAGCCCAGGTGAAAAATCTTCATCGTTGGGGACCCTGTGGATGTCGCCGAGTAACTTCAATGATTCCAGCACTTAGGCAATGCGTGGGATTTGCGGAGGTGTGAGGCCGTGCGCCAAACAAAAGGGCGGGGGAGGAGCCGACCGGAGAGGGGACGGCCCGATTTGGTTTCGAGCTTGGCGAGCATGGGCTCGAGGAACGGCTTGTTGGCGTCGGGAGCGCCGGCAATCGCCAGCTTCAGTTCCTTGGACGCGGCTGCGTAATCGCCTGTGTGCGACGCGAGGCGGGCTTGCGCCAGATGGCTTAACCAGTGGTTGGGATCGCGCTTGGCGACTTGCGGGTAGAGCTCAAACGCGCGCTTGGCATCGCCAGCGCGCTGCAGGCCGCGCGCGTAAACGTAAAGCTGCGTGGCGGTGGCCTTGGCGAACGCGGCGGAGAGCGTCTTGGCGGCTTCGTCTTTCTTGCCCATGGCGTCGAGGATGCGCGACTTCGTTTCCAGATTTTCAAAGCGATCTTCGTTCTGGATGGAAGTGTCTTCCCACTTCAGCGCTTCTTCCAGGTTGTAGTTGTTGTCGAGGCACCAGTTCGCGGCTTCGTCATAGCCGGCCCAGGTGAAGCCGCCGACGCTGCGCAACTGGTTGCGAATGCTCTTGAGGGTAACGGCTTTCACGTCCACGGAAACGCGGAACGGCACGGCGACCTTTTCCCAGCGCATCGTGGCGACGGCGGAATCGGGCTTCACGTCGTCAAAAGTGTAGGTGAGCGTGTCGAAGTTTTGATCGGCCGCGGGCTTGACGGTGACGCGCAGGGCGTCTTCCTTTTCGTCGTAGCTGAAGCTGCCCCAGGATGTGGAGTTTTTGGAGAAGATGACGGTCCACTGATCCTTGTCGGGGAGCATGTGCAGGCCGTAGGTGCCGGCCGCAAGTGGTTTGCCTTCGATGGAGACGTCGTCGGAAAACGTGATAGTGGTGTTTTCGTTTGCGCCGGAGCGCCAGACTTTTCCGTAGGGCACGGTCTTGCCCCAGACTTCGCGGGTGCCGGCGAGCGGACGGCTGTAGTCGATGGTGACGGTGCTGATGCCGATGGTTTGCGTGGTGACGCCATGCTGGCTGATGCGGGGAAGATTCAGCTCCGTGGCTTGACTGCCATTTTTGAATTGCGCGTGAGCGCTGGTGATACAGAAAGCGAGGCCGAGAGAAATGGTAAGAAGAAAACGAAATGTGTTGCGCATAGACACACCTTCCTGTCGCGAAAAGAGAAGCTTCGCAGAAGTGGAAATTTGTTGGACGAACACGCCCAAAGCGATAGACGGGAAGGAAGAGGGTGAGTAAGCAGGAAGAATGGAGAAAAAGAGGGAGGTGAAAAAAGCTATTGACTTTCGCTTTTTGTTCGCCTATATTCGCCCCCGGTAGAGGAAACGGGAAACGGGTGGCTTCGGCTCCATTGCCTTCGGGCTCTCCCGAGCCGGATGCCACCCGTTAAAGTAGCGCAAGAACCGGTTCCCTGCCAGGAGCTGCCATGGAAGCCTGTGTCGAAAGCGTCGCCCCTGTCACCCACGTTTCTGATGCGTACCCTGATGCACACGATGTGACGCAGGAAGAATCGGAGAGCCGATCGGAGTACCAATCTAAAGATCGGCCACTACAAGTAGCGGCCGCGCCGGAGAAGCGATCGTGGTTTGGCGCGAACTGGCTGGGACTGGGCAAAGCGGGCGCGGCGGAAAAATTGCCGCACATCGTGCATGTGGATGTGGACGCGTTTTTCGCTTCGGTGGAACAGGTGCTGAATCCCAAGCTGCGCGGGAAGCCAGTGCTGGTGGGCCGCGGCTGCGTGGCTTCGGCGAGTTACGAGGCGAAATTCCGCGGCGTGAAAACAGCGATGAGCTTTCGCGACGCGCTGAGAATCTGCCCGAAGGCGATTGTGGTGCCCGGGAAGTATGAGCACTACGCGGATTTTGCCGAGCGCGTGCGGCGGATCCTGGAGACGTACACGCCTGCGGTGGAAACGGCGGCGTTGGACGATTTTTACATGGACTTCGCTGGGACGGAGCGGCTGTACCCGGATTTCGAAGCCACGCTGCGGCGGGTGCAGGCGGAGATTCTGGGGCGGACCGGATTAAGCGTGTCGATGGGCGCGGCGCGGACGAAAGTGGTGGCGTCGATTGCGTCGCGGCTGGAGCGGCCGCGCGGGTTTCGTATCGTGCCGCCGGGAACGGAAGAAGGATTTCTGGCGCCGCTGCCGGTGGAAAAGCTGCACGGCATCGGGCACACACACGCGGGCGCGTTGGCGGAGCGCGGCGTGAGGACGATTGGCCAATTGCGGATGATTCCAAAGCCGGTGCTGATGGCGGCGTTTGGCGAGGTGATTGGCGAACAGATCTGGGAACGCTCGCGCGGACTGGACGGGCGCGAGGTGATGACGCTGGCGACGCCGAAGTCAGTTTCGCGCGAGACGACGATTGAAGGCGGCACAATTGACACGGAATTTCTGGGCGGCTTGCTGGAATATTTGAGCGAGCGGATTGGCGCCACGCTGCGCGACCATGGCAAACAGGCTCACACGATTGGCGTGCGCGTGCGGTATGTGGATCATTATTCCACGCACCAGACGGTGCGGCTGATACGCGCAACGAATGATGAGCGCGAACTGCTGGTGGCCAGCAAGGAGCTGTTCGCGAAATTGTTCACGCGGCGCGTGGCCATCCGCCATATCGGCGTGAGCGTGACGAACCTGGATGCCGACCGCCGGCAGAATGAGTTGTTCGATGTGGATGCGAACCGCCGCTGGTACCTGAACCGCGAAGTGGACCGCGTCCGGGGCCGCTACGGCTGGAACGCGGTGTTCTACGGCAAAGGCCTGGAGTTGCGCGAGCATTACGCAACAAAAGAGAACGGGCTGGTCTTGTCCACGCCATGCTTATCGCGGTGAGCGGCCTGTAGCTCACCCCTTCAGGGGTGAGGATTTCCCATGCACCAGCACCCACGTTTGGGGAGCGATCGCGCTCGATGCAGCGAAAACCTTTAGGCCTGCAGGACAATCGTGCCGGCATTGATGAAAACCCTCAGGCCTGAAGGCCTGAGCTACAGAATTTTTCGAAACTAATTCCCTTCCCTTTACCCGTTATTTCTCTCAGCTCTCCGATCGTCTTCCCGCCGGTCGCTGTCGCTGCTACAGGTCGCCCGCATGTTTGTGCATTTGCATTGTCACAGCCATTACTCGTTTTTGCGGGGGGTGAATCCTCCCGAGGAAATTATTGCGGCGGCAGTGGCGCAGAAGATGCCCGCCGTGGCGCTGACGGATACGAACGGGATGTATGCGGCGGTGCCGTTTTATCAGGCGGCGCGCGCGGCTGGGGTGAAGCCGATCGTGGGCGTGACGCTGGAGGTGGAGTTTCCGCAGTCAAACGGTGAAGCAGCGATCCTTCGACTGCGAACCGGCAAAAGCGGCCGGTTCTCGGCTCCCTTCGGCTCTGCTCAGGGCAAGCGGGATGACAGTGCAGCGAGTGTGCCGATGGTGTTGCTGGCGGCAGATGCAGCGGGGTACAGCAATTTGTGCCAGTTGACGACGCTGCGGCATTTGGGAGTTTTGCGGCCAGGGCAGGAGACGTTTGCGGAGGAGGCGGGGCGGGCGGTTACGGTGGAAGAGTTGACGGCGCATGGCGCTGGAGTAATTGCGTTGTGGCCAGCGGCGGAGATTTTCCGCGGTGTTGTTGTGCAAGAGGGCCGGGCTCTTCGGCCGGACTCAGGGCAGGCGAGCCCGCCCCCTACAAAGAAAGAACCCCAGGTGCAACACCAGCACCTGGGGCACCCAGATGAAAACGCAAAAGCGCCCGCCTCAGAAGGCGGCCGCTACATAGATTCGGATCCAATTACCAGTCACCTTCAACGGTTGAAGGATATTTTTGGCGACCGGTTATATATCGAGGTGCAACACCTTTCACCTGGCGATGGGCGAGTGCTGCGGGAAGCGCAGAGGCTTGGGAGGGAGTTGGGTGTTCTGCTTGTTGCAACAAATAATGTGCACTTCCTTAAGCCGGAAGAGCATTTGCATCATCGCGCGGTGAATGCGATTCGCACCGGCGGATTGCTGACTACGGTGACCGCACCGGAAATTACGACGGGAGAGGCGTGGTTCAAACCGGCGGCGGAGATGCAGCGGTTGTTTCCGGATCATCCGGAACTGCTGCGGGCAACGCTGGAGATTGCGGACCGCTGCAACCTGGAACTGGAGTTGGACAGAACGATTTTTCCGGAGTTCCCGGTGCCGGAGGGTGAATCGGCGTTTTCCTATTTATGGAAACTGAGTTTCGAGGGGGCGCAGAAACGCTATCGGCCGCTGCGTCCGGAAGTGCTCACACGGCTGACGCGCGAATTGGATGTCATCGAGAAACGGGGTTTGGCGCCGTATTTTCTGCTGGTGTGGGACATCGTTGAGGAAGCCCACCGGCGCGGCATACCCGCGATAGCACGAGGGTCGGCGGCCAGTTCGATGGTGCTGTATTGCCTGGGAATTTCTTGCGTGTGCCCGATTCGCTGGGGCCTCTACTTTGAACGCTTCTTGAATGAACAGCGCGGAGATTGTCCGGACATTGATATTGATATCTGTGGAGCGCGGCGGGACGAGTTGCTCGATTACGTGTACGCGCGGTGGGGCGCGGAGCACGTGGCGATGATCGGCAGCTTCATCACCATGCACGCTCGGCTGGCGGTGCGCGAAGTTGCCAAAGCGTTTGGCGTGCCGCCGGACGAAGTGAATCACTTCACGAAGCGGCTGCCGCACCGGCCGGTGCGTGAAATCCTGGGTGCGATTCAGCATTTGCCGGAATGCCGCACGCTGCCGGTGAATGACGAGCCGTGGAAGACGATCCTGCAGGTGGCGCTGCGGCTGGACGACGCGCCGCGGCATTTGGGGATTCATCCGTGCGGCACGGTGATTTCGGCACGGCCTCTGACACACCTGGTGCCGCTGGAGCGGGCGACGAAGGGCATCGTGGTGACGCAGTACGACATGAACGCGATTGAAGCGCTGGGGCTGATCAAGATGGATCTGCTGGGGCAGCGCGGGCTGACGACGATGGCGCTGGCGCTCGACAATATTGAGAAGAAGGACGGAAAAGAGGTTAAGGAGGTAGAGGATCGGAATGATGTGGCCCTTCGACGCTCAGGGCTAGCAGCAGATGGAGTTACGCCTTGCCCGAAAGCGCGAACGATTGATTTTGCGACGATTCCAGAGAACGACCCGGCGACGTGCGACGTGATTGCAGCGGGGCGCACGATAGGACTTTTTCAAATTGAATCGCCGGCAATGCGCAGCATGCTCCGCATGATGAAGGCACGGACGCTCGATGAGGTCGCTATCGCGCTGGCGATCATCCGGCCGGGAGCAGCGGAATACGGGTCGAAAGAATTATTCGTGAAACGGCTCACCGGGAAAGAGAAACCGACTTACGCGCACGCTTCGCTTGAGCCGATTCTTCGCGACACGCTGGGCGTATGCATTTACCAGGAGCAGGTGATGCAGATCGCGCAAGCGGTGGGGGACATGTCGCTGGCGGAAGCGGATCTGGTACGGCGATCCACCGTTAAATATGCCGGCCGCGCCGATCGTGAACGCTTGCGCGGTAAATTTGAAAAAGCAGCGAAAATGATGGGACTGACAAAAGAAGAACGCCGGGAAGCATGGATCATGGTGGAGAAATTCGCGGGTTTTGGATTTTGCAAGGCGCATGCAGCGACGTATGCGGATACTTCGTATCGCATGGCGTATCTGAAGACGCATCACACGGCGGAATTTCTGGCGGCAATGTGCAGCGCTGGCGCGGGGTTCTATCACGTTTCGGCGTATGTGGAGGAGGCGAAACGCTGGGGGATCGAGGTCCGGTTGCCGTCGGTGAATCGTTCGCGGATGGAGTATACGGCGGAGGGAGAAGGCGGAGAGAACGGCGAGAGCGGTCCGCTTCCCTTCCTTCGTCAGGGCAAGCAGAATGCGGGCCCGACAAAGGCTATGCGGATTGGGTTGATGCAGGTGAAAGGATTGCGGGTGGAAACGATTGTGGCGATTGTGCGGGCGCGGGAGGCGGAGGGCGAATTTCGTTCGCTGGAGGATTTTCTGATGCGGGTGCCGGCGGAACGGGATGAGATTGAGGCGTTGATCAAGTGCGGCGCGTTTGATGAGGTGTGCGGCATGACGCGGGCAGGAATGCTCTGGCAGTGGAATTTGCTTCAGGCCGGGGGACGGGCAAAGGCGTTTCCTCCTTTGCAAACCCAAGAGCACAGAGAGGAATCGCTGTGCCACAAAAACCAAGAGCGGCGAGGAGCGGCGATGGGTGTGCTGTTTGCGGAGATGGAGGAGGAGGATGCGATTGGGGCGGCGCTGCGGGAAATTGATGCGCCGGATTATACGCGCGAGCAGAAGTTGCGGTATGAACGGGAAGTTCTGGAGGTGTGCGTGAGCGGGCATCCGCTGGATTTTCTGCCGCGGAACGGGGAGACGTGGAGCGACGAGCTTCCGAGCTTACAGGGGAGACGGGTGACGCTGTGCGGATGGGTGGTGACGTATCGGCATGTGGGAACGAAAAATTACCGGAACATGATGTTCGTGACGCTGGAGGATCAGCGTGGACTATTCGAGGTGATTCTCTTCCCCGATGTGTACGACAAATTTGGCGGGCTGGTGTATGAGACGCGCTCGATGCGAGTGACGGGAGTGGTGATGGAGGGGGAGCATATTAATGGGGAGAGGATGGAGCGGTTGGGTGGGGCGGGATGAGCAGTAAGCAGTTATCAGTGAGCGGCGAGGGATAATAGATAGCAGCGATCAGATAACAGGAAGCAAGAGTCGCGCGTGGCGCGAGATTTGGGAACGGTTCCTGATCGCTGATCGCTGTTATCTGATCGCCTCTGGCTAGCAACTAAACACAAATGATCACCACATGATTCGACCGACGAACAAAACTGAGCGCGGGCCGGAACCCCAGAGCGGCCAGCCGGCGGCGAGCGGCGAGGGCTGGCTGGGACACAACAGCAGCGAGAAGCGGCGCCTGTGGGAACGGCTGAACCCACGGCATCGCAAAGAGCTGCGGATGCTGGCGGAGGCGCTGGCGCTGCAGCAGAATCACGCGCGATTGCCGGAAGCGGCGCGCGGGCGGCTGGATGCGGCGCTCACCGAACTAGACCGCGTAATCCGGCGAATTGCGGCAATCCTGGCGGAGTTGGCACGCCGGACACCACCGGCGGGGTGAGTCTTGCGGGCGCCAAAGGCGAGGCACATACTTTTGACATGAATACTGCCAGGCGTCCCCGAGTCATCCTGGGCCTTGCCGCGCTTCTCTGTGCTGGCGCATTCGCGGGCATTCTTGCGAGTGCCGTGCGCGCCGACGAAATTCGACTGAAAGACGGGAAGAAACTGCACGGCGTGATTGTGGCCTACGAAGAAAACATGTTCAAGGTGAAGACAGACTTCGGCTACGTGTTGGTGGAGAAAGACAAGATCGAGTCGATTATCCCGGACACGCCAGCCGATGAAACGGGGTCAAGTGCATCTGCAAAACCCACGGCAAAGAGCAACCCTGCCGCGCCGGGGCGCGCGGAAGCAAACAAGCAAGCAAAGGCGTCGGCGATTGTGAACAGTTCCGCGGCGCGGCCGGAAATTCCCCTGACCGCCACGAAGGGAGACGCGACTCCGCCACCGATCACGCCCGTGAGCGCCACACCGACGACAGCACTTGCGGCACCTGTGACACCACCGCCTCCGCCAAAGGAAGAGCCGCCACCGATTAAGGAAGAGATTCAAGGAAATCTGTATCTCAATCATGAATTTGCGTTCCGGATGTACAAGGCGCCGAGCTGGCAGATTATCGCGGATGCCGGGCAGGGCTTGCCGAACGCGATTGTGGCCATGGGAACGAGCAACGAATCCACGCTGCTGGTGGTTGGGCACGAAAAGACGAACAATGCCCTGGAATCCGCGGCCAAAGAAGTGGCGAAAAAGTTGAGCGAGGTGTATGACAATTACCGGCTGATTTCGCAGCGCAAGACCGTCCTTGGAGGATTGCCGGCGCTCGAATACAAGTATCGCGGAATGGCCGACGGGCATGACTGGTCGGGCACGCTGGCGGTGGTGGCGCGCAACGGCGATATGTTCACGGTTTTGGGAATGACGTACGCGGATACGGACCTGATCCAGATTCAGGAAAACGTGATCGCGCGCGCGATTGCGAGCATCGATTTCAACGTCAAGTAGCGCAAAGCGCCGGGCGGTCAGCCGACGGTGACTTCGATGGTGTGGTAGCCGGTGGCGCCGTCGGGCCATTCGCCGCTGTCGATAGACGATTGCAGTTTGCCGCGGCCATCGGTGGCGCGGGCTTTCAGCGTTTGCTTCCCTTTCGGCGCGTTTTTCCAGACATATTTCCACAGGGCCCAGACCTGCGAAGGATTGGGGTTGCTGAAGATTTCCGCTTCCTGCCAGTGGCTGCCGCCATCGGTGGAGATTTCAACCTTGGAGATGCCGGAAGTGTCGCCGATGGCGTAGCCGGTGACGACGAACGTGTCCCCGGTGATTCGAGAAAGATTGCGGGGATCGTCGATGATGCCCTGGGTCTTGCGGTCGCCGGTGTTCGACCAGCCCTGGCGTTCCCAATAGCCGAGATATTCCTTGTCCACGAATTCGATGCGCGTGAGCCACTTGGGCATTTTCATGCCGTAGCGGCCGGGCATCAGCACGCGCAGAGGAAAACCGTGCTGGCGCGGGAGGGGTTCTCCGTTGATGTGGTAGGCAAGAAAGTTTGTGGGATCATCAAGACGAGAGATGGGGTGACCGGTGGTGTAGCCCTCGGCGGCGTAAAAGACGGCGTATTTCGCGCCGGGTAGAACTCCGGCGCGTTCGATGATCGGCTTCAGCAAGGTTCCGGTCCATTTGGCGTTGCCGATGAAGCGGCCTCCGACAGAATTGGAGATGCATTCGAGAGTGAGGATGGTTTCGTAAGGAGGAAGCGCGCGAATTTCATCGTAGCTGAAGCGCAGGGGATTTTTCACGAAGCCATCGATGGTCAGGGACCACTTTTTTTCATCGATGGCGGGTTCGCCGTGGGACGACGTCAAGTAGAAGTCTTCGGTGGGCGTGATCGCGCGGAGAGCGGCTTGAGGACCGTCATTCAAGTAGGCGCGGATGTTGGCGTTGCCTACATTTGTGCCGCGCATCAGGTAGCGATAGACGACACCCGGAATCAGCAAGCCGAGGCCGAGGCCCCCGGCAACAGAAATGAAGTGGCGGCGTTCCATGACGGGTTAGATGAGCAGCTAGGGAAAAGGTATCACGCGCG
>WNFR01008625.1_pt1 | contig 10307 bp, 7 predicted proteins | sample 5400221 | NCBI WGS metagenome assembly WNFR01 (sample SAMN13153357, study PRJNA577476) | soil metagenome | isolation source: 40 cm soil under Madrone tree | place: USA:California | collected 2016-06-14 | reverse complement strand
CTGTTTTACCGCATCGAGGGCCAAAACGGCAGCCTCAATTTCCGGATTCTGGGCATTGCGGGCCACCGTGACCTCACCCCGTTTCTTGCCGTTGACCTGAACCACCAGCGTCACCGTGTCTTCAACCAGCAAATCGCGTTCGATTTGGGGCCAACTGGCCTCCGAAACCAGGCCGGGCTGCCCCAGCACCTGCCAGCATTCCTCGGCCAGATGCGGCATCATGGGCGCGAACAGTTGAACAAGGATGATCGCGGACTCCCGATCCGCCCACGCCAAGTCAGGCGACCGCTGTTCCTCGCGCGCCAACACATCACCCAGCGCATTCGAAAATTCCCGGATGTAGGCAAGGCAGACGTTGAAATGCAGCCTTTCGATGCCGGTGGAGACCTTGTCCAGCGCCCCATGGGCTGCCTTGCGCAGCGCCAGTGCATCGGACCCAAACGTCGCCGGCCGCGCTGCCGACGCCGCTTTGGCGATGTCGACTGATTCGTTAACCAGCCGCCACAGCCGCTGCACGAAACGCGACGCGCCCTGCACGCGCTCGTCGCTCCAGATCACGTCGCGATCCGGCGGCGAATCCGACAGCATGAACCAGCGCGCAACGTCGGCGCCATAGGTCGTGATGATATCGTCGGGGTCGACCGTATTGCGCTTCGACTTCGACATCTTCTCGATCTGGCCGATCGAGACTTCTTCGCCGGTCGCTATCAGAAATGCGCGGCGGCCGTTGGCGCCGGTCTCGATCCTGACCTCGGCCGGCGTGACGTAACTGCCGTCGGCCTTTTGATAGGTCTCGTGCACCACCATGCCCTGGGTGAACATGCCGGCGAACGGCTCATCCACGCCGATATGCCCGGTGGCCTTCATGGCGCGGGCAAAGAAGCGGCTGTACAAGAGATGAAGGATCGCGTGCTCGACGCCGCCGATATATTGGTCGACCGGCATCAACCGGTCCACGACGGCGCGCGTGGTCGGCGCGTTTTCGTTCCACGGGTCGGTGAAACGCGCGAAGTACCACGATGAGTCGACAAAGGTATCCATCGTGTCGGTTTCGCGCGTTGCCTTGCCGCCGCATCGCGGACAGGTGACGTGCTTCCAGGTCGGATGATGGTCGAGCGCATTGCCGGGCTTGTCGAACGTGACGTCCTCGGGCAGCACCACCGGCAGGTCCTTGTCGGGCACCGGCACGACATCGCATTTCGGGCAGTGGATCACCGGAATCGGGCAACCCCAGTAGCGCTGGCGCGAGATGCCCCAATCGCGCAGGCGGAAATTGACTTGGCGCTCGCCGACCGAAATGTTGCCCCGTACCTCTGCCTCGAGCCGCTTCGCCACCTCTTCTTTCGCCTGCTCGATGGTCATGCCGTCGAGGAAGCGCGAATTGATCATGCGGCCGTCGCCGTCATAGGCGGTGTCCGTTATCACGAACGTCTTCGGGTCCTGGCCTTCGGGGCAAACCACCGGCGCATTGCCGAGACCATATTTGTTGACGAAGTCGAGGTCGCGCTGGTCGTGCGCGGGGCAGCCGAAGATCGCGCCGGTGCCGTATTCCATCAGCACGAAATTGGCGACATAGACCGGCAGCTTCCAATTCGGATCGAACGGATGGATTGCCTTGATGCCGGTATCGAAGCCCAGCTTCTCGGCGGTATCGATGATTTCCTGCGCGGTGCCGTGACGCTTCGCCTCGGCGATGAATTCCGCGAGCTTCGGATTTTTTGCAGCCGCCGCCTGTGCCAGCGGATGATCCGGCGCGATCGCCATGAATTTTGCGCCGAACAGCGTGTCATGCCGCGTCGTGAATATCTTCAGCTCGGTTTCGCCTGATGGCGTCGAACCTTCAGGCAAGGTTTTGGGGTCGAGCGCAAAGCGGATCAGCATGCCTTCCGAGCGCCCGATCCAGTTGCGCTGCATCAGGCGCACCTTGTCCGGCCAGCGATCCAGCGTATCGAGCGCGTCCAATAGCTCCTGCGCATATTTGGTGATCTTGAAGACCCACTGCTTCATCTCGCGCTGCTCGACCAGCGCGCCGGAGCGCCAGCCGCGGCCGTCGATCACCTGCTCATTCGCGAGCACGGTCATGTCGACCGGGTCCCAGTTGATCTTGCGATGCTCGCGCTCAGCGAGACCCGCGCGCAGAAAATCAAGGAACAGCTTTTGCTGATGCTTGTAATAGCTGGGATCGCAGGTCGCGAACTCCCTGGACCAGTCGAGCGACAGCCCGATCGACCGCAGCTGCTTTTTCATCGCGGCGATGTTGTCGTAGGTCCACGCCTTCGGCGCCACCTTGCGCTCGATCGCGGCATTTTCCGCCGGCAGTCCGAACGCATCCCAGCCCATCGGGTGCAGCACGTTAAAGCCCTTGGCGCGCATGAAGCGCGCGAGCACGTCACCGAGCGTGTAGTTGCGGACATGTCCAATATGGATGCGCCCGGACGGATAGGGGAACATCTCGAGCACGTAGTATTTCGGCCGCGGGTCGTCGTTTTTGGAGGCGAAGATCGCCTTTTCGTCCCACTGGCGTTGCCAGCGCGGCTCGGATTCGCGTGCGTTGTAGCGTTCGGAGGTCATGGAATCGCAGGGCTTTTCGTGGGTCACCGGCCGGCCAAAAGGAGGGCGGACTAGGCCACAAAAGCGGCTTTGGGGTCAACGCCCAGCACCTCAAAAGGCTGACGGTAAAGCCTCAGCTCGCCAGCGCCATCGCTTCATCGCTGATCCGCACGACCCCGTGCTCGACCACGGCGTTGCGGCCGCGATGTTTGGCGGCATAGAGCGCGGCGTCGGCGGCCTCGATCAGGTCGCCCGGCCGCTGCGGGTCGTTCGGTTTGGTGCACGCCACCCCGATACTGACGGTAACGGCCTGATAATCAGAGGTGCAATGAGGCACTGCGAGGTCCTGGACCGCCGCGCGTACCATCTCGCCGATCTCCAGCGCCCGCCGTGAATCGGTGTTCGGCAGCAGCAGGCAGAATTCCTCGCCGCCATAGCGCCCGGCAAAGCCCATGCTCTCGGCGGCAATTCCGGCCAGCGTTTCGCCCAGCCTAGAGAGGCAGATGTCGCCTTCGGGATGGCCATAGGTGTCGTTGAACAGCTTGAAGTGGTCGACGTCGATCATCAGCAGCGACAGCTCGCTGTCGTATTCCTGGGCCTTCATCCATTCCAAGTCGAGCCGGCTCTGGAAGCCGCGCCGGTTGGCGAGGCCAGACAGCATGTCGATCGACGCGATCACGGTCAGCCGGTCGTTGGTGGCGAGCAGGTCGCGCTCGCGCTGGCCAAGTTGCGCCGCCATCGCGTTGAATGCGCGGGCCAGCGGAACAAATTCAGCCGGCAGCCGGCTCGGTGCCGCGCGCACCGACCAGTCGCCCTGGCCGAAGCGTTTCGCCATCGCCTCCAGCATTTCGATCGGCTGGATGATGAGCTTCTGCGCGGCGACCAACGCGCCGAGCAGTACGAACAGGCAAACGAATCCGAGCTCCAGATAGGCGGCGCGAATCTCGCGATTGATAGCTTCGGACACCTTGGTTTCATCGATGCTGACGATCAGGCGCGATTCGGTGCCGGCAAGGCGCGCAAAGTTGACGACCCACCTCGAGCCATCCGCGGTGACGAATGAAAGCGGTCCCTCCGCTTGCCCCAAACCGCTTGCCCTCTCGGCGATCGCCGACAACAGCGGCACATTATCCAGCGGGCGGCCGATCATGCTGGCTTGATCCGCCGGCGCCGCCAGTACGGTCCCCGCGCGATCGACCAGAACCGCCGAAATACCGGGCCGGCCGCCGAAATTGCCCATGATCTTCGACATCCAGTCGAGATCGACGCCGGCGGCGATGACGGAATCCGCTTCGTTATTGATAGCGGATACCGGATAGACCGCCATCATGATCGGCTTGTTGTCGGAGGCGATCAGAAAATCGCTGAAAACGAAGTCGCGGGTCTCCCGCGCCTTCTTGAGAGAGGGCCGCTCGCTCAGATCGAGCCCGACCAGCATGTTCAGTGTCGAGCATTGGACCCGTCCGTCCTTGCCGACAATCATCAGGCTGCGAATCCACGGCAGATTGACCGGCAGGCTGGCGCGCAGGATGTCGCAACTGCGACTCACCCCGCCAGCGGATGCGCGGATATAGGCCGCCGATTTCAATATCGTCTCGACCGACGAGAGGACTTCCCGTTGAGCATCGGCGCTATGCTGCGCAAGATTCGAAAATTCCTGGGAGGCAAGCGCGATCTGCTTGCTGCGGGCGTCCTCGAGCGAACGGGCGCGTTCCAGCATCAACGGCGCCACCAGGATCAGCGCCAGCAATGCGAGCCGGGCGCGGATTCCGAGAACTTGCTTGAGTTTCACTCTTTTGCGGTTGAAACTAACGCGTGACATCTTTGCCCCCGACCCCACATGCAGGGTAGAGGGAAGGGTTCAAGAAGCCTTTCCCGAACTCGGTAAAATTCGAACTACCCTGTAAATGTACGCCCAACAGATGACATGGCCCCGCAAAACCCATCGCCGATAACTCCGCATTTACCAAACGGGCTTGCCACGGTGGAGCAAGAGATAGCGCGCGCGTGCAAGGAAGCGCGCCGGGATCGCGCGTCGGTGACATTGATCGCGGTGTCCAAAACGTTCGATGCCAATGCCGTTGCGCCGGTGATCGAGGCCGGACAGCGCGTCTTCGGCGAAAACCGCGTGCAGGAAGCCAAAGCAAAATGGCCAGGGTTAATGTCGGCTTACCCGGGCATCGCGTTGCATCTGATTGGGCCGCTGCAATCCAACAAGGCGAAGGAGGCCGTAGCGCTGTTCGACGCCATTCATTCGGTCGATCGTCCGAGCATTTGCGAAGCGTTAGCCAAGGAGATCGATTCGCAAAAACGGCGGCCGCAATTGTTCGTGCAGCTCAATACCGGCGAGGAGCCGCAGAAGGCGGGCGTCGCGCCAGCGGAAGCCGACGCCTTCATTGCCAGTTGCCGCGACAAATATGGTTTGCAAATTTCCGGCGTGATGTGCATTCCGCCGGTCAACGACGCGCCGGCGCCGCATTTTGCGTTGACCGCGAAGATCGCGGCGCGCAACGGGCTTGCGAATTTGTCGATGGGGATGAGCGCCGACTTCGCCGTCGCGATTCAGTTCGGCTCCACCCATGTGCGCGTCGGCTCGGCGATTTTCGGGGCGCGGTAAGAGCCTTTTGCGTGGTCGTGCGATTCCGTCGCAATGACGTGGGTGCTTTTCGCTCGTCGCATCTTGGAGGGCTCGAAGATTAAAGGGCTCGCAAGCCGTCACCCAATCACAATCTTCGTCTCCGGGCCCAGCCGCTGCAGCAACTGCAGCATCGCGGATTTTGTCATCGAAACGCACCCGGCGGTCGATGAAAAATTCTCGCGCGCCAGATGCAGGAATACCGCGCTGCCGCGGCCGGCGATGCGCGGAGAACTGTTGTGATCGATCTCGACAATAAAATCATAGAGGTGATCGTCGCGCTTGAGCCGATCGCCGCCGCAATCGCGATCCAGCCGCACGGGCTGGTTGTAAGGGCGGCTCCGGGGGTCTTCGCACCAGGCGTCTTCGGGTCCGATAGCGCGAACCGGCAGAAATGTACGCGGTCTCGGGTGCCGGTCGGCGCGCCACCACAATTGCCGGGGCCGGAACGTGCCTTTTGGAGTCCCGCCATCGCCCTCGCGCTTGTTGGCCCTGATTCCGCCGCGCCCGAGTGCGACCGGGATGGTTTGGCCGCCCGCGGTCAGCCAGCCCCGGCGCGGATCGCCGGCGGCGGCGCGAATCCTGATCGCTGAAAGCGGCCGATCACCCGAGGCTACCCTATAAGCATTTGAAATAGCCTTGCTTTCCACGAAAGTCGCACCCCCCGATTGTTTGGCCGCCGGCAATGCCCTATTTGACCTCTTTAGAGGACATTTTCATCTAATTGCCCGCGAATTCTGGGCTAGACTGCGTTTCGGCTTGTGAATCTGTAACAGTCCCCTACCTCAAGACGAATAAAGACCTCACTTACCTGACTTTTACCAAATCAAGACTCGGCTGAAGGCGCTTCCGCTTGCACCCGCCGCCCCCAAGAGGATTGTACCCCATGGCCAATGCCCGCAAGATCCTGATCGTGGATGACGATACCGATCTGCGCGATACGCTGGTGGAGCAATTGTCGCTGCACGACGAGTTCGAGGCCTCCGCCGTCGATACCGGCGCCAAGGGCGCCAGCGCCGCCAAGGCCAACGCTCCCGATCTCGTGCTGATGGATGTCGGGCTGCCGGACACCGACGGCCGCGAGGTCGTGCGCAGCCTTCGCAAGGGCGGCTTCAAGGCGCCGATTATCATGCTCACCGGACACGATACCGATTCGGACACCATTCTCGGGCTCGAATCCGGCGCCAATGACTATGTCGCCAAGCCGTTCCGCTTCGCGGTGCTGCTGGCGCGGATCCGGGCGCAGCTGCGCCAGCATGAAGCCAGCGAAGACGCGGTGTTTTCCATCGGCCCCTATAGTTTCCGGCCGGGCTCCAAGATGCTCACCGGCGCCAACGCCAGGAAAGTGCGGCTGACCGAAAAGGAAACCGCGATCCTGCGGTTCCTGTATCGCGCCGGCCAGCTGCCGGTGTCGCGCGAGACGTTGCTGCAGGAGGTCTGGGGCTATAATTCCGGCGTCACCACGCACACCCTGGAAACCCACATCTATCGGCTGCGTCAGAAGATCGAGAAAGATGCCGCCAATCCCGAAATACTGGTGACGGAAGCCGGTGGCTACAAGCTGGTGCCGTGATACGATTCGATCAACGATTCGTATTACTTGGCCTAATTAGCGCATCCCGATCACAGGTACTGCATGTCGATCGAAGATGATGTAGCCCTGCTCGAGCGAGTCCCGACACTGCGCCTGTTGGGAACGGCCGCTCTGCGCATGCTGGCGATCGGCTCCGAGCAGCGCGATTTCGCGCGGGGCGATGTGCTCTTCAACGCAGGCGATGATGCCGACGCCGGATTTATCGTTCAGCGCGGCGCGTTCCAGATCAAGGACGACACTGGCGCCGAAATCGTCGCAGGGCCGCGGGCGCTGATCGGCGAGCTCGCGCTTGTTGTCGCGATGCAGCGGCCGTCAACCGCGATCGCGCTGGAACATTCCTCGGTGATCCGGATCGCGCGCAGCCTGTTTCAGCGCGTACTGGAAAGCGATCCAGCCGCGGCGCGCCGGCTTCGCGATGAATTCGCGAGCCGCACCAGCCAGATCGCCAGCGATCTCCTGATGGCGGGTGCGAAGCTGAGTATTTGAGCTTGTCCTTCCGGCGCGCTAACGCGCGCTCCGCAATGACGAGGATATATTACACCTCCAGCGTCAGCGTGACCGGAACGTGGTCGGACGGCCGCTCCCAGCCGCGGGCATCCCGGGTGATCCGGAAATCGCTGACAGCCTCCTTGAGCGCGGGCGACACCCAGATGTGATCGAGCCGGCGGCCGCGATCCGCCACCGTCCAGTCGGCGGCGCGATAACTCCACCACGTATAGACTTTTTCCGACAGCGGGATGCGTTCGCGCGCGACGTCGATCCATTCGCCGTGAGTCTGCGCCGCCAACAGCTTCTCGCACTCGATCGGGGTATGCGACACGACTTTCAACAGTTGCTTGTGCGACCACACGTCGTTCTCATGCGGTGCCACATTGAGATCGCCGACCAGGATATGCCGGTCATCGCCGCGCGGATGTAAGGGCTCGCACGCCTTCATTTCGTCGAGAAATCGAAGCTTGTGCTCGAATTTCGGATTGAGCGCCGGATCCGGAATATCGCCGCCGGCTGGAACGTAGAAATTATGCAGCACCAGCGGTTTCGACAGCTGCGCCTTTTCGCCGAACGCCACCGAGATGTGACGCGAATCGATCTTGTCGCAGAAGGTGCGGATGTCCGTTGTCTCGAACGGCAGTTTCGAGATCACCGCGACGCCGTGATAGCCCTTCTGCCCGTTCAGCGCGACGTGGTCATAGCCGAGGCGCCTGAAACGCTTCAGCGGAAATGCGTCATCGACGCATTTGGTTTCCTGCAGGCACAGCACATCCGGTCTCACCGCCTTGAGGAATTTGGCGACGAGATCGATGCGAAGGCGCACCGAATTGATATTCCACGTTGTCAGAGAGAGGCGCATGGGGACCGGCAATGCAAGAAGACGTGCGGCTGATGACGCACGTCCCTGCCTCGCAATCAAGAATGATTTTAGCCCGGCGACGTCGGATAGTTGGTGAAATCGATCTTGAACAGGCTGGGATCGACTTTCTTGGTGGAATCCAGATTGTAGACCGCGACCGTGGTGTCATAGCCTTGCGGATCGGTCACGGTCCACTGCTTGAGCTGGCCGTCCTTGGCGCCGACCATCAGCATCAGGCGGCTGGTGCCGATCAGCGTCTGCTTTTCCTCGATGGTGACGCTGATGAACGTGTCGTCTGCGGTCACGCTGACGACGTTGGTGTCCTTCAGGAGATCAATGCGATCCGACAGCAGATAGCGCAGTGGCGTCTGCGACAACGGATAGATGTCCTGGGTCGCAAGCTTGCGATCGCGCACCGCCACAGACGATCCGTCGGCGATAATTGCGATCGGGCTCGGCGCCTCATATTCGAAGCGTACCTTGCCGGGCTTCTGGATGTAAAAATCGCCCTTGGTCTTGGTGCCATCAGGTCCGACCTGGACGAAATTTCCGACCAGCGTCTGCAGCGACGACAGATAAGCACTCACCTTGGCGGCTTGCGCTTTTTGGTTCGCATCGAAGGTCGCAAAGATATTGGCGGGGAGATTGCGGTGCGGATCGGGAATCACGGGGTTGGGAGGTGCCACCGGGGTTGTCCCGGTCGTCATCGGGCCCTTCTGCGGGTCAGACGCGCTCATCTGCATGTTGCGGGCTTTTGGCGCAGGCTTTGGGATCGGAACCGTCTGCGCAGAGGACGGCGTTCGGACGCTGACCATGGATGCCGCGACCAGCAACGCCAGGCAGGCGCGCATGCCGGGAACCCCGAATCGTTCGGCCATTCGAAGTTTCGGATTTCTAGTCAACGCATTGTCCTGTCAGACTTTCAGCCATTTTATCGTGGTTTCGGCCAAGGAGGTATCGCTTTTCCGTGAAAATATAATGCCAACTCCGGCAGCCTTGGCCCGATGATGCTTCTCAAAAGCGGCTTTCTTCTTCTTCGACCAGAATTTCGCGCTTTCCGGCGTGATTGGCCTGTCCGACGATGCCCTCGAGTTCCATTCGCTCCATCAGCGATGCGGCGCGATTGTATCCGATCTGCAGCCGGCGCTGAATGTAGCTGGTGGAAGCCTTGCGGTCGCGTTTGACGATCGCCACGGCCTGCGAGAACAAATCGCCGCCGCCATCGCCGCCCATGCCGGTGGAATCGAACACCGCGCCGTCTTCGTCAACGGGCTCTTCCGCCGTGACCGCTTCGAGGTATTCCGGCTGGCCCTGGGTTTTGAGATGGCGCACGACCTTCTCAACCTCTTCGTCGGAGACGAAAGGTCCGTGTACGCGGCTGATGCGTCCGCCGCCGGCCATATAGAGCATGTCGCCCTGTCCGAGCAGCTGCTCGGCGCCCATTTCGCCGAGGATGGTGCGGCTGTCGATTTTCGAGGTGACCTGAAACGAGATGCGCGTGGGGAAGTTCGCCTTGATGGTGCCGGTGATGACGTCGACCGACGGCCGTTGCGTGGCGAGAACCACATGCAGACCGGCGGCGCGCGCCATTTGCGCCAGGCGTTGCACCGCGCCTTCGATATCCTTGCCGGCGACCATCATCAGGTCGGCCATTTCGTCGACGATGATGACGATGTAGGGCAGCGGCTCGAGATCGAGCTTCTCGGCTTCATAGATCGCCTTGCCGGTTTCCTTGTCGAAGCCGGTATGCACCGTTCGCGTCAGCTCCTCGCCCTTGGATTTCGCTTCCATCAGGCGCGCATTGTAGCCGTCGATGTTGCGCACGCCGAGCTTGGACATTTTCTTGTAGCGCTCTTCCATCTCGCGCACCGCCCACTTCAACGCGACCACGGCCTTCTTCGGATCGGTCACGACCGGCGTCAGCAGGTGCGGAATGCCGTCATAGACGGAGAGTTCGAGCATCTTGGGATCGACCATGATCAGGCGGCATTGATCCGGGCGCAGCCGATACAGCAGGCTCAGGATCATGGTGTTGATAGCGACCGATTTGCCGGAACCGGTGGTGCCGGCGATCAGCAGATGCGGCATGCGCGCGAGATCGACGATGATGGATTCGCCGCCGATGTTCTTGCCGAGACAAAGCGGAAGTTTTGCAACCGACTCGTTGCCGTCCTTGA
>WNFR01008624.1_pt1 | contig 10308 bp, 22 predicted proteins | sample 5400221 | NCBI WGS metagenome assembly WNFR01 (sample SAMN13153357, study PRJNA577476) | soil metagenome | isolation source: 40 cm soil under Madrone tree | place: USA:California | collected 2016-06-14 | reverse complement strand
TTCTGCTACCCCTCGCAATGAACAGGCAACCATGAAGCGGAACTGACACGTAATATTGATGAAGTTCTTCACGCACAATTTTTAAGATACGTTCCCGTTCATCTAAATCCTTCGGCACCAGCACGAATCGGTCGCGCTGGGCGAGGGCGGCTTCTAATCGTTCCCACATCATTCGATAGTGCGTTTGAGAAAATGGCATCCCACCAAACGTATCGCGCGCTTGCTCCAAGAGAGCCCAAACATCTGGCACGTTCTGCACATCCGGCGGGGAGGTCACGACGCTTTCTCCGGGAAGAATGCGCCAGCTAGCCGCTTCATTGCCGATTGATAGGCAGCAGCTGCTTCCTCTTTCGTGTCGTATCGGCCTAACCAGAGATGTCTGCGATTCACTTTAGTTTGAGCAGCCCACTTGTTTCCGACGCGCACGACGCCAAGAAAGCCGGAGGTATTGTTTGTTGGCGTCCTTGAGTTAAAACTGTTCTCCCGATTGGTGGCCTGTCGCAGATTGATTATTCTGTTATCCGTCCTGATGCGGTTGATGTGATCGATCTGTTCCATGGGCCACGATCCGTAGAACAATGCCCACGCGAGGCGATGAGCCTGATACGTGCGGCCGAGTATTTTGAGCGAAAAGTAACCATAATTCTTTGGCACGCCCGGATACCATCCTGATCTGGTTCGATACCGGCTGTTAAGCCGACGAAACAAGCCGGTTTCTGGATCGTAAGACAGTACGGCGCGCAGACTGGCTATGTCATTCATTTCTTCTCCGACGGGCTGATCGGGGGTGGGGCGGTGTAGAGCGGAAGCCATCCTTCACCTTCTGGCTGATCTTCTCCCGGAGCGCATTCCTCGTCGTATTCTGGAGGGGACACACCGCCGTAGCTCGACATGTGCCCCCGTATCCAGGCGCGAATACGTGGGCTCGGCACGGGCTCGGACAGCGCGGCGTCGATGCGCTCAATGAGCCGCTTCAAGTCCTGGCTGGCCTGAACATTCAGCGTCGCGCCCAATTCGTCGCGCGCCTCCTTTAGCAACTCCCTCAGATCCGTCGTCACAGTCTCCTCCCGCAGTGAAGGCAGCGTAGCCGGTGGCGCAGGAGGGCGGTCACTTTGCAAACTCTGGATGCTTCGTCTTGACGTGCCGGGCTAGCGCAACGAAGGAGCGGTGGCAGCATGGACAGACGCCGGCCTTCGCGCGTTTCTTCAATCGTTGCGTTTCGCGTTCTGCGGCTTGGCGCGCCATTTCGGATTCCAGCGCTCGCTGTGCCTGCCGCGATGCTTCGCGCATCTGTTCATCAAGCTTTTCGCGCAGGCGCTGTACTTCAGTCTTTACGAAGTGTTGAGAATGCCCATTAGGGCAACAAAAACTTCCGCCTAGCTCATACTTTTGCCGTCTGAAGTACGATGGCACTAAAAACAGAATATGGCAGTCGTAGCACTCCATTGGCTCTAACGTCACCTCATGCTGAATGGCTTGAGTCATATTCCTAACTCCGATTTGCGTGCATCCTTCACCCCGAGCAGATGCGCCCATGCCTTTTTATCTCTAGCCTTTTTGCACGCCGTTTCGCAATCGGTCCAAAGTACTTTAAGTTGAGCGGCATCGGGCGCTTCCCTCAAGACCAATTCCCAATCGGCGATAACAACCTTGCCGTTCGCGGCCGGCTTCTGTGCGACAGGCTTCTCCTTGCCACCTTTGGCCCACTGAGCGATCGATCGGCCCGAGGACTCGTCGAGGACTTCACCGGGCGGGAACATCACGCGATGCTGCTCCTGAAGCTTGATCCACTTCGGCACGCCAGGATGATCCGGCATGAGAAGCGCCGATGCCGTCAATTCGAATGGGAGCGACTTCTCGCAGATTGGCACCCATCCGTCAGTACTCGTGAGCGTCTTCTTCGGAACAATCACGGTCTTGCCGTCCTGCTTGGCAATCTCCACCTTCGGCTCGGCACGAAAGCAGAGAATCGCATGGGCTCGGACCTTGAGCAGGCTATAGACCATCCGCTTATGCTCGAGCTTCGGCTTCGCCCATGACAGCAATTTCACCCGCTCGCGCTTCTCTAAATCCTTGCCCGCTAGCCGGTCCAGTTCAGCCTCCTGCATATCCATGCATCCGCCCTCGCCAGCCCACGAATGAGACATCGAATCCACGACGATGCAGCCATAGCCAGCCTTGTCTGCGGCCTCGATCGCTTCGAGGTAGCGGGCCGGACTGAATGGCTGTTCCAGCTCGGCCACATCGAACTTGAATTGATCGGCGTAATGTTTGGACCGGCCGCGCTCCGTGTCGATGACCGCGAACGGCTCGCCCTCGCAGATGCCGGATGCCATGCGCAACGCGGAAAAAGTTTTCCCAGCTCCACTCGGCCCAGCTATGCCAACCAGGAGATTTACGTTTGACCGCATAGCCCTTCCAAACGAAATGCTCATTTCATTTTCTCCCGTCTCTTCTCCCATGGTTTATGCAGAAGCGGCTTGCCTCCGTTGCTCGAAATTCTCCAGCGCCCACGCGGGCGGAGTCACCCACGCAATTCGTGTCGGATACCCGGACCATTTGCCACTATCGAGGCAGTGTCGCCATAGCTTGCTAGCGAATTCGCATTTCTGCTGTCCGAGGTCCAGCATCATCGGATCGACGCCGACGAGTGAGCATGCGAAAGGCTCGGAGCGCTCCTGGACGAGGAAGATGAACGTTGGCCCGACGCTCAGGACCTCGCTCATAGCCTCAAATGCTTCCAGATAATGAGCAGCCTGCACGTCGTAGCCCATCGCGATGATCTGGCGACTGAACGAGAGCGGATCCGCTGTCTCGGTCGATTTGTAATCGAGCAGGATCGGCCGATCGCGCACCTGCAGATCGAATCGCGCGCGCTTCCAGATTCCGCAAGCCTGCCAGATCACCGTGCGCTCGGCGAAGCAGTCTTCGATTCGCAGCTCCAGCTCCGACTCGCGCAGATACTTCTTCGCAATCTCGACCATCTTGCGCACCGGGCCGATGTGCTTCGTCAGGAGCGGCAGCTTGCCTTCGAGCCGCACCTTGTCGCGCATATCCTTCGCGGCGTTCGTACGCCAGTCGTTGAACGGGCACTCGACCATTCGATCGTCGCCTTCGAGCAGCAGCGAGTGCGCGGCTGCGCCTCGATCGAATATTTCGGCTTCCTCTTCGAAGTGATGAGGATTCAATCGAGGGTGCGCAAACCACGCATGAAGAGGGCTCTGCATCACGAGGATTTTCGCGATGGACGACGAGAGGCTCGGCTCAGGTGCTGCGTCCGCGTGATAGTCGCTCGCCGACATATCGTCGTACACATTCACGCCTTGGTGGCAGACCGCAACAATGCTCATCATCCTCGCCCCTGATAGATCGATTGCTCTCTGACAAGCCGCGCGAAGGTTAATAATTGAGCGTCAGTGCCACTCCAGAATGGAACGGTTATTCCGAGCGGACACGGCTGGCGATTCAATCCGGCCATTTTCGCTAGCTCGAATATTTCCTCATCGCTCATCTCATCTCCAAGCGTTGAACATCCGGCGCAGCGCGTAGCTGCGTGCGAGCGATATTCCCGTGAACCAGACGCCGATCCCGAGATTCGATTGCAGCGATACGTGAATGTCGAACATCGGGAAGACAGCCAATTGCGAAGCGAGCGCGACGAGATAGCCGACGAGCACGTTTGTCGCCGATTCAAGCAGCGAGCGTCGGCGGCTCTGCATCGGATTACATTTCGAAAAGTTCTTGTGTCGCGTGCATCTTGCCTTCGCTGGCAACGCGCATATTCTTGATCGCTTGCCGGTAATACGATGCCTTCAGTTCGATCCCGATGCCGCGCCGTCCGGCTACAACCGCGCCGTAGATCTCGGAACCGATGCCCATGAAGGGCGTGAGCACCGTCTCGCTGGGATTACTCCATAGCACCAGGATGCGATCGATCACGTCAAGCTGCAGCGGGTGGACATGTTTCTCGTCTTCGCTGTCGCGTGCTTCGCGAAATGGAAGTACGCGCCCGATTCGCACGTCGTCCCAAAACGCGCTTGCATATTGTCGCCAGATCCAATGCGAGTAACGGTTCTCCGTCTGCTTGCCTTTCCAGCCGCGATACTTCAGCACATCAACCGGAGGCCGGCGCTCGCCTGCATATTCTGTCAGGCCGATCGGATGCGCGATCGGGATCTTGTTCTCGCCGGCACGTCGAAAAACCAGCAGGTAATCGGCATTGGCGACGCTGCAGCGCGACGAATCGTCTACGATCGTCTTGTGCGCCAAGCTTTTTTGCAGCGTGCGGTTGCGCACCGCGAGCGGCTCTTTCCATACGCTATAGCGCGCCACGTAGTGGAATCCATGCTCCTTGTGCAGCCGGATGATGTCGCCCGGGAAGTCGATCAGCGCATCGATACCGCTATTGCCGGTCGGTACGTCCGAACAATGCACTGCCGTCATGCGGCCTGGCATCATTAGGCGCGCGAGCTCCTGCACGGTGAAGTGGTAATGCTTGAAGAACTCGCCGTAGTCGGCGCAATTCGACAAGTCGCGATCGTCCGAGCTGTAGTGATAGAGGCCCCCGAACGGCGGCGAGTAGATTGACAGCGCGATCGAGGCGGCCGGCAGCGATTGCATGACCTCGACGCAATCGCCGTGGTAGAGCGCGAACCGGTCGGTAATCAATTGGTCATTGACAGCCAAGGTGGCGACTCCTGTGCTTTGGTGAACGGCGAAGCGCGCTCGAGGTGCATCGCGCTGTTCATCTCGCGCACCAGATGCGAGAACATCCGATCGGCCTGCGCTGCCTTGCGCTGCAGGTTTTTCAGAACTCCGATCTCGCCCTCGGTGGTCACGATATCGACCGTGACCGGCTTGCGTTGACCGAAACGCCAGCAACGCCGCACTGCCTGGTAATACTGCTCGAAGGAATGCGACGGGAATAGCGTGATGTTGTGACAGCTTTGGAAATTCAAGCCGAATCCGGCTATTTTCGGTTTCGTGACAAGCACGCGCACCTTGCCATGAGCGAAGGCTATGAGCCGCTCCTCCTTGTCCTCGTCCCTGTCCGCGCCGGCTACTTGGACACTACCGTGGATAGCTTCTTGCAAGCTGTCACCCTCTTCGTTCAAGTGACACCAGACTAAAGCCTGATCGCAAGTGCTGTTCACGAGCTCGGCGACTTTGCCGACGCGATCGCCTATCGTGCGGCGCCTTTCCTCGCGCTGCTCTTTGAGTCCAGCAGCCGGCAGGGCGAACAGCATTCCTTCGGCCAGATTGCTTGCTTCAACCAGATGTTCGCGCTCGGTCAGGGATGGCAAAACGAAATTTGCATCATCGAATCCGAGGTCGGAAGGCCGGCGCATTGCTCGAGCCCACGAACAGACCCAGCGCCAGAACGGCAACTCGGCGTGCCCCTTGAAGCGCCATTTCACGACCTCGCCATATGCGCGCCCGCTTGCGCTGTTGTTCTGATCGTTCTTAAAGAAGCGATTGAGCATGTCCATGTGACCGAGATAGCCTAAAGCCTCGGATGATGTGCCGAGCTCGATGTAATCGTTCGGCGCGGCCGTCGCGGTTGCCAGTAGCCGATATTCGATCTTGCGCATGAAGGTCGAAATTTCGGTGCGGCGCGCGCCGTCGAAGGATTTCAGAATAGAGGACTCATCGCACGCGACGCCGCGGAAATCGCTCGGCGTGAACTTGTGCAGCAGTTCGTAGTTGGCAATATTGATGCCTGGCCGGATGCCGCCATCGCGGGAGCGGTGAACCTGGATACCGAACTTCGCAGCCTCCACGACCATCTGCGCGCCTACCGCGAGCGGCGTCAGGATCAAGACATTCCCATTCACATGCTGCACCACGTTCTGAGCCCATACCAGTTCAATCGGCGTCTTGCCGAGTCCACAGTCAGCGAAGATTGCAGCGCGTCCCTTGCGCACGGACCAATCGACTAACGCCGTCTGGAAATCAAAAAGGAACGACGGCACGTAAGACGGCGCGAATCCGAACTCGTTGGACGAGTGCGACTTGGCAAACAGGAACGCTTGATAATCGCTCACGTCATCCCCTCGATAGCCTCATCGATCTTGCGCCTGAAGTGCTTCTGAATCCGAGGTACTAGCCGGAATGTCGGAAAGCGCACGTCGCGGGCTTGTGCGTAATACAGCGTCTCGCCATTCGAGAAGCTGATCCGCTCGCACGCGCGGCCATTGACTGTGACGCGATGGATTTCCTTCCGATGATCGGAGAGCGGGAGCGGGGTCATTGCAGCTTGTCCACTACGGACCATAGTTTTTCACCGTAAACGCGCACCCAGGCCGGGTCATTGATCGCGTGCTGCATGAATGCATGTTTGGCCTGATCCAGATCGAATGCCATCCGCTTGCAAATCGGCCATAGCACGCGTAGGTCGATTGCGCGTTGCCTCGCCCACCACCAGTTACGCAGCCAGTTCATCCGCACTCCCTCACGGCTTCGGCGAACTCGGGGGCGAACCGTTTAAGCCAGGATTCGTTCCACAATTTGATGGATTCGTTCCGCATTTCGGCTGATTCGTTTCACCGTTAGCTGCATCCGTTTCATTCCACGTGCCGCACCACGGGCAGCGCCATTGATTGACAGGAGCCCCACAGCCAGCGCAAGTCACTCCGCCACCTCCATCACTGGCACGCTATATCCCTTGCGAAACTCTCGCCCCTTTCGCACTCCCTTGCGTCGATCCTCGTACCAGGCCGGGTCATCGATCAGCCAGGGGCGCATAGATCCATCCTCCCGCTCGACCATCGTCATGCCGGCCAGGATCGAGGGCAGGCCGCGGGCGAGACGGCGGAAGATCAGAGCGTCACGCCGGTCGATGCATTGGCAATAGTCAACATGGAAGCCGTGAGAGACGCCCGCCCGGACGCCGATGTACCAATATTCCCCGCTGCCCTCTTCTATGGCGCGGGTCACGGCTGCGACTATAGGGCCGGTCATTTCGGTATCTCCGCAACCATATTCTTGATCATTTGAACGCATTGAGCCTCAGAAATTCCGTAGCATCGACTCGAATTCCACGTTATGCGCTCAATGTTCATGGCGATTTCGACCGGATCTAAACCGCCGCGCGCCGCAAGCCGTTCAAGAGTCTGGCCGTGTACGCGCATCGCCCAAACTTCGTCCAATGCATCCCAAGGTATCGTCTTCGGACAGCCGAACCGGTCAGCGTGCATGACGGGGAATTGCCTCACGCTCACGCCCGCCTCTTCGCCTGCTCGTGTTTCCAGTGGGCAATAGTCAACATAATGTTCACCGGCTCGAATGGGCTATGTTGTGGATGCCGCTCCGGCCGATAATCCGGATGCAGCACCCAGCTATGGGCGAGGTAGGCTTTCGCCTCAGAAAGGTTCATCGGACCATCCTATGACTGAGACTTCTTCTACCTTCCATTCAAACTGATCTGACAGAAGGCATAGCGGCCGTGCCTTATCGATCGCTTCTTCGCCATTAGCTGCCAGAACGTTGTGCGTGTCGCTTCCGCCTTCGCCCTTGGCATCGAAGAATGTCACCTTGAATAGTCCAACCATCACCACCCCGCAAAGTTGACCGCCATGTCGATCGCGAGATATATCATTTTGTCTCCTTGAAACCGAGTCGTTTGAGTGCAGCGACGGCATCGAATTTATCCGGCTCAGTCGTAGATCCGAGATAGATAAACATCAGACGTTCTCCCCTTCTCGACATAGGAGCTGCGTACGTATAAGTCGTTGTGCCGCTGGTAATCTCGGCTTTCTTCATAGGACAGATCGCGCCTAAGTTCACAGCACCATCCCCGCAATCATCGTCATCAGCGCCGCGACCAGCGCCGCAGCGATCCAGTAGTCCCAGCGATGGGCGGATTCCTGCAGGTCGAGCATGGAGGGGGTCATGAGGTCACTTTCTGGAATTCAAAGCCGCGTCTCTCCGCGGCCAGTCACACGAACCATTTTCTCCGCTGTCACGAATCTCTCCCGAGCTGCTGTAAGGCGCGCCTGCAGGTACGGGACGCCGAGTGGCCTTCCGCGGTGGTGCGATCGTGTATGCACCGCTGCTCATTTACCGACGGCAATCGAAATCGTCAAAGCCGCCGTCACCGTACGAACGGCCCGTCTCCAGATCGATGCACTTGCCGCCCATGTATTCGCGCTGCACCTCGTGTTCTTTGTGCCCGCGCCAGATCGCGCCGAGCTCGCAGAGCAGATTCCATACGGTGTCATGGATGGCCGACTGGCGATCATCCGTGCGGCTCTCAAGATGCGAAGATGCGTCGAGGTCGGAGCCGTCGTCGGCGAGCAGGCTGACGGTGATCAAGACAGTCGCATCCGGAGGGAGCGTAAAGTGCGTGATCTTCACGCGGTATCGTTCACCATCCCATTCATGGATGGAACCGTCGAGGATTGGGCGGTCGGAATCGAAAGAGTCCATCTTGGCTTCCACCTCCAGCGGATCGCGTTTGCCCCACGCGGGGCGGTCGTTTTCTTCGTCGGTCATAATTGCGTTGCCCTTTGAATTGCGGCGCGCGCTACGGTCTCGCAGTCCATCATGCCGCGATTGTTCTCAAGCGCGTCGATGAAGGTCCGAAGCGCAGCAAGTAGATCGGGCGCGGCGGCGATCAGATGGGCGTTAGCGAAAACCTCATCGGATTCCGGCTGCGCTTCCTCGTTCGTGTCTACGTATGCGCGCGAAGCCCAGCCGATACGACCACCTCGACCGGTGTCAACTTCAATGATCCATCCCAACGCAGATCCGTTCTCATGCTTCTGCATTCTTGCGAGCCACGGTCCAGGCGTATGCATCGCTCACACTCCCAGCAGAATCTGCCGCGCGATGCTCAGCGGCGCCCCGAGACTGCGCAGGTATGTCGCCGCTTCCAGCACCGATCCGGTCGTCATCAGCATCATGGCGAGGTAGGCGACGTCGGACCAGGCGGCGAGGCCGGGGAGGTTCCAGAGGCGTTCGATCGGTTTCATGGGCTGGCTCCGGTGCGTTTGCGTGGGCGATGCATTCAGTAACGGCATCCTACGGCGAGTCTAGAGGGAAGTCAAGGTTGACTAAGCACCTGAATTCATGGTCAAATCATCGCATCAATTTTTAAGCGGTGGCGAAATGGCAATCGCACGCGGTGCTTCTGCTAAGACTCTGAAAAATAGGAAGAAACAAGCCGCGCGACGGCAGACGATTCTTCAGCTTAAGATAGCCGGCCGCACGCTTGAGGACATCGGCCGACGCTTCGGGATCACCAAGGAGCGGGTGCGGCAAATCGTGATCCGGGCGGAATCAGAGCGGCCGTGATTTCGATCTACGTCGTTCACTGCTCGCGTTCGGAAAAGAAATATGTCGGCGCCACGCACAAGCCGGTTGCTTTTCGGCTCAGACAGCTTTTGTCCGAATCGCGCAGCGCGCTCTCGACTCGCCCTATTGCCCGCGCTATTCGAAGATACGGCGTCAAAGCCTTTTCAGCGGAATTGCTCGCGGTCGCCTCTGACCTAGCGGAGGCCGATTCGCTCGAAAGAAAGTACATCCTTGCTTTTGGAACCTGGGAGCCATTCGGTTGGAATGCGCAGTCCGGCGGCAAAAGGGATTTCAAAATCGCGAGAGTGACAAGACTGAGAATGGGGCGCGCGATCAAAGCCGCTACGGCGCGCCGCGGCCCGGATTATTGGGAACGGATTTCGAAAATGAAGCCGCTTCGGATCAGACCTTGGATACGCGCACAGTAAGCGCGCGCTATCCCCTAAAAAATGAGGGCCGCGTAACTCTTCGTTGGCACCCTCTTCTTCCGGGCGTATAAAAACCGGACAATTCGCGCGCGGGTGCGGGTGCGATTTCGGTCGCTGCCGCGGCGTGGTGGCCTACACCATCACGCAGCCCGCTTCTCGACCCGACTTGTAGGAGTCGTCCATGCCGTCGTATATCTCGCTGCCGAGCCTGCGAACCTTCGCTTTCCGCTCCAACGTCGCGCGCCGGCAACGCCGCTGGCAGGTGTACGAGCTCGCCAAGGAGCATTGGGACAGGGCGCATCCGGAGGCCTCGCCGGCGCAGCGGGACCTCGCCAGCGTCGAAATAGCGCGGCGGCTGGGCATTGCGCAGTAACGCAGGATTGCGAGGCCGATAGGAAATCCGGACAATGCGAGGCAAGCGGGTTGCGCGGTTCGCGGCCGCCGCGTGATGCCCTATCCATCACGCCCCGCCCAGATTCGACCGACAGGGGGTCATCATGCAAGTCTGGCACTGGTTTGGCAATTGGCTCTGTTACCTGCGCACCCGGCCCTGGGCCTGGAGCTACGCGCTGCACTCATGGTGGTA
>WNFR01013409.1_pt1 | contig 10310 bp, 10 predicted proteins | sample 5400221 | NCBI WGS metagenome assembly WNFR01 (sample SAMN13153357, study PRJNA577476) | soil metagenome | isolation source: 40 cm soil under Madrone tree | place: USA:California | collected 2016-06-14 | reverse complement strand
AACTCCAGCTCTCCATGATTAATCCCTTCGATGCCCTGAATTTTCGTCGCCATGGCTACGGTAGCCTCGGCTGCGACAGTCCCGGCTGCGCTGCTTGCTGCATCTGAGCCAGCTCGCGCGATGCCGCATAGCCCTGCCAGATCATCCACAATGCGTACGCATGTACCGCCGCGTTCAAAAACATGGTGAATATCAATAGCATGACGCCATCAAGCGCGTAGGCAATCATCCCGCCGAGGAAGGCGCCCTGCGAACCCGTTTTTGCCCATTTGGAGCAGAGGATCAGCATGAGGATAAAGAGGCCGTCGACAACCACCATCATTATCATTCCGCTCTGCCCGCTCCGGCGGTCAATGGCATCCACCACCTGCGTGATTCCCAAGCCAAAGATAAAGCGGATTTTTGCATCAAAACCCTCCAGCAGAGCATTCACGCCGGAGAGCAGGCCGATGGTCAGAAACCATCCCGCACCGCGCTGCATGCGCAGGATCACGGGAATGCGAGGGTCACTGGCGGGTGCAGAAGTGGATGCGCCTGTCGGAACGCCACCGGGGCTTACTGACATGGAATCTCTCCGGGAAATAGACGAAACACTTGCGTTAGGAACGCTGTATTGCTACTCGATGCCACATGCACAGTCAAGTATGATTTTGTTCCATCTGGAGGATCACTCTTCTGTTCTGGTCCCTCGGGTGTGATAGTGTCAACCCAGTGGTCCTCGGTTGCCCGGACAGGTTGTGAAGCGTGAAGCTCTTGGCAAGACTCTTCTTCCTTGTCGTGCTCTGCCCATTCGTTTCACTCGCTACCCAGGACGTTCCGCTGGTCCTGCAGCATGTCAGCATCATTGACGGAACGGGCCGCGCTCCGCACCCGGATCAAACCGTCGTCATCGTCGGAGGCCGAATCGCCGCGATCGGTCCTGCCGCGCGAACCAAGTTCGATAGGTCCGCCCACGTCATCGACGCTCATGGCAAATTCCTCATTCCCGGCTTGTGGGACATGCACGTGCATCTTGCCGGCGTCAGCGCCGATCCCTCCTGGAGCAAAGATGTCCTGCTCCCTCTTCTGCTCGCCAACGGCATCACTGGTGTCCGCGACATGGGCGGCGATCTCCATGCGCTTCTCTCCTGGAAGCGCTATATCGAATCCGGCACACTCCTCGCTCCGCACATCATCGCCTCCGGTCCTTGGCTGGCCGGCCGCGGCAAGAAGACCCCCGAGCAATATCCCGTCGCGAATGCCGAAGAAGCCCGCGCCGCCGTGCGTGATCTGAAGCAGCGAGGAGCGGATTTCATCAAGGTGATCTCCATGCCGTCGCGCGAAGCCTTTTTCGCGGTCGCTGAAGAAGCCAGAAAACAAAACATCTCTTTCGTCGGCCATCTGCCATTCGAAATCAGCGCCGCCGAAGCCTCGAACGCCGGGATGCGCAGCATCGAGCACTTTCTCTACAGCGGTTTCGCTCTTTCTTTTTCCTCCAAGGAAGAAGAGCTCCGCAAGCGGCTCGTCGAAGCCGAACGAACAGGAGACTCCGCCGCGTGGGAAGCGATTGCCCACGAAGCCGATCTCACCTACAGTACCGAAAAAGCCGCGACCCTCTTTCAAACACTGAAGAAGAACGGCACCTGGGTTACACCAACGATCGCTTCGCTCGACATTACTTCGCATCCGGATGCGTGGAAGTTGGACGATCCGAACCTGGATTTCGTCCCTCCCTCCCTTGCCAAGGACTGGCGCACCTCTTTCAACGACGACCGAATGAAAAAGCGCGCCGCATGGCTCGGCCGCCAGGCCGTCAATGATTGGAAACTTGCCGGCGAGCTGCACGGTGGAGGAATTCCCTTGCTCGTGGGCTCGGATTCTCTGGACCCTTTTGTTTTCCCGGGCGACAGCCTTCATCGCGAACTCGCGGAATTGGTGCGAGCCGGCTTCACTCCGCTGGAAGCCATCCATGCTGCCACGCGCGGCGCCGCCCAATTCCTCGGCCGCGAACGGGATTTTGGAACGATCGAAACGGGGAAAACCGCGGACCTGGTTCTTCTCGACGCAAATCCGCTGGAAAATATCGCAAATTCTCGTAAGATTCTCGCCGTGATCCGCAATGGAAACTATCTCGACCGCGCCGCCTTGGACGCCATGCTCGTCAAGGCGAAGACGGCGGCGGCCGCGGTACCTCCAGAAAAATAATGTTCAGCCGTTTCCCAATTCTCTCAACGCTGCGCGGGCCTTCACCGCGCTGGTACCTTCTAATTCTCTTACTGTTCTTCGCTGGTTTCCTGTCCGCTTCCTGTTTCGCGCAGGGTCACGAGGACGAAATCGTCGCCAATTTGGCGGGCGGCCGCGTCATTATTCATGTCGCCAGGGACGTCATTCTCTTTGCCGCCATCGACCAGCCCGTCGAGAGGAATTCCATTCCACCCCGCGTGATGAACCTGGATGCCTCTCATATCGGAGTCTTGCTCGGCGCTTCGGAATGGCGTATCCCTGCCGACCCAAAACCCATTCGAATCGATCGCGATTTTCACCGCATTGGCGCCAATGAGCGCCGCACGGACACAGCTCCCGGAGAGGCTGAGCCCGATCTCGATGCCATCGGCATCACCTTTCTTGAAAAGCTACGTCCCCTCGTGGGGCAGCTCCACCACAAGCTCGATTTCGTCCCCGACGATCCCATTTTCCAGCTGGTAATCATCGGCTATGGCTCGGATCAGTATGGTCCCGAAGTCTGGGTCGCTGAATACCGCATGGAACAACAGCAGATTGCCACGCGCGGAGAATACTGGCAGACGCGCATTCTCCGCCCCCGTTTCACGCAGCTCTATCCCCCGGAAAAACATGCGCCGCGCACTCTCGTGGAGGTTCGCTATCCTGTGGACCTCAAGGGCCCCAGGCTCTCGGAACTCATTCAAGGCAACGATCCGCGAGTTGTGCAACTCGCTTCGCGGGAGCCGCGCTTCACCAAGGTGCTCGAGAATCTCCACGGCGGCCAGGCGCAGAAGGCCGCGCCTCTGGACTCGGTCGATTTCATGCGCGCCCTCTTGCCCTTGGTCGCCAACAACGCGCCTTTTGTCATGGGCACTATGGCGGAACAGCACGGTTTCGAATGGATCGTCCCGCCCGCGGAACCAGTCGAGAAAGTGGAAGAAGACAAGAAACGGCCTCCCGAAGCCCCTTCGTTGCTTCGAAAGCCCAAACCTTAATTTTTCAGGAAAGTTTCTCGATCGCATCGCCGCGCCGGATCATCCCGCCTTCAATTACGCGGCACAGCATCCCCCGCCGTCCCCACATCTCTCCCCGCAGTCCCGGCCGGATTCTCTCCAATTGATCGCACGGCGTGCACACGGCGCTGACTTCCAGGCGCGTCTCGCCAACACGGAGTTTCTGCCCAATCTCCAACCCATTCACGTTCAGCCCGCTCGTCGTTATGTTCTCGCGGATGACGCCGGGAGGCAGGTTCATGGCTTCAAGTGTTTCCACGTCAACCATCAGGACTTGGCGTGCGCTTCCGGGTCGAGCATGTGCGCAGCCTTCAAAGCCGCAGTCGCCCGCCGCGCGAACTTCCGGCATCTCTTCCATCGACAACCGTTTTTTCGATGCACGAAAGAGATGCTTTACCATGGGCATATTTCTTAGTCTCCCGCAGCCTGCAATCGGGTGCCATGCGCGCCGATGTCCTTCCGATAATGCATTCCTTCGAAACGGATCTTGGTGATGGCCTTATAAGCCGTGGACACGGCAGCATTGAGCGAAGAACCAGAAGCCGTCACTCCGAGAACTCGTCCGCCGTTCGTTACCACAGCCTCCCCTTCGCGCTTCGTACCCGCATGCAAGACCTTAACACCGGAATTCTGCGCCAAAGCGGTTAGTCCCTCAACGCGCTTTCCGCTCTCAAATTTTCCCGGATAACCGCCCGATGCAAGCACTACGCATACGCTCGCTCCTGCCTTCCAGTTCAATTTCGAGGCGTCCAACTTTCCCTGCGCTACATCTTTCAATACTTCCGCCAGGTCAAAATTCATCCGCGCCACGATCGCCTGCGTCTCGGGATCGCCGAGCCGGCAATTAAACTCCAGCACTTGCGGCCCGGACTTGGTCAGCATCAGCCCGATGTACAGGAACCCTTGATACGGAATGCCGTCGGCCGCCAACCCGCGCAGCGTGGGCTCAACGATATTTGCTATCACAATCTTGCGCAGCTCCTCCGGCAACAAGTCGTCCGCCGAGTACGCTCCCATGCCTCCCGTATTTGGCCCTGCGTTTCCATCGAACACGCGCTTATGATCGCGCGTCGGCACCAGCGGCGCGTAACTCTTCCCATCCGTGAGAATAATGAACGAGAGTTCGTCGCCCTCCAGCGTTTCCTCCAGCAGGATCCGGTTCCCGCCCGAACCCAGTTCCTTCTTTTCCATCACGCGTGCGATAAAATCCTTGGCGGCATCCGCGTCCGGCGCAAGAAAAACCCCTTTGCCGGCGCACAGCCCGTCCGCTTTGATCACTACCGGCCAGTCCACTTTCGAAAGAGCGGCATTCGCAGCGCGCACTGATTTGTACGTGCCATACATTTTTGCCGTCGGAATTTTGTGCCGCGTCAAAAATTCCTTCGAAAAAATCTTGCTCCCCTCAAGTTGCGCGGCCTTCTTCGAAGGGCCTACAATCGCCCAATTCCGTTTTCGAAACGCGTCCGTCAACCCATTCACGAGCGGGAGTTCGGGCCCAACCACCGTCAGGTCCGGCTGAATTTTTTCTGCCAGCGCCACCACCGCAGGCACGTCACCCGCATCGATAGCCACGCATTCCGCTTCCCCTGCGATTCCGCCGTTGCCGGGCGCGCACCAGATTTTTTCTACCAGCGGGCTCTGCTTGAGTCTCCAGACCAGCGCGTGCTCGCGCCCGCCTCCGCCAATCACCAGAATTTTCATTCGTCGCTCGCCTTCTTGACCCTGCTTTCGAACGATAGTCGCCCCTCGAAATCGTGTCAACCCGGCTCTCTTCCGCTCCAGTCGCCTAATTCAGATTTTCAATCGTAGATGAGAATATCTGCAGGAAAGATGATTGAGGAATAGCGCTTCCTGATCTCTGAACTCTAAATTCTGCAATTTGTGCGCGCCGGAAACGCGCAGCCAGGCCTAAGAGAAAACCTCAGCCGTTGCCTACCGCGCGAATGGGAATCGTCACCGTGGACGCTGCCTCGGAGGACGCCAGCATGTGGCAGCGTCCATCAAAAATTCCCCCTGGATCAATCACCATGCACGGCGCATGAACTTCACCGGTCACCACTCCCTTGGCCTGAATCTCCACGCGGCCCTTCGCAAAAATCACGCCGTCGAAGCGCCCCGAAATCACCACGCGATTTCCTTCGATCTGTCCTTCCACTTTGGCACCTTCGCCAAGGACGACAGTCTGCTCCGAAATAATATTACCCTTCACATTGCCGTCCACTCGAAAGGTTCCCGTGACCGTGAGCGTGCCTTCCAGAGTCACGCCCTGATCAATGAATCCGGTCCACTCTTCACCGGCACCGTTTTTTGTCGCACTGGGCCACTTCCACGCCATCTCAACACCCCCAAATCAGACCCTTCCACTTTAGCCGTATGTGGAGACAAGTCAACGCAGCTTCACGCACGAGTTGTCGAATGCAACGACTGAACTAAAGGACAGGAACGAATCGCTCCGCCCGTCGCGCTATTTCATCAAGCGATCGTAGATTCCCATCAGCTGCGGTTCGTCGTAGTATTCCAGCACCAATTGCCCCGGCCGCATTTTTGTTTTTTGGCGCAGCAGCACTTTCGTACCGAGGTGTCGCTGGAGTTCTTCCAAGGCAGACTTGATGTTTGCGTCCACGTGAATCTCTGCTGCAGCCTGCTTGCCTCGCGAACGCCTCGCCGCCAGCCGCTCGATCTGCCGCACGGTCAATCCGCCGCGCGCCGCGCGTTGCGCATACCGCATTCGCAATTGTGAATCCAGCACGGCAAGCAGCGCTCGTCCATGCCCGGCCGAAAGCTTGCCCTCTTCAATCCAATCCCGAATCGTCGGCTCGAGCTTCAGCAACCGAACCGCATTTGCCACTGTTGCGCGGTCCTTGCCCGTCCGCTCTGCCACAGATTCTTGCGTAAGGTGAAATTCATCCATGAGGCGCTCGAATGCCCGCGCGGCCTCGATCGCGTTCAGGTCTTCACGCTGGATGTTTTCTACTAATGTCATTTCCAGCGCCAGCTCGTCTGGAACTTGTTTTACGATCACTGTTACTTTGTTTAGGCCCGCCCGCTGCGCTGCGCGCCAGCGACGTTCCCCGGCAATTAACTGAAATCGCGAGCCAATCGGCCGCACCACCAGCGGCTGAATGATGCCGCTGGCCTGAATCGAGCGTGCCAACTCGTCTAAAGCTTCCTCTCGAAAGCGCGTTCTTGGTTGGTATGGGCTAGGCTCAACGAGATCGATATCCACTTCTCGCGGTCCCGCGTGGACGGTTTCCCGCGTAGGCACCACGGCGGCACCGCCGACTGTTGTTGCTTGCGGTTGAATGGGAGCGGATTCGGGCGGCGCCTTTGGTTCAGGCTCCCGAATGAGCGCTCCGAGCCCCCGTCCCAGCGCGTTTCTCGGCATTGGCAATAACCTCCTGGGCGAGCTGCGTGTAACCTTCCGCCCCTTTGCTATGAATGTCATAAAGAATAATCGGTTTCCCGAAGCTAGGCGCTTCCGCCAGGCGAACATTGCGCGGAATCACGCTCTGAAAGATCTGCGTACCAAAAAAGCTGCGTAAGTCCGTGGCCACCTGCCGCGAAAGCGTTGTCCGCTCATCATACATTGTGAGCAAGATACCCTCGATTTCAAGGCTTGGATTGAGCGTGCGGCGGATGCGCATTAGCGTATCCAGCAGCTCAGAAACGCCTTCTAGCGCTAAATATTCACACTGAATGGGCACGAGCACGGCGTTTGCTGCTACCAGCGCATTCAGTGTCAGCAAGTCCAATGCGGGAGGGCAGTCCAGAATGATGAAATTGTATTTATCCGGGAGAGCTTTCAAAGCAGCTTGGAGCTTATATTCGCGGTTTTCTGCAGTTACCAGCTCCACAGCAGCCCCTGCAAGGTTTTTGTCGGCGGGGACGACATCTAACCCACTCACTTGCGATTTTTGGATAATCTTCTCGAAGGGCTCGCCCGCAATCAGCGTGTGATAAAGGGTCTTGCGTGCGGGGTCTTTTGTGAACCCGATAGCAGCGGTTGCATTTGCCTGGGAATCGCAATCCACGAGGAGTGTCGATTGTTCGGCGGCAGCGAGGCAGGCGGCTAGGTTCACCGCTGTCGTAGTCTTTCCAACCCCACCCTTTTGGTTCGCAATCGCGATGATTCGGGACAAACGCTACCTCGCAGCGAAAATCTAGCAAAGCCGGCGAACGGATGCAAGATGTTTCACGTGGAACAGTGGCGCTGAGGTCGAAGATCGTGAGGGAACTCGCGATCTGTTCCACGTGGAACAGATTCGGAGACTTCATCAACTCGTTTCGTGGTTGAACTGTTCCACGTGAAACACCTTGGTTTGCGCCGCCTTGAGGATCTCAAGCAAAATTCAGTTTGCAACGCAAACTAGTTTGCGGCTTTCGACTCTTTGAGATGAGTCTCAAGGAAATGGGAAAATGGTGGCCAGCTGATTTGAGACATTGGAGGTAGGCTCAAACAGTAGAGGCTGAATTGCCGTGGATGTTCCACGTGGAACACTGTGCAGATGTTTCACGTGGAACAATGCGGGGGCCTGGAAGTTTCAAGATTTGAAGAATCGCGTCCGGATCAAGTCGATGCGTTGGCGACCTGGATACTTCTTGTGCCAACTAAAAGGAGACGCCTCAGAGAATGAGGCACTGGAATGGGCTCGCGCCAATCCCAGGTCGCGATTTTCTGAATTTCCGGTAAGTCCCTGGCTCCGATCCAGAGGATAACCTGCTTTGCTGCAACCTTTTCCGAGTGCGCCAGCGGCTAACGAGGACCCGAGCGCCTGCAAGTCCAAGGTCACGAATGACTTCCGCAAGAAATGTCGCCTTCTTGACGTTCGATTCGATCAGGACCACCTGCAGCTCGGGACAGATGATTTTAAGCGGCAAACCGGGAAAGCCGGCTCCAGAACCCACGTCGGCGAGCCGACCATGCTTCAAAGGGACCGTTGAGGCAGCGTACATACACTCGCAAAAATGCCGGTTTAGGATCTCCAAGGGATCGCGAATCGAGGTCAGATTTATCTTCTCATTCCAGGTGAGTAGAATATTCGTATAGTGTTGAATTTGAAGTACTTGTGAATCATTGACGGCGATCTGAAACTTTCCTAGGGCCCTTCGAATAGTATCCGCAGAGAGCGTAGCCGGGCTGGGTGTCGGCATGAGGGTGATCGACCGCTACTTATCAGTTAACTACTTTCTTTTGTTACAGTTACAGTAGATCCTACGAGATACCGCGGGCCTGCTACGCCCGCAACCAAATCCACGGCGCTGTGCCAGAAAATCACGGGCACCAAGCTATTGTATGCGATTCGGCCCGTTCCGAACACTGTTCCGATCACCAGGGTGCTGAAGAAGCCGCCGCGTCCCTGGTATAGATGCGCCAATCCAAAGAGGATGGACGAAAGAAGGACCGCAGCCCAAACCGGCGATCCCAGGTGCGCCAACACAGCCATCGCGAACCCCCGATAGAGAAACTCTTCGCAAAGCCCTGCCGTGATGGCCAGCGCCAGGAAGGGAAGCAATTCGACCGTGGACTGCGGCAGAATTCGTTCAGCGATCGCCTGCATGGGTCCCCGGGCTTTGGCAGGCAGTCGGCCCATGCGCCGCAAGTTGAGCCACTGAAGAATAGCAATCGTCGCAGCGCCGACAAGGGAAGACACTAGAATTTTCGTCTTGTTGTGAATTGTCAATCCCAGTTGTTCTGCCGTGTAGCCATGCGCCCAGGCGCGCCACGCCACCACCGCCACGGCCAGCCACTGAAAGCCAATCGTCGATGCGTATAGAACCAGCCGCTCCATCGTGCCGACGTGCGGCATCGCCATCAACTTTCTTAAGCGCGCGCGGCCGCGCCACGGCAGAATCACGCCAAGCACAAAAAAGATCAACGCAATGTCCCAAGGCATCCGCCGATAAGAACACTTTCCATATGCTGCGCGCAAGTATTCAAAGTTGTATGTCATGGATCAATTTGGGATGACTGGTCATCTCCTAGAAGCGGGCTTCGGAGACGCAGCGAGATTTCACGCATCCGATAAGCGAGTCAATCAGGCTTTAGATTCCCCGACTGCTGATAAACCCTGTAATCTCCGGTGTGATATAAACTCTCATTCGGCGGCTGTCTTCGAGGAAAGCAATCTGGCTCGGCGCGCTAAGCTTTCGAAGCGCCTCAGAAAAATCGAAAGCTAGCGTGTGACGCGTTCCTGAGCACGAGGAGCTTCCATGAAACAATCTGACTCCTGGCCCGCACTTCCCCTCGCCGAATGGAGGGACACGTATGCCACTCTGCACATGTGGACCCAAATCGTGGGCAAAGTCCGTCTAGCGCTGAGCCCGCCCATCAATCATTTTTGGGGAACGGCTCTCTACGTGAGCGGTCGTGGTTTGACCACCTCGCCGATTCCCTGCGCCAAGGAGTGTTTGAAATTAACTTCGACTTCATCGCCCACACGCTGGAGATTGCGACCAGCCTCGGGGAAACCAGGACTTTCCGCCTCGTTCCCCGTACGGTTGCCGAATTCTATGCAAAACTCATGGGCGCCCTGCATTCACTCGGCATCGATGTGAAAGTGTGGCCCATGCCCGTGGAAGTACCGCGGCCTGTTCGATTCAATCTGGATGAGAGTCACTCGGCGTACGATAGCGAATATGCCCATCGCTTCTGGCAAATTCTCGTTAGCGTGGACACCGTTTTCTGGGAATTTCGGTCACGATTCATCGGCAAGGTGAGCCCCGTCCATTTTTTCTGGGGAAGTTTCGATCTGGCGGTGACGCGCTTCTCCGGCAGACGTGCGCCAGAGCGTCCGGGCGCCGACGCGATCACCAAAGAAGCCTACTCCCACGAGGTCATCAGCGTGGGATTTTGGCCCGGCGATGGCGAAGTCGTGAAGGATGCAGCCTTCTACGCGTATGCCGCGCCGGAGCCGTCGGGATTTAAGGAACGCCGAGTGCTCCCCGCGAAGGCTTTCTATAGTACGGAGAAAAACGAATTCTTTCTGATGTATGACGATGTTCGATCGTCGGACTCTCCCGAGCAATTGTTGCTGGACTTTTGCCAGAGCACCTATGAAGCAGGAGCCATTCTTGGAAATTGGGATCGCCCGAATT
>WNFR01017094.1_pt1 | contig 10312 bp, 7 predicted proteins | sample 5400221 | NCBI WGS metagenome assembly WNFR01 (sample SAMN13153357, study PRJNA577476) | soil metagenome | isolation source: 40 cm soil under Madrone tree | place: USA:California | collected 2016-06-14 | reverse complement strand
TACGTCCGCACCCACGACCAGTTCGCGATGTCGGCGACCGAGTAGTCGTCGGCGAGCCATTCGCTCTCCGCGAGGCGCCGGTCGAGCACCTCGAAAAGCCGCCGGCACTCGTTCTGATAGCGATCGATCACCGGCTGAATCTTCTCGGGGAAGTAACGGTAGAAGACGTTGGCCTGTCCCATCATCGGGCCGATGCCGCCCATCTGGAACATCAGCCACTGCGTCACGAGCGAGCGGCCGCGGCGGTCCGGCGGCAGGAGACGCCCCGTTTTCTCCGCGAGGTAGAGCAGGATCGCCCCCGACTCGAAGACGACGAACCCGTCCTCGTCGCGATCGACGATCGTCGGGATGCGTCCGTTCGGATTGAGCTTCACGTACTCGGGCTGCTTCTGGTCGCCGCCGAGCAGGTTGATGAGGTGCACCTCGTAAGGGAGCTCGAGCTCCTCGAGACAGATGGAAGCCTTCCAGCCGTTCGGCGTGGGGGCGGTGTAGAGATCGATCATGTGGGCTCCTTCCTTCGAACGGGCGATGCTACACGAACGTGAAGCTGGCGGTAGTCGGCGCTACAGCGGCAGATCGCCCGTCGCGACCCGCGTCGACTTGTCGCGCTTGTAGGCGTCGATCGTGCGCTGCGCGATGCGCCACTGATGGACCTCGTCGGCGCCGTCGGCGAAGCGTGCCCAGCGCGCTTGCTGCGCCATGCGCGCGAGCGGCGTGTCGAGCGAGTAGCCGAGGGCGCCGTGGACCTGGATGGCGCGATCGATGATGCGGTTCAGCGAGTTGGCGACGAAATGCTTCGCCATCGACACCTCGCTGCGGAAGTCCTCCTTACGATCGATCTTGTACGCGGCGTGGAGCACCATGAGCTTGCACTGGTACATCTCCATCGCCGAGTCGGCGATCATCCACTGGATGCCTTGCTTCTCGGCGAGGAGCGAGCCGTGCGCGAAGCGGTTGAGCGCGCGGTCGACCATCATGTCGAGCGCGACCTCGGCTTGGCCGATCCAGCGCATGCAGTGCGCGAGGCGCGCGGGACCGAGCCGGGCTTGTCCGAGCAGATGCCCCTCGCCGCGGCCGCCGAGCATGTTGGCGCGCGGGATGCGGAGGTTGTCGATGCGGATCTCGCAGTGATCGTGATGGCCGGCCATCGTGCCGACGTCGCGGGCGACGGTCCATCCCTCGGAGGGCAGATCGACGAGGAAGGCGCTGTTTGCCGCCTGCGGGAGCTCGGGGTTGTCCTCCGTGCGCGCGATCAGGATCGCGAAGCTCGCGCGGCTCGCGCCCGAAATGAACCACTTGTGGCCGTTCACGACCCAGTCGTCACCGTCGAGGACGGCGCGCGTCTGGATGAGCGTCGGGTCCGACCCGGCGACCTCGGGCTCGGTCATCGCGAAGCACGAGCGCACGATCCCGTCGCAGAGCGGCCGCAGATACTTCTCCTTCTGCGCGTCGTTCGCCCAGTGCAGCAGCGTGTGCATGTTGCCCTCGTCGGGCGCCTGCGCGTTCAGCGCGTAAGGGCCGAACGTCGACTTCGCGGCCTCGGCGGAGACTGCCGCCATCGCGACGTGACCGAGACCCATGCCGCCGAGCTCCTTCGGCATGTGCGGCAGCCAGAGTCCCCACTCCTTCGCCGCGACCCGCATCTCGATGACCGATTGGATGAGGAATCGGCGGTCGTCCTCGCGCTCGGCGATGCGCGCCTCGGCCGGGCGCACCACCTCTTTGATGAACTCGCGCACCTTGAGGCGCAGCGCCTCGATCTCGGGCGGAAACGAAAAATCGATGGCCATCGGGATCTCCTTGAGCTGCGCGGCACGATTCCACGTCGCCGAATGCCGTTCAAGGATGCGCGGCGGGCATGGCGAGGCCCACCGAAACGATCGATCTCGTCACGCTCGACGCGCGCATCCACGACCGCTGAGAGATCCTCGACGAGATCGACGCCGGAAGCTGCGGGCGCGTATTCCGCGCCCGCAGCTCTCCACGGATCAGGACGTCGCGCTCGAGATCTTGTGCCGTCGTCGCGGCGCGCGCCTTCCGAGCTTCACGTTATTGTATCAATTCGATGCAAATTACACGTGAGTGCGCCGATACGATACGGGAATCCGCCTGAGACCGCATTGCCGCCGCGCCAGCGCGTCGATATACGAGCCAACCGCATGACGCGCATCATTTTCGCCGTTGTCCTGAGTACGACACTCGTCATGATCGCGGCGCCCGTGCGCGCCGCCGGATCAGACGGCGCGGTGCTGCTCGTCGGCTCACCCGTCTCCGACTGTGCGCCGACGACGCTCTCCTACAACGTCGACCCCGCGAGCCCGCTGACGGTGAGCGCGTCGATCCAAGTGCACCGCTCGTCGGTGACGGAGATTCAACGCGCGCTCGATCCGCAGAATTGGGACGTCTGCAGCCCCTTCTGGGCACCTCCGCCGCGCACCTACCTCGCCACTCGCTCCGGTTCGACCGTCACCGAGGATCCTGCGGTGCCGTCCGACGAGGCGTACCATCACAGCTTCTACGAGCACTTCACGTCGCACGCGTGCACGCGGGCGTTCTTTTTATTCTTTTTCTCCACCTCGTGTCATGATGCCGACTTCGAGAACATGCTCGACATCAGGAGCACGCCGACGAGCACTGGTTATCGCGCCGATTACAGATTTCTCGCGCCGTCGGTGCGTGCGACCGTCGACAACCTCCCGGTGACGCTGACGATCGACGAAGGGTACCTCGCCGCGAAGCCGGGGCCGGATGCGGGGACGTGGATCGTCGAAGGAAAGAAGACGCTGCAATTCGCGAACGCGGCGCAAAATGCCTGGGCGCAGACCGCGTTCGGCTTCAATCTGAAAGAGCTCGCGACCGAGATGTCCCAGCTCGCGTGCTGCGACGTGTCTACCGCGCTCGCGACGCCGCCGCCCGAGATGACACGGATCGTCGCGATCCCGCGACGGATCGTTCGGTGAGGAGACGGAGAGTACGATGAACTATATCGATTATCTGACGACGAGCTTCGCGAGTGCATGGAGCGATGCGCAGACGCGCTGGGCGAACGCGATCACGGAGATCCGCGCCGGCACCTACACGGCGGACAAATGGGTGTCCGACATGGCGGGCCTGCACCGACGTGCTGCGCATCGGCGGAACGCAAAAGCTGACAGGCGATACCGATGCCACGGCGACGTTGACCGAGGGCGTGCTGCAGGTCCAGTTGGCGAACATGAGCGCGTTGCCGAAGGGCGATTATCAGGGCGCCGTCTATCTCGCCGGCACCGTCAATCGCGTCGTCGCGCTCGTCTTCCTCGTCGTCAGCTGACGCGCCGTCGCGCTGCTTCCCGTTAGCGCGCGCGCCTGAGACGTCGACAGGCGGCAACAGATGCACTAAACAGACGTGCATTGGGCGCGCATGAGCGCAGTGCTTTCGTAGGCTAGTCGCCCCGAAAGCAGCCCACCGTATGGCGAGCGACGAACTTCCGGCTGGCACTCGTCTTCAGGACCGATACGAGGTGCTGTCCGAGCTCGGCACCGGCACCTTCGGCCGTGTGTACAAGGGACGTCAGCTGTCTACCGGTCAAGATGTCGCCATCAAGACTCTCCGCCTCTCGGAACCCGACAGACCGGGGGACGTTCACGTCCAAAGCGAACGGTTCCGGCGCGAGATGGAGCTCTGCGCGTCGCTTTCCCATCCGAACATCGTCCGCCTGATCGACGCGGGTGAATGCGATGACGGGCGTCTCTTCGTCGTCTTCCACTACGTCCCCGGGCAAACGCTCGAGGAAATCCTCGCGACCGAAGGGGCGCTCGCGCCCCGGGAAGCGCTGTACTTGATGACCCAGGTGCTCGACGCGATCACGTGCGCTCATGCGCAGAGCATCGTCCACCGAGACCTCAAGCCCGCAAACATCATGCTGGCGCGAACGGGAATGCGACGAAACGCGTTCGTCCTGGACTTCGGTCTCGGCGGGTTCATGCACGTCGACGTGGCTGGTGAGCAGGCGTGTCTGAGCGGGAGAGGGGAAATGGTCGGTACACCGGCCTATGCCGCTCCGGAGCAGATTCGCGGCGAGGCGCCGAGCCCGTTGTCGGATCTCTACTCGTGGGGATTGATCTTCATCGAGTGCCTCACCGGCCAACCTGCCGTCCAGGGTGCGACGGCGGGCCACGTCGTCAGGAAGCAGCTGAGCTCGGAGCCCGTGACGATCCCGGCGTGGCTTCCGGACCGGCGCTTCCGGCGATTGCTGCAGGCGGTGACGACGAAGGACGTCGGCCGCCGAACCTTCACCGTCACGGGGCTGCGGGAGTCGCTGGTCTCGATCGAGCGCGACCTTTCGGGGGCCGCGCCCGTCGCCGATGCCGGCGCCGCGGAGCGTGAAGGGCAACGGCGGCAGATCACGCTCGTCTCGTGCCGTACGGTGGCCGCTCACGCCGACGGGTCTCCGGTCGATCTCGAGGATCTCGATCACATTCTGCACGTGCGGCACTCGCTGTATGCACGGATCGCCGCGGAGCGCGGCGGCGTCGTCGCGAGCACGATGGCGGATCGACTACTGCTGGTATTCGGGTATCCGCGGGCGCACGAGCACGACGCCAGGCGCGCCTTGCGAGCGGCGATGCGGATCGGCCGAGAGTCGCGCGCCGCGACGTCCGGTTTCGAGGTGGAGACCGGTCTCCACGTCGACGTGCACATCGGCGTCCATTCCGCGCTCGTCATCGTTCGGGAGGCGACCGATACGGCCCTCGATGCCGCGCTCGAGATCGTCGGCAGCGCGACGCGGATTGCCGCCATCCTCGAAGAGCGCGCGGGTCCCGGCGAGATCCTGGTGAGCGACGACACGTGGCGCGTGCTGAGGGACGAGTTCGCCTCCGAGCCCGTCGGTGCGATCGAGACACCCGGTGGCAGCCGCCCACTCGTGCTTCATCGCGTCGTCGAGCAGACCGCGCGACAGCCGCGGTCGCTGGATTCGTCGCCGTCGGGCGCCGTCCTGGTCGGCCGCGATGTCGAGCGCGCGAATCTCTTCACCATGTGGGAGCGCGTGACGCGCGGCCAGCCGACGACCGTTCTCCTCACCGGCGAGCCCGGCATCGGCAAGTCGCGACTGGTGCGCGACCTGAGAGAACGCTTGCCGGGAGAGACGTGGCTCGAATGCCAATGCGATCCCGAGATGCAGACGAGCCCCCTGCAGCCGATCGTCACCTTGCTTTCGCATCTCGGCGACCCGATCGACGACGTGCTGGCGCGCAATCACCTGGACCGCGACCAGTTGCCGCTGTTCGCGGACCTGCTCTCCCTGCCGTTGCCGCCGGGAGTCGAGCCTCGTCGTCTCTCGCCCGAGCGCAAGAAGGAGCTGACGCTCGCCGCGATCGTCCATCTCGTGCTGCAAATGGCGCGAACGCAGCCGCTGGTCTTCGCGATCGAGGATCTGCACTGGGCGGACCCGACGACGCTCGAGCTTCTCACCTCGCTGCTGCGTGAGCTGCGCGCCGCGCAGATCGTGCCGTCGCCGGACGGCCCCCGGGTGTATGTGCTCCTCACCGCGCGGCCGGAATTCGCGCCACCGTGGCCCTCCGCATTCGCGACGGCGGTTTCGCTCGACCGGCTCGACCGCGACGCGGTGAACGCGCTCGCGCGCGCCGCGCTCGCGTCGGACGCGGCGCTGCCGAATGCGGTCCTCGACCACATCGTCGCGCGGACGGACGGCGTTCCGCTCTTCGTCGAGGAGCTGGTGCGCGCGCTCGGCGAGCGCGACGTCATCCGTACGGTCGCGCTCGAAGCGATGCGATGGGCCAGCGACATCCCCGGCTCCCTGCGGGAGCTCCTGACCGCGCGGCTCGATCAGCTTTCGGCGAGCGCCCGCGACACCGCCCAGATCGCCGCGGCCATGGGCCGGGAGTTCCGGTACGAGCTCCTCGCCGCGGTCTCGCCGAAAACGGAATGGTCACTACGCGAGGACCTGCACGAGCTCGCCGAATCCGATCTCGTGCACGCGCGCCACGCGGCAGCGGCCGACACCTACATCTTCAAGCACTCGCTCGTCCGCGACGCCGCGTACGACACGATGGTGCGGCCGACGCGCCAGCGGGTACACGCGCAGATCGCCGCCGTGCTGCAGGACCGCTTCGCGGCGCTGGCCCAGCAACAGCCGGAAATCCTCGCGCAACATCTCGAGGCAGGCGGCGACCTGCCGCGCGCGCTCGAGTGGTGGCACAAGGCCGGCGACCGCGCGCTCCGGCGGGCGGCATACGCCGAAGCCGCGCAGCAATTGGAGCACGCCCTTCAGGTCGTGGAGCGCTTGCCGCCGTCGAATGATCGCGGACAGATCGAGGTGCAGCTACTGACGACGCTCGGAACCGTGCAGTTCTCGACCGGTGGCTACGGCGCGCCGGAGGTCGAGCGCACGTTCGCACGCGCGCACGCGATCTGTGAGAACCTCGGCCGCGTCGCCGATCCGAAAGTCCTGAGCGGAATCATCGGCGTCCACATCAACCGCAGCGATCGCGTCGCGACCGACGCCCTGCTCCCCCAGTTCGAGCGCCTCGCGACGTCGCACGACAGCGTCGAAGCGGTCACCGGTCTCACCACGCTCGGCATCAACGACTTCTGGCGCGGGGCGCACGTCGCGGCGCGCGGCCACCTCGACCGCGCGTGTCGCGTGTATCGTTCCGACGAGTTCCAGCGCTACGCACGCGAATACGGATACGACGGCGGCATCTTTTCGTATGCGTACGTCGGCTGGAACCTGTGGGCGCTCGGCTATCCCGTCCAGGGGGAAGTCGCGCATGGCGAGTTCATGCGGCTCGCCGAGACCTCGTTCGATGCCTTCTCGTTGCCGCTCGGCCTCGCGTTCGGCATCGCCCTCGCGCACAGCCGCCGCGAGGCGGAGACGACGCTCGCGCTCGCCGAGCGTCTGACCGCCGTCGCCGCGGAGCAGAAGCTGTACTTCTGGCTGACGGTCGGCCATTTCGGTCGCGGCGGTGCTCTCACCTTGGCGGGGCGCGCGGACGAGGCGATCGTTCACGTGCGGCAAGGCCTCGACCTCGCGAAGGCGATCGGCGCGATGACAGTGTACGGCTACTACCTTTCATTCCTCGCGGGCGCCCTCGAGCAGGCAGGCAAGCTCGACGAGGGCCTGGAGGTCGTCAATGAGGGCCTCGGGCTTTGCACCAGCGCGTTGGCGCGCTACCACGAGCCCGAGCTCTTCCGGCTGCAGGGATCATTACTGATACGACGCGGGGACGCCGCGGCCGCCGAAGCGTCGCTGCGTCGAGCGATCGAGCTGGCGCGGAGTCGCGAGGCACGAGCGTGGGAGCTCCGCGCCGCAACGACGCTCGCCGCGCTTTTCCATCGGGAAGGGCGCCGCGACGAGGCGCAATCGCTTCTCCGTCCGATCTACGGCTGGTTCACGGAAGGCCTCGAGCTTCCCGACTTGCGCGACGCACGCGCGCTGCTCGCCGAGGTCGGGTAATGTCCCGTCCCGGAAGTTCGTTGCATAAGGCTGCGAGGGATTTTCGGTAGTGTCTCAGTTTGATTCCCGTCACCAAGCGATCGGGGATGGCGGACGCTGACCGGTTCGCGTTACGCTCGAGGCCGTGGATCGGGGAGATGCGGTCATGCTCGTCGTGCTCGGCGCGATCCTGATGCTCGCCCTGCGGCTGCGCGAATGGCCCGAGGAGCGGGAACTGTGGCGACTGCTACGTAGCCCTGGGTGGGCGCGGTGGATCGCAGCGGGCACCGTGCTCGCCGTCGTTGCGCTTCTCGCAGCGTTCGCTGCACGCTGACATCATACCGAAGGGCGAGCGCCGACCCGCAGATGTGATCGGCAACGCCGTGCGCGTGATGCGCAATGCCACGGGCGAGGTCGAGGAAGTCGCGTCCCCGACCCTGAGGAGCACGTGCGGTGCGGCGGTCGAGGCGCGGTAAGGCGGCCCGCGAGGTCGAACTGAGACACGACGGCCTAGGGATGTGTGCAGACCGTACCGCGGATCCACGTCGCGCTTGACAGCCCCTTGCAGTGTATGCTAATAACATAGCCGTAATCAAGATGAAGCACTGCCGTGCATCGCAGCTTGCGTTCGAGCTCTCGGCGCCGCCGCGATGGGGCGGACGACGTTCGGGTGCCGGGCGCAAGCCCGGCCCGAACCCGCAAGTGCCGCACGCGACACGCGTGCCGTTCCGCCGCTTACCTGCGCACGTCACGCTGAGGCTGCGCCCCGGTCTACCGTCGCTGCGGACGGTGGCGATCGTGCGCGAGCTCGAGCGCAGCTTCGCCGCGGGCTGCAAGCGGCCGGGGTTTCGCCTCGCGCACTACTCCTTGCAACCGAATCATGCGCACCTCATCGTCGAGGCGACGGACCGCGATGCGTTAGGCTGTGGAATGAAAGCCATCGGCGCTCGAGTTGCCCGGGCCGTGAACCGCATCGCGCATCGCAGTGGTCGCGTCTTCGCCGATCGCTACCACCTGCGGCTGCTGCCGACGCCGACGGAAGTCCGCCGCGCGCTCCGCTACGTGCTCTTGAATGCCCGGCGTCACGCGGCGAAGGCTGGCGCCGCACTCGGCAGCGTGAGGGTCGCGTTCGATCCGGCGTCGTCGGCGCGGTGGTTCGATGGGTGGAAGCGCTGGGTGCCGGGTGCGCACGACGAGGACCGGATATTGCCGCCCGGGCGCCGAAAGTGTCCGGTGGCGCGGCCGAGCACGTGGCTGTTGCAAGTTGGCTGGCGACGGCAGGGGCTACTCGATCCCACCGACATTCCGGGTCCGGATCGTTCAAAGGCGTGGTCGCAGTCTACAGGGCCTGCGACAAGTTCGGAGATGCGCCGGGCGCTCGCGATGCCGCCTGCGCTCGCGGGCCGGCGTCGCCGATCGGCTGTGGTCGATGGATGATCTCGTCACGCTGATCGACGCGTGGGACGCAACGCAGCCGCGTCAGAGGCCGGGGCGGAAACCGAAGGCGTCCGCGGCGTGACACGCGCGTGTGCCATCGTCCGATGGCTCTGGTGGGCGTGCGTTGCCTGGATACCAATCGCGCTAGGTTGGCTTGAGCAGCATTACAGGGATCGAATCGGCTGCCCGCCTGGCGACTGTTACGTGCCCGGCTCGGACATTCTTTTGCCGTGGGACATGCTGATCCTCGGCACGGCCATGCTGCTCTGGCCCGCCTGTGCTTGGTTCGTTCTCTATGCGCCGTGGCGACCACGACGCGAATCAAACTGAGACACTACCGGATTCTCAGCCCTGCCGAGGCGCGACGACGAAGGAATAGTCTGGACTATTTCGAGGAGGAGCAACGTGGGCAGGGCTGAAAAGACCCGCAGAATTATGCAACGAATTTCCGGGACGGGACGCTAGGAGGCGTTCAGATCGGGCGCGTCTCCGCTCCGGCGAGGATCACGCGAACCGCGCCCACCGGCCGGTTCGTCACCTCGTCAACGATCAGCCCCTCGTACGTTCCCGGTGGGTGCTCGTCCGGAATTCGGACGGAAAGGACCGGGGCGCCGTCGAGCGCGGCGCGCGTTTCGACTTCGACGTCGAGCCGCGGCTTCGACGCCTCGCAGGCGCGCAACGCGTGCACGACGAGGCGGGCGCCTCCCGCTTCCGGCGCGAGCTCGACCATCACCTCCGCCGGCCGGGAAGAGTGGAGCGCGACGGCGAGGCGTGCGGCGCGTGCGGGTGTCGGCGCCGTCCGCGGAGCGGCCGATTCGCCGTGCCGCGGAGCGGCGGCTTCACCCTGGCGCGGCGCGGCGGGCGCGGCGGCGGTCGTGGCGCCGGTGCGCTGGACGAGCTCGAGCCACGTGCCGACCAGCTCGGAAGCGTAGCGTCCCATCCGCTGCACGAGATCTTGAGCGTCCGCGGTCGCCGCCTCCGTGCGGTAAGAGCCCTCGCTCATGCGGCGCGCCGCACGCTCGCCTTGGCGCACGTACTCCTCGACGACTTGATAGCCGAGTGCGACCGAGCGGGAGATCGCGTCGCCGAGACCAGAGGGCGCCGTGCCGTGTGCGTCCGCCGCGCCGGCCGGCGCCGCGTCGCCTGAAGGCGCAGCGTTGAGCAACGTCGACCAGTTCCTGATTGGCGCCGTTCGGTCGAGCGACGGCCGCTTGATGCGTTCGTTCGTGCTCACATCGACCTCGTCAAGGATGATCGTATCCCATGATGTCCTCGAGCCGCGGTGCTTTCGCGATCGCGTGCGCGGCAAGACGGCCGGAGATGACAGCCGCCTCGACGCAGCCCGTGTTGACGCTGCAGTCCGTCCAATCACCGGCGATGGTGAGGTTGTCGTACGTCGCGTCCAAGGGCGAGATGCGATACTTGCTGCTGCCGGGAAG
>WNFR01008619.1_pt1 | contig 10314 bp, 9 predicted proteins | sample 5400221 | NCBI WGS metagenome assembly WNFR01 (sample SAMN13153357, study PRJNA577476) | soil metagenome | isolation source: 40 cm soil under Madrone tree | place: USA:California | collected 2016-06-14 | reverse complement strand
CGCGTGTGATTCAATACACGCAGAAGCGGGGCGATGCATTGCAATTGGAAGCGCCCATTGCCGAAACGCTCGCCATCATGGCCCGCGCCCTTGAGAAACGAGTGCAGGACGTGATCGTGATGATGCTCGATCGGCCTCGGCACAAAGAGATCGTTGATGAAATTCGCAAGGCCGGTGCGTCGTTGCGCATGATCAGTGATGGCGATATTGCGGCAGCGATGGCGCCGTCGATTCCCGACAGCAATGTCGATCTTTACATGGGCATCGGCGGCTCACCCGAAGCAGTGCTGGCGGCGGCGGGAATCAAATGCCTCGGGGGCGAGATGCAGTGCAAAATGTGGCCACGCGATGAAAAAGAACGTAAGAGATTGATCAATGACGGTTACGAGAAAGATCTTGTCCGCGTTTTCTCGGCTGACGATCTGGCGAACGGGAGGAACATCGTTTTTTGTGCAACGGGAATCAGCGACAGCGCGCTGTTACGCGGCGTGAAAGGGCAAGGCACGCAAGCAACCACGCATTCCATATTGATGCGCGCGAAGAGCAGGACCGTGCGCTTCATCAGCGCCACCCACGATCTGCAGACAAAGACGATCCGGCTGCGCTCTGATAATCGCGAACACACGATTTAATCGTGGCATCGCCGTTCTCGACTGTGCGGCGAGCAGGCATCCTGCTTGGCTCCGCGAATGGGCTTTGCAGTCGAGACGCCGCCGCTCTACAGGCTGGAAGCTGTGCCGCGATCTCTCCGCTCGACAGCACGATTTCCATTTGTTTAAATCAGGAAAACTGCTGCTTACGCTTATGAGACAAATACCCAAAACTGAACTGTCGCCGGATAACGGCTGTATCATTGATATGAAGTGGAAACTCGGTGCACTGAGCTATCATGCTTCCGCAGCCGGGAAAGTACAGGTGCCGCTCGTGACAGAAGTCATTCGCCTGCCGGAGCTGGTCCTCTATGATCATCCTGGTTTCAAGGGCGCTTTCGCGCGCACCAACTTGAGTTTTAATTACGTCGGCGATTACTGGAACGACCGGATCAGTTGTCTCGTCGTAGTGAGCGGTGTCTGGCGCTTTTATCGCGACGACTATTACAAAGGGCCGTACTGGGATCTCGGCCCCGGCTATTATGAAAGCTTCTTCGCCGAAAAGGGCCCCGACGACGTGGTCAGCTCTTTCCAGGCAATCGCGCTGACGTAATCTCTAGGCGGTCTCAGTGCCGCTTGGATGCGTATACACCCCGGCATCCTGACCAGATGCGGGCAATAACTGGCGCGACGATGCTAACAGCGCTGTGCCGCAGTTGCGCTATGAGCAATTTGGAAAACTTTTTCCGCGCAACCCCACGAGAGGGTAAAGCCCGAGCCGCCGTGACCGTAGTTGTGAATGACGGTTCGCCCATCGCGCAGGCGATCGCGTTCGAGGCGAACGCCTGACTTGCGAAATGGGCGGAGGCCAACGCGCTCGGCCAGCGCGAGCGGATTTTCGATCTTCAGCGCACGACTGCACTCGTCGATAATGCGCGGTGTCGCTGCTGCATCGACATCGAGATTGTCGCTGATTTCGTTTGTGCCGCCAAAAACGCAATCGTGCGCGCGCGGAATCGCGTACATGAGTGGTGGATCGTCGCAGACGATTGCGCAGGAGAGATTATCAATCTTTGGGACGATCGCGATTTGGCCGCGATGTGGTTCAAGGTCGATATCCTGAACGAGCTCGCGTGCGCCGATGCCCGCGCAGTTGATCACGAGATTAAAAGCTGGGCTGACGTCTTCAAGTTTTTCGAGGTACACATCGGTGTTAATTTCCCCGCCGGCCTCGATGAATTGGTTTGCCAGGTAATCGAGATAGATCGTCGTATCCATGAGCGGAACGTTGAGTCTGAAACCACTTTTGAATGTAGTGACGGTCGGAATGACAGAGGCGCCAAGTGGGATGGCCCAATCAGGAATTTGAATCTCACCGGTCCTGGAAAACTGGCGTAACTCGATCATCGAAACACCGCTGTGCGAGATCTTGGCTCGCCTCGGCGAGTCCGCCCGGTGGCAGATAAGATTGACAAGGACCTTATAGGTGTGGAGCGCCCAGGGGATCACTTTTTCGGCTGGTTCGGCATCATACGGGAACCAAAGCGCCGCGGCGGCTCCAGAGGTTGTTTGTTGGCCGGTTTCTTTCGCGAAAATCGCCGTCCGGTATCCGTGTTCGGCAAAAAGAACACCGCAAGTAAGTCCCGACACGCCGGCGCCCACAATTGCTACTCGATGCTCCATCAGAATGATCTACGTGCAATGAGCCACGGCGTCATTTAAAATGGCCGACGATGGTTTCCCTAAATCGAGATGCGTTGACGGAAAAAGTTCTCGCGGGTGAACGGATTTCTTCGGACCAAGCGCTGCAACTCTATCGGTTTCCGCTAGAGGAATTGGGGGCGCTGGCGAATGCGCGGCGAGATCTGACGAAGGCGAAAAATTACAATGGCCGCGGCGCCGAGATCGTAACTTACATTGTCGATCGGAACATTAATTACACCAACGTCTGCAACGTTTACTGCAAGTTCTGTGCATTTTATCGGACGGAACGGGATGAAGATCATTACGTCCTGTCATTCGAGCAAATCGATCAGAAACTTGATGAGCTTTCGGCCGCGGGCGGCGTTCAAATTCTGATGCAGGGTGGGCATCATCCCAAATTACCGTTTCACTGGTATGTCGATCTTTTGCACCATATTCGGGAAAAATATCCGCACATTAACATCCACGGATTCAGTCCACCTGAATTCCAGCATTTCGCGGAAACCTTCCGAATGCCGCTGCGCGAAGTGATTGCTCAATTCAAAAACGCCGGACTCGGATCAATCCCTGGCGGCGGCGGCGAAATTCTGGTCGACCGTATACGCAAAAGGATTTCGCCACTAAAGATTAATAGCAATCAATGGCTGGAAGTGATGCAAGTGGCGCACGAGCTTGGATTGAATTCGAGCGCGACCATGATGTTCGGTCATGTGGAGACGATTGAAGATCGGATCGAGCATTTGGATCGTATTCGCGATCAACAGGATCGCAGCGGTGGATTCACGGCGTTCATTTGCTGGACATTTCAACCGCAGCATACCGTTCTGAAAATCAAGCATCCGACCAGTGTGGCGGAATATCTGCGGACGCAGGCACTCTCTCGGATTTTTTTAGATAACATTGACAATGTCCAGAGCTCCTGGGTAACGCAGGGGGCGGGAATCGGGCAGATCGCGCTCAAATACGGCGCGAACGATTTCGGATCGGTGATGATGGAAGAAAATGTCGTGAGCAGCGCCGGGACCACATTTCGGCTAAACGCTGCAGAGATTGAATCGCTTATTCGCGATGCCGGTTACGAACCGCGGCGGCGAAATAACTGGTACGAGCTTGTAACCTAGACACTGCGGTCGAGTTGTTTATCGACAAACGACGTGGTTCCGCGGAAAATCTCGCCTTGACACTGCCTTCTTCTTTCCGATATAGCCGCCTGTCCTGCGTGGGTTCTTTGCGCGGGACTGCGCTTCTTAACTTATGAGACATTTTTCTGGATGGATGCGCCCTCAGTCCTTTGTAATCACGCTCGCGTTTCTTTGCGCACTGCTGAGCGCGGGATCAGCCCAAGCACAGGGGCCTCCGATCATCCGCTCAATCGACGTCCAGTACACCGGGCCGGGGACGGTGAGCAAGGAGCGGATTCTCGCGCAAATGCGGACCAAGGTGGGCCAGCCCTATTCCGATCAAGTGGTTGAACAGGACATTGAGGCTCTTTACAAGACCGGCTCAATTCTAAACGTTCGCATCTTCGCTCAGCCAGAAGGCGACGGCGTGAAGGTGATCGTGGCGGTGCAGACGCGTTCGATTGTGCGCGAGATCGAAATCAATGGAGCCGAACGGATCAAAGCGAAGAGGCTCCGCAAAGAAATCAAAGTAAAACTCAACCAGTCGGTGAACGAGGAACAGCTGGAGGAAGCGCGCCAGAAGATCATTGAGATCTATCAGGCCAAGGGCTTCACGGACATTGACGTAAAGTTCCGTGTCGATGCGATTGATGAAAAACGCGGCACCTCGCGGGTAGTCTACACAATCAACGAAGGGGTCAAAGGCGCCGTGCGCAGGATTGGTTTCGAAGGCAATGAGCACTTCAGCGAGAGGGTGCTGCGCAAGCAAATGAAAACGAAAGGCAAAACGCTCATTTCGTTGTTCGATAAATCCGGCCGGCTGGAGGAGACGCAGTTGCAGCAGGATCTGGACAGCATTCGTGAGTGGTATCAGAACCACGGTTACATCGACGTAGAAATCAAAGACGTGCGTAGGGCACGGAGCGAGAACGGTCCGATGATCATTACGATCGTGATCGCGGAAGGCCCGCAATATCACGTGAACAAGATTTTGATTTCAGGAGAGAAGGTAACGACGGAAGAAAAGATTCGAGCACTGTTGAAGATGAAGGAGGGCAGCGTCTATTCGCCGAAGGCACTGCACGACGATGCGAAGGCGCTTGCGGATGCCTACGGCAGCGGCGGTTATGTCGATCTTGTGGTTTTGCCGGAGGGCACGCCGGCTGGTCCTGCGCGAGTCGACGTGCACTATAAAATCGAGGAAGGCGCCCGCTCGTTTGTTCAACGAATCAACATTGCCGGTAACACGCGCACTAAGGACAAGGTCATTCGCCGCGAAGTTTTGGTCGCACCCGGCGATGTCTTTAACACGGTTCGCGTAGATACCACCAAGAAGCGCCTCGAGAACCTGGGCTATTTTGCGAAGGTCGAAACTTATCCCGAAGATACAGATATTGCTGGCCGCAAAGATCTTACCATCCTGGTGCAGGAGAAGCGGACCGGGTCGTTTAGCTTCGGCGGCGGGTTCAGCACAATCGACAGCCTGGTCGGCTTCGCGGAACTCACCCAAGGCAACTTCGATTTAATGAACTGGCCGGGATTCACCGGCGCTGGTCAGAAGTTTAGACTGCGCATACAGTATGGCACGCAACGCAAGGATTTCATCCTCGCATTAACCGAACCCTATTTCCTCGATCGCAGGCTGTCCTTGGGTGGTCAGCTTTTCTTTTCCGAGGCCAACTACTTGAGTACGGAGTATGACCAGCGGAATTACGGATTTTCTGTCGAGGCACGCAAACCGATCAACGCGTACATATACGCGACTTTGGGTTACCGTCTGCAGGATGTCGACATTTTCAACGTGAGTTTAGGTGCGTCGGACGTGATCCAGCAGGCAAAGGGTTCGACCCTGGAGAGCGAAATTTTGACCAGCCTTGTATATGATCGGCGCGATAATCCGTTGCTGACCAGGCGCGGGCAACGCGTCACCCTTTCCCCTTACCTGGCGGGCGGTTTTCTCGGAGGCGATACGCAATTTTACGGAATCGATATCGAGGGATCCCAATATTTCCATCTTCCGTGGGATACCATCCTGCTCATCAACGGCGAAGTCGCGACCGTCAACACGTGGGGAAACGGCGATATAGTCCCGATTTTCGAGCGTCTCTACCTCGGGGGCTCAAACAATCTCCGCGGGTTTCCCTACCGGGAAGTCGGCCCACAAGATCACAATGGTGAACCGACCGGTGGCCAATCACTGGCTCGCCTGACTATAGAATATACTTTTCCAATTGTCGAAAAGGCGCGCGGCGCAGTTTTTTATGACACGGGTTTCAACAACAGTGACCCGTGGTCTTTTGGCTTCAATCATACCGTGTCTGATATTGGCATCGGAGTTCGACTTGATTTGCCGATCGGTCCGCTACGGCTGGACTACGGATATCCGCTGCAGCGCGACGGCTACAACGGTGGCGGGCATTTCAATTTTAACGTTGGCTATCAATTTTGAACAAATCTAAATGGTTGCAGTCTAATGCGATTCCAACGACTGTTGCCTCTGTCTTATGAAGAAGCTTCTCTCTACAACCCTGGCTTTAACGCTCGCGTTACCACTTGCGGCTTTCGCTCAGGGCACACTTAAAATCGGAACAGTCGATATGCAGCGCGCGTTCAAAGAATATAGCAAGACCAAGGACGCGGAAGCGAAAATCAATGACGCCAAAAATGCGGCCAAGAAAGAGTACGACGACCGCGCGGAGTCCTACAAGAAAGCGCTGGATGAAATCAACACCTTGAACAAGCAGCTCGATGCTCCAGCTCTAAGTGCCGATGCCAAAACACAAAAAGCAAAGGAGCGCGACGATAAGATCTCCAACATCAAGAACATGGAGCGGGAAATCAGTGAGTTCCGTCAAACCCGCGAACGGCAACTGCAAGAACAAGCGATGCGGATGCGCGAAGGTATCGTAAAAGAAATCACCGACATCGTAATGGACAAGGTCAAGACCAACCACATGGACCTGGTATTAGACAGATCTGGAATGAGCCTGAATGGAGTGCCTGTCGTAATGTACTCCCCTGACAATGTCGATTTTACCAGCGATATCATTACCGTTCTAAATAAACCCGGGCGCAGCACCGCGATTTCAACTGAGAGGACCCTGGCGAGTCCATCTGCGACGCCCGGGAGAGCTTCGAAACCTTAGTTTAATTTCGGCACGTCAGAAATCCACGCGAGCTACAACTCGCGTGTGTTTTCCGAACAGGTGAAAAGCAGGCGCGCACGTCGCGAAGCAAAGATCTGCGGGCGGTCGCAAGCCGCGAACGCTTCGATTGGGTTTTCAGGGCAGATTGCGAGAGCTGGATTTCCCGGAAAACAGTTGGCTGCGATTGTTGTTCTTCTTCTTCTGTCTTTAGGATCCCGCTCAGTTGCGGCAAATTGGCAGTCAACGCTTACTAAAGATCCGCCGGGCAATTTCCCGGAGCTTCGGCCTCTTCGTGCAACCTATCGTTTTGGCTGGTCCGGATTGACGGCTGCCACTGGAGAAGTCCATTTTACAAGAACATCCGAAGGCAGGTTTCAACTCGACGGAACAGGGCGGACGATCGGCTTCGTCCGCGCCTTATGGAAACTGGACGTGAATTATCGTGCGCTCGCCGATGCCGAAACGCTGCGCCCAGTCGAAACCTTGCAAACGGAGGATTATCGATCAAAGAAAATCGCTACTCATCTCACCTTCACAAATAACGGGGTCAGTTGTGCTAGGACAGAAGGCCAAGGTGGCTCTGGCCGCACAAAGACGCGCGAGTTTAGTTTTCCCAACCTGTTCGATTTGCATTCGGCGATGCTTTATCTGCGGAGCCAGTCACTGTCGGACCGCAGCACGCACCGTGTTGTCGTTTATCCCGCCACGTCTGCATATCTTGCCACGATCACCGTGCTGGGTCGGGAAAAAATCTCGGTTCGCGCCGGCACTTACAATGCGATAAAAATCGATTTGCAGCTTAACCGAATTGGAAAAAAGCTTGATTTGCAGCCACACCGGAAATTCCGGCGCGCCACGATATGGGTCTCGGATGATGCCGATCGAATCCTGCTTCGCATCGAGGCGCAAGTTTTTGTCGGCACAGTCTTCGCTGAACTACAGTCGGCACGCTTCGACAGCGCAAGATCGTGATTGCTGTCCCATAAACCTTCCACGACGCCTATTCAGGAATCCAGTCGCCTCGCACGGGCGGCTCCGGCCGAGGACGGACACGCTGGCGGAACGGATTGAAGACCGGGGCATGTGCCCGCGGCAACAACTGGAGGGCGGCAAGTGTTTCCAAATCGAACCGGCCCGTAACCGAAAGTCCTGTACGCGCTTGATAGGCGCGCAGCGAAAATTCCACGGCTGGTCCATACATGCCGTCGATCTCACCGCGATAGAGGCCGCGACGCGCCAGCGCTATTTGTGCGGAGAGCACGACATTGCGTTGCACATCAGGCAGCGCACTCTCGTATGGAGTTCCGGCAAAGAGTAGTCCTGGTGAAGTGCCAGGGGCCGCAGGATTTGATGGATAGAGTTGTCGATCTTGCGGCGGGTTGGAGAAAGGCTGCACTGGCACGGGAGCGACACCAGCCGTTTCGCGGGACGATTCCTCTTTGAGGCCCGAGGCGCCAGGGCTTGGCGATGGGCTAACCTTCACCGCCGGCTGTCCAGACGCAGAAGAATTAATTCCCAGTGAACGAAGCGTTTCACTATTCAACTCACCGTTCACCGCGAGTCCATTGCGAATTTGATAGCGACGAATCGCCGCCGTAAGAGTCGCATTCGCCTCCCCAGTTATCTCGCCATAATAGAAACCTTGGTCCTTTAACGCCTGTTGCACGCTTTCGGTCATTTGGTCCCCTCGAACGAGCGCAACCGATCCCAGAAAAACAAGCGCGACCACTTTAACTTTCATCTCGATCTTAGTTTTGACGCCACTACTTTTTTGCTTATTCAGCGCTTTTCCGAACCGGTCAGCGCTACGGATGACTGACGCTGCTTTAAAGCGTCGCGATAACGCAAAATTCCGTCGCTGATGGCTGCGGCAATTTGCTCGCGATAATCTTCGCTCGCCAGCCTGGAAATATCCTCTTTGTTGGTGAGAAATCCTCCTTCGATTAAAACAGCGGGAGAAGTCACGTTGGCGATCACAAAAAACTGGTTGGCCTTTGTCCCCCGATCAAACGCCTGCGTGCGGGCGACCAGCGCTTCCTGAATAAATCCAGCGAGGCTTTGACTTTCCACGTTCGGCAATTCAGAAAGTGCTCCCGACAGGAAAGGCAACCACGAAGTCCCGAATGATCCCGGAGTCATTTGATGGGCGGCATAATAGGTTTCCACTCCACTTGAAACCGGTCGATTGTCTTCGTTAAAATGGATGCTGATAAAAATGCAATTGCTCACGCGATTGGCGAATGCTGCCCGATCTGCCGGGGACACATAAGTGTCGCCCAGGCGTGTCATTACGGTCGCGATCCCTTCCGCTTCCAGCAAGCGATCGACGCGGTGTGCTACGTCTAGGGTCAAATCTTTTTCAAGCACGCCGCCGCACATTGCGCCGGAATCCTGCCCGCCATGCCCAGGATCAAGAACTACGACCGCGAATGGCCCCGGCGCTGCAGGAGGTTTTGCCATTCTCAACCGAGCGGATTCCGGCTTCGACATCCGCTGCATCCAGGCAAAGGATGCGATCATCAGTAGCAACCCAGTTAAGGCTAGAATGTTCCGGATCGCTTGTCTCATTCGTGCTCTTCGGGCGAACATTTCTCTCCATATTTTAATCGTGAATCAACGCGCGTAGTTCCTTATCCAATAACGCGCGATAACGAATTCCCCGGCTCGGATCTCGCTCGAGGATTCCTGCTTCGATTCCCGTGTTGGCGAGCTGTTCTCGTCGATATTTAGCAACCGCCGTGAGCGCTGGCACTTCCTTGGTGTCGCCAGTCTGTAAAGCCATCTGTCCGACGCTCCACGCGTCGAGTGCGGATCTCAGCGCCGATTCAAAACTGGTGTCCGGGGCATGTTCGGCTTTGAGAAATGATTCCATTAGCTCCCTTGATTGCCGTGTCCCACTGAGCGCGGCGAAATCGTTCCGCGCTTGCGCGAACGTGGCGCCGCTGGTTGCAATCTCGCCATCGTACTCCACCCGAAGAAACAGATCTTCTTCGGGACGTTCTCCGACCTCCGCAAAGAGCATTCGCGCCAGATACGGCGCGCCATAAACTTGTTCGAACGCGCTCTTCATCACCGGACTGAGCGAATAATGGACCAGCCGCCGCAGTGAAACATCCGCCGCCGAGCGCGTGAAACCCTCCGTACTGGCCAGCTCGATAGCTGCCATCCGCAACCGCTCAATGTCTCCCGGATGACCGATCGCTCCCATGGCAATGCGATTATAAATTTCGAAAATTTTCTGCCGCGTCTGGCCGAGTGTGAGAAATAAAATGCCGTCGCGATAACCCAACGCCGCGATCGGACTCCCCGAAGCGAGCTGCGCCTCGATGTACTCGCGACGGTTCGCGATTGCTTCAACCCAACGATACGGCTCTTCGATCATGCAACCGTTTGCTTGAAGATGGCAGCGATCTTGGTCTCGGCCAAAGTCATGATGCCGTCTTGCGACACAATCTTGATGAGCGGGTAAATTTTGCCGCTGCGATCCACGCCGCCAGTCGATGTGTCGGATTCCGCAGCGGTATCGAGAGCGCGTAATGCAATCGATACGGCCTCGTCTTCATTCAATTTTTGCAACGGCTTGGCGCCCCAGTTGTTTTCGTAATAAAGAATACCGCGCACGGCGGGCGATCCCGACCCGGTTGCGGCGTAATCGGTCACTTCAAACTGCGCGCCCATCGCATCGTAAAAGTAGAGTCGTGCCTCGGGCTTTGGATGGGAATCGTATGTCGCGAAAATCGGGACCACCATTCC
>WNFR01008616.1_pt1 | contig 10315 bp, 11 predicted proteins | sample 5400221 | NCBI WGS metagenome assembly WNFR01 (sample SAMN13153357, study PRJNA577476) | soil metagenome | isolation source: 40 cm soil under Madrone tree | place: USA:California | collected 2016-06-14 | reverse complement strand
GCGCATGATCTTGTCCGAAAAGTCTGTCAACTTTTCGGGATCATGCGCCAGGACCAAACACGGTTTTGGTCACTGGAAAAAAATGCCCTAATGTCACAGGCGCACGCGCAGCAAAAGGAACCGACCGTGAAATTCCGGGTCGAGCTGGTATGGAAGGACAACGAGAAGCAGGCCGCCTCGATCTATCTCACGTCCGACGGACGGGTGGTCCTGCAGGGCCGCGCGGTTTCGCAAACGGAGCGCGCCGCGCTGTCGCTGCCACCGGAGGGGGACATGATCAGCGTCGATCGCAACCTCATCCAGGCGATCAAGGACATGCTATAGTGGCGCAAACGCGGACCCGAGATCCGCGCCACGGTCCGGTCGGGAGGACAGCATCATGTTCCTGAGGAATTTCTGGTACGTCGCGGCAACCGATTCCGAAGTCGGCCGCAAGCCGCTGGCCCGCCTGATCCTGGGCGAGCCGATCGTGTTCTTCCGCACCGAGGACGGCAAGCCGGTGGCCTTCGAGGATCGTTGCGCGCATCGTCATCTCCCGCTCTCGATGGGCAAGCTGGTGGGCGACCGGTTGCAGTGCCACTACCATGGCCTGCAATACGACCAGACCGGCCGATGCGTGCGCATTCCCGGCCAGGACCAGATCCCGCCGAGCGCCAAGGTGAAGACCTATCCGGTGGTCGAGCGCTATCGCTGGGTGTGGATCTGGATGGGCGATCCGGCGCTCGCCGATCCCGCCAAGATCACCGATTTCCATTGGCTCGACGATCCCGCCTGGGGTGCGAAAGCCTCCTACCTGCACGTGAAGGCGAACTGGCAGCTCGTCGTCGACAACCTGCTCGACCTCACCCATTTGGCCTTCGTGCATGAGACGACGATCGGCAACGCCGCGCTCGCCGAGCATGCGGTCGTGAAGGTGACGCGCGCGCCGAACAATGTCGTGGTCACGCGCTGGATCATCGACCAGCCCGCGCCGCCGACCTTCGTGAAGGTGGGCGGCTTCACCACGCATGTCGACCGCTGGCAGATCATCGATTTCGTGCCGCCCGCCTTCCTGCGGCTCGACGTCGGCGCGACCCCGACCGGTACCGGCGCGCCCGAGGGCAAGCGCGTCGGCGGCATCAACATGCGCAACCTCAACGCCATCACGCCGGAGACCGACAAGACCTCGCATTATTTCTGGGGCCAGGCGCACGACTTCGACGTCGAGAATGCCGAGCTCACCAATCGCATCTTCGAGCAGATCCAGACCGCCTTCTACGAGGACGTCGCGGTGTTTTCGGCGCAGCAGCGCAGCCTCGATCTCATCCCGAATCCGCCGCAACTCGACATCAACGCCGATACCGGCGTGATCCAGGCGCGGCGCATCCTGGCGCGCCTGCACGACGAGGAACAGGCCGCCTTGCATGTGACGGCGGCCGAATAGGCGCGATGCCTGACTCCGGGCTCTGGTGTCGCGTCGCCGCGCTCTCCGAGCTGGCCGACGACGCGGCGTTGCCGGTGCGGCTCGGCGACGTTCCGATCGCGCTCTACCGGCTGAACGGCCAGGTCCATGCGATCGACGACGTGTGCACCCACGAATTCGCCTTGCTGTCGCAAGGTTTCGTCGAGCACGGCGCAATCGAATGCCCGCTGCACCAGGCGCGCTTCGATATCGTGACCGGGCGCTGCCTGGCGCCGCCCGCGACGGTCGACCTGCGCCGCTATGCGGTGCGGATCGACGGTGATGACGTCTATGTGTGTGCGCGACCGCTGAGCGATTGAGCCTCGGACGCCGCTGCGCCGTTTGGCTGCCACGCGGCGCAGGCGCGGCCCCTTTTGGCGATGCAAAATAGTGTTTAATGGGGGGTCGTCGGCGCGAGCTCGCGCGCGGAGGCCCACCGGGCATGGACACCCTTCTGCTGGAACTCGACACCGCGGGCGCGGCCCCGTCCGGGGCGGCGACGCGCGATGCCGCCGGCGCGCCCGCGCTGTCGCGCGCGAGCAACCTGGCCAGCGCTTTTTGCGATGTCGCGGCGGCACGTGAGCACCATCCGGCGGTCGCCACCAAGGCGGGCGATGTCTCCTACGGCTGGCTGTGGCGCGCGGCCGATGGGGTGCGGCGATACTTATGCGGGCGGCCCGGCCATGTGGCGGGGGCCCGCGTCGCGCTCCAGCTCGCCAATTCGCCGGAATATCTCGCGGCGTTTTACGGCACGCTGCTGGCCGACGGCGTCGTGGTGCCGCTGCCCGTGGGGCTGGAGCGGCGGCGCCGGCAGGAGATCCACGCGCTCTGCCGTCCCGACGTGCTGATCAGCCGGCGCCAGGACATCAATTCCGAGGAACAGGAGTCCGCGACCGCGACGTTGCGTTTGGATGGAGCCGGCGGCGAGGAGCCCTCAGCCCCGCCGCGCCGGCAGGGCAACGACCTGGCCATGCTGCTGTTCACCTCCGGCTCCACCGGCACGCCCAAAGGGGTCATGCTGAGCCACCGCAACCTGCTGGCCAATGCCGACTCGATCCTGCACGATCTGCCGATCAGGGCGGAGGACCGGGCGCTGGTGATCGTCCCGTTCTGCCACGCCCTGGGCAACTCGGTGCTGCAGACGCATGTCCTGGCGGGCGCCACGCTGCTGCTGGGCGGCGCGCTGACGTTCCCGGCCACCATCGTGGAGACGCTACGCGAGCTCGCCGCCACCAGCTTTTCGGCGGTGCCCGAGGTCTACGGCATGTTGCTGAAATACGGCCGGCTCGGCGAAGCGCCGCTGCCGGCGTTGCGCTACATGGCGGTCGCCGGCGGCGAGCTGCGTCACGATCTGGCGGCGGACGTCGCGGACCGCATTGCGCCGGCCGCCTTCCATGTGATGTATGGGCAATCGGAAGCGGCCGCCCGCCTGGCGTCGTTGCCCCCGGCCGAGTTCCGCGCGCGCCGCGGGTCGATCGGCCAGCCGATCCCGGGCGTCGCGCTCGCCATCATGGACGAGGCGGGACGCGAGCTCCCGCCGGGCGAGGTCGGCATGCTGTGCGCGCGAGGCGACAATGTGATGCTCGGTTACTGGCAGGATCCGGCCGCCACCGCGGAGGTCATGAGCGCCGCAGGGTGGCTGCGGACGGGCGATCTCGCCCATCGCGACGACGCGGGCTATTTCTATCTCGACGGGCGCGCGAGCCTGCTGGTCAAGGTCCAGGGACATCGCGTGCATCCGGCCGAGATCGAGGGGATGGTGGAAGCGGGCTTTCCCCATGCGCATGCGGTCGCGGTTCCGATGGCGCGCGGCGACGAAACGCGCTTCGTCCTGTTCCTCGCCCCGCGCGACGATCACCCGATCGACGTGGCGAAGATCCGCGCGGCCTGTCAGCAGGAGCTTCCGTCCTATAAATTGCCCCTGCGGTTCGAGGTGCTGGAGCGCTTGCCGCTCACGTCGGCCCAGAAGGTCGATCGCGCGGCGCTCGGCCTGCGGGTTGCCGGGACTCCGGTTGCCTGATCCCCGCGCCATCAGCGAGACAGCCGAGCCCCGATGAAACCCGATCGACAGCAATTGCAAGCGGACCTGCTCCAGTTCGTACAATCACGCGGCCCGCGCTACGCGGCCGTGACGCCGGACACCGACCTCTTGGACGGCGGCCTGCTCGATTCATTGCTGCTGACGGACCTGATCTTGCACCTCGAAGGCCTGTATGGGATCGAGCTCGACAGCGGCCATGTCAGCCCGGCGAACTTCCGCACGGTCTCGGCCATTGTCGATCTCGTGCGCGAGCAATTTGCGGCGGCGTCGCCGCGACCGGCCTGAGCCTACGACCATGAAATGGCCCTTGCACGATCGCCCGATTCCCGGCCGCCGGATCCCGCTCTACAACCGCTTCTATCTCCATGCGCCGAGGGCGAGCCACGTCGATCCGGTGATGGTGTGGGGAACCGAGATCGACGCCGACGCGCTCACCTCTTTCCTGCGCGAGCGCAACCGCGGCGGCCGCGTGCTGCTCACCACGGCGCACGCGCTGATCCGCGCGACCGCGCTCGCGCTGGCGCAATTCCCGGAGATGAACGTGCGGGTGGTCGGGCGCCGCGTCTATGGGTTTCGCGGCGTCAATATCCGCATGGGGTTTTACCATCGGGGAAATCGCGAGATCGATCTGCTGGTGGTCCGGGAGGCAGACGCCAAGAGCCTCGAGCAGATCGGCCAGGAGGTCTGGCAGCGGTTGCTGCAGGCCGGCCGGGGAACGGGACCGCGCGATCGCGACCTCGCGCGGCTGCGCCGCGTCCCCGATCTGTGGCTGCGCCAGCTGCTGCGCATCTACGGCTTCCTCGACCGCCATTTTCACCTGCCGTCGGTGGGAAGGCTGGACGAATTGCGCGGCGGCGGCGCGATGGTGAACGACCTGTCGTTTGCCGGCGCGCCGCCGATGCGCAGCTACAAGCCGACGCGGTTTCCCGACCAGGCGGATTCGCTCAATCTCACGCTCGGGCCGATCGAGAGCAAAGTGGTGGCGCGCGGCGACCAGTTCGCGTCGAGCGGCGTGATGCCGCTGTTCCTGCGCGCCGACCACCGGCTGGTGGATGCCTATCAGGCGGGCCGTTTCCTCGCCGCCGTGCGCGACCTCTTGAACCATCCCGAACGGCTGGATGGGCCGGCGGCCACGGATGCTCCCGACCGCGCAGGCAAACCGGACTCGTGAATAAGTCCCGCTGAGCCGCCATTTTGTAATGGCGCGGACGCCGCACTAGCCCAGCAGCATGTCGACCGCGCCGAGCTGGAGCAGCAGGCCGAGCTCGTCGGCCAGGTACCACGCTTCCTTCCACTTGCCGTCGGCAAAGCGCATGATGCCGATCTCCGGTACCTCCACCCGCTTTCCCGTGGCCGGCAAGCCATAAAGATTGCCCGCGTGGGTGCCGGCCACCCGGAACTGCATCCACACCTCGTCGCCTTCCGCCATCAAGACGTCGATGCGGTCGCGCCGGCCCGGCAGCGCGGTGGTGATGGTCTGATCGGCCACGCCTTTGGCATTGCCGTAATCGCGCAAATGCTGGAACCCCACCCGCGTCTGGCGGAAATCCGCCGCGCGGTCGCTCGCCGGCGGAGCGGCGCCCTTCGACCGCGCCACCATGAGGCGGTTGCGATCCTGCGCCGTGGCGAGCGGCCCCGCCTGCAGGCGCGCCACCACCGCATCCGGATCCTCGCCCCCGGCGGTCACCGGCGGCACGATGCGCTGGCCGTCCTTGCGCGGCGGCAGCTTGGCGCCAAGCTGCATCAAAAGCCCGGCGTCGTCGCCGAGGAACCAGGCTTCGGTGATCCGCGCGTCGGCAAGCCGGAAGATGCCGAGCTCGTAGACGTCGATCGCTTTGCCGGTCGGTTCGATGCCGTAGAAATTGCCCTTGTGGGTGCCCCGCACCTTGAACAGCATGCCGACCCTATCGCCCTCGGCCACCACGGCCTCGATCGTATCGGTGCGGTCCGGAAAGGCGCCGCGCAGATAGGAGCCCGGACCGGGGAAACCCTGGTCGCGCGCATTGGCGCCGATGTGCTCGAAGCCGGCACGCCAGCGCTTGTAGTTCGGCGCCAGCACCTCGCGCATGGCCTCGGCCTCGTCCTTGGTGCCCTGGCTTTCCTTGAAGCGGCGCACGACCGCCTTGTTGCGCTCGAGCTGCGATGCGGAGGTCTGCCCGCGAGCCGCGCGCCAGGTGGGTGTCGCCAGCGCGACGCCAACGCCGGCCGCGAAACTGCATTTCAGGATGTCGCGACGTGTCGACATGGCTCCTCCCTTGGCGCGCCCTCGGCTGTCCGGCTTGCCCGCGCGCGTCACGGCGAGTCTGCAACGGAACATGCGCGCCGGCCAGACACCCGGCATCAAAATCTCATCTCGTCCCGCGGAGGCAGATGCAACGAGGGGCCGCAAATGCTAGGATGATCGCAAGCCGATCGTCCAACGATGGTGCGACGATCGTAAAAAGCCTCGAGGGAGGACATCATGGGAAGCAAACGCTCCCGGCACGGATTGGAGAATGCGCCAATCGTCGCCGGCAACGGGTTGATCGATCGCCGCGCCCTGCTGGGTCGCGGCGTTTTGCTGGCGGGCGCCATGGGAACCGGCGGCGCGCTGACCGGCGCGGCCGCCGAGCCGCTCACCGACGCTCCCTGGAGCCTGGAGCAGGGAGCGGTTCTTCCGACCTACCAGGTGGCGTCGCGCTTCGAGAAACCCGTCGCGCGCACCCTGAGCAATCCGAAGAACGAGCCGCGCACGTCCCATGCGCGCACCCCCCATCACCTGCTCGCCGGCACGATCACGCCGAACGGCCTGCATTTCACCATCTGTCATCAGGGCGGGACGCCCGACATCGACCCCGACAAGCACCGCCTGGTGATCCACGGCATGGTGAAGCAGCCCCTCGTCTTCACGCTCGACACGCTGGCGCGCTACCCGATGACGACGCGCATCACCTTCCTGGAATGCGGCGGCAACAGCGCGCCGATGTTCTCCCCCGTTCCGCTGCAGGAGAGCGTGCAGGCGCTGCACGGCCTCGCGTCCTGCGCCGAATGGACCGGCGTCAAGCTGTCCACCCTGCTGGACGAGGCCGGGGTCGATCCGGCCGCCAAATGGCTGATCGCGGAAGGCGCCGACGTCTCCGGCCTGAGCCGCAGCACGCCGCTCAAGAAGGCGATGGATGACGCCATGGTGGCGCTCTACCAGAACGGCGAGCGGCTGATGCCGGGCAACGGCTATCCGATGCGCCTGCTGCTGCCGGGCTACGAAGGCAACATGAACGTGAAATACCTGCGCCGGATCAAGCTCACCGATCAGCCGCAGATGAGCTATTACGAGACCCGCACCTACTCGCAGCTGCTGCCGGGCGGCAAGGCCTACCGCTTCTATTTCCTGCAGGAGGTCAAATCCTTCATCACCCAGCCGTCGCACGGCATGGCGCTCAAGGAGCCGGGCTATTACGAGATTTCCGGCATCGCCTATTCGGGCGCCGGCCGGATCGCCAAGGTGACGGTGTCGGCGGACGGTGGCACGAGCTGGGCGGAGGCCGCGCTGCAGACGCCGGTGCTGCCCAAGGCCTTCACCCGCTTCCGCATGCCGTGGAAGTGGGACGGCGCGCCCGCGGTCCTGCAGAGCCGCGCCTGGGACGAGAGCGGCGCCGTGCAGCCGACGCGCGCCGAATTCGTGGCGTTGCGCGGCGAGACCAAGACGCCGCCCAACGTCCTCGGATTCCCCAACCAGCACTACAACAGCATCACCAGCTGGGGCGTCGGCCCCAAAGGGGAGGTCAAGCATGTCTATGCGTAGGACCGCGGGGCGCGCCGCGACGCTGGCGCTCGTGCTCGGCGCGGGCGCGGCGCTCGCCGAGACGCCCAATCTCGGCCGTCCGGTCAGCGAGGCCGACATCGCGGCCTGGGACATCAGCATCCTCCCCGACGGGCAGGGCCTGCCGGCCGGCAACGGCACGGCGGCCCAGGGCAAGACGGTCTATGCGGAGCAATGCGCCGCCTGCCATGGCGACAACGGCCGGGGCGGGATCCTGGGCTCGGTGGTCGGCGCCCCGCCGATCGACCGCATCGAGGCGACGAAGACGATCGCGAATTTCTGGGGCTATCCCACCACCGTGTTCGACTTCATCCGGCGCGCGATGCCGGCGACGCAACCGCGCACGCTGAGCGCCGACCAGGTCTATGCGCTGGTCGCCTATATCTTCGCCGAGAACAAGCTGATCGGCGAGGCCGACGTCATGAGTGCCGAGACCCTGCCGAAGGTGAAGATGCCGAACCGCGACAACTTCATCATCCGGTTTCCGGATCGGATTTGAGAGAGGAGCCCACGCCATTGACGACATCGAGAAGTCCCATATCAGCCTCCTGAATGCGCCCGCCCTCGCGACGATCGGTCGTCGCGCAGCAAAGCGCTTGAAAGTAGTGCGGAACGTGAGGGGAGCTCATTCTCCGAAGCCGGTTTGCCGACAAGCGCGCTAGAGCCAGCGGCGCGGGGGCGCAGTATCCGGGCCGCCGGTGCCCGGATCGCGGATGACGCGATGGACCACGAGCCGGTTCCAGATGAACAGGACGATCAGGGCGCCGACGGTCGCGCCGACAAGGCCCGCGCCCTGATCGAGCCGATACCAGCCGATGGTCTGCCCGATGAAGGTTGCAACGAACGCCCCGGCGATCCCGAGCGCGGTCGTCAGCACAAAGCCGGTCGGATTGTTCTCACCGGCGGAAAGAAGTCGAGCGATGAGGCCGGCAACGAAGCCAATCACGACAATCCAGATGATATTGGACATCACTCTCTCGCTGGCCGCTCATGTACGGGTTTAGTCGCCGACCTCAGACGTCAGCGCGTAGTCAACAGTCCTCATCCAATTGGCAACGCACCACTTGATATTGCTGTTCCTGGCGGCGCCCGATAATTCTGCGTCAGGCGCTTTTGCCGCGCATGCGGCTGGTGCATCCTTTTTCGCACTCGGTAATTCGACTGTTGAGCGCCACGCCGGCGCGCTCGTCTTTGGCGGCGTTTCTTTGCCGATAGTCGCCTAGACCTGGGGAAACGAGCGGGTGCACTCGCGCGGCGATGCCTGTGCAAAATCGCTCACCATGAGCTCACGTCTTTAAACTTCTCACAGGTAGTGATCACTTCAACAGTCCGGCCAGCGCAAATCCCTCCTCCGCCGCCTGCGCGAAACTCGGCGAGCGGCCGGCGTCCAGGAGCTTGCGCGCCGCGATGTGGTCGGGCGCGCGGTTGATGGAGTCGACCGCGATCAGCCGGTCCGCTCTGAAGTAGAACACCGAGAATTTCCGCGTCTCCGGCGCGCCCCGCACCACGATGTGGTCGTGACCGGCCGACAGGCCCGCCATCTGCAGCCGGATGTCGTACTGATCCGACCAGAACCACGGCGCCGCCACGAAAGGCCGGGCGCGGTCGAGCAGCGCGGCGGCGGCCGACTTGCCCTGCTCGATGGCGTTCTGCACCGACTCGAGGCGAAGGAGCGCGCCGTCCGGCATCCGCCGCGCCGTGCAGTCGCCCGCCGCCACGACGGCGGGGTCGCTGGTGCGCGAGCAGTCGTCGACCACGATGCCGCGGTCGCAGGCGATCCCGGCCTCTTGCGCGAGCTCGCTGTTGGGAATGATGCCGACCCCGACCACGACGAGGTCCGCCGGAAACGTGCGGCCGTCGGTCGTGGTCACGCCGGTGACGTGGTCATCGCCCGCGAGCGCGGTGACCTGCGTGCCGAGCCGGACATCCACGCCGCTGGACGCGTGCAGCGCGAGGAAGAAATCGGAGACGAAGGGCGCCGAGCTGCGCGCCAGCAGCCGGTCGAGCGCCTCGAACACGACGACGGGCTTGCCGGCCTTGCGCGCGGCGGCCGCGATCTCGAGGCCGATGAAGCCGCCGCCCACCACCGCGACCGACGCGGCCTGCGCGATGCCGGCCGCGATGCGGCGCGAATCCTCGATCGTGCGCAACGTCACGACGCCGGGGAGGGCGGCCCCCGGGATCGGCAGCGCGCGCGCCCGCCCACCGGTAGTGAGCGCGAGGCCGCGATAGGCGAGGCTGCGGCCGTCGGACAGCCGCAGGCGCCGCGCCGCGCGATCGATGGCGTCGACCCGCACGCCGGTGACCAGCGCGATATTGCGGCGCGCCAGGAGGTCGGGCCCGCGCAGGATCAGGCGGTCCTCGCTGCTCTCGCCGGTGAGCAGCGCCTTCGACAAGGGCGGGCGCTGATAGGGCGGATGCGTCTCGTCGCCCACCATGGTGAGCGGGCCGTCATAGCCCTCGGCGCGCAGCGATTCGGCGACCTGCAGGCCGGCCTGGGACGCGCCCACGATGACGATGGGGTCGCTCATCCGTTTTCTGCTTTCCACACCGGCTGAGCGATGCCCCGCGCCGCGCGATATAATTTCATGTTTGGACGTTTGATTGCGGTCGCGCCTGTGTATGCACCGCGGCCTCGCCAATCAACCCTCGCGCGTCACGGTGATCGCCGGTAAAATGATGGGGAAAAACGGGCAGTTCCTGTTGTGTGATCGACGGGCAGGTAGAACAGTCGGTCTCGACAACCATACAGGGTGGGGTCATGCCTCCTGCGCCAGCGAACGATCCGGCGGACCTGGGCGATGTCCTGCTGGACGAGCTTCGTGAACTTCGCAGCCGCCGGCGGGTGCTTGGGCGCAAAGTCGCTCGCAACTCCTACGACGATCCGCGGCCGGACGCCGACCCACGCTCGCTCGACGAGAAGCTTGCTGCATATGACGCCGGCGTTCAAAAGCTCGGGGATCTTTCCGCCCTTTGCCTTTCGGGCGGCGGTATCCGGAGCGCGGCCTTCGCGCTCGGCGTTGTCCAAGGGCTG
>WNFR01008615.1_pt1 | contig 10315 bp, 10 predicted proteins | sample 5400221 | NCBI WGS metagenome assembly WNFR01 (sample SAMN13153357, study PRJNA577476) | soil metagenome | isolation source: 40 cm soil under Madrone tree | place: USA:California | collected 2016-06-14 | reverse complement strand
CCTTGAGCTGCCATTTGCCGATATTGGCGGCAAATTCCAGCGCGACATCGTGAGAGCCGGCGACGAAGGTGCGGTGATAGCGAAAATTCTCGAAGATCTGCACCACCGTGGTCAGCACCAGCAAGGTCGCGTCGCGCCCAGGAATTGGCGATTGCACGAATGGCGAGCGAAACACAATATGCTCGGACAATAGCGAGGCCAGCAGGTCGCGATCGGGCGAGCCGACAAAGCGATGCCAGCCGTCCAGAGTTCGTTGCGCCAGAGGCGCCAGCGCACATATTTCGCCCATCGGTTTCTCTCCGGCTCATTCGAACGGGTCGACGATGAAGGATGCGAAGGATAAAGGCGAGGGGCAAAGCGGAGCGCGCGGAAAAAATCCGCGGCAGGATCGGCTGAAGCTCGCATTGCGCGAAAATCTCAAGCGGCGAAAATCGCAGGCGCGGGGCCGGAGCGATGCCACGACGGTACCTCCCAATCCTGATGACGTCGCACCATATGAATTCGGCGGAAAAAAACCGGGCAAATAGCCGGGTTCGGCCCGGGACAGGTTTTGCTAACTTCTGACGATGCGAGGCGGAGATGGGTGTGGACGGCGCGACTGGAAATAAACCCGATACCCGCGCCTCGCTGGCGGCCAGGTTTCCGCGCCTCGAGCAGACATTCCCGGCACTGACGCCGCAAGAGATTGCGCGGATGCGCCGCTTCGGCGAAGTGCGAAGCTACCAGGATGGCGAAAGACTGTTCGAAACCGGCAAGCCGGGTCCGGGAATGTTCGTCATCCTGTCGGGTCATGTCGCGATCAGCCAGCGCGATGGCCTCGGTCACGTCACGCCTGTCATCGATCAGGAACCCGGTCAATTTCTCGCCGAAGTCGGCCAGCTCTCCGGCCGCGCCGCGCTGGTCGATGGCCATGCCCGGGGCGATGTCGAAACGCTCCTGATTCCGCCCGAGCGGTTGCGCGCGCTGTTGGTTGCCGAAGCCGATCTCGGCGAGCGCATCATGCGCGCGCTGATCCTTCGCCGGGTAAGCCTGATCCAGGCGGGCGTCGGTCCGGTGTTGATCGGACCGTCGGACTCGGCGGGTGTCATTCGCCTGCAGGGCTTTCTGAGCCGCAACGGCATTCCGCATCATCTGCTCGATGCGGAAAGGGATCACGACGCCGCCGAACTGATCGCGCGCTACTCCCCCTCGCCTTCGGATTGGCCGCTGGTGATCGCCGCCGACGGCACGGTGTTTCGCAATCCGGGAGAAACTGACCTCGCCCGGGCGCTTGGCATGATCGGCGCAACCGGCAACAGGATCTACGATGTCGCGATCGTAGGCTGCGGCCCGGCGGGGCTTGCCACCGCCGTGTACGCGGCATCGGAAGGTCTCTCCGTGGTCGTGCTGGACGCGCGCTCTTTCGGCGGACAGGCCGGCGCCAGCGCCCGAATCGAAAATTATCTCGGCTTCCCCACGGGAATCTCGGGTCAGGCGCTGGCCGGCCGCGCCTTCAACCAGGCCCAGAAGTTCGGCGCCGACGTCATGATCCCGATGGCGGTGAAGGCGCTCGATTGCGCGCGCACTGACGGTGCCTTTGCGCTCACGCTCGATGGCGGCGACACCTTGCGCTCGCGCGCCGTGGTGGTCGCAAGCGGCGCGCGTTACCGGCGGCCCGATATCGAAAACCTGGAAAAGTTCGAGGGCCGCGGCGTCTGGTACTGGGCCTCTCCGATCGAGGCGCGGCTGTGCGCCGAGCAGGCGATCGTCCTGGTCGGCGGCGGCAATTCCGCGGGGCAAGCCGCGGTGTTTCTGTCGGGCCACGCCCGCAAGGTTTACATGGTGATCCGCGGCGGCGGCCTGGGCGCCAGCATGTCGCGCTATCTGATCGAGCGCATCGAGGCGACGCCGAATATCGAACTGGTGTTCAATACCGAGGTGGTCGCGCTTGAGGGCAGCGAAGATGGTTCTCTCGAGCGCGTGCGCTGGCGCAGCCGCTTGTCCGCTGAAGCGAGTACCGTCGACATCCGCAATCTGTTCCTGTTTGCCGGTGCCGAGCCGGCCACCGGCTGGCTCGACGGCTGCGGCGTGACGCTCGATCGCGGCGGGTTCGTGGTCACCGGCGCGCAGTCCGAACAAAACCAGGGACGCCCTGTGCCGCTTTTGGAAACCTCGGTGCCGGGCGTATTCGCGGTCGGCGATGTGCGCTCGGGATCGGTCAAGCGCGTGGGCGGCGCGATCGGGGAGGGCGCACAGGTGGTGGCCGCGCTGCACGGTTTCCTTGGCGATAGGGCGAAGCCGGCGCTTTAGGGGATGATCGGAATGCCAAAGGGCTGCACACACATCGCCGGCATCCGCAACGTCACGCCGAGCGCGCTCGGTTGCGAGGAATGCTTGAAGAGCGGCAGCGTGTGGCTGCATTTGCGGATCTGCCGCACCTGCGGTCACGTCGGTTGCTGCGACGATTCTCCCAACAAGCACGCGACAAAACATTTCCATGCCACCCAACATCCGATCATTGAAGGCTACGATCCGCCGGAAGGATGGGGTTGGTGCTACGTCGATGAAGTGCTATTCGATCTGTCGAACCGAAAGACGCCGCATAACGGTCCGATCCCGCGTTATTATTGACGGCGTGTTTCAATTTGAACAAGATACCGGGGGCAATCCGTGATCAAAATATTTCGTGCCGCTGGCTTGGCCGCCACGGTGGCGCTCTCTGCCGCCTTGCTCGACCCGGTCGCAGCGTTTGCGCAGGCGCCGCAAAGCAAGTTTGCCGAGGTCAACGGTGTCAGGCTGCACTATCTCGTTGCCGGCAAGGGCGATCCGGTCGTGCTGTTGCACGGCTATGCCCAAACCAGCCATATGTGGCTGCCGCTGATCGCAAAACTTGCCGACAAGCATACCGTGATTGCGCCGGATCTACGCGGCTTCGGTCAATCCTCGGCGCCTGCGGATGGATACACCAAGGCAGCGATGGCGCAGGACATCCACGCGCTGGTGAAGAGCCTCAAATACGACCGCATCCGCCTCGTCGGCCACGACATCGGGCTGATGGTGGCCTATGCCTATGCGGCGCAATACCCGAGCGAGGTCGATCGGCTGGTGCTAATGGAAGCGTTCCTGCCCGGCGTCGGCGACTGGAACAACGTCTTTCTGTTGCGCGATCTCTGGCATTTCCATTTCTTCGGCAAGACGCCGCTGGCGCTGGTCACCGGGCGTGAACGGATTTATCTCGAGCATTTCTGGAATGATTTTGCCGCCGATCCGAAAAAATCGGTGCTGGAAAAAGACCGCGAATTTTATGCCAGGGCCTATGCCAAGCCCGGCCACATGGCCGCCGGGATGGAAGTCTTCCGCGCTTTTCCCAAGGACGCCGAAGACTTCGCGGGATTTGCCAAGACCAGGCTGTCGATGCCGCTGCTGGTGCTATCGGGCGAGAAAGCCGGCGGTCCGTTCCTGATCGAGCAGGGCAAGATGGTGGCCACCAATGTCGAGGGCGTGCTCGTCAAAGGCCGGGGCCATTGGCTGATGGAAGAGGCGCCGGACCAGGTCATCCCGAAACTGGTCGAATTTCTCAATCGCTAGAATGCGGAAGCAATGCGGGCGCGGCCAGCCATGCAAAAAACTTGGGCATCGCTATCGCGTTTTTGATCGTCGCCATATCAGAATTGCCGCTGTGCGCTGAGCGCAGGTGGCAATTTTCAATCCGCAGTCGTAGCATTCGCCGGACCAAAAAGGGGAGCGTGTCATGATTTTGGGTATGAGCCTGTCTACTTTTGTCACCGTGCACGTGATCATCAGCCTGATCGCGATCGTTGCCGGCCTTGTCGTCATGTCCGGGCTTCTCACCTCCAGGTCGATGCCGGGGCTGACTGCGATATTCCTGCTGTTCACGATTTTGACCAGCGCCACCGGCTTTCTGATTCCGCCTCTGCTGTCCGAGAAGTTGCTGCCGTCGCACATCGTCGGCGCTCTCTCGCTCGTGCTGCTGGCGATCGCGTGTATCGCGCTCTACGGCATGAAGCTTTCCGGTGCGTGGCGCTGGATCTATGCAGTGACGGCGCTGCTGTCGCTTTACCTCAACGTATTCGTTCTGGCGATCCAGGGATTCCTGAAAGTGCCTGCGTTGCATGCGCTGGCGCCGGGAGAGCCGCCGGGCGGGCCGGTGTTCGCCGTCGTGCAGCTCATCGTGCTTGTCTTCTTCGTAATTGTGATCATCGGTGCCGTGCGGCGATTTCGGCCGATGCCGGCATTCGCATGATGTCCGCGAATTCGATCTAACCACGCTTCGTCATTCCGGGACACGCGTCTTTGCGTGGACCCGGAATCCAGATGTATCTTGATCGAGATTCCAGGATCGACGCTGCGCGTCGCCCCGGAATGACGGAGCGGGATGCATCGCCATCGTCCCACAAAGGAGCCCTGCGATGCCCACGATCACGACCAAGGACGGTGTTGAGATTTTCTACAAGGACTGGGGAAAAGGTCAGCCCATCGTGTTCAGCCACGGTTGGCCGCTGTCGGCCGATGACTGGGACACCCAGATGCTGTTCTTCCTCAATCACGGCTATCGAGTGATCGCCCATGACCGCCGCGGCCACGGCCGCTCCAGCCAGCCCGGCGACGGCCATGACATGGATCACTATGCGGACGATCTTGCGGCTTTGACCGCGCATCTCAATCTGAAAGACGCCATCCATGTCGGGCATTCCACCGGCGGCGGCGAGGTCGTTCACTATCTGGGACGGCACGGCGAGAGCCGGGTGGCGAAGGCGGCCATCATCAGCGCGGTGCCGCCGCTGATGGTGAGGACGCCGGCCAATCCCGGCGGCCTTCCGAAGGAAGTGTTCGACGGATTGCAGGTTCAGCTCGCGGCCAATCGCTCGCAATTCTATCGTGACCTGCCGGAGGGTCCGTTCTATGGCTTCAACCGGCCGGGCGTGAAAGCCTCGGAGGCGATCATCCAGAACTGGTGGAGGCAGGGCATGATGGGCGGCGCCAAGGCGCATTACGACGGCATCGTCGCGTTCTCGCAGACCGATTTCACCGACGACCTCAAGAAGATCACCGTGCCGGTGCTGGTGATGCACGGCGACGACGATCAGATCGTTCCCTACGCCGACGCCGGGCCGCTGTCGGCAAAGCTTTTGAAGAACGGGACGCTGAAGACCTACAAGGGCTTTCCGCACGGCATGCCGACCACGCAAGCGGCCACCATCAACGCCGACCTGCTCGCGTTCCTCAAGGGATGAAAGAGAATCGTCATTCCCGCGCAAGCGCGTAGCGCTTGTCGCTGAGGGCGCGCGAAGCGCGAACCCGGAATCCATAACCACCATCGGGGGTATGGATTCCGGGCCTGCGCATCCAAGTCGGCTGTTGCCGACTTGGATAATGATATTGCCGAACTCGGGTAGACCCGAGTTCGGTGGCGCACCCCGGAATGACGGCGGACTGGCCGGCGCCGGCCCGGACCCCATCAAATAGCCGCAAATTTCACGCTTTTGTCGTCAGGGCCGTTGGCCCTATACTTTGCGCATTGGCAAAAGCGGGGATTCATGGATCGCATTCGCATCGTCGGCGGCAACAAGCTCAATGGCACCATTCCGATCTCGGGGGCGAAGAATGCCGCGCTGCCGCTGATGATCGCCGGGCTTTTGACCGAGGAAACGCTTGTTCTCGACAACGTGCCGCGGCTGGCCGACGTCGCGCAGCTGCAGCGCATTCTGGGCAATCACGGCGTCGACATCATGTCGGCGGGTAAACGCCCCGGCGATCACGAATACCAGGGCCAGACCCTGCACATTTCGGCCGCCAACATCATCGACACCACCGCGCCCTACGAACTGGTGTCGCGGATGCGCGCCAGCTTCTGGGTGATCGCGCCGCTGCTGGCGCGGATGCACCAGGCCAAGGTATCGCTGCCCGGCGGCTGCGCCATCGGCACAAGGCCGGTCGATCTGTTGATCATGGCGCTTGAGAAGCTCGGCGCGAAAATCGCCATCGATGGCGGTTATGTGCTTGCAATGGCACCGGGCGGCCTCAAGGCCGCCAACATCGAATTTCCCAAGGTGACGGTGAGCGGCACCCATGTCGCCGTGATGGCGGCAACGCTTGCCAAGGGCACGACCGTCATCGCCAATGCCGCTTGCGAGCCGGAAATCTTCGATGTCGCATCCTGCCTGAACAAGATGGGTGCGAACGTCTTCGGCGCCGGTACGCCCCGCATCGTCATCGAAGGCGTGGAGAAGCTTCACGGCGCACGGCACACCGTGCTGCCGGACCGGATCGAAACCGGCACCTATGCGATGGCGGTGGCGATGACCGGCGGCGAGGTGCAACTGGCCGGCGCGCGCCCCGAGCTTCTGCAATCGGCGCTCGACGTGCTGACGCAGGCTGGCGCGGAGATCTCGGTCAACAACCAGGGCATCCGCGTCGCCCGCAATGGAGCCTCGATCGGTCCGGTGACGGTTTCGACCGCGCCGTTTCCGGGCTTTCCCACCGATCTGCAGGCGCAGTTGATGGCGCTGATGGCCTGCGCCAACGGCTCCTCGCATATCACCGAGACGATTTTCGAGAATCGCTTCATGCATGTGCAGGAGCTGGCGCGGTTCGGCGCGCGGATAAGCCTCGACGGCGAAACCGCGACCATCGAGGGCATTCCCAAACTGCGCGGCGCGCCTGTGATGGCGACCGATCTGCGCGCCTCGGTCTCGCTGGTGATCGCGGGGCTCGCCGCCGAAGGCGAGACCATGGTCAACCGCGTCTACCACCTCGACCGCGGCTTTGAGCGGCTCGAGGACAAATTGTCTGCCTGCGGCGCCACCATCGAGCGCATCAGCGGATGAACTTTTTGGCCCCGTATTCAGTTGGGGCGTGGTCTCGGGCTTGACCCGAGGGTAGGTACGCGCAGACGAATGACCAGGTGGGAATCGGTGGCGCCTCAGCTCAAATTGATTGCGCTCGATGCCGACGACCTCGCGGTGATTTCGACCCATGTCCAGGATGCCCGCGTGCAAACCGCCGACATCATCTGGCGGCAGGGCGAAAAGCGGTTGGTGGTTGGCATGAGCCGGCTGGACTGGGAGCAGACGCTGGCCGGCGAGACCGCCCCGCGCCGCCTGATCGCGGCGCTGCGCTTCGACCGGGTGCTGGCGTGCAAGGCGCGCAACATCGACGTGGAGGCGCCGGAAGCAGCCCTTGAGCTGGTCGGGATCGAATTTCATCCCGGCGATGCACCCAGCGGCAGCGCGCTTTTGATGTTCAGCCAGGGCGGCGCGTTGCGGCTCGACGTCGAATGCCTGGAATGCGAGCTGACCGATCTCGGCACCGACGATCTCGGAACGGCCGATATCGGCGACGGCGCCGGGTCGCCGGGGCACGGTAGTTGAAATTTATCGTCGTCCCCGCGAAAGCGGGGACCCATAACCACCGCTGTAAGCGGGGCCCAGGCTAGCGGCCCCAGCGTGCCATGGCATGAAAGAGCGGTGGTTATGGGTCCCGGCGCGTTGGCCGGGACGACGTCTTATTACTGGACCGACATAGCGCGGTATTCGTATGGCAAAGGGTTGACGGCGGTTTGTGGCCGCGCCATTGAGCAGTGACGCTTCCGGAAAGCCACCATGCCTGTCCGCCTCGATTCAAAGAGCGCCGATTTCGCCGAACGGTTCGCGAGCTTTCTTGCGACCAAGCGCGAGATATCCGCCGACATCGAGGCCGCGGCCCGCGCCATCGTCGATGACGTCGCGGCGCGAGGCGACATCGCGCTGATCGAGGCGACACGCAAGTTCGACCGGCTTGATCTCGATGCCATCAGGTTGCGCGTCACCGCGGCCGAGATCGAGGCGGCAATAAAGGCCTGCGACGCCAAAACGCTCGAGGCGCTCGAGCTCGCCCGCAACCGGATCGAAAGCTTCCATCGCCAGCAATTGCCGCACGACCAGCGCTTCACCGATGCGCTCGGCGTCGAGCTCGGCTGGCGCTGGAGCGCGATCGAATCGGTCGGCCTCTACGTTCCCGGCGGCACCGCCGCCTATCCATCCTCGGTGCTGATGAATGCGGTGCCGGCGCAGGTCGCGGGCGTCGCGCGCGTGGTGATGGTGGTGCCGTCGCCGGACGGCAAGCTCAATCCGCTCGTGCTGGCGGCGGCGCGTCTCGGCGGCGTCTCGGAAATCTACCGCGTCGGCGGCGCGCAGGCGATCGCGGCGCTCGCCCATGGCACCGCCACCATCGCGCCGGTCGCAAAGATCGTCGGCCCCGGCAATGCCTATGTCGCCGCGGCAAAACGGCTGGTGTTCGGCAAGGTCGGCATCGACATGATCGCCGGCCCCTCGGAAGTGCTGGTGATATCGGATCAAACCGGCAATGCTGGCTGGATCGCGGCCGATCTGCTGGCGCAGGCCGAGCACGACGTCAACGCGCAATCGATCCTGGTCACCGACAGCGCACCGCTTGCCGAGGAGGTCGAACGCGCGGTGCAAAGCCAACTTGCGACCCTGCCGCGCGCGCAAATCGCGCGGGCCTCGTGGAACGATTTCGGCGCGGTTATTCTCGTGAAAAATCTCGGCGAGGCCGCTGATCTCGCGAACGCGATCGCCGCCGAGCACCTGGAAATCATGACATCGGATCCGGAAACCCTCGCGGCGCAAATCCGCAATGCCGGCGCGATCTTCCTCGGGCCCCACACGCCGGAGGCGATCGGCGACTATGTCGGCGGCTCCAACCACGTGCTGCCGACCGCGCGCTCGGCGCGATTCTCGTCGGGGCTTGGCGTGCTCGACTTCATGAAGCGGACCTCGATCCTGAAATGCGGGCCGGACCAGCTGCGGGCGCTGGGACCGGCGGCGATGACGCTTGGTGAGGCCGAAGGCCTCGAAGCCCATGCGCGTTCGGTCGGACTGCGCCTCAACCAGTCATGACCAGGCCGCACCGAGACGAGGATTCGCACAATCGCATCGTCGCGGTGACGCTGGACGAGGAATCGATCGGGCGCTCCGGCCCCGATATCGAGCACGAGCGGGCAATCGCGATCTACGACCTGGTCGAGCAGAATCTGTTTGCGCCGGAGGGCGCCGACAAAGGGCCGTTCACGCTGCATATCGGCATCACCGGCAACCGGCTGATGTTCGACATCCGCCGCGAGGACGGCACGCCCGTGGTGGCGCATCTGTTGTCGCTGACGCCGTTCCGGCGAATCGTGAAAGACTATTTCATGATTTGCGACAGCTATTATGAGGCGATCCGCACCGCGACGCCGGACAAGATCGAGGCCATCGACATGGGCCGCCGCGGCATCCACGACGAAGGCTCGCGCACGCTGCAGGAGCGGTTGAAGGGCAAGGTGCGGGTCGATTTCGAAACCGCGCGCCGGCTGTTCACGCTGATCTGCGTCCTGCACTGGAAAGGCTAGCGCATGATCCCGAAAAGTGGGCGCCGGTTTTCTCGGACAAACGGCTTCGTTTGTCCTGGGATCATGCGCAAGACAAAAGCAGGCTAGCGCGTGGACGCGGCCCCACGCGCGCGCGCTCCGCAGGCGGTGCTGTTCGCATGCGGCCTCAACAGCGTGCGTTCGCCGATGGCGGCAAGCCTGCTGCAGCAGATGTTTCCGCACGCGCTTTACGTCAAATCCGCCGGCGCCCGGAAGGGCGAGCTCGATCCGTTCGCGGTCGCGGTGATGGCGGAACTCGGCCAGGATATTTCCGGCCACAAGCCGATGACGTTTGAGGAACTGGACGATTGGGAGGGGCTCAACTTCGACCTGATCATCACGCTGTCGCCGGAAGCGCATCACCGGGCGCTGGAACTGACTCGCACGCACGCCGCCGACGTCGAATACTGGCCGACCCACGATCCGACCGGCGCGGAAGGCAATCGCGAGCAGAAGCTGCAGGCCTATCGCGAGGTCTGCGACACCCTGTCGATGCGCATCCGCAAGCGGTTTTCCAGGGTGGGCGCGGCGAGTGGGTGATTAGGGCTGCGTAGCGGCGTTCCCCGGATGCTGCGCAGCGCGCCGCTGTTGCGGCGTGGTGCGCTGCTGATCCGGGGTCCAAGCTATGTGCTTCGTGGGTCCCGGCTCTGCGGCGCACCGCACCGGACGATGCTTCGCATCGCCGGGGGCGCTGCACCGCGTCCGGGACACGAGATTTTTGTGTCGTTTGATAAAACCCCCACGTCGTCCCTGCGAAAGCAGGGACCCATACTCTGTGACGGCGCGATTTGAGGCAGCGGCTGTGGCATCTTTCTTTTTAATCACAACGGCCGGTGGTTATGGGTCCCTGCTTTCGCCGGACGACGATGTTATGTGGCAGGGACGATGACGGTAGTTGTCTCAGAGAAT
>WNFR01020474.1_pt1 | contig 10316 bp, 9 predicted proteins | sample 5400221 | NCBI WGS metagenome assembly WNFR01 (sample SAMN13153357, study PRJNA577476) | soil metagenome | isolation source: 40 cm soil under Madrone tree | place: USA:California | collected 2016-06-14 | reverse complement strand
GAGGAATAACAACAGACAGTTACACACGCATATGTTTGGTCGCCCCAGACGAATCCTAGCGACACCTCATCAAACACCGAGTGGCCGGGGAGGAATAACAACAGATAGTTATACACGCATATGTGTGATCGTCCCAGACGAATCGCTAGGATACCTAATGGCCAGGGACGGACGGCGGGCAGGAATATTTGTTGATGCTGGGGCAGGCTTGAATAAAGCGCAAGAGGCGGTGCGTGCCTGGGTGTGTGGCAAAGAGCTGGGGCAGTGTGGTATGCGGGAAGGAGGGTGCGGATGGGAGGGCGAGATGTCCCTGAGGACCTATGTGGAGCGGGCATGTGTAGGATATTTGGTGGGCGGTCCGCTCAAATTGACTACAGTGGCACATGAGGCTGAAGTCTATCTTAAAACGGCGTGCCGTGAGCCCATGGCCCACCGCCAGGCGTAGGACGGTTGCGCGTGAGGTGTGGTCCGCCACAAGACGTGCGTGTTTCTTGGTGTCTGGAGGGTCGTGGAGGGTCGTGGAGTAGGTCGTGGATGTCTTGGGCTTCTGGTTCCATTCCTGTGCCTATTGTTGCGTAAGGTGCACGCGAGAGGATCAAGAGAACAAAGAAGAAGATCAACTTGTTGCGTGAGATTTCCAACGGGTGGGCGGAGAATATACCACCGCTTGTCCCCTCGCGCCGTGAGAAATAGATCTGACAGATGGCCCTTGCTACCCAAACGTGACGGATGCACGCCTCGAGGAGAGCACTATGTCCAGTGGTGGGGTCCAGTGATGCGCTTGGGCCGATTGGGTGATCGAACAGCAGTAATTCAACGCTTGGCCGACGGGCAGCGCACGACATGGCGTGAGTCGCGCTTCCACACACCAAGTTTATGGTGCTCGATAAGGCCGATAAGGTTTCAATTAGAGAGCCCCGCCTGGTCAGTCAGACATCCCAAAAGCTTCCCCTTCCCCTTTCTTGAGCGACTCGGACGACGGTGCTTTTCAAAACCTTGGGGGAAAGACGCTGAGATGAACAAAAAATATGTTTGGTCTTGGTTTGGGAGTTATGGAAGTCACGGTCAATGAGTATGAATGGATAAAACTATCTCCGCGCCTCACAAACAACGCAACCTAGCCTGGGCTTATGTCATGACGCCACCGTGACGTTACTGATACCAACGTTGTAAAGTTCGCACGGGTCGTTATTATTATTCTTTACAAGTCAGGTTATAACGAATCGCGTGGTCTCTAGCAGCTGCTAGGAAGCTCATAACCCAGAGCATTTACCCAAGCCATAGGGCACTCTTCCTCCTCTTTTTGCGGCCACGCGGCTCCATCAAAAGTTCTATCTTGCCGAGAACTAAGGCCTTTTCCCTGATCCTTGAAATGGCCCAATCTTCCGCGTCGTCAATCGAAATGGAGCCTCTGACTATTTCCGCCACCAGTGGTTTTGGATTATATAATTTGAACCTACTTTCGTCAGGAGGCTGGCTAGTGGACTGGTGTTCTCTGTGCCAATGTTGTTGAAAGGAATCGATACGATAACCCGTCCAAGGGCAACCGGGATATGAGCAGCCGATCCAGTCAGGAAGGTGTAACGGCAGATGACGATTTCTATCTTGCTGTCGGCGGAATGATCGCGGGCAGAGAGGACAAGGCCACATGACCAATTGTCTTGGTGGGTGTACACCCTGTGCGCCGGGGGTCCTATCTTGGAGAAGTGCCGCATTGGCAATTGGCGAGAGAATGCCGTTTTTAGGGTTAACCGTAGATACTGATACCGTCTGTAAAGACCAGAAGACGGTAAGTCGTCCAGCTCAACTGGAACGTAAAATATTGCATACCTGAATGTCCAATCCAGGTGTTTCGAAAGACATTACCAGCAGAGGATCTGATGTAGGGTTGAAAGGGGTAAGAAACGACCCTGGATGGCGCGGGGAGGGTACGAAAGGAGCATCGAAAGACGCCAGGGGTATAGATGTCGAAGCGCCAGAGGGGACACCAGATACCATTGACCGGACGGCCGCCTGAACTAAGACGTGTCGGGAGGTCGAAGAAGGGTGTTCAACTGAGTGGTTTCCCTGGTGAGGTGGTGGGATTAAAGAGGGTCCTAGATGGAATGAACCTTGCGGACAGGCTGTCGAAATTCCTATGGGCTGAAAATTTAAATCTTCGGCCGTCACGGTAGGGGGAAAGGAAGATAGATGGGAAGGGTAAAAATGGACAGAGCTTGGTTGTTCATAATTATTGAGCTCTGCCTTTGAATGAAGCGACGTTTCGCACAGGTTGCGCAACAAAAAAGGGAAGACAAACACACCTGGCTGGGGCTAGGATAAGAACTTACAGGGTTCCTCCAGGGAAACCCAGTCGCCGTCCAATTGCCGTCGCTGTAGTCCATAGTTGCGTATTACTGTGATCGCGGTAGGTGGCATAGTCGGATTCATTCCAGAGACCACGTAATTTATGTTAGCAACGATGGCAACAGACCTCAGCCACCAATTGTTTCCTGCGAGTGTAGTCTTACGTGCCAAACTGTGGGCACGTCATGGTATGTCCTTCGTGCCATTTGGAACCAATCGTGTGGGTGCTGGTACGGGACGTAATTATTGTGCCCGATGCCTCAAAGCGGGGTGTGATGAAGAAAAATGTGACGCACGCACATCGTCCTACTCCGCTGACCGGTGTCACAACTCGGGAGTCTAGGTAAATTTGTAGGAGGCTACCGGGGAAAGAGGCACAGCCTTGGGAGAGGGGGTTTCGCAACGATCGAGCGGAAGTGAACGTAGAGTCAGGAGGGGAGCGACGGGGAACTCAACGGAGACCCCTTGAGGTTAAATCATTTTGACCCGCAGAACCGTCCTACCAAAGGCCGCGCAGGAAAATTAAATTCCATGGGCATTGCTGTAGTTGATGATATTAGCGAATGGTGGTCCCGGTAATCGAAAGGCCCTGGCCGCGACCACGATCCAGCCTGGGCTCCAATATTCTAGTGCCGGCACCGGGCACATACAAGTATTATCAGGGTCCAGAAGGTTTGATATGGTGGTTGGGTGACATGCCGATCCCAAGTTGGGTGAGGGTGAATAATTTGGGCTCGATACAAGGGGGAGGGGGATGCCCCCATAAATAAGAATGAGTTAAAGGTGGCAGTAATGGGCAGTATGAAGCTTCGGGGGGTGATTCCTGTGAAATGGGAAAAGTGCAATCTGCCTGTTGAGAAAAAAAATTCTAAGAACTTTGACGCATGCAGCTGCACCTCTGGCAGCGCCCAGGTCCAATAGAACCTTGTTTTAGACCACTTCCTCCCAGCCCCCCTCCACGGAAAGGCCTTTAGGACAGTAGTCGACATCGGTCAATTGGTGGGGAAAGATGTCTGGCCACTACCCCCTACAGAGTCGCTATGCGTTACCTCTATACACCCACTCCCATGAGGTAGCCATTTCCGCAGATCAATTCTGGAGTTTCGAACGGCTGGTGTTTCTTATGCGAAAAAACTTCTTACCAGGCCACTACCCAAGAGGAAGGTGTATTTGACGGCAACAATAGCACCTCCAGAAACAATAGGTATATCAGACTCGGGAGGACTCGAGAGCGCACATTCCTATTCGACAGCGCCCAATGCAAGCCAGATAGTCAGTGTCAAGGGCTGAACGCTCATCACAACTACTGACTTTATTTTGGCGTAGCATGTTCTGCGGACATTGTCAATTCTATCAAGCTTCGGCATCGATAAGAACACCCGTCCCGCCTGTGAGTTCTGTTGCCATTTTAATCATTTTTAAGCATTCTTCACGTTACTGGTAACAGAATTAATGTAACAGCGCTTGGCCTCTTCCACTGGAAAGTAACAACACCCACCTTGATTCCAGGCCTTGAAATACGATCTCCGTGGACAGCCATTAACTCCCCCCTTTTTTGCGCCGTTCCGGGTGCTTGGATCGCCAGATCGCTCGTTCAGCAAAGAACTCAAGCCTACGGTATCTCTCAAACTCTCGCCTTTGTTCATCTCCCATGAAAAAGGCAATTCGGTAAGCCACTGATGCGCCCACGGTCGTTTCACGTCATAACCAGGTTTTTCTTTTCAAGGCTCTTTCATTCCCTGCAAAAGAACCGCAAAAGGAGAGTGCGCGACATGAGAGAACCCCAATTACAGCTTGCACGAGAAAGCGGGTGAAGACGGCACAGAAAACAGTTGCCGGAGAACAACCATACCGTGATTCATGAACACAAGATTTCGCATGGCACATGGACAGGCGGAACACGCATCGTACAAGCAGTCGATGAAGCTATGAAGCTCGATGAAGACTCGAGAAGAGACAACAAATCACGTGGTGTTCGATTAAACGTCGGCGGCAACGCGAGCCTGACGCGGACCTATTCAACGTTCAACGTTCAACGTTCAACTTTCAACACTTTCAACGCGCGGCGCAATCGAAAGTAATAGTAGTATTACTTGTAATCGTGGTGAGTTACACTCGGGCTCCTTTCTTTTATATATATATATATTTCACCCTGAACCCCTTCAATTGTCTCGTTTTCGTTTCGATATCTCGATTTGGCAACAAAAAACCACATTACTCTCCGTCCCTTTTCATACAGCCCGTAACATTAATCTCAAAGCTACTGTACCACCTTTTCTCAAGGTGCGATTGCCCTTGCTCCTACCTGATCATATCCCGCTTTGTCTTGTTTGAGGTATATCGGTCGTTGATACGACGACTGGTGTAATCACTTAGTCACTGCTTCGTGCGAAATGCCACACGTAATATCATCGTACGGATAGTACGAGGGCCTCAAAAAAGTTCCTTGGGTAGTAACTTGTTGTCTGCTTCATTCACCTGCAAGCGGGCACCCCACTTCATCCGAGTCACTCATCGTCCGTCCCCAAATCCGTTAGTTTTTAGCTCACATTACGTCCCTTCGAGCCCTTAATCACACCATCTAATGTGCGCTTTGGGGTATAAAGTTCCAAGAAACAAACCAATTACTGCACCTTTGTTCTCTCGCTTTGTCTTGCCCATTCCGACTCGCTCTGATCCGAGTCATTCACATGACACACACACAACAATAGTAACGTTGTGTCATCGTTACGGTTGTCCATGGTAATGTACGTCTTTCATTATAAGAATGCTTGCGCCTGCATGTGCCAGAGTCGGGCATATTCTGATCCTTCCCTTTTCAATAGCTCTTCGTGCGTGCCCGTCTCGACGACCGACGCGTCGTTCATATATCTAGGACGAGTTGTAAGCCAAGTTAACTCACATGCGAAAGGTAACAGACAAGATTAGATCGGCGTGGCGAGTAAGGTTTCCAAACCGGTGCGTTGAGAATATCATCGTCTTGCTCCCTCGCAACTCTCGCAACCGTGAAAAGAGATCTGACCGACAGTCCTTTCAGCGAACGAGGCGGATGGGTGCTGTGATGGTATCATACCATGTTCAGCCGTGGGGTCCAGTGATGCGCTTGGCTCATCGAACAGCAGTAATCCTATGCCTTGCTCCGTCGACGAGGATCTCATGAACGTCCTCGCCACGGCAAGCCTCTGCATTTGCCCGCCGCTCAGCCCATGGTCAGTCGAGGGATCCATGAACATCCGCAAGCGTCCATTGTCAACCTTTCGCCCGAACAGCTTGGTCGTTCCATCCGGTATCCCTGAATATAGATCACGCACGGGCCGCTCAAGGTACGTGTCAAACCCATCTGGGAGTCGCGAAATTAGCTCAGAAGCGCCTCCCAGACGTGCGGCCTCCTCGATCGCGGCATCGTCGTGTGCCCGACTCGGATCACCAAGGGCGATATTTTCTCTAACCTGTGATCGTATGTGTTGGCGAGCTGGGCGAGCGCGTATGTAAACTTACAGTGAGGGGGAAGTGGGTATAGTCCTGGAACAGAATCGCCAATGTGCGTCGAACGTCTGCTAGACGCAATGTCTTGATGTCGTGTCCGTCGATGAGGATGGTACCCTCTGTGGGGTCGTATATGCGAGCAACCAACTTGAGTATCGTGCTCTTGCCGGATCCGTTTGAACCAATGATGACCTGGATGCAATGAGAATGAGATGGATTTAATCATATCGTGTGCTTGGACGTACACAAAGCTGGCCGGGCTCTATTCTGAAGGAAATATCATGCAGAGCGTACTCTTCACTTCCGGGATATCGGAAAGAGACGTTTCTAGGGACGTAGAATGAATACTTGTGAGTCAATAAAAAAGACTCAGATACCTAAATTCGATAGTTATTCCGTCACGTATCGATTGTTCATTCTCCGGAAATGGTTTGGTTCCATCTGTGACTATGTTCACGATATTCTCCGCCTCATACAATTGTCTCAGAGCAGACAATCGATCGGACATGTTCCCCGTTTGTTCCAAAAGTTGTCTTACGCTCCCCATAAATGAGCTTGATGCTCTTTGCACGAGATGAAGAGAAGCAAGAGACACCGGTATCGACGTGGGCTGCTGAACAGCTCGAAGGGTAAAGACAATCTAAAGGCAACTGAGATCCACATGTGAAAAATATCACGTCCCAAACATACCTGTGGTAACTCACTCAATGGGAGCCTGAGAAGAAGCATAGGCCGAAGAGCATCATGAGTGAAGGAATTGGTGTACATTGACCAAAAGTCACTAGCACGATCTCCTAGTCGGTCAACCAGGCTACGATATTCTACGGAAAAGTCAATAAGACCCACACCCACATTATCACAAAGGATGACGCGTACCTGCTGTCAGATATTCAGCAAAGCCACCTGCGACGAGTTCCTTACGGTGTGTCGGACGACTGATAAGGCGCTTCAGGCCCTCCATCCTGATGAAATCCTCGTCGCGTGTGGTGGCAGCCCAAGCTGATGACACCTCTCAGCATAAGTCAAGGGCAGGCTAAATGTACAACCTACCTTCACGCAAGCTCATTGGGCCAGCGACACTGAAGAAGGATGTAGCATCACTTGCAAATGAAAGCAAACAGAACAACAGCCCATCGGTTTGCCCTCCCAGAACACTAAAGAGAACAGCTGTCTGAGAAACCATCCAGAGGAGCGTAGACACAGTGTGGACCAGGTTCATGATGGCTGCCCAAGGGACGGTATTCTCCCCCCTTGGATAAAGAGCATCGATTTGCGCTGATACGACCGGGTCATCCCACGTGGGGACATCGAGGCGAGCCATGGCGTGGAAGATACGTGCCGAATAGAACCGTTTGACCCGCCCGTTGAGACCAGTAGAAAGCTTCCTCCCTGCATAATGGAGAAGATAGTCGGCCACCGCGCATAGAGCACGACCCCCAGCTATTTGGATAAGGAGGTGAACGTCAACGGCACGATCGTTGATAGCGGACTGGACCTATGGAGGCTCAGTGGAGGGGGTTTGAGTGAATCCTGGTGTTCAAACTCACAACGTCTATCAGTTGGCCAGAGAACCTGGAAGGGAAATGAGTAATTCCTTGTCACTTAGGTGAAAGGACACGTACCAAAGATTCAAGGCCGGAACCAATGAGGTCATTGCCATGATTGCAACATAGAGCAATAGCAACGGCCATGCTATCGTGCAGACATCATGTATGGTCCTCCACAGGTAAGGGAGATCATTCCACATCCCCGCATACACCTCGACTTTCCATAATGTAGGAAAGCGTGATAACTTGGGGTAGCGCTCTGTGTAGAGATCCCAAACACCCAGTTGACGGTGCTCGACAAGGGCTTCATCTTGCGGGTCAAATGTGTCACCTTTTCCCTTCCTTGAACGACGGTGGTTCTTTTTCATGACTTCGAAAAAGCAGTGAGAGTAGTGACGATGATGGTGACGATGAGAGGAACAGTGAAAAGGAGATGCGTGTCGACGTGGACTCGGATGTGAGAGTCATGGTAAATCGAGCGTGTTGTTTGAAGAACTACAACAAAGCCAACTTTGGTCATGGTTGAGTCTAAACAACCTTCTGCGTTGTTCACCGCATCTACAACGTCACAATGCCTTCACCAGTGGTAATCGATTAGAAAAAAGTCTCCCATTTTTCAGCTAACGGTGAGCCTGTATTGACGCTGGCAGGCAACGGGTGGATCAATTCAGGACGCCACAAATTCTCTGAGTCTATCAGCCTCAACGAACGAACGCAGATAAGTAAATAAAGGACCCGGCCCTTCATTGACATTTAGAAGGTACCACAAACAAAGGATGTTTGAGAAAGAAGACTGGGAGCACTACCGCATTGATCGGGTGGCTGTCGCTGCTTCTACTACAGTGCATTTATGAGTATAAGGTACTGCCCATTTCATTCCGTACGTGATACTGGACTGGTACTGCTATATAGCCCTGCTAAATTAGATGAATGCGTAGTAGCACCGGATCAGGGCCATCATTCACAAAAACGCCTGGGCTTGCATGCGCCACAGACGGCCATAACCCGAACCCTCGTGCTTCAATAAATCCTCATGCGTGCCCGTCTCAACAACAGTCGAATCATTCATATATCTATCGTCAGTAACTCGTCAGGTCGACGGGACGGAAACTATAAGGAGAAAAACATAACAGAGACGCACAAGATGAGATCAGCATGTCGTGTGAGGTTTCCGAACCGATGTGTCGAGAATATCATCGTTTTGTTCCCTCGCAACTCTCGAAGCCGCGAGAAGAGATCTGAAAAAAAGAGCTCTCAGGACTGAAAAACAGGGAGGCAATACTGGTATCGGCCGTACCATGTTCTGCTGTGGGATCTAGAGATGCGCTTGGCTCGTCGAACAGGAGCAACCCCACGTCTTGCTCCATTGTCGAAGACCTCATGAATGTTCTCGCAACCGCGAGCCTCTGCATCTGACCTCCGCTTAGTTCTATCGTACTGTCCATGTATCGGAAATCGTCGTCGCCAGCGACTTTTCTGCCGAACATAGTCTTCACCCCCTCTGGTAGGTTCGAATAGTGATCGTGCACAGGACGTTCAAGGTAGGTATCAAACCCATCCTGGAGTTCTGCGATCAGTTCAGACGCCCCTCCCAGACGTGCAGCTTCCTCGATTGCGGCGTCGTCGTGTGCACGGCAGGGATTACCCAAGGCAATATTGTCTCTAATCTGCAATCGTGAGGGTCGACGGCTTTGGTAGGATATGGAGGAATGGGAGCATACCGAGAGAGGAAAGTGAGTATAGTCCTGGAACAGGATCGCCATCGCACGTCGAAGGTCGGCTAGCCTCAGTGCCCTGATATCGTGTCCGTCAACGAGTATGCTCCCTTCCGTGGGGTCGTGTATCCGAGCAGCAAGCTTGAGAATAGTGCTTTTTCCGGACCCATTTGAACCAATTATGACCTACCACACGACGTAGATACAGGATATGTTCTCATATCCTCGGAGAATAGCGTGCAGGACGTACGCAAAGTTGGCCCGGTAAGACCTTGAAAGAGACGCCACGTATGGCGTACTTCTGGCTACCGGGATATCGAAACGAGACATTCCTATGTGTGCCAAATGAACCCCAGTGTATCTGCGGAGAAAAGATGAAACTACCTGAACTCTAGCGATATTCCATTGCTGATGGATTGAACGTTCTCTGGGAATGGAATAGTTCCATCGACGACTTTATTAGGAACATTCACAGCTTCGTAGAGCTTTCGCAAGTCTGATAGTCTGTTGGAAATGCTCCCCATGTTGGACAAAATTCCACGAACGCGCATCACAAATGTGTATGATGACTCATGCAACAGGTGAAGGGAAGCGAGGGAGACAGGTATCGACGATGGTTTCCGAACTGCCTGAAGCACAAAAATGATCTGGAAAGGCATGAGCTTCGAGTGGGCAAGGCACTTTCATGGACGAACTTGGGGCAACTCTTTTAGAGGAAGCCTGAGGAGGCTAATAGGCTCGAAGGGCTTTAAATTCCCATAAGAGGAGTACGTTGCCCAAAAATCAATCGCGCCGTTCCCTAATCGGCTAGCTAGGCTACAGTATTCTGTGGATATGTCAGTGGTGCCTCTTCATTGGAATATATTCTGCAGACCCGCTGTGAGAAATTTATCAAGGCCGCCCGCGACAATTTCCTTGCGATGTCTGGAATCGCTGACTAGACGATTGAGGCCCTCCATTTTGATGTAATCGCTATCACATGTGGTAGCAGCCCAAGCTAAAACATCTGGTTCATCGGAGGGTTGGCAGAGAAAGGAATTTATCTCATACTATTTCCTAGTTGGAAGGCACCCGTGTAAGAAAAGAAGGTTATTATTTCACTGCCGAGTGACGCCAGGACAAGCAACAACCCGTCCTCTTGTTGCCCCAGTACACGGAGTAGGATCGCCGCCTCGGAAAACGTCCGAAGGAAGGTGGACCCTGTCTCCATCACGGTCGCAAT
>WNFR01008614.1_pt1 | contig 10316 bp, 10 predicted proteins | sample 5400221 | NCBI WGS metagenome assembly WNFR01 (sample SAMN13153357, study PRJNA577476) | soil metagenome | isolation source: 40 cm soil under Madrone tree | place: USA:California | collected 2016-06-14 | reverse complement strand
TATTCAAACCAGCAACCCAACTTGAGTCATCTCTCAGGTCAGGAACCTGAGAGACTACTTATCTTGAGAGGTTGTTTGATGGTGAGTGGCTTTCAGAGCTTCAGCGGAGACAGTGGAGAGCTTGACTCCTTGCGTCTTGATAAAAGAACAAAGGCAGCGAAATCTAGTTTCGCTGCCTCGAATGTTTTAGCTAGGGGAGCCCAGTCGCGTTTATCTATCGCCTACTGGTGCCATGCCAAACTGCTTATCCAGACCTCTCGTTCGACCTGCTCCTGCCGTCTGCCGCTGCTCCGTCTGCCGCTGCTCCTGGCTTTCTACGCTGCTTTACGCATGGCACCATATTCGTGATTGGCAGTTACCTGCTCTTTACTGATGAGTTTGATCGACTTTGCGAGACCAAGAAACTCGAGGGCGCGGATACCCCACCAGTTTACGTCGATCTCATACCATGTCAGCCCGTGGCGTGCGGCTCGAGGAAAGGCATGATGGTTGTTGTGCCATCCTTCGCCAAAAGTCAGCAGGGCGACCCACCAGTTGTTTGTCGAATCGTCTGTTGTTTCGAAACGACGGCTGCCCCAGAGATGTGTCGCTGAATTTACCAACCAGGTCGCATGTAGACCAAAGGTGACACGGAAAAACACTCCCCACATCAACGCTGGCCAACCACCTACAGCAAGTAGCACTATTCCGCAAAGAATCAGCGGAACAAAATACAATCGATTTAGCCACACATGAACCGGGTCTTTCATGAGGTCCGGCGCGTAGCGCCGCATGACAGCATCTTCGTGTTGCTGCGCGGTTCCTTGTAAAATCCAACCCATGTGCGCCCACCAACTGCCTTCGCGGGGCGTATGTGGATCGCCGTCCTTTTCTGTGTAGGCATGATGAATTCGATGCGTGACAACCCAATTGATGGCGCCACCCTGAAGTGCCAGCGCACCGCAGAAAGTCAGGAAGTACTCGACTAGTTTCGGCGTCTTAAATCCTCGATGCGTCAACAGGCGATGAAAGCCCATGCCTACGCCCAGACTTCCAGCAATCCATGACAACAGTAACGACGCCGCAATAGCTTTCCAGCTGAAGAAGAATAGTGCAGCAATGGCCCCCACGTGAAAGAGAAATAGGAACACTGTTGTATTCCAGTTTATGTCGGTATTAAGTTTGGCCTTTAATGTTCTTTGCATTCCCACTCCGATGACAATTTTCCGCTCGCTCTCTTAGGATGCGGTCGGCAAACAATCCTACCAAACAGCGAGGTTGTTGTTTGTAATAGTTCTGTAAGTGGAAATGATCGGGTTTGAGCACCCTATTTACTAGATAAAGCCATCGGCTGTTCCGTTGATCTTTCTTCCGGCCCAATCCGCCGAGGCAAGCTGACCACGCGTGTGCTGAAAAGGGCGAGCCAGGCCACGCCCGCGATAGCGGACAGCAGACCAGAAACAATGGTGAGCGTGCGCGGCGTTATCCTGTAGAGCGACCAGCCGGCAATTGCTGTTGAGAATGTCCACACGAGCATCTCTGTTGCGCGATCAGTTGTAGACACGCGACCGCGCAGATTGTCGGGGACAAGGCGCATCAGTAAAGTTTCCTGAACAGCAAATTCGGCTCCCAACAGAACACGCGATACAAACAGTAAGAGACAGGCCAACCACAACGTGGGCATTAAACCAATCAGCGCAAAGATCACGCCTTGAATCAAGAGACTCCAACCAATAAAGCCCACGGTTCGTCCGACAAACTCAAAATACGTACCCACTCTGCGTGCAATCATCATCCCGCCGAACAATCCCAGGCCGGCGGCAAAATAGAGTGCGGCCACCGCTGAATCAGGTCTTACGCCGTTCGCGCCGCCGAAGACAAGTCCTCCTAAACGATCGGAGATGAGATTGATCGCACCCCCGCCGGTGGCCCACAACACGTTGATAGCGAGAATCGTGGCCACCGGAGCGTGGCCTATTATGTAGGCCCAGCCTTCTCGAATATCCGACCAGTAGCCGCCATGACGTTTTGAGAACTTGGCAGCCAGAGTCTTCTCCACCGGCGACTGCCGAGTTTCACTTTCCGGAACAAGCCACACGGAATATGCAGAGCCAAGAAATGACACAGCATTGATAACGAAAGCCGCCTGATAACCTACGTGGGCAGATGTCCAACCGCCGAGTGCGGCGCCCAGCGACATCAAAAGGAAGCGTGATGAAAACATCAGCGCATTGCCCGCAAGCAGGTCGCGCTCGCCGGTAATATTCGGAACCGCAGCGTTCTTCGCAGCTTCAAAAAAGGCACCGAAGAACGAGAGCAGGGCGGTGCACACGTAAGCGATCCAAAGATCTTGCGGGCGGCGGACCAACAAAAAACCAAGTGCGATCAGCACGCGCACAAAGTCGGAGACAATCATTACTCGTCGCCTGGACCAGCGATCGACAAACGCGCCGGCGAGTGGCGCGAAGAGCGAGAAAGGCACAAGCCTGGAGATCAGCAGGATCGTCGTTACTTCCGGCGAGGCATTGGAAATGACGCGCACCAGTCCGAGTGCGGCAATGAAATTGAACCAGTTGCCGAGCTCGGAAATAACTTGCCCAGACCACAACCGCCTGAAGGAGCGGTTGCGTCGCAGGAGTTGCATGTAGGTTAACGAGTCCATCTAACTAAAAGAGCCGCCCATCAATCCAGGCGGCTCGCAACCTTTTTCTTTTTCCGGAAATTCATCCGCCTACAAACCCTGGCGGCCGTTTCTCCAAAAAGGCTGCGACACCTTCTACAAAATCCTTTGTTTGCCCGGATTCAATCTGCGCCTTTCGTTCCAATTCAAGTTGACCACCATAGTCATTATTTGCGCTCGCTTCCAATAGCTTCTTTATCTGTCCAATTGCCGCCGTAGGCGAACTTGCCAGACGCTCGGCCAATGCCAACACCTTGGGCATCAGCTCTGCTTCTGGTACCACACTATTAATCATTCCCATTTGACATGCCTGTTCGGCGCTCACCATATCGCCCGTGAACATCAATTCCGCAGCGCGTTTCCAACCAATGAGTCGCGGCAAAATAAATGTGCCGCCACAATCGGGCGACAGCCCAATCTTAATAAAGGCCTGATTAAACCGTGCGCCCTCCGCGGCTACAACCAGATCGCACGCCAATGCGAGGTTACAACCACCGCCTGACGCTGCCCCATTGACAGCAGCGATGAATGGCAAAGGAGTATGACGAATTAACAAGATGACGTCATTCAACACACGCAGGGGCTCGTCAAAGAATGCTTCCAGCCTTCCTTCTCTTCCGGCAATCTCCTGCATCTCTCGCAAATCACCGCCGGCGCAAAATGCCCGGCCCGCGCCAGTCAACACCATTGCCCTCGCACCTCGTTCGCGCGCTTCGCCGACAGCGGACTGAAACTCTTTACCTACCGCCACCGTCAGTGCGTTCAAGCGTTCTGGCCTGTTCAGTCTCAATAGACAAACCGCGCCTCGCATCTCGAGTTGAATAGTCTCAAAGCTCATAAGATGTGCTTCAGGGCGGTCTTTACCGCCAATCGCGTAAAGATAACGGACCGCGTCCCCGGGGTCTATTTCCTGTTTGAGGCTTTGCTAGCGCGAGAGTTATTTATTACGAAAAACTCCAGGCGAAAAGCGTTAGGTTCTCAGTTGCGTCGCGCGATTCGCGCTAAAGCAATCACTGCAAAGCACCGGTCTGCCCGTTGACGGCTTGAAAGGAACAGAGTCAGTCTTTCCGCATTGATCGCACGTAATCTCAAATCGTTGACGCTCTCCTCCCGCTCCCCTTGAACCGCCGAAGTTTGCCCGTCGTGCATCGCGGCAAGGCTTACAGCGTTTCGGATGAGTCAGGTTGCGCTCCCGGTAATACTCCTGTTCACGTTCAGTAAATTCAAACGGAGTGCTGCATTCCGAACACGTAATTTCAAGGTCTGGCATCGCTGTTTCTCCACGAGGGCAGATTCGAGGTGTTCCGCTCTCTTTGCTGGTCGGAACGCTGGGCGTCGTGTCTGTACCAACCCGTTAGCGATTAAAACCCCATCGATCCTCAAACACGACCCCGAAAAGCTAGTCGCGCTCCGATACGGTTAATGTGCTTGAGTGTACTCCAGCAAATGGCGCTATTCAAATTTTTATTGGAGGTAGAAATAGCGGGGCGGTTCAGCCAGGGCGATGGGTTTGTCCCTGGAGCAGCCTGGTCGTCTTGGTCCTAGTGATGCCGCCGGCTTCCGCCATGGACTCTCACATTTGCTGTTGGCCCATGCAAGTAGAGGCGAAATTCCACGTCACCAGTCTATAGCAATGCCTCGCTCGTTTGTTGCGTCTTCACTTCAGCAGGTGGTCAGGTGTTGTCTCAAAGCAACAACCGGTCGCCATAACTGCCGACAATCATACGTTTTTCCACGGCACATATGTTGCTCAAGATATTGCGTCTTACTAACATCGATAAGTTTTTAAAGGGTTTACTTGATCAAACAGACTACTCTTGCTTCTCCGGTTGAAACTCATGGAGTGGGCCTGCACACTGCTGTACCGGTGCACGTGCGCCTGGTTCCAGCACCGCCTGATACTGGTTATGTTTTCCGCCGCACAGACCTGGGCGGCTTCGAGATTCCAGCAACAGTTGAATCTGTCGCGCACTGCGGCTATGCGACAACACTCATGCGCACTGGCGTCATGCTATCAACAGTCGAACACCTCCTCGCCGCACTGCGTGGGCTCGGCATTGATAATGTCTTTATTGAAGTTGATAACCTCGAAATCCCGATCATGGATGGATCGGCGGAGAACTTTACCGAGATTATCGAGAGCGCGGGTATCGTCGAGCAACCACTTGCGAGACGGGCACTGCTCATCCGCGAGAGAGTCTCATTTGAGCAAGGCGAACGCCGCATCAGCGTGGCCCCCGCAGACACTTACCAGATCGATTGTTTGATCGATTTCTCTCATCCGATGATTGGTGTACAGAGTTTGAGTGTGGAGTTAAATGATGGCGCATTCGGCCGTGAGATTGCCGCCGCTCGCACATTTGGTTTTACTGATGAGATCGAAGCGCTAAGAAGAGCCAACCTTATACGCGGAGGATCGCTCGATAATGCGATCGTGCTCACTCCCGATGGTATGTTGAATAAGACCGGTTTGCGGTTTCGAGACGAGTTTGTGCGTCACAAAATTCTCGACATCATCGGCGACTTGGCGTTGTTGGGAATGCCCATCCTGGGAAGGGTGACGGCTGAACGCAGTGGTCACATCATGCACGCCGGCCTTATGTCGAAACTGCTGCGCGTGCGTTCGGCATGGGATATCGTCGACATGCCAATGCCGCGCGCCGCCTCAATGCAATCATCCGCCCAACCGATTGGAGCCTAACCAGATCCTGGAATCATTTTTCATTTTTCATTTATATGATAGATGAAAAATGATTCGAACCGATACGGCAAGTGCGCTGTTGAATCAAAGCTTACAGTCCACTCCGCACAATATCATGCACCCGCACAAGCCCAACACAAACATATCCATCGTCAACCACCGGTAATACCGAGATTTGCGAAGGCCGGTCTTCCATCAACCTGAGTGCGTCAAAAGCCAGAAGATCCGGTGTAGCTATCGCTGGCTTTCGAGTCATGAAATCATCACACTTGAGTTCTGCAAGTGATTCATAACTTGTTTGCTCAATCGCGCGACGCAGGTCCCCATCGGTAATTATTCCAGTCAGCCGCCCAGAAGAATCGATCACGTTAACGGCCCCCAACCCGCCTTTGCTTATCGCCCGCACAACTTCCATCCAGGATGATCCCGCCGCGATGGTCGGATTGGTGGCACCACCATGCATCAGGTCCGCCACTCTAAGCGTCAATCTTTTTCCCAAACGACCGGCGGGATGATTGATTGCGAAATCGTTTGATGTAAGACCCTTAACTTTCATCAAGGTCATCGCCAGTGCATCGCCGATTGCCAGCGCAACAGTCGTGCTGGTAGTCGGAGCAAGATTCAGCGGACAAGCCTCCTTATCGACGGAGGCATCGAGCACCGCATCAGCACGGCGAGAGACAGTCGAATCAAGATTTCCGACTATCGCAATTATGGCCACCTGACGGTGATTCAAATAAGGCAACATATCAACAATCTCGGCAGTCTCACCGCTATTGCTCAGCACCATAACCACATCATCCGATTGCACGATGCCGAGACCGCCGTGCAATGCGTCTGATGGGTGCAGGTACAGAGCCGCTGTTCCCGCACTGGTCATGGTGGCGGCAATCTTTTGCGCGATAATGCCTGACTTACCAACGCCCATAATGACAACTTTGCCGCGACAGGCTGCCAGCAGATCAATTACCTTTTCCACCTGAACTTGATCCATGCGTGTTGCAGTCCTTGCGATCGCTTCGGATTCGAGTCTTAGCAGGTTCTGCACTTCCGCAAGGTTGTTTATTGTCGTCATGTGTGGCCTTTGATATACGACTATGCTTGTATTTTGCAAGTGTTCGCAACTGGCAGGTCATGGCCTGACTTATGTAGGGGCGTCCCTCCGTACGCACCCCCTTACCGCGCGACTTGGGGCGCCCAGGATGGGATTGCCCCTACAGTTTCGTCAAGTTAGGACACTACTCAACTCGCGTAGACAATCAAGCACCTCTACGCTATATTGCGGGTCTTCGAATCAAATCCAAGTCTCCGGAGTCGAAAGCTTCATATGGGTCTCCTGAATCTTCTCCCAAAAGAAGAGCAGTATTTTGATCTCTTTATTCAGATGACGGTTTACATCTCCGCGGCCGCTCGCGAACTCAAGGAGATGCTCGCCGATAAGAACCGGGATTTCGCTGAGTATGCGCAGCGTATCAAAGGGCTCGAACATGCCTGCGATGAACTAACGCACAACGTCTCAACTCGCTTGAACAAGTCGTTCATCACGCCGTTTGATCGTGAAGACATCTACATGATGTCGACTGCTCTCGATGACATTGTCGACCTTATCGACGATGCAGCCCGAGCAATAATTATCTTCGACGTTCAGGAGATAACCGACTATGCGCGTGATTTTGCCGACGTGATCGAACGCATGGCCGAACAGCTCACTGCAATAGTCGCCACGCTGCAAAGACCTAAGAATATTACGCAAAGGTTGGTAGAAATCCATCGCCTGGAAAACGAAGGTGACGATATTTATCATGCGGCGATAGCTGAACTATTCCATGACTCACACGACGCCTTGACGGTGCTGAAATGGAAAGAGGTTTACGAAAAGCTGGAGGCGGCAGTGGATCGCTGTGAGAACGTAGCAAATATTATTGAGAGTGTGATCATTAAACATACCTAGGAGTGGTCTGTGGTCTTTGTACTTTGGACTTCGGTCTTTGGTCTTTGCACTTATCACCAAGGTTGAGTAATACCCACCAAAGACCGACCAAATCATCAAAGACCTAAGCCCAAAGTCCCAAGACCAAAGCCCATGTCCGCAACCTTCGCTTTCGTTATAATCCTCGTCGCCCTCGCCTTAGTTTTCGATTACATAAACGGTTTCCATGATGCGGCAAATTCAATTGCCACGGTTGTCTCCACCCGTGTTCTTTCACCGGGCGTGGCTGTTGTTTGGGCCGCGTTCTTTAACTTTATCGCCTTTGCGGTTTTTGGAACGCGCGTCGCCAAAGCAATTGGCGACGGTGTGCGCATGGATTTGATCGCTCCCGAAATGCGACTTTATGTTCTGTTTGGCGCACTGCTCGGGGCCATCATCTGGAACCTTATTACATGGTATTTGGGTTTGCCGACGTCGAGCTCGCATGCATTGCTTGGTGGTTACGCGGGCGCGGGCATTGCTGCTTACCACGGTGTTAGTGGATTGCTAAAAACTGAAGTGTGGCTTCGCACGCTCATGTTTATCGTGTTGTCGCCATTGATCGGCATGGTCCTGGGCTTTCTTTTAATGGTCGCGGTTCACTGGATCTTTCGGCATTTTACACCCAGACGCGTAGACAATATATTTCGACGCGGCCAGCTCCTGTCTGCGGCGGCATTTTCCCTGGGTCACGGCGGCAATGATGCTCAAAAGACTATGGGGATAATCACTGCCGTGCTCACTGCCGGCGGCGTCTGGGGTCTGACGTATGGGCCAAATGGAACTCTGCCGCACATCCCCTTGTCGGTCGTCTTGTCAGCACATGCGGCAATTGCCTTCGGTACATTGTCCGGCGGCTGGCGTATCGTGCATACGATGGGTTCCAAGATAACCAAACTAAGGCCGATAGGTGGATTCTGTGCGGAGACGGCTGCGGCGCTCACTCTGGCCTATGTCACGCTCACAGGCACACCAGTTTCGACGACTCACACGATCACCGGCTCGATTGTGGGCGTAGGCGCCACGCGGAGGTTGTCTGCGGTGAAGTGGGGAGTTGCTGGCCGCATTGTTTGGGCGTGGATTTTAACCATCCCCGCTGCAGCGTTGATGGCCGCAATCTCATTCTGGATTGTCCAGGCGATTCATAAGCTCATTATTTGACCAGTTTGAATTCAGGCTTGGCGGTAGCGAGCGTATCGAGCGCTGTGGTATCTTTTGTCGCTCCCCGACTAATGCCCGCGTAGCTCAGTGGATTAGAGCGCTCGCCTCCGGAGCGAGAGGTCGCAGGTTCGACCCCTGCCGCGGGTACCACTTTCTGCAACTCCACTCCGCTTTCATCTCCGCATTCAAAAGCATCGCCTCACGCGGGTGTGTAGCGGGTGTTTATCAGCGGCTGCTGACTGGCCCGTTGGCTCGCTCCCCACACGCCTAAACCAAAAGCAGCTTCTGCCAAGTCTTTGCGAAAACGCTAAACAATTTGAATTTCTGACCGGCGACTGACAATCTGCATCGTTTTGGCCAAATTTTACCGTTTGCCGAGTGGTGCCATATGTGGTACCATGCTCACGCCTGCAGGAGCTAGCCGACTTTGAGAATTGAAGAGCGTATCGAAGAGTTAGAGGCCAACAAAAGTGACGTGCGCTTTGCGCTTTTAATGCGTATCTGCCAAGAGCAGTTCGGCAATTCGCGGCAGAAAGGCAGTCATCATATCTTCAAAACGCCGTGGCCTGGAGATCCCAGAATCAATTTGCAAGAGGATGAACGGAACAAGGGTAAGGCCAAACCTTACCAGGTGAAACAGGTGATCGACGCTCTCAGAAAAGTGTTAGAGATGAGGGAGAGCACAGCTAGAGGAGAAGCGTACCATGCCAAAGAATGAATCAATCCGAGAGCCCAGCAGCCCAACCTTTAAAGCTGAGGACTACTACTACAGCGTTGCTTGGTCACAGGAGGATGAGGCGTTCATTGGACGCGTCGCAGAGTTTCCTTCAGTCGCAGCCCACGGCGCCACGCTTCAAAAAGGTCTACGAGAGACTATAGCTGTGGTTGAAGGTGTGCTCGAAGACCTCGCAGAATCTGGCGAAACAATGCCGGTACCGTTCAGCAAACGATCCTATAGCGGCCGCATCAATGTGCGCATGCCAGAACATCTACATCGGCGCCTGGCGATGGAAGCCGAGCAACAAAACCTTTCGCTCAATCGTTGGATCAATACGAAACTGGAAACGGCGATTGAATAGCGCTGCCAAAACGCGGCCAAAAGCAAAGTGACGGCCTGTTGGTTGGAGCCCGGGTCTTTTAACCCCAGCGACGGCCGCTGCCGGTGGCTCTGCATTCCTCCCTGAATGCCAAGCCTTGAGCTTGCCAGGTGTTGCTTGCCTCGCCTCACCTGATTGCCGCTCGTTTTGATTTATTAACACTCAAACGAGGGCCTTAACACTCGGGAAATCTGCCTCACGTTTGGCGAGCATGAGGGTTTGCTAGTTGAACTCGGTGGGGTTGCCAATCATGCCTCGAGCTGCGCCTTTGTCGGCGCTCTAAGCGGAGATCAAAGCGCACCAAGCACAACTTCAAACTAGGATTGCTAGAGCTGGAGGACGATTCGAAGGCCGAGCTGCGAGTGACGCGGACGTCGCCACGGTTAAAAGAGGAAGTGTTAAGGAGACATCGAGGAAGCGCTGGGAGCTGCAAGTGCCGTCGGCGACGATAGACTCCAACGTGAAACTCCGGGATATGTCGTGCCTGACTCTTTTACCCACGGCACTTCGGAGCAACGCATTCGCTGGTTTCGCAAAGGACTCGATACCGGCGACATTCGCCAGGGAGATACCTTCAACACGAGAAGCTTGTAATTCACTGCGCTCAGGGTGCGAATCTGCGCCGGTATTCGATTGAGGTGATGAACGCCTTGACCATCTCTGCATTCACGAAGTTGCCGCCAAACTGGTTCAGCTTACCCAGCCAGAAGTCGTAACCGGTGTAGTCCG
>WNFR01008613.1_pt1 | contig 10316 bp, 6 predicted proteins | sample 5400221 | NCBI WGS metagenome assembly WNFR01 (sample SAMN13153357, study PRJNA577476) | soil metagenome | isolation source: 40 cm soil under Madrone tree | place: USA:California | collected 2016-06-14 | reverse complement strand
GCGGGAACCCGGCCAACTTCGCCATGGTCCGCAAGGACGGGGTGCTGGCCGACTCCGGCCGTCGCATCAGCTTCTACTTCCAGTATGCGGCCGCACCAGCCGCCACCCTCAACATAGTCAGGCTGCTTGCGGGCGGCACAAACGTCACCGGTGGAGGGCAGGGCACTCTATCGCTCACGAGCGCAAACAAGCTTCTCCTCTACGGGCAGAGCGGGACGACCACGCTGGCGCCAAACACCTGGTACCGGATCACGCTCTCCTACAAGATCAGCTCAACTTCAGTCAACGAGTTCCGTCTCTATCTGAACGGGACGCTCGAAGCGACCCGTTCTAATCTGGCGCTGGTCGCTGTGGGCACAAATAACCTGCAGTTGGGCTGGGTGGGCACCACCGCGGGCACGAGCAAGCTCTGCTACCTCGACGACATCTACATCGATGATGGGGCAGATCTGTCAGACACAGGCGATGTGCGGGTGACGGCCAGGCTGCCAGCCGGCGATACGGTCTCGACCTTCGGGACGGCTGTTGGCGCCAATCCCCCGTCCGGTTCGCGCTACACAAACGAGAACGAGCGGCCATTGAACGTCGCTAACGGGTGGACTTCGAGCGGGGCTGGTCAGTCTGAGCGCTACCTGCTGCAGGGTCCGGCGGAGGGGGATGTGAACGTCAGCGGGTTCGTCCTACTCGGCTACTCGGGCTGGATCTACGCCAAGCGCAGCGCGGCCGGGTCGGAGAACATGGTCATCAACGGAACGGTGGTGACGAAGAGTCTGACTACTTCTGCGGCGATGTATACGCAGACGGTGAGCGGCACTGGCTATCCAAGTTCGGTGGCGGGGATAGGAGTGGATGCGAGCGCGAGTGGGGTGACCCTTTACGAGAGTGGGGCGGTAATCGCCTACCAATTTAGCCAATAGGGCAAATTTGGGCCCGCCACGCCGCAGGTTGACCCCTTCAACATCGGTATCACTGTCCGGTCGAACGCGAAGCGCAGTATGTCGTACAGCAATACGCTGCAGGCGCCGCGTATTGTGATGCCGTAGGAATACCGTTGCCGGCAAAACTCGAGCAGAGATACGGAGGCGTGAAATGGATCTATCTTCGCCAGGACATTCGCTCCGCCCTGTTCTATTGGCGGCGAGGCGAGCTCTCGCTGAAGGAGTGGTGGCGGTCCTGGCGGGGCCGAAAGGCGGAAGCCGTGTTCTCCTGGAGAGAAACCGGGCCCTTCTGGAGAGATTTAAGCGAATCTCTATTTCGCGCCTGGGGAAAATGGAAACGGAAGCATTTAAAACTGGCAGCAGACATTCTGCCCGTGCTCCTGCTAGGAATCAAGGACCGCGATGTCCTCTGAAAAAGTAAACAACTTCCATTTGCATCAGATGCAATTCATTCGAAACTAAGTTTGTTTAGACGGCGGATTCTCTGCGTTGACCTGAAGATATTGCCTGTTCAACCTGCTCCCGGCTGATTTGATTCGATCGACGACTGCCACTCGATCCTGACGCGTTTCGCTTCAGCATGCCCTGCAAGAGCCGCTTATCAGCCTGGTCAGACGAATTCTTCCTGATGGGATTTTCGCACTCGGACCTTTATTGATGGGTTGGGTTCAATAAAGGACAATAACAATGAACGCAGCCATTGCGGTAACAGCGGGTAATGATCCTGTCACCAGCCAGATTGCAATCAGTCGTCAGATCCGCGGCTCTAGTCTACTATTGTTAGGCAGGCTGCTCAGCCTGGGGCTGAACTTCGTTGTGCAGGTCCTAACCGTGCGTTATCTGTCGAAGAGTGATTACGGCGCATTCGCGTATGCGCTCACGGTCGCATCGCTGGGATCCTTCATTGCCGGGTTTGGTCTACATAAGGCAGTGTCGGTTTTTATTCCGGTTTATCACGAACAGGGAAATTACGACAAGGTGTTTGGCACAATCATTTTGACGGTAGGTACTATCCTATCTCTTGGTCTCATCTTTGTCGTAGGCGCCTACAGTTTACAGGGCTACATAGCGCAATCTTTTGTCACTGACCGGAAAGTGCTACCCCTGCTGCTAGTGATGATTGCGGGAGTACCACTACAGGCACTCGACAGTCTGCTCATAGCCATGTTTGCCATCTTTAGCAAGCCACGAGCAATATTCTTCCGCAAATACCTGATAGGGCCAGGGCTGCAACTTATCGTCGTGCTCCTTCTGATTTTCTGGCGAAGTGACGTGTACTATCTTGCAATTGGCTATCTGGCAGCCAGCATTTTCGGAGTGCTCATCTGTGCACTGACCCTGCTACGAGAGTTGAATAACCAGGGGTTGCTCCGAAACTTTAATCTACATACCATCCAATACCCGGCGCGAGAAGTCTTCGGTTTCACAATCCCGCTACTCTCCACTGATCTGGTTTTCATGCTGCGGAGTTCACTGGTCGTGGTGCTGGTAGAACACTTCCGGGGAATTATTGAGGTGGCAGCCTTCCGTGTAGTCATTCCGGTGGCCATGCTGAACATGATAGTGTATCAAAACTTCGCCTACCTATTTACGCCTCTGGCATCACGCATGGTAGTTCGGAACGACCGCGAGGGGATAAACCAACTGTATTGGCAAACCGCGGTCTGGATCGCAGTCATCTCTTTCCCCATCTTCGCCGTCACTTTCTCGCTCTCTCGGCCGCTCGTCAACTTACTTTACGGCGAACGTTACGAGCAGTCGGCGATAACTCTCTCACTGCTCTCTTTGGGCTATTACTTCAACGCCGCGCTCGGCTTCAATGGGTTGACGCTGAGAATCTACAGGAAGCTTAAATACATAGTCGGTGTCGACCTCCTCGGGGGAGTAATCTGTGTCTGTATAAACCTGCTTCTTATACGAAATTATGGCGCTATTGGCGGAGCGATCGCCACCTGCGGCACACTGGTTATCCAAAATGTCCTCTATCAAGGCGGACTTCGAATGGGTACGGACATTAGACTGTTCGAATGGCATTGGCTCAAGGTTTACCTTGCCATCGCGCTGGGCGCAATGGGGCTGTTGTTAATCCAGGTAGCAATTTCTCCATATGTTTATACCAGCTTTGCGCTTGCTGCGCTTGTCTCTCTGCTGGTGGTCAGGCTTAACCACAGGGTACTCGGCCTGGGACAGACGTTCCCTGAGTTTAGACATCTTCCGCTGGCGTGGCTACTGATTGGTAAGAACCCGGGGAATGAGCAAAAGGCCTGCGAGGCTGAGATTGTTTAAGGTTCCTTTTCATCCCATGAGAGAGAGAGTTCTTAACACCGCTGGTTTTCCGCTGACCGGAGCTGTCGTGGCTCCTGCACGCCGGGGAACAGAGCGGCTGGTAGTTCGGGCTTGGGTCAATCCCATTCTCAGATGGGCGTTCTACGCGTTTGTCTTTTCGATCATCTTTGAGGGCCTCCCCATCGGCATCCCACTGGAATTAACACAGATAACGGGCGCTTTCTTATTGTTGGCTGCGCTGCTCCAACCTTACCTCTGTTTTCGGCGTCCCCCGGCGGCCTTTTGGTGCTTTGTCGCTTATCTTTACGTAGGTGTTCTATCGCTCGCATTTCACAACGTGCTGTCTGATGAAGATGCAAGATGGAAGGTAGCTGTATTCGCCCAATTAATATTTATGTTCTGGATAGCATATAACCTGATGCGGCACCAGCGGGTCGCCAGGGGAGCTGTACTGGCACTAATAGCATCCTCCGTATTGTTGTCAGTCTTGCAAATGGTGGGACTTGCCCTTCCGACTATTTCACATCGCGTTTTAGTTGATCGCGTTGCAAGTTTCGGATTAGATCCGAATCAGATGGCCTGTATTCTTTCTTTTGGACTACTGGCCCTTATTAGTATCAATTACGGCTCATACTCAAGCACGCTGCTACCCCGCATCCTCGTATGGCCCCTGTACATACTTGTGGCGGCCACAACTGTTCAAACTGGCTCCCGTGGCGGGATTTTGGCCTTCGCTGCCGGGTTAATCACCCTCCTGCTAAGAAAGGGGACTGTTTGGGAAAAAGTTCGGAATGCACTCGTTGTACTACTCGGGATAGGGTTAGCTATTTTGATATCCTTGCAATCGGAAGTCGTTAGGAACAGATTTGATAAAACAGTAGAAAGCGGAGACCTGACTGCACGGGAACGCATTTACCCGGCAGCCTTGCAGACGTTCCTTGAAGAACCGCTGATCGGGTGGGGAATTCAGATCAATACAGATGAGATTGAAGCGCGCGCTGGATTGCAGAATTACGAGCATCTGGATGCTCATAATCTTATCCTTTATGTATTGACGTCGACGGGTCTTCTAGGAGCAATCCCCTTTTTGGCCGGCATATGGCTCTGCGTGCGGGGAGCCTGGAAGGCGCGTAGTGGTGTCTACGGAAGTTTACCCTTTGCAATGGTAATCACTTTGCTGGTAGCCGACATGAGCGCGAGCGGGCTTCACTGGAAACATCATTGGCTGATTTTAGCTTATGCTTTAGCTAGTGGTGACAACCCGCCCGTAACCAGGTTGCCGCCGGTCAACGCGTCGCAGAACTCGCGAGCTGAGCGCCGGGTTGCGGCCACCGCGTAGGTGACGTCTTCAATCACAGCAGCAGTTCACCACCCTTTTCAGTTTATACATTCGTCAGACAATACACGGTAAATTCGAAGCAACCTGTTTACCGTTGTTCGCAGAGTTTCGTGGGGAAAACAGAGTGATGCACACTAACGGGTCATCGTTCCAACGTGATTATGACCTGCACGGCCTGGCGGGCATCCGTCTGATCGATGCGTCGTTAAGCGATGTAGCGGCAGTGACGCGGCAGATCGGCCCTCTCCCGACCTCTCTCACTCGCGACCCTGACATAATTATTAAGTTCGTTGACCAACTGCCCACCTCTTCTCCGGTTCGCTATTTGGGTTTAGGCGATGCTGGCTTCACCGATGACGCTTTCCTTGTGCTGCGCGGCAGGCACGGGACGCGCGCCAGGGCGCAGATCCGATTCGAACAGATCGGCAAAGGTTGTGAAATTCTCTGTGAAAGGGGCCTGTCCGCCGTACCGCTTCTCATCCCTATTTTGAATCTGACGGTCTTGAGTAGGGGAGCAATTCCGCTGCACGCCTCGGCCTTTACGTATAAGGGGACCGGAGTTGTCGTAACTGGATGGGCGAAAGGCGGTAAAACCGAGACCCTTCTCGCATTTATGGCCCGTGGTGCAGTGTACGTTGGGGATGAGTGGGTTTACATCAGCGGCGATGGTCAACGGATGTACGGTATCCCGCAACCGATTCGGATTTGGGACTGGCACCTGGGAAATCTACCGCAATACCGGGAGATTGTTGATCGAAGCGACCTGATGCGTTGGCGGGCGATTCACATGGTCCTGACAATGAAGGGATTGATTGAGCGGGGTGCGCACAAAAAAGATTCAAACGGCAGCATCCTGAGCAGGGCAATACCAATAATGAAGCGCCAACTTGGCGTGGACTTACCCCCGGAACGTTTGTTTAACGGTAGTTTCGGTACTTTGTCGGGCCAATTCGACCGTTTAATTTTTGTTACCAGCCACGAGTCAGATGGCGTGACGGTGCAACCAATTGATCCGTTGGAGGTTGCCCGGCGAATGGTTTTCTCCCTGCAATACGAACGATTGGACTTTATGTCTTTCTACCAGAAGTTTCGGTTCGCCTTTCCAGATGCCGCCAACGAACTTATTGAAAGGGCGGAAGATCTCCAGCGTGAGATGTTAACGCGGGTGTTGGCGAATAAGAAGGCCTATGCGGTCTTTCACCCGTATCCGGTATCAATTCCAGCGTTGTTTGAAGCCATAAGTCCGCTCGTCAATAGTTAAGCGAAACTGTGTGCCGAGCCTGATTTCATGATTGGTGGCCAACTTAACCGAAGGCGTTTTCAGGGAATCGGCACATCCATGTTTAGGGTAGCATTGATTGGCCCCGATGGAGCGGGCAAGACTACGATCAGCCGACAACTGGAGCTTCTGTACCCACTACGAGTCAAGAACCTCTACATGGGCGTTAACCTCGACTCGAGCAATCAAATGTTACCAACAACATACCTTATTCACATGATCAAACGGTTGTGTGGAGTTAAGCCGGACACAGGCGGCCCCCCAGATCCCGATCGGACCAGCCCACGCCACCGGAGTATAGTCAAACGCTTTGCCATTGGCCTTAAAGCATATTCGTACTTGATATTTCAGATAAGTGAGGAATGGTTCAGGCAAGGACTCGCCTGGTACTACTGGTACTTTGACGGGTATATAGTCCTGTTCGATCGAGACTTCTTCTGTGATTACTACGCCTATGATATAGCCGCCAGCAACCGCAAGCGACCACTTAGAAAACGAATTCACGGCTTTTTGCTTGAGCACTTCTATCCTAGACCTGACCTGGTAATCTGCCTGGATGCGCCAGCCGAGGTGTTGTTCGCGCGCAAAGGTGAGGGAACGCTGAAGTCACTCGAACGTCGCCGCCAGGAGTATTTACAACTGCGGAACGTGGTGAAACACTTTGCCGCGGTGGACGCGAGCCAGTCCCTGGACTGTGTGGTGCGCGAAGTGATTGAGCTGATTACGCACTACTACAACGCCACAGCCTGCAACAACGTGAGCGCGGGTGATGCTCCGGGATAAGCTGAACCTAACAGGTGAGCTTTTCTACTAACAAACGACGCAACAGGAAGCGCGACCGTAATCATACACTCGCTCCGTCGAAAAGGTTCACGAATAATCACGGACAGCATTAAAGCTACTGCGAGCGGATATGTAGATTATGTCAGGCCCGCCCTGACTTGAACATCCTTAAGAATATATATGTGTGGAATAGCCGGCCGTTTTAATTCCTACTCGCTACCGCCGGACCCGGAGTGGCACGGGCGGGCTAACAGGCTGCTCGCACACCGCGGCCCTGACGGAAGCGGACATTACTCGGACAACTTTTGCGAGTTAGTGCATAGGCGCCTGGCGCTGATCGATTTGTCGCCAACGGGCGCACAGCCACTGTCTAACGAGGATGGTAGCGTTCTCGTCATATTCAACGGTGAGATCTACAACCATCAAGAGTTGCGAGAGAAGCTTATACGGCAAGGGCATGTATTCCGAGGCTCGTCCGATACGGAGGTTTTGGTTCACCAGTATGAGGAAGACGGCCCAAAGTTAGTGAACCGGCTACGCGGGATGTTCGCTTTCGCGATATATGATCGAAACAAGCGCAGCCTGCTTCTCGCGCGCGACAGGTTCGGTATAAAGCCGCTTTTTTACACCGTCCTTAAAGACCAGGTCATCTTTGCAAGCGAGATTAAAGCTATCTTAGCAGCAGCGGGCTTCGTTCCTGAAATTGATCGGCAGTCCTGCTATGACTTTCTTGGACTTAGTTATATTCCCGAGCCGGCCAGTGGATTTGCCGGGCTTCACATGCTTTCAAAGGGAAGCACTCTTGTATTCGACGCAGCGGGGGAGCACCTTGAAACGTTCTTTAAAATCAGTGCTCAGCCAGCCCCGGGACAAAGCCTGCAAAGCATAGTGGACCTGATTGAAGAAAAATTGCTACATGCAGTTAAGAGCCAGTCAGTTGCAGATGTCCCTGTGGCCGCATTATTGAGCGGTGGTATCGATTCGTCATTAGTGGTGGCTGCTTTCTGCCGTGGCGCGAGCATTTCTCCTACAACGTTCAATGTGAGGTTTCCCGACAAAACACACGATGAAACACATGTCGCACTCGCAGTCGCCCAACATTGCCGAACGAACCATCGCACCATCAGTCTCCATGAGAGTGCCATAACTGTGGATTCTGTTTTGGACTTGCTGCGCCATTTCGACCAACCCTTCGCAGATGCCAGTCTCATACCAACATACTGGGTATGTAAAGCGATTAGAGACAATGGAATTATCTGCGCCCTGTCGGGAGACGGTGGAGATGAAGCCTTCGGAGGATATGCACCCTTCTGGCGGGCGGACAGGTTTATCCGCCTTATGGGAATGCCTGTTTGGTTGCAAAACAAACTTTCACTCCTTGGGGGCTACCTGGAACCCAGAACTCGTGACTGGGGCAGGCAATTGGCCAAGGCGGTTGAATTCGCCCGCCTTGGTAAACAAGACTCCGCCGTTCTTCTGGCAGGAATATCAAACTATTTGAGCGAAGAACAGAAACAGGAGCTGGTTTCATTCGACGCTCGCGCAAGCTTGCAGAACATTAACCGCTGCTACAATGGCTATGAACGATCGGGAATCTCTAATCTCGAAGAACTTTCCCTCCGGTTAACTAACTCCTTTTTTGAGCTAAGACTTCCCTCGGATATGCTTCGCAAAGTCGACATGATGAGCATGCGAGCCAGTATCGAAGTCCGGGTGCCGATGCTCGATGAAGATGTTGTCGGTCTGGGGTTGACCCTTTCACACAGGCTAAAGACAGACGGGCACAAAGGAAAACTCGCTTTGCGAGGTTTAGCTAGCCGTTGGTTGCCCGAAAATGTCGCTAAGCACCCCAAGCAGGGCTTTAGTATCCCCCTGGATCGAATGGCGAATTCCGCTTTCCACAATATGATCGAAGATATGCTCCTTCCGAAGACCTCAAGGATAAATGCATTTATGAACATCGGTCTCATTCGCCGTTGGTTAGAGCTCTTTCGGCAAGCGCATCAGGGTAAATACGCAGGGACGATCAGTCGAGAGGGCCTATACTATCGAATTTTAATGCTGTTAGCCTTGGAACTTTGGTTAAGCGAGCACAAATTATCCTGGTGACTAACCCATCGGAGTCAGTCAGTGTTAAGTAGGTTCAAAAACTTTCTATGACAGTTAGGAGATTCAAATAATGCATCAACCACTGCGCTTGTTTCTTGGTGCAAACCATTTAGCGTCTCTGGGCCGACGATCGGTGATAGAAGATCTAGCCGAGAGATTGCATGGGCATGGATATGACTCAACCTCTGCCTCCGGGTTTCAAAGCGGGTTGCTTGGAAGTGCACATTTGCTCTCTACAGCGCTACTTAGACGGCGAAAATACGACGTGGCTGTGGTAGATCTCTATGGCGGTAGGGCTTTCCTCTGGGGTGAGGCGCTTGCATCATTGCTTACTGCTCTACGTTGTCCGTTCATCATTGTTCTGCGTGGAGGAGCTTTACCCGATTTTGCGCGACATCATGGGGAACGCGTTAAAGCCTGCCTGCGGAAAGCCGCTGCAGTGTTGGCACCTTCCCGCTACCTTCTGGAGCAGATGCGCCACTATCGCGCCGATATATCTCTGCTACCCAACGCAATTGATACCAGCATTTGCCGATTCAAGGTGCGTCAAGCCCCGCGACCACTTTTGCTCTGGTTGAGAGCCTTTCACGAAAATTACAATCCGTCTTTAGTTCCAAGAGTTCTGGCTTTATTAGAACTGGAGTTCGCCGACATACATATGACTATGGTCGGCCCCGATAAAGGCGATGGGAGCTTACAAAGAATGCAGAAGGTGGCGGCAGGCTTAAACGTCTCTAATAGAATTACCACGTCCGGCGGGGTCGCCAAATCTGAAGTCGCTAACTGGCTCAACAGGGGAGATGTTTTTCTGAACACTACTAATGTGGACAACACTCCGGTCAGCGTATTGGAGGCTATGGCATGCGGACTATGTGTTGTGAGTACAGATGTGGGTGGCATCCCCTACTTGTTTGAACATGAGCAGGATGCGCTTTTAGTGCCTCCCGATAACCCGGAAGCTATGGCCTCTGCCATACGTCGCATACTGACGGAGCCAGGCCTGGCCGGGCATCTCTCTCGAAACGCACGGCGGAAGGTGGAACAGTTTGATTGGTCCATGTTATTGCCGCAATGGGAGCAGCTGTTAGGCAGGGTGGCCAAAATGAGCAATGGCTCTACAGGGAAATGACGCCTCCTCGAATGCTGGAGAGTGATGCGACATTTACCGCAGCGTGCGTAGTATGTTAACTGCGCAATCAAAGGTCATTCCACACAGGAGTGGAAACTATGATTCTCCTTTATCACAATATCGCCGAAGACTCTTGCTCGACCGGACAATGGTACGTCAGCAACGGATTGCCCGTAAGTTGTTTTAAACAGCAACTACTTTGGCTTATGAGCCACCGACGCATCGTCTCACTTAAAGAGTATCTCAAACTGACTCAGTATGGGACTCTACCCGCCAGGGACGCTGTTGCTATTAGTTTTGACGACGGCCTCGCAAGCACCTTTGAACGTGTATTCCCCATACTGCATCAATGGGCTGTGCCGACCACTTTTTTTATCTCTACATCTCACCTCGATAATGGAACGATGCTCTGGTTCAGCTATCTTAATGCCTTATGTTTTGAAGGAATCTACG
>WNFR01008609.1_pt1 | contig 10317 bp, 15 predicted proteins | sample 5400221 | NCBI WGS metagenome assembly WNFR01 (sample SAMN13153357, study PRJNA577476) | soil metagenome | isolation source: 40 cm soil under Madrone tree | place: USA:California | collected 2016-06-14 | reverse complement strand
ATCGGCTGTGACGGAGCGGCAACACGAACGTGAGACCATCCTCGATGGGCAGTCGCACACACTCCCATCGCCGGCAGAGCTTCTCCAGCCTTTACCAGATCATCCACCACCATCCGATAGAGAACGCTTCGAGCACGCGCTCCAACTTCGGATGACTCAGCTCGCCTTGACGGAGGTCGTCGAAGGCCCCGAGGGGACTGAAGAGAAATGGCCTGAAGTGTTTCAGTGGTTTGCGAAGAGGGGTCCTGTGAGAGATCAGAGTCGTGAGCTATACCTTGTATCCTCGCGCCATGCGCTAATGGCCTCTCGTAGAGCGTACGTCGATCGAGACTAGCCGGCGCTCGCTGGACGTAAAGTCAGAGACGTTTGATATCATTTCTCTCCACAGCGACATCAATAGTGACTATGGTTCTGGGCTCATGCCGACCCCCGCTACACCCATTACAATTGTTCAAGACGAGAATGGCATTCCCATACAAAATGGAAAGCCCAGGCTCTCTATCGAAGACACGGAGAAAGAAAAGGACAAGGACAAGTCTGCGGGTAAGAAGGTCCAAAAGATGCTCAAGAACCGGGTCCACAAGGAGCAGCGGCGAATCTCGACCATAGGGCGTAAGATCGGCCATGGTGTAGGTAGGCATAGTGGAGGTCTCAATTTACGACGAACGACGTCGACGCCTGGTAAGGACTCTCGTACCTAGTTCAGACGGCGGCTAATTTGGGTCAAATTCTTGGTACAGCCGAGCTGTTCAAGGGGATGGGGTTTGACCAGACGTCTTATCAAGCTTCTTCAATCCACTCCCGGCGACATAGTCCCTACGCGTCGACCAACGAGCTCGTCCGCCCCGAATCGCCTCCATTACCCCCGCCTTCCGTGACTCCGCGCGAGAGAAGAGAACGTTCAAGGAAGGAACGCAGGCTGCTCAGCGAGTTGTGGTTGATGAGCGCCGCAACTTTTCGGCGCTCTGGGAAAATGGAGCAGGCGCGTGGGGCGATACAAGAAGCGGAGGTTAGAGATGACGAGAATCCCAACGTATGGGTACAGGTGAGGGAGAATCCCGTCGTCCAGCCCCATACCGACCTCTGAACATTCATTGAATTCAGTTAGGACTGTACCACACGGCGCTTGGGAACAACGATCGCGCTGTGCAGGCGTTCAACAAGGCGCTCTTCATCTTCCCCGACAGCATCCCTGCCACCGTCCATCTAAGCCACTCTTATCTCACAGTCGCCAAGGAAAGCGCGTCGGACGTGGACAACATCGATTTGGTCGCGGGAATGTTGTCTGATCTTACACAGGGCCCAGGCTGGGACGTCCCCGAGGCATGGTACTTCCTAGGTAAAGCTCATGGGATGCGCGGGATGCACGACCGTGAGCGTGAGTGCCTTGGCTTTGCTCTTAACCTCACAGATGGTCGGCCCCTGCGCGATTTTGGCGAGGCAGTTGGATGGTGCTTGTAGTGTGCGTCACCTCGTTCCCAACATGCCTTGTAGGTCTTCGCGCGACCTGTGTGACGGAAAATTCCAACATGCACTCGAAAAAAGAACCAAATACAAGCGACGACGACGCACGATGCTACAAAACTCAATCTTCGATAACAATGACATCTCCTAACGTCTCGACGTGTCTCCTCTTCCCACCTCGCGTAGCATTCGCTTCTACTTCCCCTGATAGATCTATCACACTACCTGACGCAGGTACTTCTCTGCGTCTCTTGGTTCCCCGTGTTAGGGGGGGCACAGCTTCAATCCCATCGCTCGTCAAATCGACACCGATTGCTTGCTGCTCAGTGGCTTCCTCAGGTCCCGCGGACTGCCTAGTTGCTCGACCCTTTCCCTTGGCAGAAGTACGGTTTGTAGTAGCAGATGCAATAGATGAGGTTGGATTTGAGGACACCGTGGAAGGTGGTGGTGGTGGTGGAGGCGCAGGCTTGGCATACAATTCAGTCCATTGGCGCGCAGTCTGATCATGTGTGTGGCGTTTCCGAAGAAAGTCGGTTGCAATTGACGGAACTGCGGTTTAACAAAGGGTGATGATGACGAGTGAGAAGAGTGGGTGAATGTTTCATACCTAATGGATCCGCTGATGTGGTTTGAGCAAAGAAGGATGTGGAAGAGGAATAGGAAGAGACGTACAAGGATTGGGGTCAGTGAGTAGCGAGCTAAGCGAGAGCACTACTTTGAAGATAGAAAGCGCGGGGGACCAGTTATTTTTCAAGATATCAATGCAGACATTTCCTTTCTCGGAGATGTTCATATGATATATCCTTGTGAGCGGGTCAGCTACTTTTTGGGGACAACAACAAGCGCCGGCGAACGAACCGGGTTTGAAATAAGACCTTCGGGGCGGAAAACCTGGGGCAATGTCTCGGATTTCAGAGTGGCGGACCAGGGATAGGAGGTCCGCACGCACGGGTAATCATGACCAAGCGTTATCTCAACGTTGAATACGCCTCCTTCGTAAACGCTGCCTTCGGGCCCAGGAATACGCGCTTTCCACAGAAAAGGATTGTCAGCGGATATTGGTCCGACAGATATGCAACCCAAATCCTCTTTCTTGAGGTCTGAAATTTCGCGATGGATGCGCTTAAGTGTTGTCTGGAATGGTGTGAGTACGATGGGAAAGCTTATGAGATGACGGATGGGGACTCACGCCTGAGAACCTTGAGGTGGACATCGGTGAAGAAGCGAGCGTGCGAACGACAATCATCACCAAGCTCACTCACGTGATCGTGGGGAGCCATGGCTCGACGATATCCGAGTCAGTCAGCGAGTCGAGTCTAGTCAAAGCGCTCTTCACTCTCACCACAACAGCAATGATGATCCCTCGAATATCTGTTTGATTCTTCATTCCTAAGGCAGGAAATAAATCGCGACATCTTAAATCCGGAAATCTTATAACTTTCATGTTTGGAGAGTCAGAGTCGGAGTCTCCTCGAGTCCCTTCGCCGTGGGACCTCGTCCTTTCATCCTCGGCGCCCCTTGACAAGGTTCACTACCACCAAGACGAACTCTCACTTTCCAAGCTCGCCGCGGAAGTTGAGGAAGTGCGTTTGGGATAATCCACTGGTTCATCTGCTGTAATTTGCGCGCCAGGGGAACGTCGAGTACAAACTTCACCTGATCAACCCCTCTCCAACACGTTTTGCTCGCCTCGTCACCCAAATGAAATGGCGTCTCCTCGAAGGAGGCGGACAGGCCATCTACGAACTTGGCGTCGCGGATTCTGGTGCGCTCGTTGGCCTCTTGCCCTCCGACCTCCGCGCGACGCTTAGCACGCTTCGCGCTATGGCAGCCGAGATTGGGGCACGCGTCGTCATAGCAAAGGAAATCGAAGTCGTCGTCTCGGATGCGTCTGCGGCATCAGCAGGCTTTCGTCCACCGGCCCATAAACCGAACAGCGGAAGTAAGGACGGCCAACGCACGGTCATGAAGAACCTTCCAAGGTTCCAAGTCTCCCCGGCGGACTTGGGTTCGTCAACGTGCTCGTTCGTCTCGGCTTCATCTGTGTCTACGTCTTCCGTCGATTCTACGTGTTCATCAACCACCGATTCGCGCTCACCAGTACCCGAGTCTTCACCGCCGTCTTCCCCGTTGCCGCCCATTTGTTCAATCGAGACAACATCTGATGATCACGAGACGGTGCATGACAATGATTCCCTCTTCCGGATGCTCACTCTCAATGAGCCCCATAGCTTGGCCCATGGTCTCACCAGCGGGGGGGGATTACGTATCGCTCAAAGCCAATCGTCGGGTGCCATTTCGGTCTCGAAGAGGCCAGTGACTAAGATTCGATGTGAATCCGTTGCTGCTCCTGAGCTCCTTCATGTCCAGCACTGCGTGGAGGTGGAGTCTCAGTTCGTACATGTTGATGTCCCGCAGCGAAGCGACGAGCTCATCGTTACTGCACTCAATAAGCTGGAGTTTCTGGATACTAATTGGACTCCTGAGGGCAGAAAAAGGGTGATTGTGGAGGCCATGATTATCCGCGAGCTCGACCAAGAAGAAGGATTCCTGGATTTTTCTTCATTTTGACACACGAATTGATACTCGATTTATTTTTCATATTCACTAGCACTCAGTCAACCATTTTTATTACAGCGGTTTTCATATCGATAGGCGGGTGCATTTCATACGGATACAGCGGACTTCGTAGTTAAGTAGAAATTGAAATTGGAGGATATCTGGTTAGGTAATAGAGTGTCAACGCGACACTCACCAAAAAATTGTTGAAAATATTTCATAAATTCCGGTTTTGGATTACTGAAATATTTTCTGTGTGAGAAAAAAAAGCGGCATGCATAGCTGCGCTATTTTTGAAAAAACCCGCCTATCGTTATGAAAACCGCTGTACCAATCTTTGGTTTACTTCATATTGTACTTTGTATGCTTATATCTCTCCAAGTTGGTTCCTTAGAAAGCTGGAATGCGATGCTATGTGACTTTGATTATTTTTGTGCCAATAGCAGCTTTATTATGGATCCTAGTCTACAGAGCGCGCCCGTAAGCGCGCCATTTGTTGAATTTGTTGAATCAGAGATGAACACGTGGCTACGCGGTCAGGGGAAGTGAGATCTATATCTATCGCTTGCAAGAGAACACGTGTAGATCTGGGAGTAACAACCCGCACCATACATTACGCTCGTCCCAAAGACGCTACCATAAGATCCGGGTTGCACGCTACACCATATATATGTAATGGCAGCTGATGGCACTATGAGTCTGCAAAACCAAGCGGCCGAAAGATGTCGGTTGTCCAACGTCCCGCTGCTTGCAGACCTCACAAAGCACATCAGAGAGATCAGTAAAGATGCATTCCTATCCCTGAGAAAATCTTCTGCAATTATACGCGGACCAATACACCCATGAACAAGACCTGCATGACAGCAACGAGAAATAGGAATGTGATGCGCCGGGATCGTTGTGCTTGGGAGACGGTGCCAACGACCCCTGGGGTTGCACCAGCATCGGGTAAGACGACAGAGCGCAACGAGCGGAGCTGCAAAGGACGTTATGAGTGCATGAGAGCGAGAGCATTTGGTGCGCACAAGAAAGAACGCGTTTGCTAAGAATGTGTAGATGAACGCGACAGAGTATAGTGTGCGTGATAATCCAACAAGCCCGACCACGAGCGTCGCGATCACTCTGCAAATGCTGAGTTTGACACAAAGCCCAATGACTGAGATGAGCTACGAACCCGACAAACTTGTAGCCGCCATAAGCGAGGAGATCGACAATGGGACTAGAGCTTTGTACCCCAAGAAGATAGCACCCGCCCTTTACGAAAAGGAAGTCAAGTAACAGGACGACGATTGCCTTTGTTGCGACGAGGCCAAATATTTCTGGGTGGAAGCGGGATTGCAGACCTGACTGCAAGGCAGCTAGGAGTATATAAGTTACAAATGCCATAGCTATGGGTGACGCAAATAGGTGAGTGAAGTGGAGATACAACGGAAGGGAGGAAGAGTACTGGGTATGTAAAGGTCTGGCGCATTAAGATCTTCTCTCGGGGGCTGAAATTCGCCGCCTCCTGTCTCGGAACGACGCATTTTGCGCGTCCATGGTTTATGCCTCCAGGGAAACACAACGAGGCGTAATTTGCGGATGACATACGAATTTGAGACGTTGAAATGATGTTTTAGGTGAGTGACAGGTATGAGACCGCCAAGCTAGAAGAAAAGCAAATAAGGGATGAGCAAAAACAGGAGAATAAGAAGGGACATACGTTGCGCTGAAAATAGCTCTGCCCGGCGGCAACAGCATTTTGACCAAGTTGCATGCCAAATTGAGCGGTTACACCATCTATTCCCCAAGCAGAGAAGTCTGGCACAGTGCTGGGGTGAACTGGTTGGTTCTGTATAGGCGCGAGAGGTGAAGGGTGGTGGGTAAACTGAGGGTAGGGATTGGGGTGCGAAAAGGGTTGAGGAGGATGAGGAGCTGGTGGAGAAGATGCATAACGTTGGTATCCCTGGGGTGAAGCGGGGGTTGAGGGGGGTTCGGGTATGAAAGCGGGGTGTGTTGGGACGGGGTGTTGAAGCGGGGGCGGGGAACGTGGGTTGTAATAGTTGTTGGTGGCCATTGGGACTGCGTATATGCGCTTGTCCACTGACTAAGTCACAACTCGACACAAATATTCGCAAATTGAAAAAAAGAAAACAAACAAAATGCCGCACGCGCATTATAGTTACTCTCAACCCGAACCAACTATGTCGGGCTCACCACGTCTCACCAATGTGCCCAACTTCAAAAATCCCCCCTTAATAGGTCTCGTAGAAGGAAACGGTTCTTTCTCGAATTATGTCCTTGCCACCCTCGTCCTCGGTCTGCCTTGGTTACTCAAACGCCTACTCCCTATCGTTAACAAAGGTGGTTTCAAAACGTATCTCTTCCTCGTTGCTATCCTCGGCGTGCCCGTTACCGTTGCCTACTGGACTCTTATGAGTATGTTTGGACCCCGAAAGAATGAAAAGGTCGCGCTACCGGGCAAAGATATTGAAGAGTACATCACGATCAATGACCCCGAACTCAAGGCTCGTTACCACCACAAGGAGAAAATACCTATGCAGACCTTTCACGAAGCTTACTTTGACGGCAAAATTGATTTCAATGGTTTGGCTTTTCTCTACCCAACCATATACCTCATCTGACGTGTCATGTTCATTGCAGGGGATGTACTTGGAACGTTGGAAGCTCGTCACGATTGGGCAAAGATGACTTTCACATTCGAATTGTTTAAATTCGTCTTTACTCAAATGATTCCGGAAATCATTGTCCACTCTCAGAGTCAGGACGAGGAACAAGTCCGTGATCACTATGATCGTATGATTTTATTATTATTATTTCTCTGTCCTACCGTACTCATCTATGTATTTACAGGCGGTGACGACTTTTACGGGTGGTTGGTACCATTCCTTTGGTGTCCCTACGATGTCACTGATTGTGCACTCTCACTCAGGTTCTTAGGTCCACGCATGGTGTATACGTCTGGCATTGTGACTTCGCTCACCGAACCGCAGACTCTCGAGCAGCTTCAGGACAACAAGCTCACTGTCGTTTGCGAGAAACTCAACCTCCAACCAACCGACCACCTTCTTGATATTGGATGCGGCTGGGGTACCCTTGCAGCATTTGCGCACAAGAACTACGGCTGTGAGGTGACTGGTATCACACTCGGAAAAAATCAGACAGCGTTTGGAAATGATCGCATTTTGTCTAACGGTGGTGATCCGGAACGGGCTCGCATCCTTTGTCTTGACTACCGTGATATCCCTGGAGGTCCCGGTCATTACACTAAGATTGTTAGCCTGGAGATGGCTGAGGTTTGTGTTCTCTTTTCTGTGCTGCCCTCCTGGTTTGTTTATACTCTTGTAGCATGTTGGTATTCGTCGCTATGCTACTTTCCTCCGCCAGGTATACGATCTGCTCGACGATGATGGCGTCTTTGTCTTCCAAGTGGCTGGTCTACGACCTGCTTGGCAATACGAGGATCTGATTTGGTAAGTCTCACCAATCATACACACCGGGTCTATTTTTCACGTGTGCAGGGGTCTGTTCATGAACAAGTATATCTTCCCCGGTGCAGATGCTAGTGCCTCGTTAGGGTGGGTGGTGAAGCACCTTGAAGCAGCCGGTTTCGAAGTAAAGAATGTGGACGTCCTTGGCGTGCACTACTCGGCTACGATCTTTCACTGGTATAATAACTGGGTTTCCAATCGTGAGAAGGTAGTCGAAAAGTATGGCGAGCGGTGGTACCGAATTTGGGTCTTCTTCCTTGGCTGGTCTGTTCTTATCGCCCGTCACGGTGGCTCGTCCGTCTTCCAATTCACATTGCACAAGAACCTCAATGCTTATCCTCGCATCCTTGGCCTGGAAAATCACGCATCAATCCATGTTACCCCTCAGAAGAAGCTTGAGTAGGCAAAGTTCCTTATATCCTACGAATTAATCTCACCTATCTTTCAGACCAGTTCTATAACCTGGCCGCCAGGTCACTGGTCCAATTACCCGAATCTTTTATACCCTAGTATCTATTGGAGTGATGTGCTTTGGTATCCTTATAGATCTTATACCGTACTAGTATAGATACACTCATTAAGGGTACGAATGCAGTGCCTTGGATCAAGCTCGGGCACCTTTACGTCACTTTCTCTGAGATCATCAAGTACATTGGCAAGCGCGTGAGACCCATACTGTCGAAATGTTACAGTCAGATCATTTGCTTTGCTGTTCAGTTGAGACTTCCAGCGAGACCACATATCTCTTACCACGAAAATGTGCCCGGGACAAGCATCCTATCCGCCAACCATTCCTGAGGGTGCAGGAACACAATGAGTATACCTGTAATACACCCATTACATGTACAGGTAACGAAACAAACACCTCAATGGTTATTAGATACCTTCCTTCTGTGCAGAAGAACCAACCCTTAGAGCTGAGAAGCCGCTCGGCGACGACACGAACAAACGGCTGTGTAAGCCGCGCTCTGACGTGATCTCCAACAAGATATATGACTAACATGACGGCACCCCAAATAGTGGAAGGAGAGACCTAAAAGAGGTTAATGTCATCCTAACAGAACATACTTCATGAATAGCAGGACAATACCTTTGACCGGAAGGCGGCATACGGAACACCGGGATATCCCCCCGCGAGCACCACAGGCAGTGCATGTGGATTGTGCGCGAGAGGTGGTCTGCTCACCGCACTGCGTGCACATGCCTGAACAGGAACTAGTTGAAAAGGTGACACGCCCGAAGGTGGGAGGGAAAAGCGTACCAAGTTGACTATGATCGAGGTTGAAGGATAGGTCTGACGGTGGCCTCAAGGAAGGGTCGACGGCCTTGAGTAGCTCGATGCGCTTGTGCAGTAATTTCCAGCGAAAGAGGAATTCCGCATACACGAGGACATGCGTCATTAGCTGTTCCGACGACACGAACGAATACAACTCCGGATCACTTTCCCTGGTGCAGAGTGAAGACCTAGTGTGTGCGTGCAAAGAAGAATTACTGACCGCTCCTGTTGCAGCTCACGCTGGGAGTCCTTGACCTCGATTGACTTGTGCACGGTAGCTTGCCTTGCCCTGGCGACCTGGGAGAACGTGAGACGATTCCCTTGCGGGGCCAATGGAGAGGTTGATACTGGGATCCGAGCAGCGCCGACGTCAGGTAACAACCGTAGGGCAGGGGTGAGTCGTTGGGGAGAATCAGATTTCCCAGACCGTATCCTCGGAGGATCAACATCGCTGAATTTCCTACTTCGGTTTCCGGGCACGGGGATCCCTGCCGGATCCTCTTCGTGAGTATTTAGTTCGGCATGTCCATTGTCTCTCGCTGTATCGGCACCGCTGCCGATTAGCTGACGCATGTTGTTCGTGTTGAAAAGGCTAGACCATGAACCGCGGGATGACATTGAAGAGAGAGAAACGGATGGAAAATTGGTGGCAGGCGAGGACGCTGGGTGCACCCAGGTCGGGGATCGTGGTTGGCTAGAACCATTTTTCCACGAACGAGGGCTGAAATACCCGTCACTGTGTTGTTGCCGAATCAATGGAAGGTGATAGGTTATGTCCTGAGCAGGGGATTTCTCATCTGGCAGGGCTTATGTTAGGAGTCATCTGGTAGTGCAGAAAGCTCACGAGGTGGTGTGATAGGCACATGCATCTTCAGTAATATAATAGCTAACATAGCCAGCATCTGTACATTTTTCTCCTGTGCGAACTTTCCGTACCTGTGAGGGTGCCATGGAAGATTAGACTAGATAAGTGAGAAGAGATGCAATTACCCCCTACATCTGTTTGATAAAACTACAAGCAAGAGCGTTTGCGCCCCACGCCCTTGGGGACAGCTCATTGTACGACGAGAGGAGTAATTCAAGGCTGACGAAAAAGTCTTCGCGATCTTTGTGATTGTATTTGCGTGCTACCTCGGCATTTTTATTGCATACCTCGGACGGCGTGGCAGCATCAAAGACATATTCTGACGCTAACTCCTGTCCTAAATCCGTGATAGAAGCCTCGTCTCGCACGAAGACAGTCATTGCGTGTGTGGGAAGGAGTGCGTAATTGGCAGGAATGTCATCTAGCTGGCGCGACTGTTCTGAGGGACGCCTTTGCTTGAGGCGCGAAAACAGTAGCAAATTTGTCATGATGTGCAAAATGTTATCACCCTCTTCTCTTCGTTGAGTGTCGCCGCCGGAGACACGGGAATCGTGCGAGGCGCGTGCAAGTCGCCGCACCGCGTCGGAGATAAGAGCAGGTGATTGAAATAGCCTCGGAATCGAGTCCGATGCGACTGGACGGGCGGACGAGGGGGATTAGGT
>WNFR01008608.1_pt1 | contig 10318 bp, 10 predicted proteins | sample 5400221 | NCBI WGS metagenome assembly WNFR01 (sample SAMN13153357, study PRJNA577476) | soil metagenome | isolation source: 40 cm soil under Madrone tree | place: USA:California | collected 2016-06-14 | reverse complement strand
GGGGAGATGATGCGCATCTTCGAGCCCTGGAACCTGTCCATCCTGGACGTCGAAAATCTGCGCCTGCACTACGCGCAGACGCTGCGTCAGTGGCTCGGCCTGTACGAAACCGCCAGTGGGCGGGTACGCGAAATGTTCGACGAGAAGTTCGTGCGCATGTGGCGGCTGTATCTTGCCGGCTCGGTCGCCGCGTTCACCACCGGCACACTGCAACTGTTCCAGGTTCTGTTTGCGCCCGGCGAGAATAACGACATCGCGTGGACGCGCGCGCATCTGTACACACGCTGACCGGCACGGTCCATGCGCTCATGTGACGTCCTCATCGTCGGTGGGGGACCTGCGGGATCTAGCGCCGCCTGGAAGCTGCGGCGCGAGGGCGTCGACGTCCTGGTGCTCGATCGCGAGCGCTTTCCGCGCCTGAAGCTGTGCGCCGGCTGGATCACGCCCGAGGTGGTGCGCGATCTTGATATGGACCTGGAGGCCTATCCGCACCGCTTGCTGACTTTCCCGCGCTTGCGGGTGCACATCGGGCGGCTGCACGTTCCGGTACCGTGCGTGCAACACTCCATCCGCCGCTTCGAATTCGACGCCTGGCTGCTGGAGCGCTCGGGCGCGCCGCTCGAGCAGCACAACGTGCGGCGCATCGCCCGCGACGGGGACAGCTTTGTCATAGACGATGCGTTCCGCTGCCGCTGGCTGATCGGCGCCGGCGGTACGCGCTGCCCGGTGTATCGCACGCTGTTCCGCGAGCTGAACCCGCGAGCCAGCGAGCTGCAGATCGTCACGCTCGAGCACGAGATCCAGTATGACTGGCAGGACTCCGACTGCCACCTGTGGTTCTTCGATCACGGGCTTCCGGGTTATTCATGGTACGTGCCCAAGGAGCAGGGCTGGCTCAATGTCGGTGTCGGCGGCATCGCCGCTCGCATGAAGCGCGGCGGCCAGGACATCCGGCAACACTGGGCGCATCTGACCGCGATGCTGGAGGGCCGCCTCGCGCCGGGCGCCCGCTACGATCCGAGCGGCTACAGCTACTACCTGCGCGGGCGCGTGGACGTGGTACGCCGCGACAACGCCTTTATCACCGGAGACGCCGCCGGGCTGGCGAGCCGCGACCTGGGTGAGGGCATTGGACCTGCGATCCGCAGCGGGCTGCGCGCGGCGCAAGCCATCGTCGAGGGTGAGCCTTACCGGCTCGAGGATGTGACGGGTGCGAGCGTCGGCAGTATCGCGCGCAGTATGCTCGGCCGCCTGACTCGCGCCAGTGTGTTTTCCGGGCGGCGTCCGCGTACGCCCGGCGGAGGACCCGCCCATGGCTTACGTCACCGTGATCAATGAACACCAGCACGTGCAGCAGATTGTCTCCGGACATCACCACCTGACGGCCGACGAGCCGGTCGCCGCGGGTGGGAGCGATGCCGGGCTCGCGCCGCGCGAGCTGTTGCTCGCAAGCCTCGGGGCATGCACCGCGGTGGCGCTGCGCAAGCACGCCGCCCAGAACGACTGGGCGCTGGGGAAGATCACGGTGGGCGTGCGCTGGTCGCGCAACCCAGCGGGGACGGATCACATCGAGCGGCGCCTGTCCTTCACCCGGCCGCTGACGCCCGAGCAGAAGACACGACTCCTCGAGGTCGCCGACGCCACTCCGATCACGAGCGTGCTGCGCGCCGGCATCGCAATCCAGTCATCCGTGGTCGACTGACGCCAAGCCGCAGCCGCCGCGGGCGCGTCAGATCGCCGACTCAGCCCGGCGCACCGCGTCGCGCCCATCGAGCTCGCCCAGACTGCGTCCGCGGGACTCGCGCCCGAACAGCGCGATCAGAAGGGTGGAGCCCACCGCGGGCACGGCGATCGCCAGTATGGCCGCCGCAAACGGCGGCACGCCTGCGACCACACTCAGACCCTGCGCCGTGAGTCCGCCGAGCTTGCTGCACGCGGCGACCCAGCCGGTGGCGCGGCCGCGGATGCGCAGCGGGTAGTTCTCGGCCGTGTACGGCAGCAGCATCGAGATCACGCCGGTGGAGCCCAGAATGAGCAGTGCCAGGGGAATGACGGGCCGGGACAGTCCGCCGGAGCCGAGTTCCTGCACAGTCAATCCCAACATGCCCAGCACCATGACGCCGGTCATGGCGACCAGCGACCATTTCGTGCTCCAGGCGCTGAACAGCCACGCGCAGATCACGATGGTCGGTGCGGCAATGAGTGTGGACTTGGCGATGAGAGCGCTCGAGGCGCCCACGCTGCGCCCTTCCGCAACCAGCGCCGCGGGCAGCCACAGCAGCAGGCCGAAGTTGACCAGGCCCCAGGCCATGGCGGCCAGCGTGAGAGCCGTGGTGATGCCGAGAAACCCATGGGTGACGGGGGGCACCGGCGCGTGACTCTCCGGCTCCGGCGGGGCGACGGCGCTCGCGGCCGCGGTCAGCGTGACGCCAAAGCGCGCGAGCGCAGCGCGCGCCAGGTCGGTGCGCCCGGTCTGCTGCAGGAAACGCGCGGACTCGGGCAGCAGGGGACTTAAGGCAACCAGGATCAGCCCGGTCGGCAGGTTGAGAAACCACATGATGCGCCAGCCATACACCGGCTGCAGCAGCGCCGACAGCGAGCTGGCGGCGAAAAAGCCGCCGAGCGCTCCGATGCCTCCGACCATCACCAGGCTCCAGCCCCGGTGGCGCGTCGGCATGATCTCCGCCAGCAGCGCATACGCCACCGGCAGCATGCCGCCGGCGGCTGCACCCATCATGAAACACATGCCGACGTTCCACCAGAGATTCGGCATGGCGCCGCAGATCGAGGTGCCGACGAACATGACCGAGGACAGCACGATCGAGGCGCGTCGGCCGTAGATATCGGCCAGCACGCCCCACACGCACGAGCCGACCACGGTGCCGGCCAGCGCCGCGAACGGCAGCCATGCCACGGTGTCCGCGCTGACGCGGTACTCCATGCGCATCCCGGGTGTCACGAAGCCGAGACTCGCCGGCTTCATGATGTCGATGACCAGCGCCAGGGTGAGCAGGGCGGCGACGCGCCAGTGCGCGGCCGTCAGCGGCGCATTCTCGAGCGGCGCGATCACGTCGAGCATCGGCGCACGCGGCGCGTCCTCCGCAGGCCTCGGCAACAGGCCGTAGCCGGCGAAGCCGACACCCAGCACGATGGCAGCCATGCCGAGCAGCATCCCGTTATCCATGCGCATGCCGGCGAGGAGGTAGCCGCTGTCGCGGGCCATCAGGAACATCGGCAGGTGAAGCACGACACCCGTGGTGACGAGGATGCAGCCAAACCAGAAGACGAGGGTATTGCGCCGCTCTTCAAAAAGGACTGTGTGCACCAGCAACCTCAGTTGTGTGTGTACGCGCGAGCCAGGCGGCCGGCCGTGAGCATTGTAAGGGGCGCGCCGAGGTAAAATCGAACCGCGCGCGTGCCACGATCTCGTTGCGCTACCATGGCGCGCGGATTTTTCGCAGCATGACCTCACGAAAGGCTCTGAGTTACATGTACCAACGCACGCCGCAGTTCGCGCCTGTGCGCCAGCCGTGGCTGGCCGTCGCCGCCGGCCTGTTCGCTCTGGCCGCAGCGTTCGCAGCCGCTGCCGGCGAATCCGCCGCATTCGGTTTCTCGCCCGCGCAGTTCCCGCGACAGCAGGCGCTCGAGCAGCGCTTCGACGCTGAGCTCAACCCCACGGACCTGCGCGCCTGGATGCAGCGTCTGTCCTCGGAAGCGAACCACGTCGGCTCACCGCACGACAAAGCGAACGCCGAATTCATTCGCGACCTGCTCAGGCAGTGGGGGTGGGACGCGCAGATCGAGGTCTTCGAGGTGCTGTATCCGACCCTCAGGGCGCATTCGCTCGAGCTCGTGGCGCCGGTGAAGTTCACGGCAAGCCTGCGCGAGCCGTCGATCGAGGGCGACGCGACCTCGACACGCACCGACGGGCTACCGCCCTACAACGAGTACGGCGCCGACGGCGATGTGACCGGCCAGCTCGTGTACCTCAACTACGGCATGCCGGCGGACTACAAGGAACTCGCGCGCCACGGCGTCGACGTCAGGGGCAAGATCGTCATCACCCGCTACGGTAACGGCTGGCGCGGACTGAAACCGAAGCTGGCGCAGGAGCACGGCGCCATCGGCTGCATCATTTACTCCGACCCGCGCGACGACGGTTACTTCAAAGGGGATGCGTATCCGAAGGGGGGGTGGCGCCCGCCCGGGGGCGTGCAGCGCGGCTCGGTCCTGGACATGACGCTCTATCCGGGCGATCCACTGACACCCGGCGTCGGCGCCACCCGGGACGCCAGGCGCTTAGGCGTCTCCGCAGCGCGCACCATTCTCAAGATTCCGGTGCTGCCGATCTCCTACGCCGACGCGCAGCCGCTGCTCGCCGCGCTGGAGGGCCCCGTGGCGCCGAGGAAGTGGCGCGGCGCACTGCCCATCACCTATCACCTCGGACCGGGGCCGGCCACGGTGCACCTGTCGATCAGCTCGGACTGGGGCCTGAAGCCCCTGTACGACGTGATCGCGAAAATCCGCGGCGCGGACAGTCCCGACGAATGGGTGGTACGCGGCAATCACCGCGACGGGTGGGTGTTCGGGGCCTGGGACCCGCTGTCCGGACAGGTCGCCCTGCTGTCGGAGGCCAAGGCGATCGGGGCGCTGCTGAAGAGCGGCTGGCGACCGAGGCGCACGTTGGTGTATGCCAGCTGGGACGGCGAGGAGGCGGGCCTGCTCGGCTCGACCGAATGGGTCGAGGCGCACGCTGTGGACTTGCAGCATAAGGCGGTGTTGTATCTGAACTCCGACATCAACACCCGCGGCTTCCTCGCGGCCGCCGGCAGCCACTCTCTGCAACACCTCGTCAACGAGGTCGCGGGCCGGGTGAAGGATCCCGAGACCGGGGCCACCTCGCAGGCGCGACTGCGTGCCCGGATGCTGGTGGACGGCTACGAGAGGGATCCCAGCGATGAAAAAGAGGTCGTCGACGAGAAAATGCGCAACGCCAAGCTGGCCGCAGCGGGCGGGGATCTGCCGATCGCGGCGCTCGGCTCGGGCTCCGACTACACGCCCTTCCTGCAGCACCTGGGTGTGACGACGCTCAGCATCGAGTACCACGGCGAGGACGATCAGCTCGGTGTCTACCATTCGAACTACGACTCGTTCGATCACTACGTGCGCTTCGGTGATCCGGGCTTCGCGTACGGCGTGGCCGAGGCGCAGACCGTCGGACACATCGTGTTGCGCATGGCGGACGCGGAGCTGCTGCCGTTGCAATTCGCAGCTTTCGCGGACACGGTGGCGAGCTACCTGCAGGAGCTGCACAAGCTCGTGGACGACGAGCGCGGCAACGCCGCCGAGCTTGGCCGGCTTCTGGATCAGAATGCCTTCGGCCTCGCCGCGGACCCGACGCGCGTCGTGCTGCCGCCGCAGCGCGAGCCTGCCGCTCCGGTTGTCGATTTCACGCCGCTCGATGCCGTGGCCGCGCGCCTGAAGGGAAGCGCGCAGGCCTATGACGAGGCCTATGCGCAGGTGCTGGCAGGGGACGTGAAGCTGACCGCGGCCCAGCGCAGGCAAGTGAACTCGCTCCTGCAAGGCATGGAGCAGAGACTGACGGATGCGCGCGGACTCCCCGGGCGCGAATGGTTCAGGCACTTCGTCTACGCGCCGGGCCGTCTGACCGGCTATGGAGTGAAGACGCTGCCGGCGGTGCGCGAAGCCCTCGATGCGGGGCGCTGGGATGAAGCCAACCAGTATTCGGCCATCACCGCCGCAGTGCTGGCGAGCTACTGCGACCGGCTCGAGGAGCTCACCGGGCTGCTGAAGCGCGGCAGCCGCTAGCCGGCCGCCCGTTGCGAGGCGGACCGCATCGCGGCCGCCTACCAGGCATGAGACATCAGGCAGTCAGCTCGCGAACAGCTGCCCGGCAATGTCGCGGAAGGACTTGAACTCGAGGGCATTACCGGACGGGTCGCGGATGAAGAGAGTGGATTGCTCGCCCGGTGTGTTCACGAACCGGGTGTAGGGTTCGATCACCCAATCGACCCTGTGCTGGCGCAGTCTCGCCGCCAGCTTGGTCCACTCCCCGGGTTCGAGCACCACGCCGCAGTGCGGTACCGGCACACCATGACCGTCGACCAGGTTGCGGTGGGACGTGACGCGGCCGTTGACTCCCAGCTCCGGATTCACGTGGCAGACGAACTGATGGCCGAACATATTGAAATCGGCCCAGCCGGTCGCGCTGCGGCCCTCTGCACAGCCGAGAACCTCCGTGTAGAAGCGTCGAGCCTCCTCGAGATCCCTCACCTGGACGGCCACATGAAATGGGGTAAGAACCACGGATCGCGAGGATATCAGATGCGTCCCCGCACCGCCGGTGCGTCCCTGCACCGGCGGCGGCAGGCGGTGCGTCCGTGCACTGCGTGGCGCGTCCATGCACCGGTGGTGGTGCGTCCCTGCACCGCCTTCCGTGCTCCGCCGACGCGTCCTGCGCGGCGGTCGAGATTAGAAAGAACGACCTCGAAGGTGTGGAGGGTAAACCCTCAGGACTCGGCGAGAGTCTGACACCGGGGGCCGTCCTTGGGAGTGTTCAGCAACAACCATCCTCGTCAGGCTCCTCACTGCGTCCCGGCTTCGAGGCCGTTAAAGCGCGTCATACCGGGTGGGGGGGCAGCTCGGAAGACGCGATTCCAGTTACTCGTTTGTGCTCGTACATCGCCTGTTTGGCACTTTCCAACAGTTCGTCGACGCTCACGGGGCGCCGCGGATTGAAGTGCGCGACTCCCGCGTTCAGCGACAGCGCGGGAAGATCGCCGCTGCGCGTCGGCCGCCGCCCGGCGCGCAACATGACGGCGCCGCGCGAGGCGTACTCCGGACACGTCGTCAAGGCGGCGAACTCATCGCTGCCCAGACGGCCGAGCACCTCATAAACCCCATAGCTGGGGTACAGATCACGCATGAAGTTGCCCATCTGCCGGATCATGACATCGCCTGCGGTGCCGCCCATGGTGTCATGGGTCCGCTCCAGGTGGCTCGTGTCGAAGGAGATCAGATGCGCGGCGCGCACATCTCGGGCCGCGACGTCGAGGAGCCGCGTGCCGATCTGCATGAAGCCGCGCCGGTTGTACAGCCCGGTAATCTCGTCCGTTAACGCCAGACAGCGCAGCGAGTGCACCAGGTTCAACAGCGCCGTGAGCTGCAGGGAGATTCGCTGTCCCTTGGGTAATCCCTGCAAGCGCAGCAGCTCCGACAACAGTTCGGTGATGTACGCATCGTCGCCCTCTATCGCTGCGGCGCGCAGCCGGCCGGCGAGTTCGGCATTGCGGGCGCGCAGCGGTTCTGCATTGCGGACGCGTCGCGGCGCCTCCGAACTACCGCGGGTGCGCACGGCGTCCGCCGTGCGGCGGATGCGTAGCGCCGCCGGTTGGGCGGGCTGCGGGGTCGATCCGGTCTCCATCATGCCTGCTCCTCACCGGCAGGTACGTCGAGAGGGGAGGCCAGCATAACCGCGCGGGGCAGGTCGCCGGGACAGCGAAGCCCCTCAAATGAGGATCCGCCGAGGACGGGTCAGGGGGTCAGGAATTTCCGGATGGATAAACCCTACGCCTGCGTCACTCCGTGGCGGATTGCATAGCGCACCAGGCTCGCGGTGTCATGAATATCGAGCTTCTGCATGAGCTTGGAGCGGTGCGATTCAACGGTCTTGGCACTGATCGCGAGCCGCGCAGCGATCGCCTTGGTGGAATGACCCTCGGCGATCAGCTGCAGCACCTGGCGCTCGCGCACCGAGAGCGCGGGGGCCGCGTGTTGGGGCGCGAGATAAGCCTCGGCGACCGCCCCGGCGACCCCGGGGGACAGGTACACCTCACCGCGGCAAACCCCTTCGATGGCCTGCACCAGGTCGCGCGCCGCCTGGCTCTTGAGGACGTAGCCCTTCACGCCGCAGCGCAGCGCTTCGGTGACGTACTGCGGCTCGTCATGCTGCGTCAGCACCACCAGCTTGACGCGCGGACACAGGCGCCCCAGCTCGAGTGCGGCGTTCAACCCGTTGAACTGCGGCATGCTGATGTCCAGCACGGCGACATCGGGATTCTCGCTGCGTACCAGGCGCACCGCTTCGCGGCCGTCGGCCGCCTCCCCCGCGACCACGAACCCCGCGCTCTGCAGCAGCGTCTTCAAACCCTGTCTGACGAGCACGTGATCGTCGGCAAGTACCAGGCGTATCCCCACCGCTAGCTACCCACGGGCAGTTGAAACCGGATCTCCGCGCCGTGACCGGGTGCCGAGACGACGTGCAGCGCTCCACCGAGGGCGCTCAGGCGCTCGCGCATGCCCCTGAGGCCCAGGCCGCCACGGCGCACGCACGAGTCGACCTCGAAGCCGACCCCGTCATCGCCGATCAGGCAGCGCAGACAGTCCTGGTCCTGATCGATCTCGATGCGAATGCGAGTCGCGTGCGCGTGACGCGCGGCATTGGTCAGAGCCTCCTGGACCACGCGATACAGAGCCGTTTCCACGGCGGCGGGCAGGCGCTGCGTGACGCTGGAGCGCACATCGATGGGGATCAGCGTGCGAGCCGACACGGCCGCGGCCAGAAACTCGATCGCCGCGAGCCAGCCGAGGTCATCGAGCACCATTGGCCGCAGCTCGTGGGACAGGTGCCGCAGCTGCTGCTCGGCCTGATCGAGGAGCTTTTGGCACTCCTGGATCTTCGGGCCGGCCGCAGGCACCTCGCGCGCCACCTGCGCCAGCTGCAGGTGCACCGACACCAGCAGTTGCCCCGAATCGTCGTGCAAGGTGTGCGCGATGCGCCGGATCTCCTGCTCGAGCGTCTCGTTGATGTGCCGCCAGGCGATGAGCGAATCGCGGTAGCCGCGATGAGTCATTTCGAACGGCGACAGCGTTTCGGCGAGAAAAGTCGTCGCCGAGTCGATGAGCAATCCGGTATCACGGCGCCCATCCGCCGCGGCGAGGATCGCCCGCAGGGCGCGGCTGTGCAGGCCAACCAGCTCCGGAATGCTGCGGCCCTGCGCCAGCGCCTCGCGCCCGAAGTCGTAGGCACGGGCGAGCAGTGCCTCGCCGCCACGCTCCACGTAGGCCGACAGCGCCTCCTGGTAATTCGGATCGGGCGACTCGGTTTGCGGTTGTGTCGCGTTCATGTCCCTGCGCCGACTAGCTGGCACGTGCCACCACCACCAGTGCGTCGTCGTTCCTCTGGCAGTAGTGCGCAATGATGTCATCAGCCAGAGACTGCGCGGAGGCCGCAGATGCGAGGTCATCGGAAAAATGCCGGCTGATCCCATCGGTGGCGAATATCAGCATGTCCCTGGCCCGCAAGGGAATAACAGAAGCGTGCAACGCTGGCAACTCGCCGTAGCCCACCACCCCGGGACGCGCCAGCAGTTCGGTGCGCGCGGCCAGCACGCTGGCAGTTCCACGGCAGACGAGACCGCTCACATTGCCGATTCCCAGCCAGCTCAAGGCAGCCTGCCGCAGATTGATACTCGCGATGCTCAGGACCACGCCGCGCGTTCCGCGCAAGGCCGCATGACAGCGCATCAGCAGGGCGGCGGGCTCGTCCTCGGGATGACGCAGGAGGGTGTCTGCAGCGAGACGCGCGGTCGCTGCGGCCTGCTCGCCGTGACCGATGCCGTCGATGGCGGCGACCAGCGCGCCACCCCCGCCGTCATAGTAGTGCACCACCTCGAGGTCCCCGGAAACCCGCTCACCGGGTGCAATACGGCCAGCGACTCCGAACTCCAGCATCAGGGCAGCCATTTCGTGACCGTAACCGTGGTGCCGCTGCCGACCCTGGAGACGATGTCGAACTCGTCCATGAGGCGCCGGACGCCGGGCAGTCCCAGGCCGAGGCCGCCGGAACTCGAATAGCCGTCGCGCAGCGCCAGGTTGATGTCGGTAATCCCGGGACCGGCGTCGCTCGCGACGATCGTCAGGCCGGTGGCGCCGTTGGACCCGTGCACCGGCCTCAGCGTGACGCTGCCCTGGTGCGCGTAAGAGACGATGTTGCGGGCGAGCTCGGAGATAGCGGTAGCGATGAGGGTCGCCTCGCTCATTGAAAAGCCCGTCTGCAGCGCCACCGCCCGGCCCTGCTGGCGAGCGGTGACGACGTCCCTGTCAGACGCAATCAGTATTTGCGTGTCTGCGGCCAAGGCATCCGCGTTCAGTTGATGCTCCTGGCCTTCTGCTGCAGATAAGCCAGGCCTTCCTCCAGATCGAGCGCGGTGGGGATGTCCTCGAGCGTCAGTCCGAGCTGCACCATCGCGAAGGCGACCTCCGGCTGGATGCCGACGATGACGGTCGCGGCGCCGCG
>WNFR01008607.1_pt1 | contig 10318 bp, 6 predicted proteins | sample 5400221 | NCBI WGS metagenome assembly WNFR01 (sample SAMN13153357, study PRJNA577476) | soil metagenome | isolation source: 40 cm soil under Madrone tree | place: USA:California | collected 2016-06-14 | reverse complement strand
ATGAGATTCAGAATGCGTTGTGGTGGGTCGGAACGACAGGCCTCGACGGTATTCGCCAGGACACAATTCAATACATGCCGCGGAGCTTCATCCGCGATCTTTCCAACGCGCTGCATCGTCAGTATCCCCGAATGTGGATGGTAGGGGAGGTGATGGAACGGGATGCCGCGCAAACAGCATTCTTCATCGGTGGACATGCGGGCTGGGATAACATCGATACGAAACTCGATTCTGATTTTGACTTCCCACTCTGGAATACTTCGCTTTTGGTGTTTACGGGTAAACTGCCAGTACGCGCTCTGCGCGACCAGCTTAAGTATGATGCTCTCTATCCTGACCCACCGAAGGTGACTACGCTGGTCAACAATCACGACACGCCGCGGTTCATGTCGCTTGACGGTGCGACTCTCGAGGGAGCAATGATGCATACAGCGTTTACTCTCGCTGTTCGCGGAATCCCTCAGCTTTATTATGGTGAAGAGATCGCGATGGCAGGCAAGGAGGATCCAGACAACCGTCGCGATTTTCCCGGCGGATTCCCTGGCGATGAGCGAAATGCCTTTGCAGCTGCGGGCCGCACAGAGACTGAAGAGCGCATGTACGAATTGACGCAGAGCTGGATAAGACTACGAAGCCAACATTCGTCTTTGAGAAATGGAAGCTTGATCGATCTCTTCTACGACGACGACACTTACGCGTTTGCGCGGCAGGATCAAAGCGAGACGGTGATTGTCGCGATCAACCGCGCCACCCAGGAAAAGAACGTCACAATCCCGGTGGGTTCGATTGGCGTGAAAGATCGTTCGGAGTTGATAGCGCTAATTGGACCAACGGGCACTCGCAGGGTTACAAATGGACAGGCGCAGCTAGCTCTGCCAGCCAAAACCGTCGTAGCTTTCGCGGTTCGTTAGCTTGAAGGGGATTGTAAGGTGTGAAAACTCAGGAAACCCACGGCGAAGCTGTGAAAAAGAAGGAACCAACATGAGCCACAGATTAACGCGGATGACACAGATCAAACTGAATAGTGAATGGTGGGCTTCTTAACTAAATATCGGTTCTGATCTGCGTTATCAGCGCTAATCTGTGGCGAATTTGTCCTACTGTCGAAAATTAGTTTCTTTCCAAAGTCCAACTAAATGAATTTTCCCAGATCCAGTGGCGTGCTACTTCATCCCACTTCATTGCCGGGACCTTTTGGTATTGGCGATCTTGGTCCCGAAGCGTACGCGTTCGCTGATTTCCTCGCGGACAGCGAGCAAAGCATATGGCAGGTGTTGCCACTTGGCCCGACAGGTTACGGAGATTCACCCTATGCCTGTTATTCGGCTTTTGCGGGAAACACTCTGCTCATCAGTCCAGAGCAGTTAACCACTGAAGGATTACTCGAAAGATCTGACCTGGTCGCGACCTCACTGCCTGCTGAGCGAGTGGAATTTGGACGAGTTCATGAGGTTAAAGACGGTCTTTTGCGCAAAGCCTATGAGCGGTACAAGAGGACAACTGACACGAATCTGCGCAGCGCCTTTGAGACCTTCGGCCAACGCTACGCCGACTGGCTTGAGGATTATGCTCTCTTTCGCGCGCTGAAAGATGCTCACAATGGTGTTGCCTGGAATGAATGGGAACCGGCACTCGTACGTCGCACTCCTGCTGCTCTGGCGCGCGCTCGCGAGCAGCTTCAAGAGCAAGTTGAGGCGCAGATGTTTTATCAGTTTCTTTTTTTCCGGCAGTGGTTTGCCCTCAAGCATTATTGTAATGAGCGAGGCATCAAGCTGGTTGGAGACTTGCCGATTTTCGTGGCCCACGACTCGGCTGATGTCTGGACCAATCCTGAGCAGTTCAAGTTGGACAAAAACGGAGCGCCGGTTGTTGTTGCCGGTGTCCCGCCTGACTATTTCAGCACAACCGGCCAGCTCTGGGGCAATCCCTTGTACAACTGGGATCGAATGCTCGACGATGGATTCAAGTGGTGGATCAAGCGAGTTGAGGCGACGTTAAGTGTTGTCGACATCGTGCGTGTGGATCACTTTCGTGGCTTTGCGGCCTGCTGGGAGATTCCGGGAGGCGAGAAGACAGCGGAGCGCGGACGCTGGGTAGAAGCACCAGGCCAAGAATTATTCACAGCCATTCGAAAGGCGCTTGGCAGCCTGCCGATTATCGCGGAGGACCTGGGCGTGATTACCCCTGATGTAGTTGCTCTGCGCGATGAATTTGGTTTTCCCGGGATGCGGATTCTGCAATTTGCGTTCGGCGGCGACAAGAAGAACATGGATCTTCCTCATAACTACGTGCCAAATGTCGTTGCCTATACAGGCACTCATGACAATGACACGACTGTAGGCTGGTTTCTCAGCGTGGCTGGGGAAGGCTCGACGAGAACAGGCGAACAGATCGAGCGCGAGCGAACTTTTTGCATGAATTATCTGAACACCAACGGTAAAGAAATTCATTGGGCCTTCATTCGCGCCTTGTTTGCATCAGTCGCCAACACGGCAATCGTTCCCTTGCAGGACGTACTGGGGCTCGGAACCGAAGCGCGCATGAATCTTCCGAATAGCACTGAGGGCAACTGGTCGTGGCGATTCAAGGCAAATGCGTTGGCAGACGAGATACAAGCTCGTCTTAAAGCGTTGACGGAGTTGTATGGGCGAGGACAGCAAGCTGCGGAGAATTCTGCATCGGGATGATGAAGGCCAACTCTAGCTGACCGGGGTAGTGTCCTAATTTCACGTCCGATGGCAATGCACTAAACAATCTCGAATGAGGACACTGCTCTAACCAGTGTAGGTGTCAACTGAGATGCGATTCGCGAAACCAGAACGTTTCCGAACGATTCGAAAAGCGATAGCCAGTCTTTTCTTCTGCTTCGCCCTCGCCTCTGCCTGTTTTTCGCAAGTCCCAGAGATTCTCAAAGTTGAACCACCGAGTTGGTGGCTCGGCAGCACGGTCAATCCGGTTCGATTGATGATTAGCGGCAGAAACCTGACAGGTGCTCGCCCACAGACACTTGGCCGAGGCTTGCGAGTTGTGGGCGCCCCAATAACTAACGCCCGTGGCAGCTACCTTTTCATGGACGTTTGGATCGCTCCCAACGCGCCGCCCGGACAGAAACAGATAAAGATTACCGCCCCAGGTGGAAGCACTAATGCGAGCTTTGAGATCCTGGCCCCTTTAGGTCGCCCAGGTCGCTTCCAGGGCTTTTCGCCTGCGGACGTGATGTATTTGATCATGATCGATCGTTTCGCCGACGGTGATAAGACAAACAACGATCCGCCGCAATCCAAAGGTCTCTACGATCGCGGCAACAAGTTCTATTACCATGGCGGCGATCTGCAGGGCGTTATCGATCACCTCCCTTATCTGAAGGACCTGGGGGTGACCGCCCTATGGCTTACACCGTGGTACGACAACTACGATCACCCAAATGAGATTGAACTGAAGGAAGGGAAGCCGAGCACCGGATTTCATGGATACAACCCGCAGGACTTCTACAAAGTTGAAGAGCACTTCGGGTCGCTCGCAACGCTGCGCCAATTGGTAGATATGGCACATCGCTCAGGCATCAAGATAATTCAGGACGAGGTTGTCAATCATACGGGTCCCTATCACAGTTGGGTTACTGATCCGCCAACGTCGACGTGGTTCAATGGAACCAAAGAACATCATCTCAATAACGTCTTTCAAACATGGGTGTTGCATGATCCACGTCCGGTCGAGGATTTGAAACGCGCAACGATGGAGGGTTGGTTCCTTGACTTTCTTCCAGACTTGAACCAAAACGATCCCGAGGTTGCACGCTATCTCATGCAGAACACGCTTTGGTGGATTGGTGTGACGGGGTTGGATGGCATTCGCATGGACACCTGGCAGTATGTGCCAAACAATTTCTGGCACCAATGGACCATGGCGCTGAAACGCGAATATCCGAACTTCACGGTCGTGGGTGAAGTGAAAGATGGCGACGTAGTGCACACTTCGTATTTTCAGGGCGGTCGTGTGCGTGGCGGCGTCGACTCGGGACTGGATTCGTTGCTCGACTTCCCGCTCTTTTATCCAATTCGTCATGCGTTCGCTGAGGGCAAGAAGCTCGACGAGGTGCCCAAAACGCTTGCCAAAGATTATCTCTATACGAACCCAAACATCCTCGTGACCCTTCTGGGCGGACACGACGACGATCGCTTCATGAGTGAGGAGGGGGCGACGATTGCGGGTCTCAAATTGGCCAACGCGTTTCTCATGACTGCGCGTGGTGTTCCACAGCTCTACTACGGCGACGAGATCGCAATGACCGGTCCGGATGAACCCACAACGCGCGCTGATTTTCCTGGCGGTTTTCCTGGCGACCAGAGAAATGCATTTACGAAAGAAGGCCGCACACGGGAAGAGCAGGACGTGTTTGACTACGTTCGCAAGGTCGCGCGTCTGCATAGCCAGCTTGAATCATTAAAGCGCGGCTCGCTTGTTAACCTCTACGTTTCGGAGCAGCAATACGCCTACGCGAGAACGACGAAAGAGAGCGTTGTTCTGGTGGCAATAAATAATGATTCGAAGCCGGTGGTGATCACATTCGAGGTTTCCCCTGCTGGCTTGGCAAATGGGATGAGGCTGGTCGATCGGCTGGGGGCAAGCGGAGCTCTTCAAGTTGAGAACGGAAAACTAAGCGTTTCACTGCCTTCGCGATCAGCGGCAATATTTGTGCAGAAATGAATTTTCGACTCCGTTTAGAGAGTAGTGTCCTAATTTGAGATTGTCTTAGTGCATTCTCAGTGTTCTCCGTGCCTCCGTGGTGATAAAAGTTGCTGCCAAAAACCATTTCACCATGGAGACACGGAGGACACGGAGAACCCACTGGTACGTGAAACTGCCATTTAGAGAGCGCAACTGTGCGCTCCAGTTCGATGTGCCAGACATCCAAAACGTAGTGTCTTTCGTTTCTATGGCAAGGACCAAACCGTTAACCGAGCAGGTTGCGATCGTCACCGGCGGGGGTACCGGGATCGGCCGCGCGTTCACCGAGGTGCTCGCAGCTGCCGGCGCCCAAGTTGTGATCGCATCGCGCCGGTCAGACGTCTTACGCCGCACCGCTGACGAAATAAATGCGATGCTCGGTGCTGAGCGGGTTTTCTCACGTGAGTGTGACATCCGCGATCGCGCGGGGATTGAAGAGCTGGTCACCGATGTGTTAACGCGCTGGCAATCGATTGACGTACTTATCAACAACTCCGGTCTAGCCGTGCCGGAGACTGTCGAAGAGATCACAGATGAAGGTTGGGATAAGGTGATGGAGACGAACCTGCGTGGCGTCATGCAACTGGTTCGTGCTGTTTTGCCACACATGCGCCGGAACGATTTCGGCGACATCGTTAATGTTTCATCGCAGGCCGGGAAACACGGTTACGCCGATGTTCCTTCTTATTGCGCTTCAAAGTTTGGACTGCTCGGTTACGCCGAAGCGCTGCGCGATCAATTGCGCAAGACTGACGCGAATATCCGCGTCTTCAATTTTTGTCCCGGACTGGTCGACGTGGAGAACATTCGGCCTGAGCAAACGCCACGTGCGGGTTTTATTCATGTGTCAAACATGGCGCGCACACTGATGTATGCACTGTCTCTCGATCGTAATGTGGTGTTGGAAGACATCAATCTCCACGCGAGATAGATATATCTTGGCCACCGCCTCACATCGGGCGGCAAAGCCGAGTGCTCGGTTGAGTCATGATTCTAGTGAGAGGGCATAGCCGGAACAAGGACTGCTGACTTAAGGACTCATGGAGGACTACAAATGCAAAAACCACGCTTGAGCTTCTGGCAGATCTGGAACATGAGCTTTGGGTTCCTCGGCATTCAGTTTGGCTGGGGACTGCAACTCGGCAACATGAGCGGCATCTATGAAAAGCTCGGCGCGAACCCGGACCAGCTACCGATCCTCTGGCTCGCCGCACCGCTCACGGGCTTGATCATTCAGCCGATTATCGGCTCGATGAGTGATCGCACTTGGGGTCGTCTGGGTCGTCGTCGACCCTACTTTCTTGTCGGCGCCATCCTCGCCAGTACCGCTCTCTTCTTTATGCCGACATCTTCAAGTCTATGGATGGCGGCCGGACTACTCTGGATTTTGGATGCCAGCATCAACGTTAGCATGGAGCCATTTCGCGCCTTCGTTGCCGATAAACTGAACGCCGATCAGCGCACCAGCGGGTTTGTTATGCAATCGTTCTTCATAGGGCTAGGAGCGACGTTTGCCGGCTGGCTGCCGCTCGCGTTTCGCCGTTTTGGCATTTCTGGTAATACCGCGAGCGGCATCCCGTTGACTATAAAGTACGCTTTCCAGATTGGAGCCCTGGCGTTTTTGCTTGCGGTGCTCTGGACTGTGTTTACCACCAAAGAGTATCCCCCCGAAGATATGGAAGCATTTGAAAAGATGCGCCGGGAGAAGCAAGGTTTGGCCGCAGGTTTGACCGAGATCATCGCTGCTTTGCGCGAAATGCCGCGAACAATGCGCCAGCTAGCGCCCGTGCAGATTTTTACGTGGCTGGGTCTTTTCTGCATGTGGCTGTTCTACGTCCCGGCGGTCGCGCGTCACGTCTTTGGCGCCGTTGATCCGCAGTCAGAAGCGTATACACACGGCGTCGAGTGGGGTGGTTTCGCAATGTCGTTCATGAACATCACCTGCTTCGCGGTGGCATTCATGCTGCCAAAACTGGCGCAGGCCACCAGCCGCAAGATGGTCCACGCGCTCTGTTTGATCTGCGGCGCACTGGGGTTGTTGTCAGTCTATTTTATTAGTAGCCCGTGGATGCTTGTGGCCTCGATGGTTGGAGTCGGCATCGCTTGGGCGTCAATACTCTCGATGCCTTATGCCATCCTGTCGGGCGCGCTACCGGCGGCTCGGATGGGTGTTTACATGGGCGTCTTCAACTTCTTCATTGTTATCCCGGAGATCACCCAAGCGCTTACGTTTGGCCCATTGATCCGCAGCATCTTCGGCGCGAACAATCCGCGCAGCCCTCTCTATGTTGTGATGGTGGGAGGCTGCTTCATGTTACTTGCCGCGTTGCTCGTATTGCGTGTCCGGGATGTGGCGGACCTTGCTGTACCTGAAGAGGCAGTAATTGAAGGCGACGAGCACGAGCTGTTTACCGTGCCAGAGACTGTGCAGCCTGTGCCGAGCACTGGATTGATTGATAACGAGTAAGAATGAGGAACTTAAATAGGAAACTTGTCCTGCTGCTTGCATTCCAGCTTGCAGTAAACACTATCCCAGGTGTTCAAGCCCAGCAGAGCCTTGCAACAGAACCAGCTCGGGCGACGCGCGACTGGGTGCGCGATGGCGTGATTTACGAAATCTATCCGCGGGCCTTTTCGTCACAGGGAAACTTCAATGGCATCACAGCACGGCTCGATGATCTTAAGGATCTCGGCGTGACGATTCTGTGGTTGATGCCCATTCATCCCATCGGTCAGGAGAAAAAGAAGGGAACCATAGGCAGCCCGTATGCTGTTCGCGACTACTACGGCATAAATCCCGACTACGGCACGAAAGAGGATCTGAAAAGGCTGGTTACCGAAGCACATCGTCGCGGCATGAAGGTCATTATCGATATCGTGGCGAATCACACGTCGTGGGACAGCGTGTTAATGAAGCATCCGGAGTTCTACGTGCACGATTCGCAAGGTCGCATCACGTATCCGCATGACTGGAGCGACGTGGCAAAACTCAATTACGACAACCCTGATCTGCGGCGCTACATGACCGACATGTTGAAGTACTGGATTCGCGAATTTGATCTCGACGGCTTCCGTTGTGACGTCGCTGAAGAGGTGCCGACGGACTTCTGGGAAAATGCACGTGTGGAACTCGAGCGCGTCAAACCCGATATTGTCATGCTTGCCGAGGCGCACAAAGCCGAATTGCTGCGCAAAGCTTTCGACTTTGACTACTCGTGGCCCCTGCACAGTGCGCTGACAAACGTCTTGCAGGGACGCGATCGAGCGTCCGTGTTGCGCGATGAATGGGGAAAGGAATTCAGAGAATGGCCGCGCGGGGCGTTGCATATGCGGTTCTCGGACAATCACGATGAACGTCGAGCGATTGCCCGGTTTGGCGAACCCGCCGCGCTGGCTGCTTCCGCGTTGATGTTTACGCTCGATGGAATTCCTCTTTTGTACAATGGCATGGAAGTGGGTGATACAACCGAATCGGGCGCGCCGGCTTTGTTTGAAAAGCTGCCGGTGTTCTGGCCCATCGCTGAACGGCGACCGGAGTTTCCACGCTTTTATAAACAGATGATTGCGTTGAGAAGGTCCAGTACCGCGTTGAGGAGAGGCTCGCTTGAATGGTTGCGCACTTCCGACGAATCGAGAGTATTGAGTTTTGTCCGCCACTCACAGGATGAAGAAGTTCTCGTTGCGATCAATCTATCCAATCTACCGTTTTCGGGAACTATCGAAGTGGGCAAAGCGGCGGGCTACCGGGATATCACTCCAAACGTTGGTCCGCCACAGCCGCCGGATGCACCGCCGAATGAGAGCACACGACCATCACCGCCGGTGGATATGCCTGCAATCAAGCTGGATGCATGGGGCTATCGCATCTTTCGACGCAAGTTGAGGTTACAAACGAACTTTCGCATAAAAGGAGCATTGCCACTCAACGTCGGAACCGGTGGGCGGTAGCGACCGGGTCAGTCTCGGCTGCCACTCAAGGTTTATCCACTATCCGCGCAAATTATTTAGGCTGCTTTCCGAACTGGCGACGTTAGCACGTTCCGCCTCTTGTATCTCGCCAAGCCTATTCTTTCCAGCGCACGCGGGATCTCGCGGTTTTCCATAAACCAACGCCAGATATTTCCCGTCCAAGAATTCTCGGCGCTCAGCAACACGATCCCGACGTTGATGCCAATAACATCGCTATCAACCCAGCCTGTGCCTGGATTGAAGGCATCTACAAACCCGTACCGGCCGAAAACCTTGTCACCATACTTCTCCCGCACGGTGCGTAGAGCCGCAACTGAGAAATCAGGAGTAAACATCAATGAGCCACCGGCTGCCGAAGGAACCACAGTGCCGTCGATTGCTATATCTCGTGGTGGTCCACCCCAGGCGAGATAACCTTTTGCGCTGTCGGAAGCCGTAATCCCCCACATGTTTGGTCCGTACGCGGGAAATTCGTACGAGAGGTTGATGCAAAAAGCACGATGTGCGAGTGTGGCACTGATAGAGTTTTCAAAGTAGTCGATGTGGTCACCGCGAAGCTCACGCCGATCGCGATAGTCGATCCAAGCATGGGCATATTGATGCATGAACAAAGGCACGCCGATAGTTGTGAAATAGGCGTGGCCCTCATAGCGATAGCGATCGCGCCACAGGGCATACCAGGACGCAGGCGAAATGGAATGCGCCACCGATCCGATCGCCAGCATATAAAGAATTGTGTCTTCGCTGTATGTGTCCCAGCGTGGTTTTAGAAAGCCGGTTTCCGGTTTCCAGCCATGAGACAGGAGAAGAGGATCGCCATTCAGCATCCAGCGAAAGTCAACGCGTTCATAGATCTGCGTCGACAGATTGACAATCTCGCGGTCGTCACGAAAGTACTGCCGAGCGGTCAGCACGCCGGCCAGCAGCAAGGCTGTGTCGATCGACGAAACCTCGCTGTTCCAACGTCGCTCTCCGGTCTTCGAGTCAATCCAATGATAGAACCAACCGTATTTTTCAAACGCTTTCGTCGCAAAGAAGCGCAACGTGTTTCGCGTACGCTCTCGTGCCTGGGTTCGATCAATCCAGCCGTGCTCCGCGGCAATACAAAGCCCGGTCAAGCCAAAGCCGGTAGCAGCGGTGCTGGCTACATTGCGATGGTTCTCGTCGAGTTGGGAGCCGTCTATACGCGATCGATCGGGGACAAGGCCGGTGTTCGGATCAGCCTGGTCCCAAAAATATTGAAATGAACGGTGCTCTAGATCCTCGAGGAATGATTGGTCATCAGAAGAAAGATGGGAGGCTTGCGCTATTGCTTCTGAGTTTCTGGAACCGCAATATTGGCACGGCAGGACCAGCAACAAAAGCAACAGAACCAAACGGGCTGGGGTTGTAGGGTTCAGCGGTGGACTCCGGTTTTCACTCCCTTGGGAGTGCGATGTTTATAGCTCGAAGCAAAAACAGTACCAACGCCGTTCGGAGGAGCGGAATTCAACTAGAGCTTCACCACCCCAGAACCATTCCGCTCCTCCGAACGGCGCCGGAGGGGTTTGTCTCCGGACTATAAACATGCTACCCCTAACGGGGTAAAACGCCTTGGCTCCCGAACGAACGAACTTTGAAA
>WNFR01030320.1_pt1 | contig 10319 bp, 6 predicted proteins | sample 5400221 | NCBI WGS metagenome assembly WNFR01 (sample SAMN13153357, study PRJNA577476) | soil metagenome | isolation source: 40 cm soil under Madrone tree | place: USA:California | collected 2016-06-14 | reverse complement strand
ACACCTTTACCTGGCCGCGCTCTGTGATGACAACGTTCGATGGCTTAATGTCCCGGTGCACCACACCCTGGTGGTGAGCTTCGCCAAGCGCTTCAGCAATCAACGAAACAATGCGCACAGCTTCAGGCAGCGGCAGCGATCCGGCGAGCAGTTTTTCGCTCAACGGCTCGCCGTTGATCAGTTCCATCACGATATAAGGCTGGTCGTCCTCTGTTTCGCCGTAATCGAAAACTGCGGCGATGTTTGGGTGGGTCAAGGCAGAAACTGCTCGCGCTTCGCGAAGAAACCGGGCGCGATATTCTTTGGCGGTGGAAGACAGAAATTTTATCGCCACGCGCCGGCCGAGGGTGGTGTCTTCAGCGAGATAGACGACGCCCATGCCGCCTTCGCCGAGCTTCTCGGTGATCCGATAGTGGGAAATGGTTTCGCCGATCATGTTTCAGGATTTACACCCGCGAGACAGGCAAGAACGTGAAAAACAAACGAAGACAACGAGGTCATGCTTCGTCAGCGGCGCGGCTTTTCAGTGCTCGCATTCTGCTCTAACGTCTGAGATATTTCAAGAAGAACTTCCGAAAGAACGAGTTTAGGGAAGGGTGGTGCTGCGAACTTTCTGCTCCTGGCGCTGGCGAAAGTCTCTTAATTTATCGGCGAGGTCGGCGCGGGTGGTCGACAGGATTGCGATGGCGAACAATGCCGCATTGATGGCGCCCGGTTTTCCGATTGCCAGCGTCGCGACCGGAATGCCGGCCGGCATTTGCACCGTCGAAAGCAGGGAGTCCAATCCGTTAAGCGCGTCACTCTTCATCGGCACACCCAACACCGGCAGAGTTGTGTGCGCCGCAATCACGCCCGCCAGATGAGCGGCCCCGCCGGCAGCAGCAATGATGATTTGCAGTCCGCGGTCGGCGGCGCTGGCGGCAAACTCCGTTGCCAGTTGCGGCGTGCGATGTGCCGACATCACATGACATTCATGGGCGACGCCAAACTCAGTTAGAGTTGCGTCTGCATGGCTCATCGTATCCCAATCAGACTTGCTGCCCATGATTATGGCAACAAGTGGAGTTGTCGGTTCGGTTACCATTGATAAGTCTCAGAGGTCCCCAGATTTCAGATCTCAAATTCAGATCGCAAATTTCAAATAAGGAACGCAACTATTCAGTGTTGGGACTTTTCTCGTCTTTGATAGCTTCTTCACTTTCCGCGTTTTGCGCACCCGGCACCGAGAGTTCTGACTCCGGCTGATCGTGTTCACGAAGTTTCTCAGTCGGTCCTATCTCGTTGTTTGCTGAGTCTCCCGTTTGTTCTTTGTCGTGCGCTTTTTGCTGTCCTTCCACGTTAGTTCCTTTCTTCTTCCGTTGCGTTTACGCGCCCTGATCGAGAGAGTAACCGCGCTCGCCGTCAAAGTTATATAGATTTTCAGTTTTGATAAAATCGAAACCCTCATCCGCAAAGCGTTTGAGCAAAGAGATAATCTGAGGATGCGAAACTCTGCCGCCCTCCGTCGCGGCCAGAAAGCGGCAGCGCCAATGGTCGGAACAAAAAGTTTCTGCATGACCGGCGGGCCAAACCTTTACGCCGCGATTGCTCATCATTTCCAACTTGATGCCGTCGCCACTGAGTTTACTCAACGAGTCGCCGAGATCGTTTGCAGTGCCTTTAGTCCAGTCGAGAAACACATCGACACCCACCAGATCTTTTTTCGCGGCCTGCCTCTGCCTGCCTCCGCGGGGCACTTGATTACTTGTTTCCGCAACCGCCTTATAGCTCGCGGCCTTCAGCGTTTCGGGTTTTTGGCCCACGCGCTGTGCTACCGCCTCGGCAAACTCTTTTGTTCCGACTTTCTGTTTGCTGTGCCCCTCTTCGTAGATGTCGTAAGTATGAATCCCATCTTCGATCGTTCGCAGCCAGGCATTGTGCACCCGCTCAGCCACATTTGTTTCACCGATGTGTACCAGCATCATCACGGCGCCAAGCAGTAACCCTGACGGGTTTGCTAAATTTTGTCCGGCGCGGCGTGGCGCCGATCCGTGGATCGCTTCAAACATCGAGACGTGCTCACCGATGTTTGCCGAACCAGCGAGGCCGACCGAGCCGGCAATCTGTGCGGCCACGTCCGACAGCACGTCGCCATAAAGATTCGGCATTACCAGCACATCGAAAACTTCAGGTGTGTCGGCGAGTTTCGCCGCGCCGATATCCACGATCCAGTGTTCGTTCTCAATCTCCGAATACTCAGCGGCGATTTCATCGAAAACTTTATGAAACAAACCGTCGGTCAGCTTCATGATGTTGTCTTTAGTGAAGCAAGTGACCTTTTTGCGATTGTTTCGTCGCGCATACTCAAACGCGTAGCGAACAATCTTTTCCGAACCCGGGCGCGAAATCAGTTTAAGACACTGGTAAACCTGTTGGGTTTGGCGATGCTCGATGCCGGCGTAAAGGTCCTCTTCGTTTTCACGGACGATCACCACATCCATGTTCGGGTGCTTTGTCTCAACAAACGGATGATAGGAAACACAGGGACGCACATTGGCATAGAGACCCAGCGTTTTGCGCACGGTGACGTTCAGACTCTTGTAGCCGCCGCCCTGCGGGGTCGTAATCGGCGCTTTGAGAAAAACTTTAGTACGCCGCAGCGAATCCCAGGCGCTCGGCTCGATGCCGGAAGAATTGCCGGCCAGATAAACTTTCTCGCCGATGTCGATGGTTTCAATATCGAGGTTGGCGCCCGCCGCTTTCAGGATGTGAAGCGTGGCATCCATGATCTCGGGGCCGATGCCGTCGCCATGCGCCACAGTGATAGGAACAGATTTGGACATTTTCCAAACAGACCTTTCGCCAAATAAACTTTGAGTGCGAAGCACTATATTCCATCGTGCTTGGGGCAAGCAATCGCTTGTAGTTCAGAGTACAAACTTTAGTTTGCGCGTTCTCGCGAACCAACAACCTAAAGGTTGGACTCTGAACTGCCTGGGCCAACGGTTGTAGTTCAGAGTACAAACTTTAGTTTGCGCTTTCCCGCCAGCAACAACCTAAAGGTTGGACTCTGAACTGCTTGAGCCCACCGCGTCGCCTTGAACTCCAAACCGCGCCTAAGGCATACTTGGCCCGCTAGTTCCTGCTCTCGCGCGTCAGTGGTGATTGCGCCTGTCCGTGTTCGTGAAGCGACCCGCGTTCGGCTGAAGAGAGAGTGAGATAATTGTCAACTTGTTAGAAGCCGCTCTCGAATTTTAGAGCACCGGGTGCGTCGCGTTCGCCCAAGAAGTCAAGCAACTCCCACTTGAATCTGCGATCCATTTCGCCCGCGCTTCGTTAGCTACAAAGGATAAAAAAGACAAATGGGTACCAAACTTTATGTCGGAAACCTCTCGTTCCGTACGACGAGCGATGAGCTCCGCGACGCTTTCGCGGCAGCAGGCACAGTTGAATCAGCTTCCGTAATCGAGGACCGCGACACGGGCCGCTCACGCGGTTTTGCTTTCGTGGAAATGGCGACAGCGGAAGAAGCGGCGGCGGCCATCGAACAGTTTAACGGGAAAGACTTTGGCGGTCGCAATTTGACGGTCAACGAAGCCAAGCCGCGCGCTGATCGTGGCGGCGGTGGCGGTCGTGGTGGTTATGGCGGCGGCGGCGGTGGTGGTCGTGGTGGCTACGGTGGTGGCGGCGATCGCGGTGGCTACGGTGGTGGCGGAGATCGCGAGCCACGCTGGTAGATAAAAAAGTGCTGAGTGCTGAGTACTGAGTACTGAGCAGTTCGAGTTGCCGAGCGCGGGCTGTAAACGCCTTTGCTCAGTACTCAGTACTCATCACTCAGTACTATTTTCTTGCTGCCGGCGTGATCCTTAACTTCATTCGCTCCCCGGCGCGCACCAGCTCCACCTCATAGTCCTGTCCGGCTTTCATCTCTCCCAGCGCATACGTGTAATCATAAACATTGTGCACGTCGCGGCCGGCTAACTTCACAATCCTATCGCCAGCTTTTATGCCTGCTTTCGCTGCCGGTGAATCATCGCGCACGCCATCGAGCAGTAGTCCATCACCGGAGTCGGCATAGTTGGGAATCGTGCCGAGATAGACGCGAAAGCCCATGGTGCGCCCCTGAGATTCGCTCTTCGCGACCGTGTAGACCGGCCGTGCGTCACTGGCGTCGACGCTTCGAATAATTCGTTCAACAAAACTAAGTATGTGCGCTTCGTCTTCGTAGTTAATCTTGTCGGCAGTGTCAGAAGGTTTGTGATAGTCCTCATGCGTGCCAGTCCAGATAAACAGCACGGGAACTTTCTTTGCATAGAAAGACGAATGATCGCTTGGGCCATAGCCGTCTTCGTTAAGCGTGAGATCGAAAGCGCGAACACTATCGAGCGTAGTGGTTAAATTTCTGTCTGCAGAGTGGCTTGTCCGCGCGGTTGAAGATTCGGGTTTCGCAGTAAGCGCGCCATCGAGTGGCTTGCCATAACTCGGCGGCGTCGGCGTCACACCGATCCCCCAGAACTTTGCCGACGAATCAATAACTTTTCGCCAGCCTTCAGCCGTGCCTACGCCGCCGACTATTAGTTTGTTGTTTTTCATGCGCCCGATCATGTCCATATTGATCATCGCCACCGTGTTCTCAAGCGGCCTGAGCGGATGGTTGACGTAATAATTTGAACCAAGCAGACCCTCTTCTTCACCACTGAAGGCAATGAACACAAGCGTACGCCGCGGCCGTGGCGATTCAGATGAGGCAAAGATGCGTGCAAGTTCGAGCAGACCCGCCACGCCGGAAGCGTTATCGTCAGCGCCGTGATGGATGTCGCCTTCGCGCGGCGCCAGACTTCCTTCGCCGCCACGGCCCAGATGATCATAGTGCGCGCCAATGACGATGAATTCGTTTTTCAGAACAGGATCGAAGCCATTGACGATGCCGACAACATTTGCCGCCTCGACTTCGCGGCGAATGAGAACGGTAGCAAGCGAAAGAGCCTGAGGTGCGATAATGAAAAAGCTTTCCTTCTCGGGCGTCCAACCTGGCGGCGGCGCAATCTTGTAGAGCGAAACTCTGCGAGTCTCTCTTTCCAGAAAGCCAAGCTTGCTCGTATCTTGCTCCGAAAGCATCTTTGCCGCCGCGACTCGAGAGATGACGATAACAGGCAAGCCCGCATCACCGGCGCTGTTGTCGTAACGCAGTTGCGCGAGTCGGTCGTCTAATTCGGACGAGGTGATGCCAAAACCTACGAACGACACCGGCAGCTTCTCGAGTTGCGCGTTTGTGGAAAGACCAAGTGGCATCCAGTCACTGCCAATTTCCAGATTAGTAATGTTACCGCCTATCGAAAAGGACAACCTATTACCTTTGCCAAGTTCGACACCAGCGACGTAAGGAAACTTTTGCAAATAACGATTAGGCGAGTCGGCTTCGAGGATCGACATGCCGGGCGTGTCCCAGCCAATGCTGCGTTGCAACCCGTAGCGCGAGAATTCTTTGGCAATGTATTCGGCTGCGAGATTTGCGCCTTCGCTGCCGGTGCGGCGTCCTTCCAATTTATCCGAAGCGAGATAGTTGATGTGCGTGCGCAGACGCTCGACGCTGGGAGCCGACGCGGGTTGCTGCGCGAACACCGCACTCAATACCAACGCAACGACAAGCGAGATATTTATGGACTTACGAAACATGAATGCCTCTCAGTTTATTTGCGGCTTGGCCGGCGCACAGTGCGGAAAGGCTCTGCCTTTCCGTGAGCTTCTTATTAATTACTTCGGCGAGGCTGCGCCTCGCCGTTGCGGGCGGGACGCCCGCGGTCCCAGTATTTACTCGACCCAATCGGCGATGAAGATGTTCGTGTCGCCGCGCACTTTCCCGTTGCGATTTGAAGCGAAGACGAGTTTCTTCCCATCAGGCGAAAACATTGGAAAACCATCGAACGTGTCGTTGTAAGTGATCCGCTCCTGGCCCGACCCGTCAACGTTGATCTTATAGAGATCGAAATTGCGGCCCTTCGGATCGTCCATATTCGATGCGAAAATAATGCGCTTGCCATCAGGAAAAAAGTAAGGCGCGAAGTTGGCTTTACCGTTTCGCGTCACCTGCCGCTTGTTTGATCCATCCGCATTCATCACCCAGATTTCCAGCGTCGTCGGCCGAATCAGATTCTGTTTAAGCAAAGCAAGGTACTCCGACTTTTCTTTCTCTGTTTGCGGATGATAGGCACGGTAGACGATCTGCTTGCCGTCGTACGACCAGAATGGACCACCGTCGTAGCCGAGTTCATCGGTCAGCCGGCGCACGTGTTTGCCGTTTCCATCCATCGTGTAGATGTCGAGATCGCCGTCGCGCATCGACGTGAAAACCAGCTTGCCCTGTTTCGAGATTGTCGTCTCCGCATCATACCCGGGCGTATTGGTTAACTGTTTTAGGTCGGACCCATCGGGCCGCGCAGTAAAAATATCAAACGAGGGATAGACGGCCCAGACGTAGCCTTTTGAGAAATCGGGCCGCGGCGGACACTCCTTCGCGCCCAAATGCGTCGACGAATAGAGAATCTTTTGTCCATTTGGATAAAAGTAGGAACACGTCGTGCGACCGTTACCAGTAGAAACCAGGCGGATATTCGAGCCATCCAGGGTCATCGTGTAAATCTGATCGCATTCGCGACCGTCGCGCGTTGATTGGAAAATCAATTGCTTTCCGTCCGGGGAAAAATAAGCTTCCGCGTTCTCGCCGCCGAACGTTAGCTGCTTGATGTTCTTGAGATGTTTCTCTGCGGGCGTCCTCAACAATTGTTCCGAACCACCGAAACGAAAAGGCCTGCCGGTCGGCCCGAAACCCGACACTAGAAAAAGAGTGAACAGCCCTATTACCAGGATTTGGGTTGGTTGGATTTGCATTGACGGCTTCCAGCGCCAAAGGCGCGAAATGTAAAAGCCTGGGGTATCGCCCCAGGATAAGGCGGGCAATGGTTCACAGCGCTGAAAGCGCGAAATACTTCCGGTTGGAACAGTCTTGGTGGCGATTCACGATTGTCACTCCATCTCGCGCTTTCAGCGCTCTCGATTTGGACTGGCGATGCCCCAGGCTTTTACATTTCGTGCCCTTGGCGCTTAGTTGAACTTTGCGATTCCAACCAGGCCAACTTAAGCACCCACTGCCAAAGCTTCCGCAACCAGCTTCGCCTGCTCCGCCTGATGAATGTGATACGAGCCGGTTGCCGGACTCGCCGAAGCCGTACGGCCGACATAGATTGGCCGCTCGCAAACGGGAACTAGTTTCTCGAGGCGCGGTTCGACAAAGGTCCAGCCACCCATGTTTTTCGGTTCTTCCTGCGCCCAGACAAGTTGTTTCGCATTTGCGTAGCCGCCTAACACTTCGCGCAATCGCTCGAGCGGAAACGGATAAAACTGCTCCACGCGGACGATCGCAACGCCGACAGCTTCTGTTTTCTTGCGCGCTTCGATCAAATCGTAATAGACCTTGCCGCTACACAAGACCACGCGCTTGACCGCTGACGGATCGGTAACTTCTCGATCATCGATCACAGGCTGGAAACCGCCGCTGGTTAAATCTTCAAGCGATGATGCAGCGGCCGGCAGACGCAACAAACTCTTGGGCGTGATGACGATTAATGGCCGCTCCATTCCCGGCGTCACTTGCCTGCGCAGCAGATGAAAATACTGTGCTGGCGTCGTCGGATAAACTACCTGCAAATTATTCTCGGCGCAGAGCTGCAGATAACGCTCGAGGCGGGCGCTCGAATGTTCCGGCCCCTGGCCTTCGTAACCGTGCGGCAACAGCATCGTCAATCGCGACGTCTGTTTCCACTTGTCTTCAGAAGCAGCGATGTATTGATCGATGATCGTCTGCGCACCGTTGCCGAAGTCGCCAAACTGCGCTTCCCACAGCACCAGCGCTTCGCGCGAAATTACGGAATAACCATACTCAAAACCGAGCACGCCTTCTTCCGAAAGTGAACTATCAAAAACTTCAAAACGCGCTTCCGGCGCCGACTGGGATCGTAGTTCAGACAGCGGTGCCCATGACTTGCCAGTTTGCGTGTCGTACAAGACGGCGTGACGCTGGCTGAACGTGCCGCGGCCGGAATCCTGTCCACTTAAACGCACGCGTGTGCCATCGATCACGAGTGAACCAAAGGCAATCGCTTCGGCGAAAGCCCAATCGATCGGCAACTCACCGGCACCCATTTTCGCGCGGCGCGCTAGTTGGCCCACCATTTTCGGATTGATGTTGAATTCCTGCGGGACGACCGCAATTTTGTCGGCAATCGTTTTTATGATGTTAGAACTGATTGCAGTGTCAACGATGGCTGAGCCATCCTGCTCTTCAGTGATTTTGACTACTGTCGATGGATCCTGTTTTGAAACTATCGCCTTCGCGCGAGCCAGTGCATCTTCGTACCGGCGGACACGCTCGGCAATTAGTTCGTTTAATTCCGTTTCCGTAATCACGCCTTCCTTGATCAGACGACGCGAATAAACTGTTCTGACACCGGGATGGGCTTTGACTCGCGCATACATTAATGGCTGCGTGTAGCTGGGTTCGTCAGTCTCGTTATGTCCCAGTTTACGGAAACCAACCACATCGAGCACCACGTCTTTATTAAACTCCTGACGATAATCGAGCGCGATGCGCAGCGCACGATAAACGGCTTCCGGATCGTCGCTATTGATGTGAAAAATCGGCAGCTGCGTCATGCGCGCGACGTCGGTTGAATAGATGGTGGAACGGCCGGCTTCGGGAGAAGTCGTGAAACCAATCTGATTGTTGATAATGATGTGAATCGTGCCGCCGGTGCGATAGCCTTTGAGACTGGCGAGATTAAGCGTTTCCATCACCACGCCCTGACCGGCAAATGCAGCGTCACCGTGGAGCAGCACGGGCAACGCGCGATCGATTGCTTCTTCGCGCGGCACTCCGAGTCGAGTGCGCATGTCGTCCTGCTTGGCGCGCACCATTCCTTCAACCACCGGATCGACTGCCTCCAGGTGGCTGGGATTCGGCGACAGTGTCAACTTAACTTTCTTGCCATCGCCAGTCTCACGTTCGCCAACAGCGCCCTGATGGTATTTCACGTCGCCTTCGTCCGCCGGAAACGATGGATGTACCGAGCCCTCAAACGAAGCGAAGATGCGTTCACAAAAATTTCCGATGACGTTGGCCAATACATTAAGACGCCCGCGATGGGCCATTCCGAGCGTAATGTCCTGAACGCCACGCGCAGCCGCGCCCAGGATCAACTGATCAAGCAGCGGAATAATCGTTTCGCTACCTTCAAGCGAAAAGCGTTTTTGACCGAGATACTTTGTGCCCAGAAAACGTTCAAACTGCTCGGCTGAGATCAACTTCCAAAGCAATTGCTTCTTAATTTCGACGGGGATTGGTTCAGGTTGCACCAGCTCGCGACGAATCTGCTCGCGAATCCAAACCTTTTCTTCTTTGCTTTGAATGTGCCGGTACTCAATGCCGACTTTGCCGCAATAGGCGCGCTGGAGAATGCCAAGTATTTCGCGCAACGTGGCGCTTTCTGTGCCCGCGAGCCCACCGGTGATGAACTCGCGATCGAGATCCCAAATCGTCAAGCCGTAAGTTTGAATATCGAGTTCGGGGTGATAAAGCACCGGCATCGCGTGCAGCGGATCGATATCGGCGATCAGATGGCCGCGCACTCGGTAGGCATTGATCAATTCCATCACGTGGGCTTCTTTGGTTGTCTGCTCGCGCGTTTGGTCGCCGGGAAGCAGCAAAGGATTCCGGTCAACACTCCAACGGAAAGGAACATGCGCGATGCCCAGATCAGAAAAAATGTCGTCGTAAAACTTGTCATTACCAAGCATCAGTTCATGAACCCGCGCGAGAAACGCGCCGGATTCCGCCCCCTGAACAATGCGATGATCATAGGTACTGCTGATAGTGATTGCTTTTGAAATTCCCAGCTGCGATAAGGCTTCAGGAGCCATGGCTTGATACTCCGCCGGGTATTCAATCGCTCCGGTGGCAATGATCAGCGACTGGCCCACCATTAAACGCGGCGTCGAAGCAACGGTGCCAATCGTGCCCGGGTTGGTAAGCGAGATCGTTGTGCCCTGAAAGTCAGGAAGCTGAAGTTTTCCTTCACGCGCGCGTTTCACCACATCGTCGTAGGCTTCGATAAATTGAGAAAAGCGCAGCTTGGCGGCGTCCTTGATATTGGGAACCAGCAGCGTGCGTGTCCCATCTTTCCTAGTCAGATCTATCGCGACGCCGAGATTGATTTGTGCTCGACGAACACGTGCCGGCACGCCATCAACAACTTCGTAGCCATCGTTGAGCTGCGAAAACTCGTCGA
>WNFR01008604.1_pt1 | contig 10320 bp, 8 predicted proteins | sample 5400221 | NCBI WGS metagenome assembly WNFR01 (sample SAMN13153357, study PRJNA577476) | soil metagenome | isolation source: 40 cm soil under Madrone tree | place: USA:California | collected 2016-06-14 | reverse complement strand
TCCTGTCCCTGCAAGGTAAAATGTATGTTATGGGTGCTCGAGCAATAGAAGGGGGCGTGACTTACCGTTCCGAGGCTTAAATTTCAGCCTATGCAAAAGCTCAATTGCGGGGATTAAGAACGCCAGCGTCTTTCCAGACCCCGTACGCGCCCCAGCGAGTACGTCCTTTCCCGCTAGCAGAGGAGGTATTGACTTTTCCTGGACTGGTGTCATTGTCTTGAAGCCCATCTCTTCAAGGCCTTGCAGAGTGGGTCCTGAGAACTCTAGCTCCGAGAAAAGCTTCTGGCTGACAACGACACCCTGCGGTGATGAAGTAGGTGCAGCTTCCGTATGAGACATATTGGCCTCGTCTAAAGATGATGAAGAGTCGCTATTCTTTTTGAAATTGCAGTGGGACGCCCGAGAGAAGGTTGCCTGTGCCTGCTTGTATACGTAAGCGGACCCATTTCACCTTGCACGAGTCATGACAAAACTTTCACTCTGTTGGTATATCGGCTTTCCAGCTGCAGAATCCTCATCAGTGACATTTCGGCGCAGATTTTGTCGTGGCAGCGATCTCAGCTGCTTCTGCCACCGTTGGCTTTTTGTGCGGGTCAGCACACAGCGAACGACAGAGTCGTTGTGGTCAGGATGAGCCACCACTAGCTACCTCGAACTCAGAGGCACGAGATGAGTATGGCTCTAGTGATGACGACGAAGACTCCAATGCCGATGGCGATCTATCTATGGTGTCGGCTGGGCTCCTTCAGCCCTGTAAACTCGTGCGCGTTTTGAGTGTTTCTACATGCATGAGCACATTTTGCCGACGCTAGTGGTCCTCGCGGCCCAAAAATAAAGGTGTTGGTAGTGAGAACTGACCTCAATATGACGTCTGGCAAGATTGCCGCTCAGTGCGGGTACGTCCACGCGTCCCGTGTCCTTCGTGCATTCCTGATGTTGGAAATACCTCCCTTTATTGGCACGGAATAGGCACGCCACGCTAGCCTGCTACAAGGCGTTGATGAAAAAGAATCCTAAAGTGAGCCCTGTACCGCCCTTTACGGTGAGGTCAAATTTTCGCTAAAGTTTCGAACGCAAGCTAGTACGCCATTGGGGATTAACAGGGTAATACGCATCCCCAACTTGCTTTTTCTATCGTTTCACCTACCGCATCATACAGACAAGCCAAGATTGCCTTGAAAGCATCTTCAGAGGAAGAGATCCTTGAACTAGAAGCTATTGCGAAAAGCTTGAATCTTTGCGCGCGTTCAATCCAAGATGCGCAAGTATTGGCGTAACATTACCTCATTACCTAGAGATCTCACGTAGCGTCCATTAGGGGAAGGACTCAAGTCGAGGCGGGCTCCAGGACTGTTCTCGGTATCGGACCCGGTATGACCCCAACTACGATAAAGATACTTTCGCTTACTTCGGTCCGTTCTGTAGCACCAGTAGAATTGGTAAACCAAGTAACAGGACATCTCCGGTTACTCTAGACACTTCAAATGTACATTACAGCCATGTACACAGGGTCTCATTGATCTCGTCACTCGTACAACGTATTTCATTCCTAAAGTTGCGTGACACCTTCGTCACTACCCCATTCATACAATACAGATCAGATCTCGAGAATTTCATTGTTTTTCACCCCACTTCGTTACTCAGAACCTTCCCTTTTTCATCGTCCTTGAGAGATTGAACGCGGTTGAAATTAGCGTGACGTGTCTAGACAGTCCTTCAGCCATCATCAGATCGACACAATGGACGCTATACGTACGTGAAACCTTGGACAGCATTGCCAAGACTACGAGTGAAGGTCACAGCACCCACACTGACCTCACGAGAGATACACTCACCCTTCGCCCGCCGGAGAGATCTCCTCAGTGCATAATCCGACGTGGTTGGTGTATTGCAAAAAGTCCTGTCACGAGTAAGTCTCGAAGCCAACGCCATATTCTTGTTTGACATACTTCGAACATTCTGATTGCCTGCTGTAGAGCGGCCTTGTCATATTCTCCCGCGCGAGTCAAGGCTTCGATGCACCTGCATGCGAAGCATCATTATAGCCTATTCACCTCATTAAGACTAGATCTTGCTGACCATAGAGTGCACAGGCAGAAGGTCCCCTCTTCTCCACCGACGCCGTCATCAGACTCGGACGTGTTGTAGCGGTAAACAAGATTCTAGAAACGGAAGGTGATGATAGCTGTCTATTTGCACAAACGTCGGCTTACATTCGCAGTGAGACCGCCACGCTCAGGACTTTTCAAGATAGCGTCCAGCGTGCTCCGGAAGCGTGGATCAGACTTCCGAGACGGCAGGTCAAGGCTTATGAGTATGTACACGAGAGCTGACTTACCGCCGTGGAGAAAAACACGAGAGGCATGATGAGCACAGCGGAATCCAAGACATTGATTTCGTCTGAGCTTTGTGCAAAGAACTTCTTCTCCGAGTTCCATGCTTTCTGCATTATCTGCTCGTATAAGTCGTCGCGAGCTTCTAGCCACTGAGAGCGATGGGGACAGGGGAGCGAGCGCTTGTCGGCAAGGCGGAGGCCTTATAAGAGTGAGAAAACATCGAATCAAGTCGACCACACACGAACCTCGATCAATGGCCACCCTTTCCCGGTGCTAGTGAAAACGGTGTGCTTGGGACCACAGGGTGAGGTACGTACCACATCATAATCTAAGAGTTGATGGTGTCAACAATATTCGATTTGGATTGTAAATTGCGTACCTTGGAATACTATAAAGCAGGAATCTTCAGCGACGGCAAACTGAAGCAAGGTACTCCACTCACCGTGAAATGTCTCTTCTTGTTGCGTACCTCCCTGCCACAAACGTCACTAGTAAGGACATCGCCGACATCTTTTCTTCCACGAACTGACCAAATAGACCTAGGCAACCGGTCAGAATGGGTACTCGTTAAAATCACGACCAAGAAGAAAACAACAAAGATGTGGCACGTACAAATCCGGTTCATGGCAGTGGGCAACAACGACTGTCGACAATGTGGATTAATAGTGGACGTACACGCATTATGGAGAACATACAGTCCACTCTGTCGATGGCATCAGTATTTTAGGGTGTTCCATAAAGACTGACTGTTTGCACGTACAGGTCTCGGACCGCGATCCTGGCATGCGAAATTCGAACGTGAGTGAGCGACAACCAGGCGATGTACAGGAATGACCAATACCATATATCATATGACTGGCGGAGGTTGGCCCGTTAGTTAAATCCCGGACATGTCTAGTGCTGACTTGCCAGTGGTTTACCAAACTTAAGAGGTTGAGAATGGAAAAGGCGGTATAATGTGGTGGGTACTCACTTTTTGGGCAAGGTAGATACAATCCATCCTACGGAGATGTGAATTAGCTTCGTTGTCGAAAGGGACGTAGCTCGTCGCACAATTCGCCATAGATATCCTGAAGATTTGCAAAATCAGCCAAGTCAGACAGATCATGGTTTGTTCTCACAAGTTGAATATGGTCGATAGCATCGTTTCCAATCCTAACGGGCTTTGAGCCCTTATGCCCGTCTAAATGTGTGAGTTCCTTCTCAGGGAAGATCTTCCCCCCTAGAAAGAAAAGGGTTAGGCGGTGATCCAATGGGGACACGGAGTAAACTGACCGTGGATGGTATACATTATTTGTAGCGAGCCGTCAGGATTTTTGTCTTGCAACCTATTATATATAAATTCCATGTATGCTGAGGGAAAAGGAATTAGGGTCGGCCTATGAAAAACAGAGCGTGCGCTTACAATCTGCCTCGTGCGTGAATCCGAGACGAATCAATGCGTAGAGCGTGAAGGAGGCGTCGCGAATCCATGACGCTCTGTAATCCCTATATCACACCTAGTTGAAAAGGAGGATCAAGGCAAGAGATAGTGAGATGCACCAATTTCTTGTCCCACCGATGAATTCAGGTAGGCTAAAGGTTGGGCTGGCAACCACAGCACCTGCACATGAATTGTAGGATCACCATCAAAATCAAAATCAAAATCAAGCATGCAAGCGAACCTGTCGGCTCATAAATGAGAAGTTTCAGGGCAAGCGCGCTGCGGTGAACAGCCTCCTTCCAAGAGCCATCATAGGTAGACCTGCGAATCCAGGAGTTCCAGTAATCATTGGTGCCCCGCAACAGGTCGTGGAGAAGACTCTTCTACGGCATTAGCGACAGTGTGCACTTAGAGCAAAAATAACACACCGAAGTAAGGAGCGGGTCTTCTTTGTTGCGGAGGCGGTCGCTCGGCAGTTCTAATATTTCATACTTAGAGGCGCAACGTTTAGCTCTAAAGACGGCGACAGGACTCACGATCAAGTGGGACTCTCATCTCTTGGGCTTGATCCGTAGTTGGATTGGAAGTGTGCCGCTCCTCTTTCGCCTTTGGTGGAGTGCGTAGCACAAAGGTGACGACCTGGCCTTCTACCAAGTCCAGATCAGCAGTGACACTAATGCCTTTGTGGCCACAGGACCTCATGTCGAGGGTCTGAAATTCGACAGAAGGTGACGGTACGCCATCGATAAGGGATTCTGCAACAAAACGAAGATCAAGAGCAAGATCATCTGACTCGAAAAGAGCCTTCTTCTGTTTGACTGTTGCATCCTTGCCACATGCGGGGATCGTATCGTCAGGAACGAGAAAGGTGCGGTGCTCAGCGAGTGCATAGTTAAATGCAGGCGCACATTCGACGCGCAGTGACTGGCGCCCACGCACTACCTACAAGGAGTTGAGAGGGAAAGCGGTGATATTACGAGGTCTGAATAATGAATGCCCACCTCTATGCGGCGAATCAACCAGTGTAAAATAGGTTTATGCGCGGCAGCTGTCGGGTTACGAGGAAGGAAATCTAGAGAATCCCCGGTCGGTCGTCATAGATCATGTTCCTCGCGTACGTGTACAACACCCACCGGTGACACCGACGACGCCCTCATCATTAAGATATCTATATCGGGCCAAAAATTATAGCTGCTAAGTGACGAACAATAGAACGGATGTACTTGGTCTGCAAAACCTGAATAAAGGCATCAATACGAACGTGTGACGATGCAAGTGGAGAGGGAGATACAACATTTGAACTGGGAAGATAATTCTGCTTGGTGGTAAAGACGCCCTTCGGTGAGATCGAAAAATGGCCACCCTAAATAATGTTCCGTGGTTAAATATCACACCGTGACAACGCGTTTGGGATACCTTATCTTTATCGAGAATCCGCGCAAAAACCGAGGGAGAATCAAAGTTGGGCACACAGTAGCTTTCAACTACGAATCAGAATTAACGGCACAGCAGTCAACAGATGCCCAAACTGCTGCGCGAGCCAATAGCTTACTGGACCCGTCGGTGCTGACCTGTGCACGAAGATAAAGATTAGGTTCAATCTCGAAATATCTGTGGAGAGGCACCTACTAATGCAGCAGTTCTGAGATTGCCAATTCTAAAGACATACGTAAATCATCACAGCGAGGATGAGATCACAATTGACGACAGCTCACAGGGCATGATCTGAGATTGGGATATAATCTCGTGGTTTACCACGGTCGCACAAGTTCATATCGGTGTATGTATCAATGAGTGCGTGGGTGCATGCCAATGTGACGCAAGGGTCTTATAGGCTTACTCAGGGCGCAAAGGACGTCCGATCCGGTCCGATACGAAGGTTATGCCTACCATAAGGACTTACGAGGTGATATCCTCATTCACATTTAAGCCTAGCTCCTTTGGTTCTTACATTTCCCCATTTCTTCAGATTGTCCCTGGATTATTTCTCTCAGATACCCCACCAGCTACGTCTACGGTCATTGATCCAGTAAGTGCGACCGTGATTGCGAGGCATATCCAACTCAAACCCTGTGTAGACTCCTGAATTCTTTGGTCTTTTATCGACATCATGGTCGCAATTTATGGAAGAGATAGAATATTTGAACTCCAATTGCTCAGAATACATTTCCTACAAGGTTCTTTTCCTCGGAAGGCACGGTGAAGGCAATCGTAGGTGATCTTTGCCTGCGTCATCTTTGCAGTTCACCTACCGGTCTACCGTAGATAACGTTGCAGAGTCCAAATATGGTCAAACTGTAAGGGGTTTTTTCTGAGAATGCTTCATCCCTGAGCTGCGCTGTCAGGCCTGGGACGAGTATGTGTTATTCGTCTTGATATCACCCCTGGCCACTCAAAGAAGTCATAAAGGAAATGGGCTCTGCTAGACGGGGACGATGAACTCACATGGGGACGTACGTTGTTTCTCCGATTCTCATACAATGATGTTATCCAACCCCTGCTTTACGCAGCTGACCCTCACCTGACTCTGATTGGTGAAGAACAAGCCCGGAGCGCGCATGCCGCTTGGGAGCGCGAGATACGAAAAGGTGTTCCGATTCCTCGGAAATACTATTGTAGCCCCCTGACAAGAGCCATTCGTACTCTCGAGCTTACGTTCGTTGGCATGCTTCCGCCACATATAAAGCCACTCATAGTGGAGGTATTGGAAAATCGTTTCACCTCCCATGCAACCTGCTGACGAATAAACTTCCTGCTTAGAATTGTCGAGAGGAGTATGGTGAACACACATGCGACAAGCGTAGGACACGGTCAGAGATTCACTCAGACTTTCCCACCTTTGTTTTCGAGGAGGGTTTTGAAGAGGAAGACTTGTCGTGGTCCCGAACGCGTGAAACCAAGGCAAGTGCAGAGAGGCGTGCCAAATTGTTTCTAGATAAAATATTTGAGAGCGACCATGATATTACCTGTACGTCCTTATATATCTATTCTTTGTTCCGGATGACCAGATGTCGACTCTGCTTTCAGACATCTCTGTTACTACGCATAGTGGGTGGATAAATGCACTTTTGCATGTGATAGGAAGGAGTAGTTATCCTTTACCAACTGGCGGTATGTGTTAGATCCACTGGCGTATGACGCATGATGCATGACAACTATTTTCTTTAAAAAATAGGACTGATTGTCGTTGTGGTCAAGAGCACACTGGTTGAATAGTTGCATCACTTCTGAGTACTGTTGGAATATTCATCTGCATACCTCCTACCTACATCGGTACGTTGCTGAGAAACGTTTCAGGTTTTTCCGATATTTGCTGGGCATAGAGTGTTCCCATCGTCACGTTGGTATACCGTACCACGTAGGTTGGATGCAATTTTCACAAAGAAAGGCTATCTCGCGTTCTGTGTGTGTGCGAGATGAAGGTGGGAATACCACCTTCGGTGAACCCAACGTCATGCATGGATGGATCAACGTCAAACGACCCATCGCAAGTCGACCAACGAAGTTACGGCATCGTTGTAGGCCTGTAATCTTTCCCTACACTCTGGAATAGAAAGACTATTCAAAGGGCCTTCTACACCAGACCTTGCCGGCTCAAGACGATAAAGTACAGTGGTATCTCCCGATAATGCCTGTCAAGACCGCACTAGGATGTATCAGAACCCATTTCTCGCAGTACTTCTTTAATACGAACATCCCTATGTAACCTGCCGTCAACACCTCACATCAACACCTCATAGAGGGGAGTAATGTCAATGGTATCTCTTGACTACTCACGCCTTGAATTGCGTCTACTGATGGGACCAAAGGAAGCTGGTGTTTAACACATAGTTAATGGAACAGAATAATAGACCCATAGCATATACTTGTTACCAGAGAAGTCCCATCTTCAATCCGAGCTGAACCACCACCAGCTGCCGTGTTGAATGACCGGAATAATAAAGACAGTACTCTAGAAGTCAAAAAAAATACAACACCCCTGATGCATTCAATTTCAACAAACTTTTCAAAATTATCGTTGACAAGCGTGAGTTATGATGGTGCGACGACACGTTAGACATACCATGACGTCCTGCTATTTTTGCAGCAATGACTGATTGTTGATATCCAACAGTAACAGCCTGAGCATCTTTCTAAGCAACCCCATCGCTGAATACACCAATTAGAATGCCAAATAAGGCTGGCTGCTAAACCGTAGTATGGCACACACTGTGGGTTCGCAAAACAAGACTTGCAATTTTGATGTATTGACCACGTCAGTTGCAGTTAGAGGATCAGTTGGTCCCACAAGATCGAATGTAGTTGGGGGGGGAGGGGTTGTGGAGGGCCAGAAGCTCCAGAGGCATGATGGTGTTGTGTACATTCGTCGATGTGCTATTCCATGAGCCCGAGACGCAGATAGAAACGACTCCGACTTGAGCAAGTCTGCGCTGCACGGTGATAACGCCATAGAGTCAGAACGAAGCAAATTCGCAGAAGCTACAAAGGGGGTGAACGAATTCCTGACTGGCTGGCAACCGCAAGCGAATGTATACAAAGGGATGCGTCCAATGAGTGAAAACACACAAAGGTGACGCCGGAAGGACTCATGCGATAACGACGAAAGAAACCTCGAGAGAGGCAGGGAGAGATCAGACAGAAAATGAGGCGGGCCAGGAGGATACTGAGGTGCAGCTAGAACAACCTGCATGTAGTCGTACAGGCGGATTTAATCAAGGGAGTTGGGCACGAACGAGAGAGGAGAAAGAGAGATGGAGAAGAAATGAAGCAAACGCACGGCGATGGTGTATTTATTCTAGACTTCGAAGCTTCTTGGTTACTTGATTTCGCCTCTCAAGAATTTAGTACACTGGGCGAAACCAGGAGGGAAGATACTATGGCATTAAGGCAGAGAGACGCAGACAATGAAAGCTAGAGGAGAACACGAGTGGGAGAAGAAAAGATATTCTAAGTAACAGATAAGGATCATAAGGTAGATTCAAGAGACTTTAAAGTAAAGGAGGCACAGACGATAATGACATACAACGACTATACCAAATTAGACGACGAATGCATAGACGAGCCAGAATAAGGCAATGTTTTGAAGGTCGCTATTGACGAAAACAAGGGTGAACTAGAAGGTGTGGCAACAAATGGAAGTGTCGCGTCGAAAGACAGTGTGATGATCAAGGTAAAATAGGCGACCTGATGAAACACAAGCTCAGCCAAGGTATTCAAGGCACTATCGAGGCAAAGGGTGTGGGTTTGTCTGGGAGCAAGCCGAACGTGACCAAGCAGCGACAAAGCAGCCAGAATGGGAATCAATGATAACGTAACGACAGTATTCTATTCACGTGTGTTTTTGTTTTCCTGACAGTGTGTGTGTGCTCCTCACCACACCACACCACTCACCCTTGACCATGTCAAGTATCACCCTCGCTCGTGCTTATCAACAGTCTTTCGAGGCATATCCCCACTGCACTCTTGCCATCGCAGGTGGTGCGCTGACTGCTCTTGGAGACGCCGTTGCTCAATTGTCACAATATATTGTGCGATTTTTGTTCGATGTACACCCTTCCACACTAATTTTGTTTTCAAGAGTGACCGCAGGGCAGGTTTACATTATGACGTCCCACGCACATTTCGCTTCTTCTGCTTCGGGGCCGGCATGAGTACGTACTTCTAATCTGCAAGTAATAATCTCGCCAACGCGTTACAGGCCCCGTCATTGGCCGCTGGAACAGGTTTCTTGAGCTAAAATTCCCTCTGCCGTCACACGGAGGGAAAGCAACTGGTTTTACCGCGTTATCCAAGAGAGTAGTCGTTGACCAGTTTGTCATGGCACCCGTTGGCGTGAGTCCATGTCCCAACGCGTGCACCTCATTTTGTTAAATTCGAAGACACTGTGAACTGCAGCTCTCTATCTTTCTTGGTTCCATGGGCATAATGGAAGGACGCGATTCGGAACACATATGTGGCAGATTTAGAGACATTTACCAACCAGCCTTACTAGCTAACTGGAAGATATGGCCCGTCGCGCAGGTTCGTTTCTTGCGTTATTTTTTTGCCCTTCCTTCTAAGCATTGTTGAACCGCGACACCTAGTTTGTCAATTTTCGGTTCATGCCTCTAGCGTATCGCGTCCCATTCCAACAAACATGTGGCGTTTTCTGGACTCTATACCTATCTCTTCTCAATTCTGCGTATGCATTTTTTGCGCGTATGTATGTCCCTATTGGCTCTGACAGAACTGTAGAGAAAGCGAAAAGCAAGACGTAGAGGACTCTTTAAATGCACACTTTGAACAAGAACCCAAATTGTGCCGATGAGCCGCATTCTAATGGCGGACACCCTTATCTATCTCCCCTGACCTTCTTACCCGTTCCATTTTGTAGCATTAGCAACCCCTCATACCATAAAATTTGTTCTGACTGGCGGAATCCAGCCATCTCGTTTGGCTATTTGATCACCACGTACGCACTGAGACAATTATAGCAGGTTGTCTATAGATTACTTTTTTTTACACACGAAATCACGACGCCCCATACTTTGGCTTGAAATAAGGTGGTGGGAGACCAGCAAG
>WNFR01008602.1_pt1 | contig 10320 bp, 10 predicted proteins | sample 5400221 | NCBI WGS metagenome assembly WNFR01 (sample SAMN13153357, study PRJNA577476) | soil metagenome | isolation source: 40 cm soil under Madrone tree | place: USA:California | collected 2016-06-14 | reverse complement strand
TTCCGTCGGCTCCTGCGGTATCCATCCACGTCTTCGCCGTTGCCTGACGGCCGCGTAGATAGTCGCGCCAAGCTTGGACCTCGGCGTCATTCAGGCGCGGTGACGGCGTGGCCAAGCAAGCGCTTGCGGCGGCCCGGACGTACGCGACTTTCTTCTGAGAGCAGTTCACGTCGACGGGCGTGTGGATCGGGAACCCCTGCGCCGCCAGCTCGGGATGACTGGAGATGTACAGCCACCAGCCCTCGGACACTCTGTCGGTGGTCGGCGAGGGCGGCGACGGCGGCGCGTCGGTACCTCCTACCGTCACGCCCATCGGCTTCTCCTTCAGTGAGCGGTATAACCACCATCGACGACGAGCGCATGGCCGATCACAAAGCTTGCCCCCGGGCTGCAAAGCCAAAGAACGGCAGAGGCGATCTCGTCCGCTCGCCCAAGTCGCCCAATCGGCTGATCCCTCAAAATGTCTTTCATCGCGTCCGGCTCTTTCGCCAACATGTCAGCAACCATCGGCGTATCGATCGTCCCTGGGCATACAGCGTTGATCCGAATCCCCTTCGAAGCGTATTCGAGCGCAGCACTCTTCGTCAGCCCGATCACGCCGTGCTTGGACGCATGGTAGATTGCCCGGCCCGGGATGCCGATCAGACCGCCGATCGAGGAGCAGTTGACAATCGCGCCGCTTCCTTGATGCCGCATCTGACGCAGCTCGTATTTCATACAACTCCAGACGCCGCGTAGATTGATTGCATTCACGCGTTCAAATTCTTCGCTGCTGGATTCTGCCGTTTCGACTGCAGGAGACTGCACACCGGCATTGTTGAACGCCGCGTCTAGTTGACCGAACCTAGAGATCGTTTGCTGAAGCATAGCAGCCACATCAGCTTCGTCAGCGACATTACAACGTACAGCTATCGCATTATGTCCGGCCGAGATCAGCTCTTCTGCAGCAGCACGGACCGCATTCTCTTCAACGTCTGCCAACGTCACCGCAGCTCCCGCCTGGGCGAACGCCCTGGCCGTCGCAAGACCCATGCCCGAGGCAGCCCCGGTAACCAGAGCGACTTGATTTGCGAACGAGAAATTCACGGAAGCATTCCTTTCAATTGCACCACCACCATGACCGATAATAAGAGGTGTGCCCCTCAGCTATTAGACGCCTATGGCGGCAAGAACCTATGAGCTAGGATCATAAGTACGGCGTCGGGCAGGGCCGCACGAGTTCCATTTTCCCGAAGCAAACGACCGCGTGTTCAGTGATCTTGCAAAGTCGGACGCGCGTGCGAGTTCTCGAACGTAGTCTGCAGCCCCTCGCATGTCGCCTGCCGTCACCTGGCGAGATCGATGGTGACAAACACCGATCCAGGTACGTTCAGCACGTCCATGCCGGATTCGATCTTTCCGAGAACGATGATGCCGGGCGGCGGTATTGATTGCCCGTCATGACGATAGAATATCGCCACATCCGGCCCAGGCGACCAATAGATTAGGTCGCCAACTTCATAGGTTTGAGTCCGCTTTCCCCCTTGGGAAATCGCTCTCGGCAGATGGCCGAACTTCTCTCGACCGAAGAGATCATCCATCGTCAGCGTGAGGGGCAGCAGAGAGACGAAATCACGAGTCGTTTCGCTGTCGATTAGCGTGACCGTAATCTCTTTGTCTTTGACCTTCAGCCTTAGCTTCATGGCATTTGCGAACGTTGTTTGAGCTGCCGCCCTGGCGGCGCGCTTTCAGTGCACTGCCATCTGCAGCGTAAGCGGCGAGGCTTAGGGCCATTCACCAACACGATAGAACAGCCTCCGCTTGATCTGACGAAAGATCACGTGCGGTATTGTTCGTCGCTGACCTTCTCCAGCCAGTCGACGTTCTTGCCATTCAGCGTTTCTTGAATAGCGATATGGGTCACTGCGGTCGTCGGCGTTGCCCCGTGCCAATGCTTCAAACCGGGGGGGAACCAAACCACATCGCCTGGACGAACTTCCTCAATGGGACCGCCTTCGCGCTGAACCCATCCGAGGCCCGCGGTGATGATCAAGGTCTGTCCCAGCGGATGCGTGTGCCAAGCCGTTCGGGCGCCTGGCTCGAATGTCACACTGCCGGCGGAAACGCGGCTGGGGTCACGGACCGGGAAGAGCGGATCTACGCGCACCGTGCCGGTGAAATATTCCGGTGACCCTTTGTTGGACGGCTGCGAACCGGCTCGTGTGATCTGCATCGTTTTACTCCTTTCTTGTGTCGTGAAATTGATTGTTTGGCTGGCGGCCCTCCCGGTTGCCGCCATAGCGACGAGGCTGCCGGTGCCAGTGAGCATGCCTCTGCGTGTGATCATGGTCGGTCTGCTTCTTCGATTTGCAGGGGCCTTCGAGGATCGCAATTAGAGCACTTTGTCCGGCGTAACCGGCAGCTCACGGATGCGCTTGCCGGTGGCGTGGAAGATGGCGTTGGTAATTGCCGGAGCTACACCCACCATGGCGATCTCGCCGACGCCCTTCACTCCGAGCGGGTTCACATGTGGGTCGTGCTCTTCCACGAAAGCTACGTCCATCAGGGGCGGGGCGTCGGCGTGAACCGGCACGGCATATTCAGCAAAGTTGGCATTGGGCACGCGGCCGTTGCGGGAGTCCACCACCGCATGCTCCATCAAGGCCATGCCGATGCCGCCGATCATTCCACCGATGCATTGGCTACGCGTCATCTTCGGATTGACGATGCGGCCCGCGCCATAGGCGCCGACGATGCGCCGCACGCGCGTCTGCCCGAGATCCGGATCGACAGCCACTTCCACGAACACCGCACCGAACGCATGCATCGAAAAGCGCTGCCCTTCATCGCCGGGCTTCACGTCGGCAACGGCTTCGACCGGTTGGCCGAGCCGGCGCAAGGCATCCGCAAGATCGTTGGTGCCGCCACGGGCAAGCGCGGCCTCGCGAGCCTTGCGACAGGCGGCCTGCACGGCGCTGCCGACGCTCGCCATTGTCATCGAGCCTCCGTGTACCGGCGCCCTCGGCAGCCGGGTATCTCCGAGCCTGAAGTTCACGCGTTCGATCGGCAGCCCGAGCGTCTCTGCGGCGACCTGCGTCATCGACGTCCAAGTGCCCGGCCCCATATCACTTGCCGCGCTCATCACCTCGGCGCTGCCGTCGGGCAGAAGGCGCGCCATGGCTGACGCCGGCGCGAAGTTCATAGGATACGTAGCCGAGGCCATGCCCCAGCCGATCAGCCAATATCCATCGCGCATCGAGCGCGGCTCAGGATTGCGCCGGCTCCACCCAAAACGCTCGGTGGCGATCCGGTAGCATTCCTTGGTGGAGCGGCTAGAGAACGGAAGGTTCTTGAACTCGTCGAGCTCCGGCTCGTTGCGCAGCCTGAGCTCGACGGGGTCGACATTGAGCGCCGCGGCCAGCTCATCCATGGCGGATTCGATCGCGAACACGCCGCTCGACTCGCCCGGTGCGCGCATATAGGTCGGCGTGTTGACATTCAAACGCGCGATGCGATGACGCGTGTGAACGTTCGGGCATGAATGCAGGAACCGGCTCGCATTCACGAGCGATTCCGAATACTCCTCGTAGGTCGAGGTCTCCTGGTACGCATCATGCAGAATCGCAGCCAAACGGCCGTAGCGCGAGGCCCCCAGGGCGACGCGTTGAACTGTGTGCGGCCGATAGCCGACGCTGTAAAACATCTCGCGTCGCGAGAGCATCACCTTGACAGGGCGGCGTGTTACGCGCGCGCCGAGTGCCGCCAGGGTCACATGCGGCCAGGTGCGCAGCCCTGAGCCGAAGGCGCCGCCGACGAAAGGTGAGATGACGCGGATATTTTGCGCCGGAATGCCGAACACGGCGGCGATCTCGTCGGCCGTGTTGTGCACCCACTGGGTCTTGTCCCAAAGCGTCAGGCGATCGCCATCCCAGGCCGCGATTGTGGCGTGCATCTCGATGGGATTGTGGTTCTCGCGCGGGATCACGTAAGTCTGGTCAACCTTCACCTCGGCGCTCGCGAGCACTCCTTCCGGATCTCCACGCCGCGTCTCCGATGGTCGGCGCTCGGGCTGGTCTGCCTGCTCCCGCGTCGGCAAGACCGGTTCAACACGGGTAATGTCGGTTGTCCCTGTTTCCGGCGCGTAAGTGACGCGCACCAGCGTTGCACCATGGATCGCCCGTTCGAGCGTATCGGCGATCACAAGTGCGATGGGTTGCCATTGATGGCTTACCCGGTCGTCCTGGAGCACATGCAGACGCTCACCAAAGTCGGGGTCAACCGCGCCCTTGTGCGCGCGATAGGGGAGCCGCGGTGCGTTGCGGTGTGTGAGGACGGCGATGACGCCAGGCGCCCGTTCCGCAGCCCCGCTGTCGATGGAAGCGATGCGGCCGTTCGCCACCGTGCTTCGCACGATCGCGCCATGCGCTTGGCCCGGCACGTCGAACTCTGCGGCGTAGGTGGCGCGGCCAGTGACTTTCTGCCGGCCATCAACACGGCTGACGGGTTGTCCGATGAAAGCGGTGGTCATGGGCGAGCTCCCGCGATTTCGACGGCGCGCACGAGGGCGCGCTGCATGAGTTCGATCTTGAAGTTGTTGTGCCCGCGTCCCTCCGCGTCCTGCGCCGCCAGCGCCGCGGCCGGACGGAGCGCGGCGGGGTCGAGGCTGGCTCCGGCCAGGGCTGCTTCGACTCGGGGGACGCGCCAGGGCTTGGTTCCGACCCCGCCAAGGGCGATGCGCGCCTGCCGGATGCGGGTGCCGTCCATCTCGATCGCCACGGCGGCTGATACCACTGCGAACTCGAAGGAGGCGCGGTCGCGTACTTTCAGGTAATGCGAGCGCCGCGCCGCCGGGTTGACCGGCACCGTGATGGCGGCAATCACCTCGCCCCGTTCGAGCACTGCCTCGATGTGGGGCGTGGCGCCGGGCAGGCGGTAGAGGTCGGTTAGGGGCACGGTGCGTTGCCCGGTGCCATCCCGCAGCTCGACGGTCGCGTCGAGCGCAACCAGGGCGACCGCGACGTCCGAGGCGTGGGCGGCAATACAATTCTCGCTCGTCCCGAGCACGGCATGCCAGCGGTTCTCGCCGCCGATTGCGGCGCAGCCTGAGCCCGGCGCGCGCCTGTTACAGGCGCTGTAGCCGACATCACGGAAATATGGGCACCGAGTGCGCTGCAGGAGATTGCCGCCCATGGTCGCCTGGTTACGCACCTGCGGGCTCGCCGAGTTCAGCAGCGCCTCGGAGATGACTGAAAATTGCTCGACCACGGCCGGGTGCGCGGCCACCTCCGCCATGGTGGCGGCAGCGCCGATCCTGAGACCCTGCTGTCCCACGTCGATGCGGGTGTCGAGGAGACCCGCGAGGCTGACCAGCCGCTCGGGCCGCCGCACGTTCTCTTGGAGAAGTTGCACCATGTCGGTGCCGCCGGCGATGTATTCGGCGGACGCGTCGTTGCGGCCGGCCTGGGCGAGCAAGGCAAGCGCGGTGGGGAGGTCGCGCGGACGTTCAAGGGTGAAGGGATGCATGGCTCAACCTCCTCGCACGGAACCGGTGACGCGAGCCGCGTCCTGGATGGCCGCGACGATGTGGTCGTAGGCTCCGCAGCGGCATAGGTTGCCGCTCATCCAGTCACGGATTTCCTGCGCCGAGCCGGCGTGGCCCTCTGAAATGCAGGCGACGCCAGCCATGATCTGTCCGGAGGTGCAATAGCCGCACTGGAAGGCATCTCGCTCGATGAAGGCAGATTGCAAAGGGTGAAGTTGATCGCCCTGCGCCAAGCCTTCGATCGTCGTGATCTCGCGCCCTTCAACGAGCGCGGCGAGCGACAGACAGGATTTCACACGTTTGCCGTCCATCAGCACCGTGCAGGCGCCGCACTGGCCAAGGCCGCAGCCTTTCTTTGAGCCGTTCAGATGCAGATGCTCGCGCAGAGCATCGAGAAGTGTCGTGCGCGGATCGAGCGCGAGGCTGTGCTCGGTGCCGTTGACCCGCAATAGAACGTCGAGGGAGGTCGACGCGGCGGCAATACCTTGCGCCGCAGCGGGCGTCGTGGTTCCGGGCATGAGTTGGCCTCCTATTACGGCACCCGCGGCAACCGCGGTGAGGGACATCAGCTCTCTTCGTGTTACATCGGCGTTGCTGATGGTCAGTGCTTTCGAGTGTTCTAGACCTTGCATGCGACGCTCTCCTCTTGCGCGCAGAACCCGCCGCGCCGTCTGTTGATGATTTAGAGGATGCCTCAGCAACGACTACCCGCTAAAATCGGCATGGAGTTATGAGCGGGGGCCATAAATGCAGCGCGGAAAGCTCGACGACCTCCTGGCCTTTGTTGCTGTCGCGCGAGAGCGTAGTTTCACCAAAGGCGCGGCGAAACTGGGCGTCTCGCAGTCCGCGCTTAGCCACACCATTAGAGAACTCGAAGAGCGGCTCGGGGTTCGCCTCCTGACCCGCACCACGCGCAGTGTGTCCCCGACAGAAGCGGGGGATCGACTGCTGCGAACCTTGGCGCCGCGGTTCGATGAGATTGAAGCCGAGCTTGCCTCCATCGCCGAGCTTCGCGAGAAACCGGCCGGCACCGTACGGGTCACCGCCACCGAATTCGCCATCGACACGATTTTATTGCCAAAGCTTGCCAAGCTGCTGCGGGACTACCCCGACATCAAGTTTGAAATGATCGTGGATTATGGCCTGACCGACATTGTCGCCCAGCAATATGACGCAGGGGTGCGGAGCGGCGAGCAGGTCGCCAAGGACATGATTGCGGTGCGTATCGGCCCTGACATGCGCATGGCTGTGGTAGGCGCACCGTCCTACTTTAGGGCGCATCCAGAGCCGAAGAAGCCGCAGGATTTGGTCGCGCACAACTGCATCAATCTGCGCTTGCCGGCCCACGGCAACCTCTACGCCTGGGAATTTGAGAAGGGCAGCCGCGAGCTCCGGGTGCGTGTGGAGGGCCAACTGACTTTCAACGGCACCGCACAACTGCTGAACGCGGCACTGGCCGGATGCGGCCTCGCCTACGTGCCCGAAGGCATGACCGCAGCGCACGTCGCGAAGGGCCGCCTCAGTCGCGTGCTAGCGGACTGGTGTCCCCCTTATACGGGATACCACCTCTTCTACCCGAGCCGCCGTCAGTCTTCCGCGGCCTTCGCGCTCGTGGTCGATGCCCTGCGCCACCGTTCCTGACGCGGAGGACTTCGACAACGCCGGTTCGCCTGTTACAAAGGATCATATCCCGGCTTCTTGTAGATTGTCCTGGGCTTACCGAGAATGTCAGGCGTGTAAACGGTGTCCGTCCAATCCTTTGGATCGACCTCTTCCATACCCACGGATACGGATTCCTCGCCATAGTTTAAGGTGGACATGACGACCTTCGTCACTTCATCGGCAAGTTTCTTTTTTTGCCGTTCTGATTTTCCGGGCCAGAGCTTTACAATGACATGCGGCATGTTCTCTCCTTGCCATCCATTTGACTCGCCTCATCTGCGCCGCGGGATCTCCATTGGCCTTATGACTAGCGCGGCCTTTTATCAAAAACATCCTTGGCGACCGGCAGCGCGGAGAAGACGTTGGGCCAACCGACATAGAAGGCGAGATGTGAGATCGCTTCCGCCGCCTGCGCTTGCGTGAGGCCGTTATCCATTGCCCTGTTGAGGTGATACGGGATCTGCGCGACTTGGCCTGTTGCGATCAGTGCGCTCACCGTTACGAGACTGCGATCGCGCGGGGCGAGATCCGGACGCAGCCAAAGATCGCGGAACAGAACGTCCGTGGTGTTCTGGACGATACCCGGAAAGGCCGCTCCGAACTGACCGCTGACACGAGCGGCGCGGTCCGCTTCCGCGGCTTCGTCGAGCGGGAGAAGCGCGGGCGAAGCAAGCGGAAGCTGATCAGTCCCGATGTTGCGTTCGGCAAAAACATCTTTCGTGACGGCGACCGCCGACATGGCGTTCGCCCAGCCCGAGTAAAACGCAAGGTGCGTGATGATTTCCGAAACCTCACGCGGCTTGACGCCGCTGTCGAGCGCAACCGTGAGATAGTAGGGCATTTCGACTGTCTGATTGCGCGCGATCAGCGCCGCGAGCGTGACGATGCTGCGGTCGCGAGGGTTCAGCCCGGGGCGCTTCCACACATCGCCGAGCAGGCGGTCTTGGGCGTACTTATCGAGCGCGGGAGCGACGCTTCGGACATCCTCGCTGCTCGGCATGGGTTTTGACATGTGCATGGCTTTTCTCTCCTGCGCCTGAGCGGGTGAAGCAACCACAATGAGCGACGCGATCGCCGCGGCGAAAAGTTTCATGTCGGGCCTCCTGTCGTTGACGTAGACGTGCTCACCTGCACCCCTGGTGGGACGCAGCTGCCACGGGGCGGGCGGATGTGTACAGAAATGAGGCGGCGATCGGCGCGGCGCAGAGGGCGGCCACAGCGCTGGCCACGAACACTGCACCTAGACCGGCCGTGCTCGCGAGCAGCCCGAGGGCCGGGGTACCGAACCCGAGTGCCACGTCAAGAAACGCCGTGTAAGCACCCATCGCGAGTCCGCGACTCTGTGCCGGCACGCGGCGAACCGCCTCGACCCCGAGCCCCGGATAAACCAGGGAGTAGCCGAATCCGGTCAGTGCGGCTCCGGTTAGCGCCAACGCCAACCCCGGCGCCAGCTCCATCAAGGCTAGACCCGCTGCCTCAACGAGCACGCAGATGAGTGCGACCTTTGCTCCACCAAACCGGTCCGCAAGATGGCCCAAGACGATGCGCGTCAGAATGAAAGCGAGAGCGAAGACCGTAAAGACGGGCCATGCCGGCCAACCGCGCGCAACGAAGAGCAGGGCGCTGAAGGTGGTGACTGCGCCGAAGCCGACGCTGCTCAACGCCGAGCCCACGCCTGGAACCCAGACGGCGGCCATGACCTTTAGAAGTCCGGTGCGCACCCGCGCGGTGGACGGAATGCGTCGAAGCGGAGCGACCAACGCGAGCGTCGCAAGCGGAAGCAGCGCCGTCGCGAGTGCAATCCCGGTAAAGCCGTAGCGCGCGTAGAGAGCGGTGCCGATCGGCGCGCCCGCCGCAAAGGCGCCGAACATCGCGCTTCCGACCCACGCCAGCACTTTACTGGTGTTTTGGACACCAAGGATCGCGAGACCCCAACTCTGCGCTCCCGTAATGATGAAGCTTTCGCCGACGCCAAGCAGTGCGCGGCCCAGCAGGAGAATCGTTGCCGAGGTCGCCGGCTCAGTGACAAACCTTAGCGACAGCAAATAGAGGAGCCCGCCCGCGGCTGCGATCATCACGCCGGCTATGACGGCATGTTTCGCGCCGCTCGCATCCGAGTATCGGCCAGCCCACACGCGTGACAGGATCGCGGCGGCAAACTGCGATCCGGCTATAAGGCCGACCACGAAGGTGCTCAGTTCGAGGCCTTGGTGCACATGAAGCGGCAGCACGGGCATAGCGATCCCGATCACGAGAAAGGCAATAAACACCGTCGTCATGATCGGAAACAGCGCCCCAAGCGAGCGGACTTGCCGGACTAAGCGGAGCAACCAGGTAAGTTCGTTGTCGTTGTTATCCATGGTGGGGGAACCTCTGGGCGTCGCCCGAATAATTATCCGTTCAAATCACTGCAGAGCGCGATCGTTCAGCGTTTTTGCAATGCCAAGAACAACGATAATTGTATGAATTGGCGATGCAGCCGATTAGGCGGCAAAATTGGCAAAGACTTATGAGAGTGGCTCATGAAATAAAGAAGTATGCCGTTCCTAAAGTGGGCGATATCGACATAGACGTGACTAGGCGCACGTTGCAGAGGAAGTCCGGAGGTTCGCAACTCTGACGCAGGCGCTCGGAGCGCTTGGGGACTGGCGATGGCAGACGGCTCAATGGCCGGCTGCGCAAAGGAGGAGGTCCAGCAAGGACGGCCGGGACGATGTGCAGATGGAAATTATGCGAAGCCGGCGCCGCATGATTCTGCGGCTTATGCAATCACGTCACTAGGCCCGAATACCGACGTATGTGACCTACTTCACCTATGGAGGAGGCCTAAATCCGGGACAACTTCACGGGCCCTGCGAATGCTCGGAGATGTCCGAGTTGGGTCAACAGCACTAAATCGCTGCGCGATAGCGGAGGCTCGACTTGGCCGCGGGCGCGTTAACCAGGGCGGAGATCATCGATAGCAGTTCGGGTGCCCTGTCTTGAGGATCGAGGTGTGGTCAACCTCATCCAAGACAGGAGTTGCCTATGAGTACGGATACCGTCAGCCCGCTGCGTCAGCGCATGATCGAGGACATGAACGCGCGCAAGCTCTGTGCCGGCACGCAGAGGGGCCATATCCGCGGCTGCAAGCGGTT
>WNFR01008601.1_pt1 | contig 10322 bp, 6 predicted proteins | sample 5400221 | NCBI WGS metagenome assembly WNFR01 (sample SAMN13153357, study PRJNA577476) | soil metagenome | isolation source: 40 cm soil under Madrone tree | place: USA:California | collected 2016-06-14 | reverse complement strand
CTTTAGCGGTTTATCGTGGGAGTGTGGGTTCATGCGCGGAGCCGCCCCACCGTAAATCTCTCTGTCATCGTCTTGCATTCCACCTGTGTTTCGGCCGACCTGCGCGAACCAAAGAAGGTCCGTTACTGTAGCAGCATAAAAGGGGGTCTTATGAAATTCTATACCGTCCTTACTGTAACCGTTGCCCTTCTTGCTTTTGCCGGAACGGCTTCCGCGCCGGCTCAAGTTTTTGCACCTCCCTCCACTCCTGTTCAGGGCATGGGGGGAACCCTCACTTCTCAGGTGCAAATAGCCGAACGATTATTCACTGCGCCTGTGCTCGAACCAAACGGTTCCGTCGCCGTCTGCTTTGCTACTAACTTGGATGCCGTTGTTCGCGATCTGGCTGCCCAAATTATCGATTCGCGGGGTGTCGACGTCACCCAAACCAGTTCATGTGGAGCACGACTAACATCGGGAGTCACATGCGATTCAACCGCTCACTTTGCTAACAATTCTCCCTTGCGTTGCGTCGTGGGAACGAGCGGCAGGGCAACAACTCTTCGTGGCGGGATGACCACCTCGAGCGGTCTTTTTCCGTTCACCAGTCCGGCAAATCTAACAGTCCCGGCGCAGTAACATTAACGCGAACGATTGCGACGAGTCCGGTCTCGGTTCCAACCCTGTCATCCATGGGGGGAAGGACGCTTTTGTGCCGCTTGAGGGCACCGGCAAAAGAATCGCGCAAGCTATTTGAGACGCTTCTTTAAAGGTAGACGAGCGGCGACCTACGGCGTGTACATCTTGATAATTACATAGGAGTGAGGCCCGGACATCATGAGAATCTTCATCAGCGGTTCGCCTATCCCGAGAAATTCTGAGCACGTCTCGCGGTGAAAAGCGTCGGGTCGTACCTCCGCCTAGTCGGGCGACCTTTATGACAAAGAATCTCTTGCTCTTCGAAACGCGGGGTCATAAGAAAATTCGCAAGCCGAGATTCTATCCAGCATATTCGCGATACAAATCTTCAATTTCCTGATTTACCTGACCGATCTTCTTCGACAATTCGTTGATCTGAGCGAGATTATTGCGATTCGCCTCGATCTCGAGTTGCTCGTGGTATTTCTTTAACGCGGTTTCAGTTTTCAAGATCTGCGCTTCGAGCTTTTCGATTCTGGCTTTTTCTCTGCGTTGCGCTTTTTCGCGTTCTTTTTTCTCGTTGTAATTAGTTCGCGACGTAGGCTTCTTCTTTGCCCCGTTGCCGTCGCTTTCGTCCTCCCAGCCGATCTTTTCCAAAAACTCGTCATAATCAGAATCGAAGACATCCACTTTACCGCGGTGAAAGACGATCAACTTCGTCGCCAGGGCGCGAAGAATCCGTTCGTTATGGGTGACGATCAGCAAAGCCCCGGCAAAGTCCTGCAGGCTCTCGATCAAGGCGTCGATGGATTCCATGTCGAGGTGGTTGTTGGGTTCGTCCAACAAAAGCAAATTGGATGGATGAGCGAGGATCTTGCCCAAGAGGGTCCGACTTTTTTCACCGCCCGACAACACGGAAACTTTCTTTAATGCCAAATCGCCGCCGAACATCATCGTGCCGCAAATGTTTCGCACCTGCGTGCGCGTCAGCGCCGGATTAGTGTGTTCGATTTCCTGTTCGATGGTCAGCTTTGGATTGAGCCGTTGAATGTTGGTTTGGCCGAAGTAGCCGAGTTTCATATCGGGATGAGCTTTGAGCTCGCCCGTGATCGGTTTAAGTCCGCCGGAAAGTACATTCAACAGCGTCGATTTGCCTTTGCCGTTGTTGCCGATGACGCCGAATCTGTCGCGCGCGTTGATCATCAAATTGATGTGCCGAAACAAAAGATGCTCGGGCGTGTAGCCGAATGAAATATTGCGCGCTTCGAGCAACGTTTTGGCGGCAAAGGCGGCGTGCCTGAATTCGAAATCCAAAGACTCGATCTCGGCCAGCCCGTCGAGCTTGGGGAGTTTCTCGAGCATCTTGATGCGCGACTGCACCATTTTGGCTTTGGAAGCCTGGGCGCGAAACCGAGTGATAAAAGCCTCGGCGTGAGCCCGTTTACGGTCTTCGTTGGCGCGGGTTTTTTCGTGGATCTCGTCTTCGAGGACGATTTGCGCGTACGCTTTGGCGGTGCCGCCCGCGAACTTGCGGATTTTCTGGCGATGGATCACCGCGGTATGGGTCGTGACGCTGTCCATAAAGTCACGATCATGAGAAATCAGAATCAGCTCGCCCTTAAAATTGGCCAGGAATCTGGCGATCCAACGAACGGACGTGATGTCGAGGTAGTTGGTCGGTTCGTCGAGCAAGAGCAGATTGGGCTCGGAGAGCAGGAGTTTCGCCAGGTTGATGCGGATTTGAAAACCTCCGGAAAACTCCCGCGGCGCTTTTTCCAGATCGGCGTGGGAAAATCCCAGCCCGAACAAGATGGCTTCCGCCTTATAGATGGAATGGGATTCTTCTTCCGGCAGTCCCAACGCCGCCTCCGCCAAAATCGTCGGCTGGGTAAAATGCAGATGCTGCTCGAGATGGCCGATGCGATAGTTTCGCGGGATCGTGAGCGCTCCGGAGTCGGCCTCTTCTTGTCCTAAAATGAGTTTAAAGAGGGTGGATTTGCCGTAGCCGTTTCGTCCGACCAAGCCCAAACGCTCGCCGGCATTCATCTGCAAAGTGACTTCAGTGAAAAGCTCGCGCGCGAAATACGATTTGGAAAGTTGGTTGATCTTAATCACGATGGCCTTTTTTAGTAGAGGATAAAATGACGTCAATCAAGTTCGGGGATCTAATTTGGGCACGGTGCCAGGATGTAACGGTGGGGCATAGAGATAACTTTAGCAGAACATCGGGCGTACTTCGAATCGGCGGAATCGAAATCCCTCCTATTGTGCGATTATGACGATTCGCCTCCTAGAACAATGAATGTAAAAGTTGTTATGCTTGCTGAAGCCGCCGAGAGGGGTTCAGCAAAGAAAAGTGGTCGGATGCTTACCGGCGAAATGTCAGTTTAGCAGGAAGTCAAAGCGATGTTCAGAGCAGCAATTTCACTTCTACTGATCGGCCTGCTGGTCTATGGCTGCGTCACCGATATCGTTCCTGCTACGGGAGAAAGGCGTTATCTCGGCTACACCTGGCAACAGGAAACCGAGATCGGCAAAAAAGCCAGCAAGGAAGTCACCGCTCTCTTCGGTGCTTACCGCGACCCTAAACTGGAGCGCTACGTTAACGATGTTGGTAATCGGGTGCTGGCAAACAGTCATTTGCGGCGTCCCGGCGCTGACGAGCAAGTTCGCAATACGCCGGTTACGTTCGGTGTCCTGGATAGTCCCATCATCAACGCCATGGCGCTTCCCGGCGGATATATCTATGTCACGCGCGGGATGCTTGCCCATCTGAATAACGAAGATCAACTGGCGACCGTGATGGCGCACGAACTCGGCCACGTCGCCGCGCGGCACGCGGCGCGCCAAGCATTTCAGCAACAAATCGGTCAAGGGCTCCTGCTTGGCGGCGCGGTCCTCGGTCAGTCGCTGGGCCTTCCTGCAGATATTCTCAATCTCGGCGGCATGGCCGCGCAGCTCATTTTTCTTCGCTACAGCCGCGAAGACGAATTGGAAGCCGACAAATTGGGCGTCGAGTATGGCTTGGCTGCCGGCTACGATCCGCGCGAGGTGATCACGTTTTTCCAGACGCTCAACCGCATTCAAGAGAAGGAAGGACAAGGGATGCCGAGCTTTCTCTCTACGCATCCCAATCCCGGCGACCGTATTCAGCGCATCAGGGAGCTGACAGGACGCTCCATTGACAGACGGCCAATGCCTGCCGATTCGCGCTATTTAAACGCGATCGAGAACCTCGTGGTCGGCGAGGATCCGCGGCACGGATTTGTCGAGGGCAACGTTTTTTACCACCCGGACTTGCGCTTTCGTTTTCCGGTGCCGCGCGGCTTTAAGCTCATCAATCAACCGGCGCAGGTCGTAATGGTCGAAGGGCAGAATCGCGCGATCGTAGGCTTTGCTTCGACGGCAGAAAAATCGTCTGAAGCGGCCGCCGCCAAATTCCTCAACCAGCCGGGCCTGAGAATCATCGAGCGAGGAGCGACGCGCTCCGGCGGGTTACCGGCCTTCACGGCCGTAGCCGATGCGCAAATGCAAAACGGCCAAGTCGTCAGGTTGATGGTTTATTTTGTCGAGTACCGCGGCAGCGTCTATCAGTTCGTCGGATATGCTCCGCAGCAGACGTTCGGTACATTTCGCAGCGCGCTTCTTCAACCGATGCAGGGCTTCGCCGAGCTCCAAGACCCGCGGATCTTGAACCGACAACCGGTTCGGCTGACGCTGCAACCCGTTACGCGAGCGGCATCATTCCGGGACCTAGTTCCCCGGAACTTGCCTGCGCCATTCACGCCGGAAGAAGTCGCAATCTTAAACGCCGTTGAGTTGAATCAAGAAATCGGCCCCGGAAGAATCCTCAAAATACCGGTCTCGCATTGATGCTCAGATTATCGGCTTTACTCTGGAATATTCCGGAATATCAAACTTGTGCCACGGTCGGTTCCCACCGCGCCCGCAAGTCCTAACAGGTTATGCGGGTCCAGTTATGATGAGCCGTTGAGAGCTGAGTCTCGCGCCTGTCACGCCGAATCTATTGGACTTGCAGAACGACCCCTCGCGGCGGTAGATTCCCGCCATGAACAATAACATTGAATACGAAATAGACGAACGAGATATCGAATATCAGCGCCAGGCAGACAAAGCGTGGCTCGCTCGCATTTATCAACCCAAAGGAACCGGACCGTTTCCGACCATCGTCGACGTGCACGGCGGCGCGTGGCACAACGGTGATCGGACTAACAATGCGGGCATCGACAAAGCGCTGGCGGCCAAGGGGATTGTAGTGGCCGCTGTCGATTTCCATCAGCCGCCGGAAGCCGGCTATCCCGCTTCGATCTGCGACATCAACCTCGCTGTTCGTTGGCTCAAGACGCATGCTACCGAGCTCAACGGAACGACCACTGTGGGAGCGTTCGGGAACTCCAGCGGCGGCCATCAAGTCGTGCTCAACGGGCTTCGACCGCGGCACGGAAATTATTCATCGCTGCCGCTGCCCAACCATTCTGAGGTCGATGCGAGTCTCGCCTATGTCATCTCCGCCTGGCCGGTGATATGTCCACTGTATCGTTTCCGCTTCGCCAAGGAGTTCAACCGCGTAGAACACATCAAGGCGCACATCGAGTACTGGGGCACGGAAGAAGCGATGGCCGAAGGCAGCCCGCAGACGATCATCGACAGCGACGAGCGGATCGATTTGCCGCCTATACTCATGATGCTCAAGGCCAACGACAAAAATCATCCGCTGGAAATGCAGGAGCGCTTCATCGCGTCCTATCGCAAACGCGGCGGCGCGATCGAGGTGCACACTTTCGATGGCCTGCCCGAACACCGCATGGTGCCGTCGCCCAGCCAGCCGGAAACGATGCGCGCGATCGACACGATCACCGATTTCATTCGGCGGCAAACCGCCTAACCCTCAATTGCCTCGCGCGAATTTGTATTCGTGTAGCGTGTTCGTGCTCGTGCGGATTTCACGGTCAGGTTTCACACTACAATACTTCTAGCCTCGCTGCCGAGCTCAAGGTCAAAGGTGCGCCGCGGTCTCATTCGCTCATCCCGGATCTGCGCCGCTTGATGCGTTGCGATAATCCAACGGCGGCGGGCGGTCGCCGATAAGCGGCTTGTAGACGAAACCCTGACCGCGGCTCTTCTCGAACTCAGCCTTGGCAGCTGCGATCAAATCGGGACTGGTATAGAGCTGCGCCACCGCGAGCGCGAGCGTTTTAGCTGCGACTACCATTCCCTTCAGTCCGATGGTCATGCCGCCCGCGGCCGTCGCTTGCCAAGTATGCGCCGATGTTCCGGGAACCCATGTAGCTGTATTGAGCGTCGCCAGGGGAGTAACCCAGCTCACGTCGCCGGAATCGGTGGACGAATATTTCTGTGAATTAAATTGGTATTTTCGGATCTCCTTTGCGCTCGACAGCGGCGGGAGATTTTTTCCGGGAAGGGTTTTCTGAAGCTTCTCGGCGAAGGCGATCTCTTCAGTTGTCCACGTGGGTGGACCAACGCGACGAAGGCTGGAATCCATGACTCGGCCGAGAACGTCGTTGGGGAGGATGCTGTAGACGCCATTGATCAGCTCATAATCGACAGTCGTCCCGGTGCCGAGCGCAGCGCCCTCGGCCGCTTTCTTGACGCGCTCGAACACTTCGGCGACGACGCGCGGATCAGGATGGCGCACGTAATAATAGGACTCCGCGAATTCAGGCACGATGTTCGGCGCCGCGCCGCCATTGGTGATCACGTAATGAATGCGCGCATCTTGCGGAACATGCTCACGCATGTAGTTCACCATGAAGTTCATCGCCTCGACGGCGTCGAGAGCGGAGCGGCCGCGATCGGGAGCAACCGCGGCGTGCGAGGCGACGCCATGAAAACGGAACTTTGCGCTGGTGTTCGCCAGGTTGCGATCCTGGGAGGCGTTGTTCGCATCTCCCGGATGCCAGTAAAGCGTCACGTCGACGTCTTTGAAGAGTCCCGCGCGCGCCATGTAGACTTTGCCTCCGCCGCCTTCCTCCGCCGGCGTGCCGTAAAGCCGGATCTGTCCCTTGGTGCCGCTCTCGGCGAGCCAGCTTTTGATAGCGATCGCCGCGGCCACTGAGCCCGAGCCGAATAAATGGTGGCCGCAGGCGTGACCCGCAATCTGATCCGGAATCGGTTTACGTTCCGGCGTGGCGGCTTGTGACATGCCGGGCAACGCGTCGATCTCCGCGAGAATCGCGATCACCGGACCGTCGCTCGTCCCGGCGCGCGCAACGAACGCAGTGGGGATACCGGCGACGCCCGCCTCGACCTTGAATCCCGCCTTCTTGAGTTCATCCTGAAGCAGTGCGGCCGTCTTGCTCTCTTGATAGCCGAGCTCGGGAGTGGACCAGATCTTGAGCGCGACCTCCGACATTCGTGAGGAATAGGAATCGATGTGTTTGATCAGCTTCGCTTGGTTCTCGTTGGAAAGTTCCGCCGACGCCGCCAAAGCCTGGGAATACATAGCGAGGATTACCGCTAGGGCAAATTTGACTAATTTCTTCATCGTTCCTCCCGCTTTCCAAGTTTTGAATCTTTCACGCCCTCTCTATCTAGCGCGCACCCGAGTTATCGGTGCGGGTTGTAGGGCTCTGCATCATATCCATGACCCCGCAATGACGCCGCCGTGTAGATCGTCAGCTCCAGCGGTAAAATTACTGCAGCCAAGACGTCGGCGCCGTCGGCGTGGCTTTTGGTGCTTCTCCCTGATCTTTGCTCGGCCGGCGCAGCGGCACATAAAGCACTGAGGGCCGGCCTGTGCCCGCCTGCGGATATAAATCCATCAAATCGTAAACCGTTCGCGGCATATTCGTCGACACTTTCAGTCCGAGTTCCCGTGCGCCATCAACCATGATCGGAAAATCGTGCGTCCAGCGGCCTTCGCTCAAAATGGTTGCGATCTCCGCGGCTCTCTTTTTTGGATAATGTTTAAGTAGAATATCGGCGACGAACGCGGCGACCTGAACACGGGCTTTCGCTGCCATATCGATGAGAACCAGCATCTCATCACTCACTTGGCTGGGCTTTTTGAAGTCGAGAATTTTCACAATCGACGCCGCCGGCATGTCGCCGATCTGCGGATCGACGGGTCCAAGTACGGCATTACCGTCCATGACGATCTCATCAGCAGCCAGGGCAATCAACGTACCTCCGCTCATGGCGTAGTGCGGCACAAACACCGTCACTTTTCCTTTATGCTCGACCAACGCCCTGGCGATCTGCTCGGCCGCAAGAACCAAACCTCCGGGAGTATGCAGGATCATATCGATGGGTTGATCGTTAGGCGTCGCGCGTATGGCGCGCAGTATTTCTTCAGAGTCTTCGATATTGATAAAGTTGCTCACGGGGACTCCGAGCACGCTCACCGTCTCTTCACGGTGAATCATGGCGATGACCCGGGATTTCCTCTCGCTCTGAAACCCCTCAAGGAGTTTTGTTCTCGCCCGATCCGTCCAATAGGTTCCGCAGGCCTGGGGAATGATAATGATGGCGACGATCACCCAGACTAACGAATTCACGATTCGCAGCGGTCGTCGCCACCAGCTGCGCCGAACGCTCGTATTCTCCTCCATGGTCGTCGCTGCTCCTCGCGTCACAAAGTTTCAAATTGGAGTAGCCAAACGGTCTCGGCTGGATATCTTGTTGGCCTGGATATCATGATAGCGTGTTGTTTAGAAATCCAAACCACACCCTCGTTGTCTCACGATCGCATAGTTCGGGCGCGCAGATGAAATCGGTTTTCTTGACGCGCATAAAAATGTCTGGCGCTAAGCGGATTCTTCGCGGCGATAGCGAAACGGTTTCAAACTCACACAAAGCGTTGCGCATCGATGGTGCGCTAATCGGGTGGAACGCGCTTTCACTCGGTCATCCGCACCTGAGTTGAAAGGTGGTAGCGCAGTTCGTCGATCTCGTAATCCAGTTCGCCGAAGAAAGCGAGATGGCCTTTTTCGGGCAGGGTGATTTCGCCGATGATTTTGCCAGGCGAAATGCTTACCTCTTGTTCCTTCCATTGGACCGCGCGGAAATCCGGCGTCGCTGATTGGGCGATCCAAAGTCTGGCGCCGGTCGGCGCCGGCGCAGCGTCGATGGTCAAGCGCAGCTTGCCGTTTAGGCTTTCATGCTTCCAGCTCAACTTCGGCATGGGCCTGGCGCTGATTTGATGGCGGGAGAAAGCGGCGAGGCTGGTAATGAGATCGTTCAATTGCTCGCGCTGTGGCCGGTCTTGGCGTCTCAAGTTATGGCCGGCATTGGGAATGTAGAGCACCCATTTGTCGTTCGGAATGCCGTCCCAATAAAGATTGAGCGCGTCCGTGGCCCAGTAGAAATCGTTGGTGCCGTTGATGATCAATTTCGGCATGGTCAAACGGTCGCGGTAAGCCCATGGATCGACCATGTTCAAAAGGCGCTGGCCGGCCGGTGTCTCGGGGATCGGCAGCAATCCTCGGCTGCTGTAAGCGGCGAGTCGAGAACTGTAGGCGCCAAAGGCCTCGAGTTGGCGCGGCATCTGCGCCCGCATGTTGAGCACGTCGATGACCACGGGTGCGATCGCGCCGACGCGCTTGTCGACGGCGGCCGTGAGCCAGGTCGTCCAACCGCGCTTGGACGCGCCGGCGACGATGAACTTATCAATAGACGCGCTCCATTCTTTTTTGCTAAACACCTGCAGGACATCCATCGCTTTGACGACGCTCTTCACCATCGGCAACAGCAGCGGCCAATTCTCATCCTTCGATTTGAGATAACGGACAAAGGTTTCAGCGATCAGATCGTCCTCGCGCAGCTTTCCCTCGAGTAACGGCTGATTGGGAATATGATAGAGAAAGGCGACCGGAGCCTTGATCCTGCGCGCCAGTTCGAGGCCAAACGAAATCGCCTCGGGCGTGGCGGCACCGCCCGTCACCCACAAAAACATCGTCGCGCTCGGCGCGGCGTCCGCGGGGCGATAAACTTGCAGCTGGTGCCGCCATTTTTCGCCCTGCCAAACCTGCGACACGAACTGCAGATCGTCAATCCGAGCGCCGGACTGCTCGATTTTGTTTTTCAGTTGCCACTCGAAGGCGGGCTCTGGCTTGTTGACGTATTCTCGCAAGTCAGCCCAACCTGGAGTCGCATTCAAATTGACGCCGGCACAAACACACAACGTAAAAGCAAACACAGATCTGCTTAGAAGGAGCGCGAACAATTTTCCGAACCACTGTTGGACAATCATAAAATTCAGCCTAGGTGTTCTAATTCTCCGCTACCGCATTTTCGACGCAGCGGTCAAAACTCTAGCATAGCTTGGGAAGCAATTTTGAAACTAAAAATCTTTTCAGAACTCAGCCACCGCGGGAAGGATTTCTTTCCTCATGAGCTCGATGGACGTGAGTTCATGATCGCCAGGCATACTTACAATGAAGTGCTGGATGCCAGTAGCGCTGACGCGGCGGCAATAATCGATCGCGTCGCGAGCGCTTATGCCACCGCGCCGAAGGTCAATGCTGCCGATGGCGGTTCGTTCGATGTCCTCGAAAGACCTGCCGAGCACGTCACAGTGGCGGCGCAGCACCTCGAGCTTGGCTCGGACCAGTTGCAAATTTTCGAACGCGTAGACGTTGCAAGCGTCGGCGTACTTGGCAACCAGCGGCAGCGTCCTCTTCTCGCCCGCGCCGCCGATCATAACCGGTGGGTGGGGCTTGGAG
>WNFR01011791.1_pt1 | contig 10323 bp, 10 predicted proteins | sample 5400221 | NCBI WGS metagenome assembly WNFR01 (sample SAMN13153357, study PRJNA577476) | soil metagenome | isolation source: 40 cm soil under Madrone tree | place: USA:California | collected 2016-06-14 | reverse complement strand
CACCGGCAGCGCGATTCAGATCGATCAGATACTTCGGGTAAATAAACAGAACCCTCGGACCCGAAACTGCGCAGGAAAGCGCCGCCAGTGCGACCGACCCCGGCACGAATCCCGCGAAGACGCGTGCCCGTCCAGCAAGCCAAAGGATGATCGCAATCGGCACCACCAAGTGAAACTTGAAGAGTCCGAGCGACAGGAGAGCGCCAGCAGCCACGTCTTTATTGGACTGTAGGCGATTAAGAGTCGCTGCGATAATCAACAACAGTAGGATTGCGTCCTGCCCCTGCAACAGGTCGAGAAACACAGGAAAGTATCCCAGACAAAGCACTGCCTCTAGCCATGAAGGATAGATTCGAGAAAAAGGACCCGCACGAGGCAGTATTCGTATGGAAAGCCACAACAGAAGAACTTTGATTGCCGACCAGATTCCGAATGCCACGGGATAGGAAAAGTACGTCAGAGGAAGGAAGACGAGCGCCTCAAATGGAGGCCGGATAAACGGCATTGGGCCTTTACGAATGTCAACATTCGGCGCAAATTCCTGCTGGAGTCTCCACTGCTCGTGGCGGTCATAGAGGGATGATCCCTCTCCTCTCCGCACCAGCAAACCGGCCGTATACAAAGCGGAAAAGTCCCCGTACCCGCCGAAGATCCGGGCGCGTTGCTGCCAGAATTCAATTCCGTTCGCGATGGCCATCGCGAGCAGAAAGGCCGCCACCAGTCGGTCGCGCGGTTTGAATTGTTTGGCCATGTTCGCGGCCCTGATTCTACCGTCAGCTCGTAGGCGGGCAAAATACAGGTCGCCGCTAGCGCCTTCGAGTTTGGGTTATGATCCCTCCCGTGAGAGCCAGGCTTTCTCTGTCTAAAATATTCCCAGCGGTTTTATTCTTTGGGTTGCTGGCGATGACCGCACGTCCGGCGGTCGATCCCGATCTCTGGTGGCATCTCCGCACCGGGCAATGGATCATGGAGACCGGACACATTCCTCATGTGGATCCCTTCTCGTTCACGCGCGCAGGAAGTCCGTGGGTGGCGCATGAGTGGCTGTCAGAGGTTACGTTTTACGAGATCTGGAAATATAGCGGCGAAGCGGGATTGATCATTTTCTCGGCAATCGTCACGACTGCCGGCTTCATGCTGCTCTATCTGCGTTCACTGGGAAAAGCATCTTGGACAGCGGCGGTAGTCACGCTCGGAGCACTGGCTTCCGCGCCCACTTGGGGAGTGCGTCCGCAGATGTTCACCTTCGCGCTTGCCAGCTTGCTCTTATGGTTGCTCGAGAGCGGATGGGAGAAGCCACGTCTTCTTCTTTGGATCCCTCCCCTGTTCCTGCTTTGGCTGAACCTGCACGCCGGCTTTGCATTTGGTCCGGTGCTGCTCGTGGCGTTTTGCCTGGGACTGATCGCAGAGTCCGCCATCGGCGAAACGCCATGGACCAAAATACGCCCCCGGCTGTTCCACGTACTGCTGGTCTTAATGGCGTGCGTCGCGCTCGTGCCTTTGAACCCCAGCGGGGCGCAGCTTTATCGCTATCCGCTGGATGTTTTGCGTTCGGCAGGAATGCGCTCCTTCATCATCGAATGGTTCCCGCCTGATTTTCATCAACTGCATTATCTGCCACTGTTCTTGATCTGGCTCGCCCTCCTCGGAGCGCTTGCCAGTTCTCGGAACCGGCCAAAGGCGCGAGCCCTCGTCCCGCTGTTAATGACGTTTCTTGCAGCGCTGGACGCCGTGCGGCACATCCCCCTTCTGGTATTGACGGCCACCCCAGTAATCGCCGTCGCCGCTTTCAGGGGTTTTTCGCCCTGGAAGCAGATTTCCTCGTCCCAGACGGCGGCCGCCAACCGAGTCCGGTTCGCCTTCCGCGCCGCAATTTTGCTGTTGATGGCGGGCTTTGCTGTCACTCGCTGGACCAACCTCGTTCACAAACAGGCCCGAACCGAGGCTGATCTTTTTCCCACTCAAGCGGTGGAGTTCCTTCATTCCCACACCATTCCGAGTCGCTTGTTCGTTTACTACGACTGGGGAGGGTACGCCATATGGAAGCTCTACCCCCAGTACCGCGTGTTCGTGGACGGCCGCGCGGATCTCTACGGCGATGATTTGCTGTGCCAGTTACAGAAGGCCAGCCAGTTGCGCAACGGATGGGAGCAGGTTCTGGACCGATGGCGGCTGGAAGCGGTCTTGGTGCCTCCCTCGGGCGCGCTGGCCCAGAGCCTCCTTCTGGATGACCGGTGGCACGTGGAATTCCGGGATTCGCACGCGATCCTGTTCCTGTCGACTCCCCGATCCACGAAGGTGGCTGGCTGTCGGGAGTCTTACCCAGCAGGGCACAAAGCGAAAAAATGTGTACCAGACCCTTCGGAATCTGCGAAACTACACGCAACTAGAATTTCGCCCACTGCTGCACGAAACCGTAGTTGCGCGCAAGCCATGATGAGGTACCACGTTTGGGGCTTGTCATGATTGTTCAAGTGGGTATCGACGAAGCTAATGCCGTCCAAAATTTGGTTGCACTCGGAGGGACTAATGATGACTGGTCTGGCGAAATTGTTGTGGCGCAATGACGAAGGGCAGGATATCGCCGAATACGCGGTGATGCTGGCCGTAATCCTGGTGATCGTCATTGGCACGATCCGCCTTATTGGCGGCAATGCCAATAATGTGTTTTCATCGGTTGCCAGCAGCATCTCGCAGTAATTTGCAAGGCCCGCGGCCTGCGCAGGGTATCGGCGAATGAGTCCGGGATCCACCCGGAAGGAGAGGAATGAACCGAAGTCGCTTGTTTATGATCGGAGGCTTGGCGCTAGCCCTTGGCCTGTTGGTCAGTTACGCCGTCTATAACCGGCTGTTGAGTTCCGCCGGTGCAAATAACGAGCCTGGAATGGACATCGTGGTCGCTGTAAACGACCTCCAAGTGGGCGCCAAATTGGAAGATCGCGACGTCCGGCTGGCGCGCTTCTCGCAGTCGGTGATTCCTCCCGGCGCATTCACGAAGAAAACACAAGTACTGGGACGGGGTGTGATACTTCCAGTCAGCAAGGGTGAATTCATTTTGCCCAATAAGCTGGCGGCGGCGAACGCAGGCTCAGGACTCCCATCGTTGATACCGCCTGGGATGCGAGCAGTTTCTGTCCGCGTCAACGATGTGGTTTCCGTAGCTGGTTTCGTTCAACCTGGCTCGCGAGTGGATGTGCTAGCAACCGGCAATCAGGGTAGCGGCAACGATCGACAGACCACTACAGTTCTGGAAAATGTTGCCGTCATCGCGGTGGGCAAGAATCTGGAGCGCAATGCCAGCGGTGACGCGCAAACGGCTCCGGTCATCACTTTGCTGGTTTCGCCCGACGACGGGCAACGATTGACGCTGGCATCACAGGAGGGCCGTATTCAGTTGGCGCTACGGAACCCCCTCGATACACGGAGAGAACAGATCGGCTCGACCCGGGCCAGTTCGCTGTACCCAGGTATCGTGCAGCCCGTCAGTCAGGTTAAGCCCAAGACCCACCGGCAAACGATTCCGGTTACTGTGGTCCCTCAGTCTGCCTATGCCGTGGAGACCATCCGGGGCAGCAAGCGAGACGAGACCAAGTTTTGATTGGAACATGCTGCAAACATTCGCAACTTCATAGTCATTTAAGGAACCAGGGCGTGGTTTCTCTCAGAGGCTCGAATTCATGAAAGTTACCAGGCTGATCGCAGGCGCTATGCTCCTGTGTGTCGCACCGGGGTTGGCTCGGCCCACAGACCCTGCGGGTTCGCAGAACCCGCCCGCTGCTCCCACTCAAACAGCTCCTGCTTCGCCTCAGGCCTCTCCTGCCACTGGAGCAACCACGCAAGAGGGACCGGGCGCTGCTCCTTTACGAGTGATGGTCGGCAAATCGCTTCTCATCAACACGACCGAGAGACTAAAGCGCGTTTCCGTGACTGATCCGAGCGTAGCTGACGCTCTCGTCGTTACTCCTACGCAGGTTCTGGTCAATGGGCTCGCTCCCGGCGAAATTTCATTGCTGATCTGGGATGAACTCGAGCGATCCCGAAGCTTCGATCTGCGGGTGGATGTGGATGTAACAGCGGCTGCCGAAGAAATTCACCGCCTTTTTCCGGACGAGCAGATCAGCGTCACCCCGTCGCGCTCTGCGATTGTGCTTTCCGGGCACGTTACTACTGAGGACGCCGCCAAGCATGCCGGAGCCATTGCTACCGCCTACTCGAAAAACGTCGTCAACGTGTTGAGCTTCGGGCCGGTCGGGGCGCAGGAAGTTCTTTTGGAAGTGAAGTTCGCCGAAGTCGACCGCACCGCCGTCATGCAACTCGGAGCAAATCTGTTTATGCCCGGACTGGGCAACACCGTCGCACTTAGCCAGACTGGCCAATTTGGAAGTTTGAACGTCACGAATACTGCGCAGACCACCGTGACCAACGGCAACACCCAGACCACAACCACCACATCGACTCCGCCGGTGGTGCATATCAGCGATTTCCTAAATCTCTTTATTGCGCGGTCGGACATAAATATCGGCGCGGTTATCAGAGCCCTTCAACAAAAAAACCTGCTGCAGATCCTGGCAGAACCTAATCTCATTGCTGTCAATGGTAAGGAAGCCAGCTTCCTCGCGGGCGGCGAGTTCCCCTTTCCCGTGGCGCAACCCAGCGGCCAAGGCCTCTCGACGGTGACAATTCAATTTCGTGAGTTTGGCGTACGTCTCAAGTTCACTCCGGTTATCCAGCCAAATGGGAACATTCACCTGCGCGTGGTGCCGGAGGTAAGTACCCTGGACTTCACGAATGCGGTAACGGTTGCCGGCACAACGGTGCCAGCGATCAGCACCCGCAAGGCGGATACCGAATTCGAGTTGCAGGACGGCCAAAGCTTCGTGATCGCGGGCTTGTTGGACAACCGGGTCACGAACATCGCCAGCAAAGTTCCATGGCTCGGGGATGTTCCTGTGCTGGGCAATTTTTTTAAGAGCAAAGCCGTTCAGAAGAGCAGAGGAGAACTGATGGTTCTGTGCACGGCGCGCCGGGTTTCGCCCAGCAACCAGGCACCCGCTGGCCCAGTCAATCCTCAGCCGCTTCTGGATGAGTCTGGTTTCGACGGCAAAAAGCCCGAAGGCAACAAGAAATAAGCATGGAGCCCGCAGGCAATCGGCAAAGACGAGTCTTAGGGGAAGGGTGGTAAGGTTGAGTCATGCCGGAGTTGTCAGTTGCAGTCTTCGCCACGGACAATGACCAGCGGGCAGTGCTTCAGGTTCTGGTGGATGGAACCAGCGTGGCGCACACTGTGTGCGCCCAGTCCAATCTGCCCGCAGCGGCCACGGATAGCGTCATTCGGAAGACGCAGTCATTCGCGCCCCATGTCATTCTCGTGGATATCGCCGACCACGAGACCTCGTCTGCTTTGCGGGCGATTGAACTTCTGCACCAGGAACTTCCCGATGCGGCCGTTTTCGCCGTGGGAAGCATGACAAAGTCGCAATTGATTGTCAGTGCCATGCGGGCCGGAGCTCGCGAGTACATCGAGCGGCCCACCACAACGACGGATCTGCTAGAAGCGTTTGTCCGACAGACTTCCACGCGCCGCAAGCCGGGCCGCGAGACCTCGCGGGGAAAGATTCTCACGATAGTAAACGCCAAGGGTGGAAGTGGAGCAACCACCGTGGCCGTGAATCTGGCGCTTGCCCTTCAATCGCTTCAGCACAGCATTGCTCTTGTGGATCTCGCGCCGCTGGGCCATTGCGCTCTGCATCTCAATCTCAAACCAGCTTTTACTGTCTCCGACGCCCTCACCAACCTGCACCGTTTAGATTCCTCCCTGCTGGATAGTTTCGTGGTTCGCCATGCAGGCGGCTTACAAGTGCTCGCGGGCGCGAATGCTCCCGCTCCGATCGAACCGTCGGCATCCGAATTCGCGCGCCTGTTTGACACCATGGCAGGATTGTTTCGCTATATCGTCGTCGATGCTTCTTCGCGTCTCGACAGCGCCACTCGCCTGGTGAGCAATTTGTCGGAGAGGGTTCTGCTGGTGGCGCATGCCGATGTTGCTTCGTTGTGGAGCGCGGGCCGGGTGGCTCAATATCTCGGTGAACATGGTTCCCGCGACCGCTTTGCGCTGGTGCTGAACCGTTATCGCAAAGTGTCGGGGTTCAACGAAGCGGAAACGGAAGCTGCCATCGGCGCACCGGTACTTTGGAGAATTCCGAACCAGTATTTTGCCGTCTCTACCGCCATCGATCGTGGCGTGCCTGTGATCCAGCAGGGGAATACCGAAATCGCCCGGTCAATCACCGGTCTGGCGCAACATCTCACCAAAGACGATCTGGAAACGAAGCGCGCTAGGTTGTCACTGTTTAAGACGGTCTAGAGAATATGGCGAATCTACAGGCATTCGAGCGGAGCGAATATCAGCAGGTCAAAGCCGACCTACATCGCAAGATCCTGGACCGTCTCGATCTGGAAAAACTGGGGCGCTCGGTCGGCGATGCTGCCCGCGATGAAGTCCTGACCCTGATTCGCAACTCCGTCAACAGCGAGGCTGTTCCACTTAGTTTCGCTGAACGCGAACGGCTAAGTCGCGAGATCCTCGACGAAATTTTCGGTCTTGGCCCGCTTGAACCGCTACTCAAGGACAACACCATCTCGGACATCCTGGTAAATCGTTTTGACCGGGTATACGTCGAGCGCGCCGGCAAGCTGGAACTGACCAGTTTTTCGTTTAAAGACAATCAGCACCTGATGCAGATTATCGACCGCATTGTCTCCCGTGTGGGGAGGCGAGTGGACGAATCATCCCCCATGGTCGACGCCCGACTGGCCGATGGCTCTCGTGTCAACGCGATCATTCCGCCATTGGCACTTGACGGTCCCTGTCTCTCCATCCGACGCTTCGGTCGCGACCCGATCACCGCTCGCAATATGCTCGAGAACAAAACCTTGAGCGAACCAATGCTCGAATTGCTCGCCGCGATGGTGAAGGGCCGCTTGAATTTGCTCATCTCCGGAGGAACGGGCGCTGGAAAGACGACGCTCCTCAACGTGCTTTCCGGATACATCCCGAATTCCGATCGCATCGTCACCATTGAAGATGCCGCCGAGTTGCAACTGAAGCAGGAGCACGTGGTTCGGCTGGAAACGCGTCCGCCGAACATTGAAGGAAAAGGCGCAGTGCGGCAGCGTCAGCTTGTTATCAACAGTCTTCGTATGCGTCCGGATCGCATTGTGGTAGGCGAGGTGCGCGGCGAAGAAGCGTTCGACATGCTCCAGGCCATGAATACAGGCCACGAGGGATCGCTGACTACGGTCCACGCTAACTCCCAGCGCGATGCACTGGCGCGCATTGAAAACATGGTTGCGATGGCCAACCTGAATATTCCCGAGCGGGCTGTTCGCCAGCAAGTCGGCGCTGCTATCCATGCGGTGGTGCAAATCGCGCGCCTTTCCGATGGCACGCGCAAGGTACTCACAATTTCGGAAATCGCGGGCATGGAATCCGACGTGATCTCAATGCAGGACGTCTTCGTCTTTGATCGCACCGGGATTGATGAAACCGGCCGCGTTCGTGGTTCGTTCCGTGCGACCGGTATCCGGCCCCGTTTCGCCGAACGCCTTGCGACCGCGGGATGCCGCCTATCGGCTTCCATTTTCGAATCGAGAATGGAGATCTAGCCGATGCACATCGCGATTGCCTTGCTGGTGTTCGTCGTGGTTGCCCTCGGTGCTTTTGCCGTGCTGAGTCTCCTCGACCAACGCAAGTCGCAGGCCCGAGTACTTCGCGATCGCCTCTCTGCAACGCAGAAACCGGGGGAGGCGCCGGTTGACATCGCGCTTTTGCGCGATGAAATGCTGAGCCGTATTCCAGCATTTGACACCCTACTGCGCCGCTCTGAGCGCGTTTCACTACTCCAAAAAATGTTGAGCCAGGGCGAAGTCAATGTTCGAGCCGGCAACTTCCTGATTTTTTGCGTGGCCGCGGCGGCGGTTTTCGCAATCATCGCCGTGCTCGCCGCTGGCAACATGCTTTTCGGTTGGGCCGGATTGGTTCTAGGTTTCTTTATTCCGTACGCGTACGCCTCTCACCGGCGCGCGAAACGCTTTCAGCGTTTCGAGGAGAAATTTCCGGAAGCAATCGACACCCTTGCCCGTGCAGTTCGCGCAGGTCACGCTTTTACAACCGCGCTGGAGTTGATCGCCAATGAAGTCTCCGAACCGGTTGCCGGAGAATTTCGTCAGCTCTTCGAAGAGCAGAAATTCGGACTCCCCGTGCGCGACGCCCTCGTCAATCTGGCCGACCGGATCCCTCTGGTGGACGTCAAGTTCTTCGTCACCGCAGTCATGTTGCAGCGCGAGACGGGCGGCAACCTGGCCGAGATTCTCGATAATCTGTCCTATGTGATCCGCGAGCGTTTCAAGATTTTGCGGCAGGTGCGCGTTCACACAGCCCAGGGACGACTGACAATGGTCCTACTAATGGCATTGCCGCCGACGATTGTATTGGTCATGCTGATTCTCAATCCCGGATTCATCCAGCCCTTGTTCAGCGATCCGCTGGGGCATGCGCTGATCGTCGCGGGTATCACGTTGCAGACACTCGGTTACTTCGTGATCCGCAGGATCATCAGGATTCAGGTCTGATTCATGATTTTGGCTCTCACCATTCTGATCTTTCTCACCATCGCTGTGGTGGTGTTCGCTTTCGGAGCCGCCACCATGGCGCCTTCTTCGGTGCTTGGTGAAGAAAAGCCCGCCATCCGCGAGCGCATCCAGCAAGCGCTGGATCCACTTAGCCGCGCGCTTCCGGTTTCTCCCACTGACGTTTCCCAGACGCGCGCCTGGCTGATTCAGGCCGGATACCGCGATGCGCGCCATATCCGCTTCTACTTAGGGTTGCGTGTTCTGTTCGCCGCTCTTGGCTTAGCTGCGGTAATCCTGTTCACCGGAATCGATTCGATGTTGTTGCTGGTTGGCGTCCCCGCGCTCGGCTTCTTCCTTCCCCGCTTCTTTTTGAAAAGAGCAATGAAGGAGCGGCAGCGACGGATTCGGCTGGCGCTTCCGGACGCTCTCGACCTGACCGTGATCTGCGTGGAGGCCGGCCTCGCTCTCGATCAGGCAATGATGCGGGTAGGCGAAGATCTACAACATGCTCATCCCGAACTCAGCGGCGAATTCCATCTTTTCAACCTTGAGACACGCGCCGGAAAGCCGCGCGCCGAGGCCCTGAGAAACCTGGCTGCCCGCACAGGTGTGGACGACGTGCGCGGCCTGGTTGGTACTCTCATTCAGACCGACCGTTTCGGAACCAGCGTCGCTCAAGCCTTGCGGGTCCATTCCGATTCCTTGCGCACTGAGCGCCGGCAACGCGCCGAAGAGCAGGCCGCCAAAACTACTGTTAAAATGATTATTCCTCTGGTCCTGTTTGTGCTGCCCTCCCTGATTTTCGTCACCGTCGGCCCGGCCGTAATTCAGTTGATGAAGCTCCTTAGCCCTATCGGCGGGGGCGGGCGGTAAATCCGATCGGAAGTTGAGGAATTGTCATGCCCGCCCACGGGCCAACGGGATACGCTTTCAACCGTACACGTTTCACCTATCTCGCAACCGAACTCCTGATCGCGCGTACCCACTGGTCCCGCTTTCGCGGCCTGATGGCCACCGATGCCTCCCGCTTTCGCCCCGGCCAGGGTCTTTGGATTCTCCCCAGCCACGGTATTCACACCTTTGCCATGCGCTTCCCCATCGACGCCGTTTATCTTGACCGGGAGCGGCTCGTGATTCACATTGCAGAAGGGCTGAAACCCTGGCGGATGGCTGCAATCCGCGCGCACGCCACTTCAGTGTTGCAACTTCCGACTGGGACCGTCCAGGATTCCCGCACCGCACTCGGCGACCAAGTGGATATCCTGATGGAGCGCCCCCTTCACACCGAGGCTGCATGAGCACCATAGAAACCATTCCGGTAAACATTGACCAGTGGCCCGATCCGCCGCGGCTGCTAGTGGAATGGTCTTCGCCCTGGGAGGAATTCAAGACAGCCCTCCGCCCGGCTCTCAGCAAGCCTCCCAAGCAGCTTGCCGGGGAAGCGCCCATCGGCATGTTCCCTTATCGCGGCATGCTGATGACGTGGGGCGCAGAAGTTCTGCTGATTATCCTGCTGATCGTGATCCCGGCTCGCATCGCGAGTATGCAACCCTATACCCCGCCGCCCATTCAGAAGTGGGATGTGATTTATTACACAGGCAATGAATTACCGCGAACTGAAGATCACGGTGGCGCCCAGGCCGGCAAAACGGGACGTGCTGGAGGTCAGGAGGCGCACCATCGCACACAAAC
>WNFR01008599.1_pt1 | contig 10323 bp, 8 predicted proteins | sample 5400221 | NCBI WGS metagenome assembly WNFR01 (sample SAMN13153357, study PRJNA577476) | soil metagenome | isolation source: 40 cm soil under Madrone tree | place: USA:California | collected 2016-06-14 | reverse complement strand
TCCGTCAGGTAACTCGTCTGACAGAAACCGGCCATCAGACGCCGATGGTGACCAGCCGCTGGGACCTGCGTGCCATCGTGGTGGCTCATCGCATGTTCGAACGCTGGCGCCAGGAGAATTTCTTCAAGTACCTGCGGGAAGAGTATCTGCTCGATGCTCTCGCGGATTATCAAGTCGAACCCGACGACCCCACACGTTCCATCCCCAACCTGGCACGGAAAGCGGCCGTGAAAGAGGTTTACGCTGCACGTGTTTATCTTAGGAAACTGCGGGAAAGCTATGGTGCAACGGCAATCGATTACATCAATAGACGCACATCCACAGACTCTGGTTTTGCCATTGCGGAAGAGAAAATTCGCATGGAGATTGACAAGGCTATGAAACGCATCAAGAAACTCCAGGCTCGGCGTGACTCTCTTCCTGCTCGCGTGACAGTTGCGGATGTCCAAAAGGGCCAGGAGATGGTGAAACTTTCTACCGAACGCAAACACTTAACCAACGTTTTGAAAATGGTTGCGTACCAGACGGAGAGCGATCTGGTTGAGCTAATTCGCCCCCACTACAGCCGCGTTGAAGATGAAGGGCGTACGTTCATTCAGATGGCGCTGCAGGATACGGCAGACATCGAGCCTACCGATGACCAACTTCGGATAAGGCTAGCCCCGCTCAGTTCGCCACATCGGTCCCGTGTCCTCGAATCCCTTTGTGACGCACTCAACAAAACAAACACGCTGTTCCCGGGGACCCAGCTCCAAATGTATTATGCGGTCGCACCCCCCTGTCTTGAAGTAAAAAGCGGACAGGTTTCGGGCAAACCATGTCAGGAGGTCTGAAGTTATTGATTCTACGAAACAGCAAAACGGAGAAAAACCACAAAAACGCGGAAGTGAGGTACACCGTGCGTACGCGGAATGATCGGAGAACTTGGAAAGAACGGTAGGATCGATTGCAGTAATGTCGATCCCGAGATCGTCTCCCGAAAATATCTTGAGCTCAGCCACGCTTTCCAGAAACGCCGAGATAAATGGCATGAGTTTTCTGACGCGTTCGCAATTGATCGCCGTCATCACCGAAGGCAAAGGATTCACGCATCGGTGTGAAGCATACGGAACGCCACTGACGGCGGCCGTGGTCAGCAAACTAGCCAGAAATTCCAGGGCAGTACATTCGATCCTCGAACGCGTAACACGCTATTAAATAGCCTCTCATATAGGAATACTCCTGGAAACAATTCTAAGTCTAATGCGGTCAGGCGTTGCACACGTACTCTCCGTTGGTCGAGAGGCCGGGACTTGTCTATGGGCATTCCTGTGGCTACAAATGCGACCAGAATGAAGGTTTTTAACTTTCGAACGGAATATGAGTCAAGATTCCGCTGATAATTTATTGGAATTCTGTTAGAGCTTGGGGCATCCAGCCCAGACCCTCGCGCCCTGTCACTTTGCATTCGTTTCGTGGAGGACGAACTTGAACACAAATCAATTAGCGACGTGGAGAATTTCCCCGGAGGTTCGGGCGACATACTCCGAAGATGGGGCGGTCTTGCTCGATATCAGCAAGGGTCTCTGCTACAGCTTGAATCCGGTTGCTGCTCGTATATGGGTAACGATCGAAACGAGCCGGACGGGCATAACTCTCGATGGCATCGTGGGCGCCCTTGAGACCCACTTCGAAGTGCCTCGACACAAGTTGGGAGACGACATCGCTACGTATTTATCCAAACTTGAACAGATAGGGCTTGTTCATCGGAACGGTCTAATTCACAGGTCCAGGGCCGTCAGTACGCGGGGTTGACATGCTTCGGAATTCATGGTGTGCCTCCGTGAGAACCGAGCTGTCGAACACATTGGCGGCCTGGACCTCTGATTCGAGGGACGACCATTCAGGACATCGTTTGGCTTTGCCGGGAGAAGTCTTGAGTGCGCCTCCGTCATTAGGTCGAAACTATCTTCTGCAGGGTCGGCTGAAGATATTCGGCGGCAAATTCTTGCGCGACACAATCCCAAAGTGGTCGCGTTCAAGAATAAAAAAAGCTTCGAGAGATGGTCGGGAGTACAAGGAACGCAAACTGTATTGCCATTGAAATTCCTGAACTTTGGTGACACAAAGTGTTTGCTGAAAGCAGGTGGACTTCAAGCTTCGTCTCACCTGATGCCGGAATTTGAAAGCGTAGCCCTAGGAAGAATGGAAAACGGGGAGGACTATCTATGATTTATGGACGACCTGTTATTCAAGTGTTGAAATCTCTCGACGTGTTTTTTAAGCAGCCTGCCCCAAGAACAGTCCAGCCTCCAGCCGATTTGGACTGGCGCGCAAAGAAGCTTAAAGAGTTCATCGACCAGGGCCGGGTTAGAGTTCGTTGGAGAGTTGGGGACACTTGTAAGGAGCTCGGGATTCCGATCTCTGATCGCCAAGCGCGCCGCTTATTCAAGATCTCCGTCGGCGTCGGAATCAAAGAATACTCACGGAATAGGCATCTTGCCTACGCGGCAGAACAATTGCGAGCGACGAGCGTGCCCATCAAAGTAATCGCCGCGGACGCCGGGTACCGATGGGCTAGTCACTTTGCAAGGAGCTTCAAGGATCTGTTTGGTGTAAACCCAATGGAGTTCAGGAGAGCGTGGCGACAAAGGTCCGCCGCCGCTTGAAGTAATCCGGTGTGGTTTCACGCAACCACAGCGGGACAAGAACTCGTCCTCGTGCGGAAACGCGGATTTGTTTGGAGAGTGCTCCTTGACTTCGTAAAGATGGGTCAGCTAGCGCGACATGGATGCGCCGTATGCCGTGTTCAAGCCAGTCTTGTAAACAGCAGGCTGCGGCGGTCTTGGATAGATCGGACCGGACGTGATGATGTTGTTTGAAGGTCTTGATGGTTTGTGGGGAAAGGGTAAACCGTGGCGGTGCATCACTCGAGGAAGCACGAGGTGACGGTGACGCTCAAGTGCCAGGGGTACAATGACCCTGTCGCAAAGCCGTTCTTAGGTTTGAAGACACTGCCAATGGCGCTTTGGGGGATTTCTGGCTCGCCATGATCGGAGAGGCACTTAAGGTCAGACTAGGCGCTTGGCTGATTTGTATAGATGCCTCAGCGCAAGAGCAGAGGAAGTGACTGAAAGCAGTTTACCTGGATGGGCTTACAACTGCTAGTTTCGGTGTCCTTCTGTTCGAGGAGAAATCTGGCCTAGAACCGCCCATAGTAAATGGTCTGAAGAATTTTTTTGGTAGAACCGCTCGAAAGGTCTAGGACGCACCGTTGAGTCCCATACTCAGCACGAACTTCGGATGGTTTATTAAGCATTTGCGTCCCTTCTTGCGTGCGCACCTCCTCAGTGTTTCTTTGATCGTACTCAGCAGCTTGATGTTCCTCTTAGACCCTCTCCTAATTAAGTGGCTCATTGACAGCGTTCTTCCGAAGAATGATTTGCACTTGCTGCTCTTTGCCGCAGCGGGTCTCTTCGGACTGTACATCTGTCGTCTGGGCTTTTCCACACTTGCAGGGCTCATTAGTTTCAGTACCGTGCAGGAACTCGTGTTCCGCATGCGGCTGAACATTCTGGAACAGATGAATCGTCTTTCGGCGGATTACCACGAAACGACGCCTGTTGGAGAAAAACTCTACCGGGTGGAGCAAGATGTCGATCAGGTGGCAGAGCTGGGTTCGAATCTTGTACCTTCCGTTCTCCAGACTGCGTTCAACACCATTTTTGTGATCGGAACAATGTTCGTGCTCGATTTCAGACTCACGTGCGTCCTTCTTCCGCTCATGCCTGTTTTCTTGGTTTTCAGGAGATATTTCGAAAATCGGCTACGGCGCGCATGCGACCTGGCGCAGCAGCAATCCAGCAGAGAGAGCAGTTTTCTTCAGGAACACTTGGGCTCCGTTGTACAAGTTCAGCTCCTGCACCAGGAGAGAAGTCAAATGGACGTCTTCGTGCAACGAGCCACTACAAGACTGAAGGCGCTTACTGATCGGAACGTGGTCGAGTCATTGTTTAGGACTTGCTACATGGCGGTCATCTCTTTGGGGACGATTGCCATCCTCGGTTATGGTGGTTACCGGGTGTTTGTGGGAGCCCTGACAGTCGGCGGACTTGTCGCCTTTTACAGCTACTTGGGAAGACTATTTGATCCGCTCAACGCTGCAGTAGATATCTATTCGCGGTTCAACCGGCTGAGCACGAGCATCCGGCGAATCACAGAAGTCATTGAAACGATCCCTAGTGTATCGGAAAGGCCGTCCGCAGTGCAGTTCGAATCGCGGGTCCGAGGATACGTCGAATTAAACGGCGTTTCCTTCTCCTATGGGAATGGTTCAACTGTGCTAGAGAGCCTCAATCTCAAGCTGGAAGCAGGTGAGAAGGTCGCCCTGGTCGGGGTTAGTGGCAGCGGAAAAAGCACAATAGCAAAACTGATCGCAAGATTGTATGACGTTGACCATGGAGACGTGCGCATTGATGGAATCGACGTTCGAGATTTGTGTCTTGAAAGCCTACGAACAAGAATTTGCTACGTCATGCAGGAGGCTGTGCTTTTTGATCGAACGTTAAAAGAGAACCTGATGTTTGGCAAGGCTTCCGCAACCACCGATGAACTCAGTCGCGCGATCGAACTCGCCGGTCTGGGAGGATTGCTCCGCCGGTTGCCCAAGGGGTGGGACGAGCGCATTGGGCCGCGAGGCAATGCGCTTTCGGGGGGTGAACGCCAGCGTCTGGCGTTGGCTCGTGCTGTGCTCCAAGACCCTTCTATGCTTTTGCTGGATGAATCGACATCAGCTCTCGATGCACCGTCCGAACGAAAAGTTTTTGCGAATCTGGCCCGGCACTTTTCTCATCAGACGATCGTGTTTATTTCTCATCGGATCTCCGCGCTCAAGTGGGTTGATCGCATCGTTGTGCTGAATCGGGGTGTCATCGAGGAACAAGGCACGCATGCGTATCTGATAAGGAACGGCGGCCTATACGCTTACCTGCATAACACGCTCGCTGTCACAACTGATGGTCAAGAGTTTTCCTCCTGTCTCCATGAGCCGTCGTGAACACAACATCCGTTCTTTGAACCCGATAGACGATAGATGGCCGGATATGGCTCCAAATGGCCGGAAACGGTTCCTATTCGTGATTGACTCGATAGCTTATGTCAAGCACTGTCGCTGAGTCCTCCAGCCGCTCGTGCCCTCCACTGGGAAGCGGTCGATTAAAGAATTGAGCGAGATTTGTGACTGTCAATGCTTGGGGACGGCTTCGATGCCTCAGTTCAAGCTATGGTATGAGATTCATAACTATCAGAGTCACCGGCGGGTCGCATCAGTTTATAAGCAAATGCTGGGTCGGCACTACTCTTTTGCCTCACAGATCGACGACGCCGACGTTGTGATTCTTCATCTAGAGCCGCATGATTACGAAACCATTTATGCCGCCTGGCCAAAGCTTCGCACGAAGTATGTAGTTAGCTATTGCGTTTGGGAAGCGTCTGAACTCCCGGCCTCGTATCGGCGCTCTTTAGCACTCGTGCAAGAAGTGTGGACCTGTTCGGGGTATTGCGTAAACATTATTAAGAAGCATCATCCGCGTGTTTATCGCATTTCGCATACCATCGAAAGGGAGAAGGCCAGTCATGACGTCGATGATGCGATCATCCGCCGTCTAATATCATTCGATCCTGACAATTACTATTTCCTTTGCATAGGGCGAACACTCGGGGCTCGGAAGAATCTCAATGAGCTGGTGCGTGTTTTCGAAGCCACTGCTTCTTCGATGCCGAATGCGCGCTTGATTATTAAGGGATTGCCTGGGGATCCTATTCTTCGCTCTCCAGACTCCCGTGTTTTCTATCTTCCTATAGGACTCAGCGAGTCCCAAATCAACGCGTTGTATAAGGTCACCGACGCTTATGTGAGTGCCCATCACTCCGAAGGTTGGGGTCTCACTCTGTCGGATGCTATCCTATTCGGGAAACCCGTTGTTGCTACTGGGTATTCGGGTAACTTGGAATTCATGAATGAAAATAATTCATTCCTTATCCGATGCACCGAGAATTACATTCGCGAAGAGGACCTGTTCGGTGCATTTACAACCCAAATGAAATGGGCTGATCCTGACCCAAATCATCTTGAGGAGATATTGAAATCCTTGTATAACGGCGCTCTTCGCGCGGACGCTGTTCAGAAGTCGCACCGCGCACTCGTAGATAGCCAATCATTTTCTAACGAATCTATCGAAAGCATGCTGCGCGACAGAATTGACAATATCCAGATGGGTCTAAGCGTGTGAGACGCGTTGTCACACGGGTCCGAGATCGGCACTTGCTCCAGCGGATGCCTCTTAGGATGGTAACTTTCCCTTCGGCGTGTAGTGCTTCCGTTGCTTCTTCATGCGTTCGCTCCACTATCTTAACGGGGAAACGCTTCTCCATTTCCTGCTGAACGGGAACATGGACTGCTTGGGTTATCTTTGGTGGTCGTCAGGAGTATCGCATATTCAAGTTGGCGACGGGGATGGGACTGCGAGTACACGCCAAGGAGAAAAATCCTTCTCTTTGCCTGTTGATGGCCTGATATGGCTCCAAATGTCCAAATATGCTCCCTGTTTTTAATTGATTCGATCTCAAAGATTGCACATCATCACAGTGATGGCCCGGTCGCCTGCTAAGCAACGGTCCAGAGTGTACGGCGGAGTTGATTGGAGGAACGAAGCACTCCCGGGTAGTTTAGCGGTAGTCCTTATGAAGAGGGCCCGAATCCTAAGCACATTGAGAGTCGGCAGGAATCGGCGCCTTGTCTCAGCCCTACAGGGTTCGAAATCCAAGGCTTCTATTCACATCAGGCCTTTAGACCAGGACACTCGGGAGAGCCGAATAGATGAGAGCTTTGTACCTTCATGGTTTGCCTAGGAATCCCGAACGTCGTCGGGAAGAGCAGGACCAAACGACAGTCATGGGAGCCACGGTGTTTGGCTGGAGTGCACTTTGCGCGTTACTTGAGAACGGAACCTACGACGCTTACTTTGCACCAGGGCTTACCGATCAAAAGAAGGAGGAATTGATTGCAGATGGCCTGAGCGCCGACAGCGTCAAAAGACTAGTTGGTATTCCTATAGGAAGCAAGCTGCCGATTAAGAGGTCTGATCAGGTCGTGCTGGCGACGTTCGACCCACACTTACGAACGCTAGCGACGACACGTCGAAAACTCCAACGATATGATGCACCTGTGTGTGGTTTGATCCACTCAATCAATTCGGAGCGCGTTGTTTTTGCGATCTTACAGCAATACTTTGCGGGACTCTCCGAAGCCGATCTCCTGTTTTGTTCCAGTCGGGCCGGAATGAGAACGATCGAGATATACATCGAAGAAGTCGGGCGGTTGTTGGCACGGGAGACTGCATATCAGCCGCGTCGAATTCTCGTGCCCCTTGGGGTGACGATTCCGCCCCTCGAACCAGGGCATCGGGTTAACTTGCGGCGGCGGCTAAACATAGGAGCAGAGAAAACCATAACTCTTTTTTTTGGGCGTCTATCGCAGATGAGCAAGGGTGATTTGGGACCGTTGCTCATTGCTTTGTCGGTATTGTCACAGAGAGAGATTAACACTCATTTGGTAATCGCAGGTGACGATACGCAAACAAGTGAATCGCGTCGCTTGACAGCTCTGGCAAACGAGTTGGGTTGCACGAAAGACCTAACGATATGGCCAAATCCATCTGCAAGCGACAAGCACGTACTGTACTCCGGCGCCGATATTTTCGTATCGCCTAGCGACAATATACAGGAAACCTTTGGGTTGACCACTGCAGAAGCTCTTTCTTATGGCCTTCCCGCTGTTGTCTCGGACTGGGACGGATATCGTGACATAGTGACCGACGGCGAGACCGGATTCTTGATTCCAACCTTGTTTCCCTCAAACGTTGAAAAGCTGGAGCTACACGACTGTAGGATATCAATGGTAGAAGAAGACTCCTTGGCACAATCTACATCCGTGGACATCCCCGCTTTAGTTGACAGCGTTCACAAACTTGTGCACGATCCCGCCCTTCGGCTGCAAATGGGACGAGCAGCAAGGCAATATGCCAAAGAGCGTTACAGTTGGCCGGTGATTGTAAAGCGCTATGAAGAATTGTGGGAAGAATCCATACAGATCGCGAAGACTTCTCCGTGCGAGGAGTCTCTTAGAAATGCAGTATTCCGCATTTCCTTAGAGAGGAGTTTCGGGCACTTTGCAACCGGAAAGCGAAATTCGGATTGCAAGTGCTTCATAACGGTCGAGGGACGAGAATGGCTAAAACGGCCATCTCGATTCTATTTTCTGTGCCGCTTGTACGATCCCCCGTCTCCTCAAGGCTTCCGTCAGATGTTGAATGCAATTGCCGATCATCCCGGTATCACTGCTACGAAGATGGTTGAAATATTTGCCAGTGAGGGCGATCAAAGAGCGGCTGCTGACGCGCATTGGCGTCTTGGACGACTATTCAAGTACGGCCTGACGGCGAGCATTGAGGAGTGTTTCGCTAGCGGCGACCACGGCGGCGCTGTGGAAGGTGTGGCGCACGATTTCAGAAGCGGGACGATACACTCAGGGGTGTCAAGGGGGGCTGAGGCGAATCTTTGAATCTGGGCTCGCTGGCGAAATTGCTCAAGGCCGCGGGGTAAGCATGAAAGTAGCCGGAGTAGCACTTCTGGTTTCAAAAGCAGGGGGTAAGGCCATTTTAGAAGTCGCTGGACGGCCTATGTTCGAACTGAATCCCGCGGCAGCCATCATCTGGGAAAATCTTGCAGTTGGCCTTCCAACTCAGGAGATTATATACAACCTCGTTGCGCAATTTAACATTCCCGAGGAACTAGCCGCGAATGATGTTAGGAACTTTATCGAAGTACTCGGGCGAAATTTGCTCCTTTTCGACGATTGTCAGCTCACACTGGGTTGAGCGACCAGAGATTGTGGATCAGTTTCAATGGGGGCTCAAGGGGAAATGATGTCAATAGGCGGCCAGGTGAGGGGTACTCGAAACGGCAACGATTCTCTTGGTGGTTTCAAGTGGTCGCGTTCTCGAACTGAAAGTGAATAAGAAAGTTGAACAGCAAAAATTCGTCTAGGACACACTTGGGCTAAGGGAGCGGCAATGACATATGTGTTAAGAGTGGCGGTTCCTCGCTCAAATTCGTGGAACTAGGCTCCCCTTCTCGGCAAGCGCGCCCCCTCATGGTTGCGATCAGGTCAAGTTGTTTTGTGTTGAAGGACTATGCAATCAGCCAATGCCGTGAGCGACTTCTTCCAGTATCTGCCAATCTGGTAAATCCGTTGCTCATCATACATGATCGCTCTTTGAACGGAAGATGGCCGGATATGGCTCCAAATGTCCAAATAGTCCTCCCGTTTGTAATTGACTCGATAGCTCTCATCGCCCACCATCGCTGAGTGGCCCAGCCCCGTGCGAAGCAGCAATCCGATATCCAGGATTTCTGAGAGAACCCAAAACCCGAGATGCAAATGGCGCTAATAAATGTAGCTACGGCATCGGCCATTACCTCTGAGACTGGCAAAAAGTCTTCGACGTTAGATCTTGGTTTGGACTCTATCGGTCCCCTGAAAGGAAAAGAAGAATTCTCCGTGAAGCACATTGTTTTGCGTTCTAGCTTCCGTGGATGGCTGAAAAGCACATCAAGAAGGGCGAACGATGGTTTCGAAGCGCTGTTCATGACGGCGAGTTGTACGCTGGGGGTTTGCTATGTCATCAGTTGCGATTGTCGATGTGAGAGGAGGTCTTTTTGCCATGTTGCTTCTTATCTTGCAAGCTTATTTTAACTTGATTCACTTCGATATGTATCTGGCGCGAAAAGACTTCGCCGCACTTTATAACAAAGTCCGGCACTATCCGATCGCCAGAAAGGTTCCTTCTTCCGATGCCGTCGAACGGATCTGCTCTGCGCTAGACATGGCTTGCATCTGGTATTGGAAGGAGGCCCTCTGTCTGCAGCGATCGGCTGCCACAGCGTGTCTTCTGAGGCGGCACGGCGTAGCGGCTCAGATGGTCATCGGCGCGCAGCAAATGCCCTTCAAGGCCCACGCCTGGGTGGAAGTCAATGGCCGCGTGGTCAACGACAAAACTTATACACCAGAAATGTATGGAGTGCTCGACAGGTGCTGAGAGCCAACGAAGATCAACGGCAAGGAAAAGAATCATGAGCGTTCAGTGTGGAAGATGGAGTTTCGAAGACCAACCGCCTGCGCCCGACTATATTGAAAAGGTTGGTGCGACGCTCGCTCCCTACGGACCTGATAGCAGTGAATTGTATTCCAAGGGCGGCCTAACAATCCTCTATCGCGCCTTCCGG
>WNFR01008598.1_pt1 | contig 10324 bp, 6 predicted proteins | sample 5400221 | NCBI WGS metagenome assembly WNFR01 (sample SAMN13153357, study PRJNA577476) | soil metagenome | isolation source: 40 cm soil under Madrone tree | place: USA:California | collected 2016-06-14 | reverse complement strand
GAGATCGGCCTTCTTCATGCCTTTGACCATGCGCAAGTCGCCGAGCGCCACGCCGCGGCTTTCGTAGTAGCGCGTGATCTTTTCCATCGCGCCGTGCAGATAGATCGGCGCGTCGTAGCCGGCCTCACGAATCAGGGCGATCACGCGCTGCGCCTTGCCGAGGGAATAGGCGCCGACCAGATGCGCCCGCTCCGGAAACAGCGCCACCGACGCCAGCAGCTTTTTGATTTCATCCGCCGCATTGCCATGACGAAACACCGGCAGCCCAAAGGTGGCTTCGGTGATGAAGACATCGCACGGAACCACCTCGAATGGCGCGCAGGTGGGGTCGGGCGCGTCCTTGTAGTCGCCGGAGGCGACGATGCAGGTGCCTTCACAGGAGACCGCGATCTGCGCAGAGCCCAGCACATGGCCTGCGGGGTGAAATTTGATGGTGACGTCGCCGAGCTTGATCTTCTCGCCATAGGCGATGGCCTGCGTGCTGCCAGCGAAGTTATCGCCGTAACGCAGCCGCATCATGTCGAGGGTTTCCCGGGTCGCCAGCACCGCGCCATGGCCGGGCCGGGCGTGGTCGGAATGGCCGTGGGTGATCACGGCGCGCTCGACCGGCCGCACCGGATCGATGTGGAAGCCCCCCGGCTTGCAGCACAGCCCGGCGGCAACGGGTATCAGGATGTCTTGCGGACGCATCTCGGTTATATAATCCGGGGCGCATGATCCGCCAAAATGTGAGCGGTTTGGCGATAAGATCATACGCAATTATAGTATTTTGGAGCGCGATCGGACGCAAAACCGGTTCCCACTTTTGCTGATCGCGCTCCAGATTCATTCGAGTCTTGCCGTCCATCCACCCCTGAAGCCTGCAATCGGTTCCGACGATGCCCGCGCGATTATTCCTGTCCTCCGGCGATCTGGTTGCCGACCGGCGGTTCGATTTTGCGCGCGATCTGCAGCTGAAAGGCGATCTCGCCGCCGCCGCCGATCTGCTTGCGCAGGCCATCGAGATTGCGCCCGGCTTTGCCTCCGCCTGGTTCACGCTGGGAGAAATTCGCGAACGACTCGGCGAGCGCGATGCGGCGATCGCGGCGTTTCGGAAAGCGCGAGACGCCGATCCCGACGACCGGCACGGCGCAAGCCTGCGATTGACGTTGCTCGGCGCCGAGCAACTGTCGGCGATGCCACAGGCCTATGTACGCGCGCTGTTCGACCAATATGCGCCGAAGTTCGAGACAGCGCTGGTCGACGATCTCGGCTATCGCGGCCCCGCGCTTTTATTCAAGGCCGTGCTGGCCGCCCGCGCCGCGGTCCGCAAACCCGCCTTATTCAGGCGCGCCATCGATCTCGGCTGCGGCACGGGACTAGCGGCCACTGCATTCGCGAGAGAGGTCGATCATTTCATCGGCATCGATTTGTCGCCGCGCATGATCGAACGGGCCCGCGCCACCGGGCTTTATGCGCAGCTTGAAGTGGCCGAGATGGTGGAAGGCCTGCGCGGCAGACCTGACGCCAGCGCCAATCTCGTTCTCGCCGCCGACGCGATGGTCTATCTGTCCGATATCGCGCCGCTACTGCGCGAGGCGAAGCGCGTGCTGGCGGTCGGCGGCGTGCTCGCGTTCACCGTGGAAACGCATGACGGTGACGGCGTCACTCTTGGCGAAGGCCTGCGCTACGCCCATGGTGCGAGTTACGTGCGCTCATCAATTGGAAATGCCGGCCTTGAACTGTCGTGGCTTGAAGATCTGTCGGCCCGCAATGAGGACAACGTCCCGGTGCCCGGCCTGGTGGTGGTGGCCGGCAAATCCTGAAGATGGTTTTTCGTCCAACAAAAACCCCGGCCGCGACGAGGCGGGTATAATCCCGGCCGAGGCCGGCGCCGGCGTTCACGCCGATATAAAACCGATCCAGTCATAGACCATGGCGACCGGAGCCTTGAGATAGGGTGCCTTGACCGGCAAGTCCGCCGCTTGGACGGTCGCCGCGGTGCCGATCAGTGCAATCCCGGCCAGAAATTTTTTCATCACTCAGCCCCAACTCCAAAATCTCAAGTAGAGTTCTAAACTTCGAGGGCCTGCTCTATCTGTGCCTTGCGGAACACAGTTGGCCGAAATGGCGCGGCTGGTCGGATACCGATTCCCTTGGCTTGGTTTCTACGGGCTCGACCGGCGCACTCAGGTCGGCTTAACCTCTCGCCGTGAACACCGTCGAGCCTGACATTCGTCCGCCTTCGCCATTGCCTGAACCGTTTTTGCGCTGGTTCGCAGGCCGCGGATGGTCGCCCCGCGAGCATCAGCTGGCGCTGCTGGCAAAGGCCCGCGACGACCGTTCGGCGCTGCTGATTGCTCCCACCGGGGCCGGCAAGACGCTGGCAGGGTTCCTGCCGACGCTGGTGGAGCTCACTGCTCCCACCCCCCTTGCGGGCGAGAAGCCGATCTCCACCGGACGCGGTGTGCTGCGTAGCCGCGGCCTCCACACTCTCTACATTTCGCCATTGAAGGCGCTCGCGGTCGACATCGCGCGCAATCTGGGAACGCCTATTACCGAGATCGGTTTGGCGATCAAGGTCGAGACCCGCACCGGCGACACGCCGGTGTCGCGGCGTCAGCGTCAGCGCCGCTATCCGCCGGACATTCTGCTCACCACGCCGGAGCAACTGGCGCTGCTGTTGTCGTCCGACGACGCGCCGTTTCTGTTCTCATCGCTCAAGCGCATCGTGCTCGACGAATTGCACGCGCTCGTCACCTCGAAGCGCGGCGATCTGCTGTCGCTCGGCCTGGCGTGGCTGTGGCGGCTGGCGCCGCAGATGCGCTCTATTGGACTGTCGGCCACGGTGGCGGAACCGGAATCGCTGGCGCGGTTTCTGGTCCCGCAACGCGAAGGCGTGAGCGAAGCAGCCGACATAGTTGTCGCCGGCGGCGCGGCGGCGCCCATCGTCGAAATGCTCGACACAAGCGAGAGATTGCCGTGGGCAGGCCATACCGCGCGCCACGCGCTCGGCGAAATCTACGATCTGATCAAACGCAACAAGACCACGCTGGTATTCGTCAACACCCGCAGCCAGGCCGAGATGCTGTTTCAGGATCTGTGGCGCATGAACGACGATGGCCTCGCCATCGCACTGCATCACGGCTCGCTCGATGTTGCGCAGCGCCGCAAGGTCGAGGACGCGATGGCGGCAGGAAAATTGCGCGGCGTGGTCTGCACCTCATCGCTCGATCTCGGCGTCGATTGGGGCGACGTCGATCTCGTCATCAATATCGGCGCGCCGAAGGGCGCGTCACGGCTGATGCAAAGAATCGGCCGCGCCAACCACCGCATCGATGAAGCCTCGCGCGCGGTGCTGGTCCCGGCCAATCGCTTTGAGGTGTTGGAATGCGCGGTGGCGATCGACGCGGTAGCGGAAAATGCCCAGGATACCCCGCCGCTGCGCACCGGCGCGCTCGATGTGCTGGCGCAGCACGTGCTCGGCCGGGCCTGCGGTGAACCGTTTCTGTCCGATCGGCTCTATGACGAAGTCCTCACCGCAGCGCCCTATTCTAGTCTCACGCGAACCGATTTCGACGACGTCGTCGATTTTGTCGCCACCGGCGGCTATGCGCTGAAAACCTACGAACGTTTCGCGCGCATCAAGCAGGACAAGAACCTCCGCTGGCACGTCGCCAATCCTCGCGTCCGCCAAAGCTATCGTCTCAACGTCGGTACCATCGTCGAGGAGGCGATGCTGAAAGTGCGTCTGGTGCGCTCGCGTGGCGGCGGATCGGGATCGGCCGGCGCGTTGGGCCGCGGCGGCCGCATGCTCGGCGAGATCGAGGAATATTTCATCGAGGGGCTGGTGGTCGGCGACACCTTTGTGTTCGGCGGCGAGGTCGTCCGTTACGAAGCGCTTGCGGAAGACCACGTCTATGTCTCGCGCGCCAATGACAAGGACGCCAAAGTGCCATCCTACATGGGCGGCAAGTTTCCGCTCTCCACCTATCTCGCCGAACGCGTCCGGAAACTGCTGGACGACACGCGCGCCTGGAATGCGCTGCCGGATCAGGTGCGCGACTGGCTATCATTGCAACGGGATATCTCGCGTGTCCCCGGCGTGCGCGAGCTGCTGGTCGAGACCTTTCCCCGCGCCAACAAGCATTACCTCGTCTGTTATCCCTTCGAAGGCCGGCTGGCGCATCAGACGCTCGGCATGCTGCTGACGCGGCGGATGGAACGGGCGCGGGTGCGGCCGCTCGGATTTGTGGCCAATGAATACGCGCTGGCGGTATGGGGGTTAGGGGACATGTCGTTCATGATCCGGCAGGGCCGACTTGATCTCAGCGCGCTGTTCGATCCTGACATGCTGGGCGACGATCTCGAAGCGTGGCTCGCGGAATCCGCGCTGATGAAACGCACGTTCCGCACCTGCGCGATCATCTCCGGATTGATTGCGCGGCGATTCACCGGAGAGGAAAAAACCCGGCGTCAGGTGCTGTTTTCGACCGATCTGATTTACGACGTGCTGCGCAAGCACCAGCCGGATCACGTCCTGTTGCGCGCGGCGCGCGCCGATGCCGCGACCGGGCTGCTCGATCTTCGTCGGCTCAGTGATATGCTCTCGCGAATCAAGGGGCGAATCATCCACAAGGAACTCGACCGGGTTTCGCCGCTCGCAGTGCCGGTGATGCTGGAAATCGGCCGCGAGTCGGTTTATGGCGAGGCATCCGACGAGTTGCTGGCGGAAGCCGCCGATGAACTGGTCAAAGAGGCGACTGGATAGACCGTGACGGCACGCGCGCGATCTTTGGACGACGAACCACCAGCCGCGCGCGTCACTGCCGTGAAAGTCGCGGGCGTGACGCTGGTCGCCGATCTCTCCGGTGCCTTGTTCTGGGAAGACGAGAGCCTGCTCGTTGTCTCCGATCTGCATCTGGAAAAAGGCTCCAGTTTTGCGACGCGCGGCGTGCTGCTGCCGCCCTATGATACGGTGGCGACGCTCGGCCGCCTCGGCGCTGTCATAGCGCGGCACGACCCGCGGACGGTGATTGCGCTCGGCGACAGCTTTCACGACCGCGACGCCCATGACCGGCTGTCCGCGCCGAACCGCGAAATCATCGCTGCGTTTCAGCGGCGGCGCGACTGGATCTGGATTTCGGGCAATCACGATCCCGCGCTCCCGTCCGATCTGGGCGGGGTGGTCGCCAGCGAAGTTGTCGTTGGCCCGATCGCGTTTCGTCACGAGCCGACCGGGGCATCAGGTGAAATCGCCGGTCACCTGCATCCGAAAGCGCGCGTCGCCACCCGCGGACGTTCGATGGAGCGGCGGTGCTTTGCCTGCGACGGCGAACGGGCCGTGATGCCGGCGTTCGGCGCTTATACCGGAGGCCTCAGCATCCGCGACGCGGCGTTTTCAAAAATTTTCCAGGCGCTGGGCTTCATGGCGCATGTGCTCGGCGATAACAGGCTGCACACCATCGCCGCATCGCGCTGCTACTGAGCGCAGCTCACGCCGCCTTCGCCTGCATAACGAGGCCTCATGGTTCGAGACGGCGCACCGGACAGCGCGAGTGCGCGGCCGGGAGAGTGCCTCGTCACCATGAGGGGACTAGCTAATCCTTGCGAAACACGATCGACGCCATCCAGCCGGTCATCAGCGCCATGAATGCCGTCACCAGCCCATAGACAAAGCCATTCTGGCGGGCAGTGGTCGCGACGAACTGCTCGAATCCGACCTTGACGATTTCGAACGCGGTTTCGGTCCGTGTCACCAACGCACCATCGGAAAACAGCTTGATCTCGACATCATAGGTCCCGATCGGCACTTCGGCTGGAAGCGGAATGCTGGTGCGAAACAGCGTCGGCGTCAGGAATGTCACCGCGGAGGTTTCCTCGCGATAGAGGCCATGCTCGGAGCGCAGCCGCACAAAGGCGCTGCGGAACGCATCGTTAGGCACGACGTCGGCGTAGTCGGGTCCGACACGCTGGGTGAGCAGCACATTGTTGAGGCCGAGTTGCTGCCGACGCTGTACTTCGGGCGAAGCAATGGCGTCGAACGGCCGGTTGGCAAACAGCGCGAGATAAGTCGGCACTTTCAGAAACTGCCTGTAGTCGGTGTTGACCCAGATGCCGAATTTGCGCTCCTTGCGCCGCGTCACCATGTCGGCGCGCGGGCCGGCAACGGTAACGACGAGATCGTAATTGGTGCGGGTCGCCGGTGTGGATGCGTCCTTTTCGACCGAGCCGAACAACACGAGTTCTTCGCCGGAATAGTTCGGCGTCACGGTGACCCGGTGGTTCGAGACCGACACGATCAGCCGCTCCGCGCGCGCGGGCAGGACAGCGAAAGCCATGCTCAGCACCAGCGCAATGCCAACTGCGGCGAACGAGGTGCGCGCGATCATCCGGCGCCTCCGGTTTCCCGGATGGTGAAGAGATCGTCGGGACGGATCACCAGTTCGACCGCGAAGCGGATTCCGACCGCCAAAATCAAGAGCCCAAGCAGCAGTCGGAGATGTTCGCCGCGAATCTTCTGGCCGGCGCGGGCGCCGAACTGCGCACCGGTCACGCCGCCGACCATCAGGATCAGCGCCAGCACGGCATCGACCAGATGGTTGGTGACCGCGTGCAGCATGGTGGCGAACACCATGGTGACCAATGTCAGCACCATGGAGGTGCCGATCACGGTGGAGGTCGGCACCCGCAGCAGATAGATCATGATCGGGATCAGGATGAAGCCGCCGCCGATGCCCATCACCGCGCCGATAAAGCCGATGATCACGCCGACGACAATGATCGGAATCACGGACAAATAGATCTTGGAGCGCTTGAAGCGCATCTTCAGCGGCAGGCCGTGGATCCAGCCGTGGCTGCCCGAGCGGCGCATCGGAATCGCCACGCCGCGCCGTACGCGCATGATCGCGTGCAGCCCTTCCCAGAACATCGCTGCGCCGACGGCGGTCAGCAGCACGACGTAAGACAGCGCAATCATGAGGTCGAGCTGCCCGAGCGAGCGCAGCAGCGTGAAGGTCCAGACGCCGAGCGCGGTGCCGACGGTGCCGCCGCTCAATAGCACCAGCGCCAGGGCCGGATCGATGGCGCGGCGTCGCCAGTAGGATATGGCGCCGGAAAACGACGAGGCCGCGATGTGGCTGGCGACCGAGGCGACCGCGACCGCGGGCGCGATGCCGACGAAGATCAACAGCGGCGTCATCAAAAACCCGCCACCAATGCCGAACATGCCGGACACGAAACCAACCGCCGCGCCCATCGCGAGGATGAGGAAAACATTGACCGGAATGTCGGCGATCGGAAGGTAAAGCTGCACGCGCGTTTACTTCGGAGTTTAGCCCTGAGGCTGGCCGAAGCCGCTCACGGCATGGTTGCTTGATCGAGTGCGGAATACGCGCGAACGCGGATCAATGCCGCGCCCCTGCATAACCGAAATCGACCATGGGAGGGACTAAAGAATCCCTGACAGGCGGTTTTTTTACCGCCGCCCGCCGTGCATTTCTCACGTGGTGAATAATTCAGATTAACGGGAGGCGCGCTTGATCGAAACCGGCTTCGCTGCGGGCTTTGCCGGACTCGCCTGCGCCGGCGCACTGTCCCAACCGCCGGCCGGCCTCGCCACGTTGACGGCATCGTCGGGCTGGGGTTCGGGTGTGAAGGTCTGGATCGCGAGTTTTGCTGCCGCGAGCGACTGGGCATCGAGCCGCTTGGCGATATCGTCGCGTTTGCGCGCCGAGTCCGCATCGCCCTGCGCCGCCGCCAGGCTGAACCATTTGAAGGATTCGGCGAGGTTCTGTTCGACGCCGATGCCGCGGGCATAAAGGATGCCGAGATTGAACTGGCTATCCGCGACGCCGTGGTCGGCGGCTTTGCGGAACCATTGTGAGGCGTTCTTGTAGTTGGCGCCCTTGCCGCCGCCGTCGGCGTCAAGCACGGCCAGATTATGCATCGCCTTGGCGTTTCCGCGTTCGGCGGCCTGCAAGTAGTAGCGCCGCGCGATATCGACGTCCTTGTTCACGCTCAGGCCCTTTTCGTAGAGGGTCCCTAACCTGAAAACCGCCGGCACCACGCCGGCCTGGGCGGCGCGGTCATACCACTTCGCCGCCTCGTCGAAATTCGGAGCAACGCCTTTGCCTTCGGCGAAGCGCACGCCGATCTCATAGGCCGCGGCAGGGTCGCCTCTCAGCGCGGCCGCGCGCAGTAGCGGTCCGCCGATGGCATCCGGCAATCTTTCAGTCGGCGGCACCTGCACCATCGTGAGTTTGCGATTGGTCGGCGCCGCTGTCGTGGTCGCAATCGTGCCGGTGATATCGCTGGCGGATACCGCCGGGGCGGAGCGCGTAGGGGTGGTCCGCGGGATCAGCACTGACGCCGAGCTATCGGAGGCGTTTGGTACGGAGCTATTGAGCGATTGCCGGCCGATCGGTGTCGGCGAGGTCATCGAAGGCGTCGCCGGCTCCGTCGTTGCCGGCTTGGCGCCGTCATCCGCGGGCGGTTGAACCGAAGGCGATGCCTCGCTCGCATTCTCCATGGCAGGCAATTGCAGCAGGCTGCCGCCGTCGAGCAGCGTCATCGCCATCTTGAAGGTGCCGAGCACGATGACGACCACGCTGGCGCCGACCAGCAGCGAGCGGATCTTGGAGGTGATCGTCGATGATTCCGCGGCCTTGGCGCCGGTGGGACGGGCGGCCTTGTCGCCGTGCTGTGCGGCCGCGGCGGCCTGAGCGGCACGGCGCGCGGCGGCAATGAAACTCGAAGTGCTGGCCGGCTCGCGTGCGCTGGTCGGAATTTCGCTGATCGCACTTTCGGAAGCCGCAATGCGCTCCGATGGCGAAGGCACTCGCCCACTCGGCCGTGTCCCTGGCTCGAGCGGGTGATCGGGCGGCAGATCGGGCTCGATCGCGGCGCGCGGCTGTGCCGCATGTGGCTCCAGAATTTCACTGATGGCCCGCGGCACCCCGGCGGCGACGGCCGGGATCGGCGGCTGCGCGACCTGGAATTCCCGCGGGGCTGTGGCGAAATACGCCTGCGCCGAAGCCGGATTCGGCAATTCAGGTTTTGGTTGCATCGCCATCGCGAAGGCGGGCGCGGTTGATTGCGGCGGGGCGGGCTGAGGTGCCGGCGGCATTTCCGGCTGCGGCGCAACCGGCTGGATGCGAACCGCGCGCAGATCGCCTTCGATCATCGCCAGGCGATCGACCACATGGCCCAGCGTGTTGTGAACGGCTTCGAGGGAATCCTGGGTGTGGCGGTCGGTTTCCGACTGGTTGAAACGGACGTCGGACAATTCGCGCTTGACGATGTCGATCAGGCCGCTGTCCGGCGGCTCGGCCGCGCCGCGCCTGCTCTCGGCCAGAGCAGCAAAGCTCGCTTGCTGGGTTTCCAGATGACGCAGAATGTCCTGCAGCCCGTCCTCGACCCGTCCGAGATTGCCGGCGCGATGATCGGCGGACGTTTCGAGGCGTTCGAGCAAATAGGCCACACGTTGTTCGAGATGGACGAACGCGGATGTGCTGTCATTGCCGACCGGCATGCGGTCGAGGCGGTCGGACAGGGCCCGCACCGCGCCCTCGAGTTGCTCCGAGCTTTCGCTGAACACCGGCCGTTCGCGGCTTTCCAGCGTCGAGGTCAGCGCGGCGATGCGCTGCTCCAGGATGGCAAACGAATCGCTGTTGCCTTCGGAACGGGTAAGCTGATCGACCTTGGACGACAGCGTGTGCACGTCGTCGCTTAGCCGCGCCAGTGCGTCGTTGGAGGCGACGTTGGAGACGATGGCGCGCAACGCGGCGATGGCGCCTTCGAGCTGCTGGACTGTAGAGGGATCGTCGCTGGCGCGCAAAATCAAATCGAGCTTGGCGCCGAGATTGCGGATCGCCTCGTCGTAGCCGGCCAGTTGCTCCGCGGGTGTCAGCGAGCGCAACACTTCGCGAATTTCGCTGAGCGCGCGTTCGATGCCGGCCAGTGCCTGGGCGTCGATTCCGCTCTGGCGGGTGTCGTCGATGCGGCGCGACAGCGAGCGGATTTCGTTCTCGATCGATTCGATCGCCCGGCGCGGCATCGCCTCGGTAATGGCCTGACGAATCTCCGCCAATACGCCGCGAAATGCAGCGATCGATTGCTCGACGCCATCCGGACGCTGCAGGGCTTCGATCTGGCTGGCGATCTTGAAGAGATGGCGCTCGAGCGTGGAAAAATCCGGACCCGCCGGTGCTGTCGCGGGCGCCGTCGGCGGCTCGCTGCGCGGCGGCATCGGCCGTGGCGCGGCATCAAGTTCGTTCTGGCGCGCAGCGATTTCTGCGATCGCGAAGTCGAGCGATGCCGGGCTAAGCGGCGGGGAGGGACGATA
>WNFR01008596.1_pt1 | contig 10324 bp, 9 predicted proteins | sample 5400221 | NCBI WGS metagenome assembly WNFR01 (sample SAMN13153357, study PRJNA577476) | soil metagenome | isolation source: 40 cm soil under Madrone tree | place: USA:California | collected 2016-06-14 | reverse complement strand
AGTCGCGAGATGCACTGGATTCGCGTCGACGCATACTTCAAGGGAGACGCCAACAAACCCGGCGGCCCGTACTTTCAGCCGGTTCCGTGCATGCATTGCGAGAACGCGCCCTGCGAACCGGTCTGCCCGGTGCATGCGACGGTGCACAGTTCTGAAGGCCTGAACGACATGGTCTATAACCGCTGTGTCGGGACCAAATATTGTTCGAACAACTGCCCATACAAAGTGCGCCGCTTTAACTTTTTTCTGTATCAGGATTGGGAGACGCCGACTTATCAGTTGATGCGCAATCCGGATGTCTCGGTGCGCAGCCGCGGCGTAATGGAGAAGTGCACCTACTGCGTGCAGCGCATCCAGTCCGCGAAGATTCAGTCGGAGCTCGAAGGGCGCCAGGTACACGATGGCGAGATCGTTACTGCCTGCCAGTCAGTCTGTCCGACCGAGGCGATTGTGTTTGGCAACATCAACGATCCGAACAGCAAAGTTTCCAGGTTGAAAGCGATGGATCGGGATTATTCATTGCTGGGTGAACTGAACACGCGACCGCGTACAACGTATCTGTCGGCGCTAAGGAATCCGAATCCGGAAATCAAGTCTTGAAATAGTTACTGCCACAGAGGCTCAGAGACACAGAGATTATATAAGGTAAGGAGTAACGAAATGTCTCCCAGTCCAAGAGGAATTCCAGAATCAGGTCCAAGCACAGGTGCGGTTGCTGTCAGGGAACCTGATGCACTCAAAGCGATGACCGAGCGAATAATTGGTTGCGCAATCGAGGTGCCTCGCCAACTTGGACCAGGTCTACTGGAAGGAACTTACGAAGCTGCGCTTTGCATTGAACTGAGCAATGCTGGATTGGATCATGTCCGTCAGCCAATATTTCCCGTCATATATAAGGGACAACCGATCGGCGAATACCGTCTTGACCTGATCGTTCAAAATGAAGTCGTCGTTGAGATCAAGAGCGTCGAGCGCTTTGACCCTATCTTTGAAGCGCAAGTCCTGACCTACTTGCGCGTAACCGGTAAGAAGGTCGGTTTATTGATGAACTTCAACTCACGATTGCTTCGTGACGGAATTAAACGGTACGTACTTGATTAGTTTCTCTCTCTTGTTGGTTCCGTGTCTCTGTGCCTCTGTGGCTGATTGACTAGAAGATGGACGAACCACGCGACGATCGCCACATCTCAATCCACGCGACGCATGCGGTCGTGGGATCAGAGCTGACCTTTGGCTCAGTCACCGACAAGATCAGCGCGATCGTTTTGAAGCGCAAGACGCCGATTTGGTGGTTCGTTGGTTTCGCCATCTCGTTCGCTCTCTTCCAACTGATGCTGCTCACGATCACGAATATGCTCTTCAAGGGCATCGGGTTGTGGGGCGTGAATATTCCCGTCGGTTGGGGCCTGGATATTCTGAACTTTGTCTGGTGGATCGGCATCGGCCACGCCGGGACTTTAATTTCGGCGATCCTCCTTTTGCTAAGACAGAAATGGCGCACTTCGATAAACCGGTTTGCGGAAGCCATGACGCTGTTTGCGGTGGCCCAAGCGGGAGTTTTTCCGCTCATGCACCTCGGGCGACCGTGGCTGGGCTACTGGCTGTTTCCTTATCCGAACACGATGGGCATTTGGCCTCAGTTTCGCAGTCCTTTGATGTGGGACGTGTTCGCGGTTTCAACTTATGCGACCGTGTCTGCCCTCTTTTGGTTCGTCGGATTGATTCCTGACTTTGCAACGCTGCGCGATCGTGCAAACAGCAAACCGTTCCGGCTGGTCTATGGCATGCTGGCCATGGGCTGGCGCGGTTCCGCTCGGCACTGGCATCGTTATGAGACTGCGTATCTGCTATTGGCTGGTCTGGCGACGCCGCTGGTACTTTCGGTGCATACGATCGTCAGTTTCGATTTTGCGGTCGGCATCATCCCGGGCTGGCATGCGACGATTTTTCCACCCTACTTTGTGGCCGGTGCGATCTATGCAGGCTTTGCGATGGTGCTGCTGCTGACGATTCCACTGCGCAAAGTATTCGGGCTGGAAAGTTTCATCACCATGCGCCACATGCACAACATGGCCAAGGTCATGCTGGCCACGGGTTTGATTGTTGTCTATGGCTACATGATAGAAGCATTCTTTGGCTGGTACAGCGGCAATCAGTACGAACGGTTCATGATTTGGAACCGCATGCACGGACCTTATGCGCCGTACTACTGGGCTTTGATCCTGTGCAACGGTCTGACGCCGCAACTGCTCTGGATTAAGAAGCTCCGCTCGAAGCTGCTCGTGCTTTGGCTAATTTCGTTGGTCGTCAGCATCGGCATGTGGCTGGAGCGCTTCGTCATCGTAGTTACCAGTCTGCATCGAGATTTTCTACCCTCTTCATGGGGCTTTTACTCGCCGACGCAGTGGGACTGGGCAATGTTTATCGGTACCATCGGTTTCTTCTTTGCGTTGCTGTTTCTCTTTATTCGCTTCCTGCCGATGATTTCGATCTTCGAAATGAGAACGATTCTGCCGGAGGCTGAGGTAGAAGAAACATAGGTCAGATAGATCTATTGGCCTTATATGGTTAAAACAAAACCACCCAGACTCTACGGCGTAATGGCCCAGTTCGAAAGTCCCAGCGCGCTGGTCGCCGCCGCGCGCGAAACGTATGCGGCCGGCTATCGTCAGATCAACGGCTATTCACCGTTTCCGATCGAAGAACTTTCGGATGCGATTGGATTCAAGCGCACCACTCTGCCTTTGATTGTGCTGGCGGGCGGGATTATCGGCGCCGTGGGCGGATTTTTCATGCAGTACTGGATGGAAGTGATCGACTATCCGATCAACGTCGGAGGCAAACCCTTCAACAGTTGGCCGGCATTCATTCCGATTACGTTTGAATGCACAGTTTTGTGCGCGGCCTTCGCGGCTGTGTTAGGCATGCTGGCGCTCAACAAACTGCCCCAGCCTTATCATCCGGTTTTCAATGCGCCGAACTTTGCGCTGGCCACGCGCGACAGTTTTTTTCTGGTGATTGAATCAAAGGATCCGAAATTCGATCACGACGAAGCGATGCGATTCTTGAAGAGTCTGGAAGCGCGAGAAGTGAATGATGTTGAGCTCTGAAGCACTGAGCAGGGGTCGGTTAGCTGTAAGCAGTCAGCGGCTTTGCCGCCCTGATATGCGGAAAGGCTCTGCCTTTCCGGAAGCTCGCCCTTCAGGATTGAGCGAGGCTACGCCTCGTCAATCGGAAAGGCATAGCCTTTCCGCACACCGGAGCGGCAAAGCCGCATCGCCGGTTTCGAATATTTCTCTCTTCCGTCTTCTGATCGTCCTTCTGCTCACCGCTTACTGCTTACTGCTCACTGCTGCTTGCAGGAGGGATATGCAGGACCAGCCGAAGGCTAAAGCCTATCGCGAGAGCTCCTTTTTTCGCGACGGCCTTTCATCGCGGCCCCTGGTTCCGGGCACTGTGCCGCGTGGTTATTTGCGCGCCGATCGCGAGTTTTATCTGGGCAAGAAAGCCAACTCGGGCGCTGTCGCCGCCGGTCAGCCGGCGCCAACCGGCAGTCCTGCAAATTCAAGCGCGCCAGCCAGTCCCGCGGCGTTGTATCCGGATGATGTCGAGACCTTTCCAATCCCGATCGACAAAGCCGCTCTGGATCGCGGCCAGCAACGCTATGACATTTTTTGTTCAGTCTGTCATGGCATGACGGGAAATGGCGACGGTATGATCGCGCGACGTGGATTTAACAAGCCTTTACCGGCTTCGTATCACCAGGATCGCCTGCGGCAGGCGCCGGTGGGCCATTTCTTTGACGCTATGACTAACGGATGGGGCGCGATGCCTGCTTATGCCGCACAGATTCCGGTTGAAGATCGCTGGAAGATCATCGCTTACATTCGCGCGTTGCAGTTGAGCCAAATGCCGGCCGAGGCGCAGGTCAGTCAATCGCCGGGAGCCAAACCAGGCGGAGAACAGAGACATTAAAGGGATGAGCGCGCTGCGGAAAGCAGCCAAAGGAAAATCTGATCAAGTTAGTGAAATGTACGCGATCTAATCTTTCTCCCTCTTCCTTTGGGAGAGGGGCAGGGGAGAGGGCTTGTGAGCGCTTATGCTCTGCACCCCTCCCAAAGGTAGGGGAAGAAACAAAGTTTCTCGGACGAAGAATGGCGGACAGGATGTCCGCGCTCCAATAGATGATGCAGACTGGATACACACCTCCGCCAGAACTAAAGCGAGTGGGCACCATGGCGCTCGCGGTGGGCGCGCTGTTTTTTGCTCTCTTCGTCTTCGGTTTACTGATCGATCGCCGGCAGTTCTTTCATGCTTACCTGGTAGGTTTCATGTTTTGGATTGGGATCACGCTGGGCAGCCTGGCTCTCTTGATGTTGCAGCATCTGACCGGCGGCGCCTGGGGCCTGATAATTCGGCGCGTGCTGGAAGCGGGAACGCGCACTTTACCGCTAATGTTGATTCTGTTTCTGCCAATCTTGCTCGGATTGAATCAGATCTACAGTTGGACGAATAAAGCGGAGATGGATCAGGTGCCGGCGTTGCGGGAAAAGGCCGCACACTATTTGAATCCGGCGTTCTTCACAGTTCGCGCGCTGGTCTATTTCGCGATCTGGTTGTCTATGATGTGGCTGTTGAATGCCTGGTCACTGCAAAACGATCGCACCGCGGATCGACGCTTCTTGAAACGCTTGCAGATGATGAGCGGGCCCGGACTGGGCCTGCTGATACTGACGATCACGTTTGCGGCGATCGATTGGGTAATGTCGCTGGATCCCGCCTGGTCTTCAACAATATTTGGATTGATCTTCGTCGCCTCCTGGAGTTTGAGCGCGCTGGCGTTCGGGATTCTGGTGATGTCCTGGCTGGCTGAGCGCGAGCCCATGAACACGGTTGTGCGCACATCGCATTTTCACGATTGGGGCAATCTGATGATGGCCCTGGTGATGCTTTGGATGTACTTTGCCTTCTCGCAGTATTTGATCATCTGGTCCGGCAATCTCCCGGAAGAAACGACCTGGTACATTGCGCGCAAAAACGATGGTTGGGGGATAATTGCGCTCGCGATCGTGATCCTGCAATTTGCGTTTCCCTTCCTGACGCTGCTATCTCGGGCCGCCAAGCAGAGTGCGCAGAGGCTGGGGACGCTGGCGCTTTTGATTCTCATTATGCGAGTGGTGGATGTGATCTGGCTGATCGAGCCAACCTTTAATCGCGAGCATTTTCATCTGAGTTGGATGGACATTGTTGCCCCGATCGCTATGGGCGGAGTCTGGATGGCGATGTTCGCCTGGCAGTTGCAGAAACGTTCGCTGGTTGCGATTAACGATCCGCAACTTGAGCAAGCATTGGCCGCGCATGCCGGGCATTGATTCATGAGTGGTTATGAGTGGGAATTTAACCGCAATGGGCGCAGAGGATTTCGCAGAGGAAGGCAAAGGATTTTCTCTGCGAACTCTGCGCCGGCTTCGGCGTCCTTTGCGGTTAATCCAGGTCCACCGAGAAAGTCGGCGACCCCAACGTTGATGCGATTTTGAGATGAGCGACTCGAAACACACACCTCACGTGACGGAAACACCTGACGTTTCTTACATCAAGAACGTCGATGTTACTCACGAGATCAGCGACGTCTACGTCCCAGGTATCGTGAAGTTTCTCGTCGCTCTTTCTGTGCTCACCATCGCGACTTTCATTTTGGTCTGGGGGTTGTTTCGCTCTTTCGAGAAACAAACGACAGAAACGCCGCCCTCGCCGATGGCGTTGACCGAAAACGATCGGCTGCCGCCCGAGCCGCGTCTTCAAGGGGCGCCCGGTTTCGCTGCTGATATTGAGAAGAAGACCGCGACCAGGAAAGAAGGATCGGCCAGCGCCATTACGGCCGGCGCCGCCCAGCCGAAAGACGCTCTCTACGAAATCAATATAGTGCGCCGGCATTGGAACGACGTGCTCGCCAACGGCCCGGTCGATCAGAATGGCCAGCATTACGGCATGTCGATCGAGAAAGCGAAAGACGAAATTTTGAAGCAGGGACTGCCGGTGAGAAAGCAATAGGTTGATGTCAAAGAAATATCGAAACACTTTGAAGTTGGCAAAGCGGGGCAGTAGCCCGACCGTAAGGGAGGGCTTCACGCGGCGATGCCACGCCCTCCCTCACGGTCGGGCTACTGCCCCGCATGCCTTCGTCGTGCTTTGCCTTCTGCTCACTGCTTACTGCTTCCTGCTCACTGCTCGGGCTCAGCCAGGCGCTCCGCAACCAAACTCGCCGCTTTATGGCGCGGCGCCGGCTATTGGGCAGGTGTCGAACGGCTTACCAAAAGTTTTGAAGAGCATCGGTATCGACCAGAGATTGCACGAACAAATCCCGCTCGATGCAGTTTTCAAAGATGAGCAGGGCCGCGACGTTCGGCTCGGACAATTCTTCCGTGGCAAGCCCGTGGTGCTGTCGCTCGTCTATTACCAGTGTCCGATGCTCTGTAATCAGGTCTTGAATGGAATGATGGGCGCCTTTCGGCAGGTGTCTTTCAACATCGGCGAACAGTTCGAGGTGATCACAGTGAGCTTTGATCCAAGCGAAACGCCGGACCTGGCCGCGGCCAAGAAGAGTACTTATATAAAGGCTTACAACCGCGCGGGAGCCGAGGCGAGCTGGCATTTCTTAACGGGCGATGAAGCAAACATCAAGCGGCTGACGGAAGCGGTTGGCTTTCGCTATCTATGGGACGAGCAAACCAAACAGTTCGCGCATGCGAGCGGCATAATGGTGCTGACCCAGGAAGGAAAACTCGCGCGTTACTTTTACGGGATCGAATATCCGCCGCGCGATTTGCGCCTCGGTCTGGTGGAAGCGTCGCAAAACAAAATCGGCAACCCGGTCGATGCGCTGATGCTTTACTGTTACCACTACGATCCGGCGACCGGAAAATATGGCGCGATTGTGATGAATATAGTAAGGCTGGCCGGAGGCGTGACCTTGTTTCTAATCGTCGGAATGATCCTGGTCCTGCGCAAGCGAAGTAGCCGCACGGAACTGGTAACGAGGAAGACATGAAGACCCTCTGTGGTCCACAGAGATCTCAGATTTGAAATTTGAGATCTCAGATTTGAGATCTCAAACACGTTCGGATTTGTCGAACAGGTTCAGACTTGAAACTTAAGATCTCAGATAAGATTTAGGACTTGATAGCCATGCAATCCTGGTTTCCATTCACTCCGGAAAGCGCATCGACCTATTCGGGCGATGTGGACGCGCTGTATTTCTATATTTCCGGCGTGACGGTCTTTTTTACTCTGCTGATTTCATTCGTCATCATTTTCTTTGTCATCAAGTATCGCCGCCGCAATCCCTTCGAAATTCCGCGCCCCATCGAGGGCTCGATGAAACTGGAAACGCTGTGGTCGGTAATTCCGCTACTGATTGCGATGAGTATCTTTTTTTGGGGCGCAAAGATTTACTTTAACCAGTACCGGCCGCCCAAAAACGCAATCGAAGTTTACGTCGTCGGCAAGCAATGGATGTGGAAGTTTCAGCACGCGACCGGTCAGCGGGAGATCAATGAACTGCATATACCGGTCGGCCGCAAGATCAAGCTGATCATGGCCACGGAAGACGTGATTCATGACGTCTTTGTGCCGGCGTTTCGGATCAAGGCCGACGTGGTACCCGGCAGATACACGACCGAATGGTTTGAAGCCACGAAGCCTGGACGGTATCACTTTTTTTGCGCTGAGTACTGCGGCATGAATCATTCGGGAATGGGCGGATACATGGTGGTAATGGAGCCAACCGAGTTTGAAAACTGGCTCAGCGGCAATGCTAATCAAATGTCGGCCGCGGCCGCCGGCCAGCAAATGTTCGAATCGCTGGGTTGCGCGTCATGTCATGGCGCGAACGCCGAAGGCGGACGTGGACCGGCGTTGCTGGGCGTATACGGCAACAATGTGGTGCTCAGTAACGGGCAGTCGGTGAGGGCCGACGAAGGCTACGTGCGTGAATCGATCCTGAATCCACAGGCCAAGATCGTCAACGGCTTTGGACCGATCATGCCGTCGTTCCAGGGTCAGCTCACCGAGGAGCAACTGTTGCAATTGGTGGCTTACGTTAAGTCTCTATCGGCGTCGAAAACTGGGACGCAAACAGGAAAACCGCCGCCGGCAGCGCAGCCCAGTGCGACGGTGAAGCCAAGCGCATTATCGAAATGAGGACGAGGTTAAGGCATCAAGTGATCGCGGCTTGACCGCCTGATGTGCGGAAAGCCTATGGCTTTCCGGAGAGTAAGTTTTATTGGCTTGAGGCTCCGCCTCGGTCTCTGCAAGGCGCAGCCTTGCAGAGAAAAAGAAAAATTACCGTCTAACCGGAAAGGCAGAGCCTTTCCGCAGATCAGACGGCGGAACCGTAAGTACGAGAGGTTGGTCAGGCAGTAGCCCGACCCTAAACGCGTAAAGAACAAGCATGGAAGAATTCGAAAAACCAAAACCGCCACGCACCAACTATCTCAATGCCGAATACGGCTTGAAGTCGTGGCTGTTGACTAAAGATCACAAGCGCATCGCCCTGCTTTACCTCGGCGCGATCAGCTTTTTCTTTTTCATCGGCAGCCTTTATGCGATGGCCATTCGCCTGGAGTTGCTTACCCCGCAGGCCGATCTCGTGCAGTCGAGCACCTACAACAAGATGTTCACTCAGCACGGGATCATCATGGTGTTCTTCTTTTTGATTCCGTCGATTCCGGCGACCCTGGGAAACTTTCTCATCCCGATGATGATTGGCGCCAGGGACCTGGCCTTTCCGCGCATCAATCTGCTCAGTTGGTACATATACATAATCGGCGGGATTGTCACCATTTATGCGCTGCTCGCCGGTGGCGTCGATACCGGTTGGACTTTTTATGTTCCTTATAGCACCACGTTTTCGAACTCTTATGTGATTGCGACCGGCCTGGGAATTTTCATCAATGGATTTTCCTCAATTCTGACGGGCCTGAATTTCATCGTTACGATTCACACGATGCGCGCGCCGGGCATGACCTGGTTCCGTCTGCCGCTGTTCGTCTGGGCGCACTACGCAACCAGCTTAATCATGATTCTGGGCACTCCGGTGATCGCGATTACGATTCTGCTGGTGGCGCTCGAGCGGCTCGCACATATCGGCATCTTCGATCCGGCGGCCGGAGGTGATCCGATCTTGTTCCAGCATTTGTTCTGGTTCTACTCGCACCCGGCCGTCTACATTATGGTACTGCCGGGCATGGGTGTAATCAGCGAGCTGATCGCCAACTTCTCGCGCAAAAATATTTTCGGCTACAAGTTTGTGGCTTTCTCGAGCCTGGCTATTGCCGTGTTCGGGTTCCTCGTTTGGGGCCATCACCTGTTTGTCGCCAGCCAGTCGGTTTATGCGGGAATGATTTTTTCGTTTCTGAGTTTCGCGGTCGCGATTCCGTCGGCCATCAAAGTTTTTAACTGGACGGCGACTCTTTACAAAGGTTCAATCTCGTTCGATACGCCGATGCTCTACGCCCTAGGTTTTATTGGCTTGTTCACGATTGGCGGCATGACGGGATTGTTTCTGGCGGCGCTGGCAGTCGATGTGCACTTGAGTGACACCTACTTCGTGGTCGCGCATTTCCACTACATCATGGTCGGCGGAACTTTGCTGGCTTATCTCGGCGGTTTGCATTACTGGTGGCCCAAGATCAGCGGGCGGATGTACCCGGAAGGTTGGGGACGATTCTCAGCCCTGGTAGTTTTTATCGGCTTCAATCTGACTTTTTCGCCGCAGTTTATTCTGGGTTACCTGGGCATGCCGCGCCGCTATCACACCTACCCGGCCGACATGGTTTCGTGGCAGGTGCTGCATGTTTTGTCGACGGCCGGCGCGTCGATTCTGGGCGTCGGATTATTGATTCCACTGTTCTATCTGGTTTGGTCTATGCGCTACGGGCCCATCGCCGCAGCCAATCCGTGGAACCTGCCGGGGCTGGAATGGCAGACGGCTTCGCCGCCACCAACTGAGAATTTTCTGACCACGCCAGTGATGACTCATGAAGCTTATGAGTTCGCGGCGCCGGAGCATAAATCGGTGGTGGGTAAGTTTGAGCGGCAAAGCCAGGCTGAGACGAGTTAGTTTATTGGTCCAGGAATCACTGTCCAACGAGCAGATTAAACGCTGGTTAGTGATTGAAAGTGAAGAGAAACATTCGTTTTGGTGTGGTTTCGTGGATCCATTTTTTCTAACTGAGGAATCGATCCACGAAACCACACCAAAACACGACGGAAATACTCGACCCGCAGCAGGGGGCAACTTAACGGAGTAGGAAATTGTCAGAAG
>WNFR01022837.1_pt1 | contig 10325 bp, 8 predicted proteins | sample 5400221 | NCBI WGS metagenome assembly WNFR01 (sample SAMN13153357, study PRJNA577476) | soil metagenome | isolation source: 40 cm soil under Madrone tree | place: USA:California | collected 2016-06-14 | reverse complement strand
AGTGGATCGATTTACTTGGGGCGGTGGCCTCGCACGGCAACGCCGGCCTGGTTGCGTTTATTCGCTCCAGCCCCGCCTTCTTTCAGACGCTGGCGGCGCAGAAAGATCACTTGCGCGCTACCGCTCTGGCGCATCGCGTGATCATTCTGACGCGCGAAGTTGCCCGGGTTGATTCGGAAGCGGCACTCGCCTGTTTGCGTTCGAGCGCCAAAGCCCTGTACACCGTTTCAATCGAACAGTTCGAGAGCTGGGCGCGCGCCGGCTTAATCGCTGGTGACACGCGGGCCCGGCGCAGTTATTACGCGCTGGAAACGCGCAGCAGTAACCAAGCGCTGCATGAAGGCGGCGCGGGTGTGGCGCTGGAATCTGTACAGCTCTTGTTAAGACTCTACGTCGAGGGCATGACCGGCCGCGCGGTCGAGGTTGCCCCGCTGGCCGCCGTGCCGGTTGAGTCACGCATCGGCGACGGCCGCACGATTCATCTGCCGGCGATAGTCACCGAATTCGGTGACGAGGAATTGGATTTTCGACTTTACAAAGTACTGGCGGCGCATGCGGCCGGACAAATCGAGTTTGAAACCTGTGCTCGTGATACCGATGACCTGCGCTCTGCATATATTACGCTGAGTGAGTTCTATGATCCTGAGAACCAGGACGCGCGGGATGCGTTTGCGATTGACTTCAACGATATCGGGCGAGTGAAGGACGAGCCGGAAGCTCCCGCAAAGGCACAAAGACGCAAAATAAGAGAAAGCCCTGCAGGGTTGGATTATCGTCAGATGCTTAACCTGTTCCCGATTCCATCTCTGGCTCGCAGGATTTTCGGCACTCTCGAAAACGGACGCATCGATCGGCGCCTGCGCACAACGTATCGCGGTCTGGCGCGAGACCTCGATTTGATCCGCGACCATTTGCGCAATCGCCGACCAGCTATAATCGATCTGCCGGCGGCGCTGGTGCCGTTTGAATTGCTCTTTCAGATTACCTTGCTCGCGGGCGCGCGCGCGGATGCGCGACAGTTCTACGGTCAGATAGTTTCCGAACTCGAAACAATAGTCCTGAATTATTTATCAAACCCGATAGCTAACGTGGCCGACACTTTGATGGCCACCAGCCGCGTGTACTCGCTGTTCCAATCGATCTCGATGGAAGACTCAGAGCAGCAAATCGAAGTACCCGACGAGTTGGATCAGGAAGACGAGAGCAAGGCCGAAGAGATGCTGGCTGAACGCGATGCCAATCGGGAGCCGCAACGACGCGACGCGCGCGAGCTGTTCAATGCCTGGAACACCGAAGCGGACGGCGAATTCGACGAGTTGGAAGGCAGCGAAGCATGGAGCGAAGGTGAAGCTCCGGAACAGGATCTGGAAGCCGGTGAAGTTGCTTTTAACTATGACGAGTGGGACCGCGAGCTGACTGATCATCGCGTCGGCTGGTGCCGCGTGATCGAAAAGAAGGTTAAGCGTGGTGAACGCGCCTTTGTCGACAACACGCGTGAACGATACAAAGGCATCGTCTCGTCAATTCGCCATCAGTTTCAGTTGATGAAGCCCGAGGACCTGGCGCGCGTAACGAACGAGATTGACGGCGACGATTACGATCTGAACGCGGTTGTCGACTACTTCATAGATCGCCGCGCCGATGGACACCAGTCAGAGCGCATCTATACCAGGCGATTGCGCCGTCGTCGCGATGTCGCCGTGTCGTTCCTTTTGGATCAATCGTCATCGACCGCGCGCACGATAGGGCGTCATCCGCTGCAACCCTACACGCATCCGGGCCGTCGCATTATTGAGATCGAGAAGGAAGGTTTGGTGTTAATGAGCGAAGCGCTCGAGGCGGTCGGTGATACTTATTCGATCAACGGCTTTACCTCCGAGGGCCGGCGCAACGTAAAGTTTTACGTGCTCAAAGATTTTGACGAGCACTATTCGGACGAAGTGATGCGGCGCATTGGCGGGATTACTTATCAAAACAACACCCGCCTGGGCGCCGCAATTCGGCACGCAGCGGCGAAGTTGAGCAAGCAGGAGGCGCGCACCCGCCTGCTGATCGTTATGTCCGACGGCCGTCCTTACGATCATGATTATGGCGACGCCCGTTACGCCCGCGAAGACACCCGCGAAGCCTTGCGTCAGGCCAAGACCCTCGGGATCATACCCTTCTGCATCACCATCGATCGCGAGTCGGAGGCCGAGCTGCGCGATCTCTACGGAGACGTCGGTTACACGATTATCGACGACGTGCTTTCATTGCCTGAACGCCTGCCCGGGATCTACCGAAGGCTGACGACGTAGAATACGATATGCGTCCTCACTCCCTTCGCGCTACAATTCTCATCCTAACGGGGAGGTTCTTATGTCGACAGAAGGTTCTAGGATTCTGAACGAGGTTCTCGCGCTTCCGGCTCACGAACGGGCCGAACTGGTGGAACGAATTCTCGATAGTCTCGGGGAGGCGCCGGATAAAGAAAGGCTGGAGAGGTGGGCCGCTGAGACAGAATCGCGCCTTGATGCAATTGAGCGTGGGGAGCTTGAAACAGTGCCAGGAGAAGAAGTATTGGCACGCCTTAGACAAAGGTATTCATGAACCTCAAGTTCTCGATCGTTGCTGAAAGGGAAATCGAAGCAGCCGCGGATTATTATGAGAACGAAGAGGCTGGACTCGGTTTCCAGTTTGTCGAGGAACTGAACCACGCCATCGCGTTCGTCCTTCAATTCCCGAATGCATGGTCGCCGCTTTCGAAAAGATCCCGCCGTTGCTCTCTGCGACGGTTTCCTTACAACATCATTTATTCGGCGCAACAAGGCACAGTAACGATTGTAACCGTGGTTCATCAGCGTCGTGACCCGGAAAAATGGCAAACGCTAATCAAAGATTTAGGACTTTAGAAAGAGTCTCGTTGAAGAATTAAGTACCGATCCTGTGCCCGGAATTTATCGCCGTCTGACAACATAAGCCCACCCAGCGAACAAGCCGGGTTGCGTCGTTCAATGAGCCATCGAAGATGGCGGCAGAGTGTAGCCCCGGGCGTAAGCCCGGGGATCTGGCCCGAACTCAACCCAAGCCCGCTTCAGCGGGCGACAGAAGGTACGAAACCTCGCGAGACTCGCAATCCCATGCTAATCTTGCCGCATGTCTCACACTACCCATTTCGAATTCTCGAGAAGGACAATAATCGGATCGGCGACCTTTTCGGGCGACTCATGGCTGACCTGTTTGTGGCCCCTCGGTTATGAACAACCGCGCATTAATATTCACAAGTCGGGCAGGGAACTTGATCTCGATGCGGCTCATCGCCTTGAACGCCGACGCGCCATTGCCGAGTGTAAGGCAACGCCGAGACAATCGGAGGTGGTGATCTTAACAAGTTCGTTGGTGCGCTAGATGCTGAGGAAAAACCTGACCTTCCCTTAACCGGCTACTTCATCTCGCTTTCTGGTTTCAAGGAAACTGCCTTCAAAATCAAAACAAGATCTTAGGCAATAGTAACCTCTGCCCCTTGTTTCCGTTCTTACTTGCAAACTCACGCATTGACTCGCTCCCGCCGCACAACCCGCACTCCACCGCGCCAGTCTTCATTAATATCAAAACGATAGACCTCAATGTCCGGCGCGATGGTTCGGGCAAGCGTCGTGAACGACGGATGGAACCGGAGAGTGGGCGCGACCAGATAAACCAGAGGGGACTCGTCGCTTATCTCGCGTTCACCGAAAAGTTTGGCGGTGCTGATGTGGCCGCGGCGTCGATGAGCTTCGACCCGCCGCCAATAATCAATTCCCTGGAAAACGTGTTCGCGATCCTCGTTGACCTTCAGTTCAATCACTGCTAAACGGCCGTCGTGACGCAGCGCCAGGAGATCGATGGGCCGGGCGCCGCTGGGTCCATTAGTACCGCCGTGCGACGTGCGAAACTGCGCATGCAGCGGAGCGATGATCAAACCCGGATCGAGCTTTGAGATGTCTCGGCGCAGGATTGATTCCAGCCAGGCCTCTCCGGCCGCGCGATAGAACCAGTGGCTTTTATCCCGACAGTCCCCATTACGATGGTTTTTCAAATCCTCCCAAAGCTTTATCCAGTCCGGCTCGTGATAGTCGTCCAGTAGGCGCCGGCGCGAACCTTCAATCCCAAACCAGATACGATCCCGAGCCATCACCCGGCGCACGGCGCCGGCTCCAACACCTGCCAAGTTTCGTCTGCGCTAAGTCGGACGCCCTCCCTCACAGTCGGGCTGCTGCCCCGGATCTCGGGTTGCGCGTTCCGCCCATCAACCACCGCGCCGTCCGCCTGGGTGCCTTGGTTGGTGGGGCTGCCGCCCCGTATTTCGAACAGCTCGATTCGCTGCCGCAGCGATTCGCGCAGAAGCACGTGACGCTGTCTCACCGCTTCCAGAATGTTGGGCTCGACTGAAATCAGAAGCTTTTCAATTGGAGGGCGTTTGGGTCGTGATTGCAGTCGATTGAACCAAAGCAGTGCTGACGAGAATAGCGAGTCGACGTTCCGGGCGTCGCTGTTTGCCACGATGGCAGTCAAAGCAAGGCGCTTATGCGGCTGGCGCAGAATAATGCGCGCGTATCGGCCCGGCTGATCGCGCCGCATGCCCGGGCTTAAGGCCACGCCTTCGATCTTGAAATTCAACGGCGCCTCGTTCGCAATCTGCGCGAGCTTGACGCATCGCGCCTGGCGCGCCGCCGCGATGCCGGCCACGATCGCTCTGGCAGACGCCCGCGGCACCAACTCGAGCGTGGACTTTTCGGCGCCCATGCGACGGCTAGCTTCCAGCACCAGTCTTTCGCCGCTCCAGCTCCAAGCCGTAATCCTCCAGGATCGGAAACCGGTCTCGGTCCAACTCGAAAAGATCAGACGCCGATGATCGATTGAAAAGTTGAATTCAGTACACGCTATCGCGAGCGGCGCGCCCCCATCCTGCGCCAGGAACCATTCGCTGTGCACGCCCAGTAGCTCATCAATTGCGCGCTGGGCGTCCTCAACAGCCGTGGCGTCATTTAGTAGTAACAGCATTTGCGGGAGTCATCGAGCCTTATGCTAAGATCCACGGCTCCATTGGAGCCAAATGTCTATAGTTCCATCGAGTGATTTGCTTCCGAGCTCCTTAGGAGCCAACAAGAAACGTTCCGCTCCTAAGGAGCGGGCTATTAGACGAGAGACCCGGGCTATAAACATTTCGCCTCTACGAGGCGAGAAAGCGAGCGGCACACAGTTGACGAAGTACTAAGGGAACCCTGAAGTTTGTCGGACATTTCGCGGCGCAGCTTAACAGCGAACAAGCTTTCCGAAAAGTAAAGATTTTTATCAATGAGACCGATTTTCTTGGCAGGCGCGGTGCGCACTCCGATTGGACGTTTTGGCGGATCGCTTCAAAGTTGGACCGCGGCGGATCTGGGAACCGCCGTCGCAACTGAAAGTTTGCGACGGGCTGAGATTCGACCAGATCAGGTCGACGATTCAATTTGGGGTTGTGCCCGTCAGGCCGGCGGCGGACCAAACGTCGCGCGACAAATTACTTTCCGGGCCGGAGTGCCCGATCGCGTACCGGCGTTCACCGTAAACCAGGCCTGCGGTTCGGGACTGCGCGCGATCATTCTGGCTGCGGAAAAGATCATGCTGGGCCGCGCTGAGATTGTTCTGGCCGGCGGCACGGAAAGCATGTCGCGCGTGCCCTACTTTGCCGAAGACGCTCGCTTTGGCATGCGCATGGGTCATACCGAGTTGGTGGACGGCATGTACCGCGACGGCTTTAATGATCCACTTTCAGGTTTAGTAATGGGCGAGACGGCCGAAGTGCTGGCCCGCCATTACGAAATCTCGCGTGAAGAGCAAGACGAGTTTGCCTTGGGTTCGCAGCAGCGAGCGGCAGCGGCCATCGCGGCCGGGCGGTTTGAAGCCGAACGCCTGCCGCTGGAATTAAAAGATCCAAAGGGCCGCGAAGGTGACGCCACGATGTTTGCCATCGACGAGCACGTGCGCTCCCAGACATCGATCGAAGACCTGCAAAAGCTCGCTCCGGTCTTCGCGAAAGATGGAACAGTGACTGCCGGTAACTCCTCGGGAATTACCGACGGCGCCGCGGCGATCCTGGTCTTAAGCGAAGCCGCCCTGGAGGAATCATACGCTGAGCCGCTCGCGCGCATCGTCGATTACGAGATTGTGGGCGTGCCGCCAGAGATTATGGGAATTGGTCCCGTGCCGGCCGTGCGCGCGATTCTTGGCAGACAGAATCTGTCCCTCGGCGACATCGACCTGGTCGAGATTAACGAAGCGTTTGCCGCCCAGGTTATTGCCTGCGATCGAGATCTACAATTCGACCCCGAAACACTAAACGTCAATGGCGGCGCGATCGCGTTGGGTCATCCGATTGGATGTACCGGGGTTCGGATTACCACAACCTTGCTGCACGAAATGAAGAGGCGGCGAGCAAAACGCGGACTGGCGACGCTTTGTATAAGTGGTGGGATGGGCATCGCAATGCTGGTTGAACGCGTGTAGCAGGTGATCAGTACAGCTCGTCGAACGCTCGTATGGACAAAACAATTTCGTGTTTTGTTCTCGCTTCGACAAGGACGATCCACGAAATCACACGAAACCAAACGAACCAAAACCTCCCTTTAGTGTATTTCGTCGATCGTTTTACCTCAAAGAGCGGCAACCTGTTAAATAGGACGCTGCCGTCCTGTGGCAAACATGACGGAAGGAAAGAGTCTCACTTCGTTGTCCCGGCCAACCATGCCGCGCTGCTAACGCATCGGACTTCAGCGCCGTCATATAGTGGGCATCTATGTCAAAGAGGAAGAGAAAAGGGGTTGGATAGTGAATAAGAAGGTTCTGGGATCATCAATCGCATTAACATTCGCCTTAGTGGGACTTTGCTCGGGGTTCGGTTCGGGATTGGCGCAGCGTAAGCCTGCAAACAAATCCGCACCGCCGGAGAACGTCCTGAGTTATCTGCCTGCGTCGGATGGCATCGCGTTAATCGACGTACGGCGCTTGATGAACGAGATCCTGCCGCGCATCCTGGCAGGGGATCCGGCCAAGCTCGCGCTCGCCAATGCGGAAATCGAGAAATTCAAAACGCGCACCGGCATTGACCCGCGTTCCTTTGATCGCGTAGTCCTGGGGATGCGTTACACCTACCCCTCTCTGCGGGTGACCAAACTCGAGACGGTAGCGATCGCGCGGGGAACGTTCGACGCCAGGGCGCTGTCCGCGGCCGCGCGAATCGCCGCCAACGGAAAGTACCGCGAAGAAAAATATCGCGGGGCGACGATCATGATCATTACAGTAAAAGATCAGATTAAGTTATTCGGAGTCTGGGACATGCGGCTCAATGATCTGGCGGTGTGCGCGCTCGATCCACATTCACTGGCGATCGGGAGCCCGGCGAATGTGCGGTCCGCGATCGAGGCGGGACTTAAAGGCCGTGGCGGCGCCGATCTGGCAGCACTTGCTACGCGAGATCCGAACGCGGTCATTGGCTTTGGCGCTAACATCCCCAAAGAGTTGATGGCCACTTTGAACGTCGGCAATGACACAATTGCCAAGGACGCTAATTCCATCAAACAGATTTATGGTTCTATCGGATCGACCGAGAACGATGTTTCGTTAATGCTGGTGGCGCGCACGGATTCAGCTGAATCAGCAAACAATTTGAACGATACGGTTACCGGATTGAAGCAACTCGGCGGGTTCTTCATCGGACAAATGGCGCCGGCGCGAAAAGCCCTGGCGGAGAGCGCCCTCGACAACCTGAAAATAACGACGCGAGGCATGGAAGTCGAAATTCGAACGCAGGTTGCGGCGGCAAATCTGGCGTCGGTCATAAAATAACTTTGGCGAACCCCAGCAAGCCACGCGAAGGACAAGCAGCTCCGGACTTTGTTCTGCAAGACAGCGGAGGCGCCCAGTGGCGCCTGTCTGATCAACGGGGCAAGGTCGTGGTGCTGCTATTTTATCCCGGCGACGAAACCCCTATTTGCACGCGCCAGATGTGTTCGGTGCGCGACCGTTGGCAAGACTACGCCGCGACGGGCGCTGAAGTCATCGGTATCTCAACCAACACAGTCGACTCGCATAAGAGTTTTGCCGAGCATCACGATCTGCCGCTGCGTCTGCTCGCGGACGTCGACCGCAACGTTGCGGATCTGTATGGCGCGCAATCTCTAATTCCCGGCAAAGTTGCCCGTTCCGTTTTCGTGATCGACGCAAACGGAATCATTCGTCATCGTGATGTGCGGCCACTGGGCCTGTTCCGGCCCAAGGACGACGACGTCCTTGCGGCGATTCGAAACGCTCAGGAGTAATTACCGCTCTGCGCAATGAGGTCAGTACCGCCTGCGTAAGCGAGCGGATCCAACGATCGACTTTGAGGGTAATTAATTTCCATCCTGTTGGTTGAGTGTCTGATCCGCCCGCTCACGCTTAGGTGGTACTGACTTCACACCTACGGTTATAATCCCTGCGAGGTGAAACAATGTCAGATGTGATCAAATGCGCCCGCTGCGGTCAGAAGCGTCCGCCGCTCGGCTTCTCGCCGCTGCCTACCGAACTGGGCCAGAAAATTGCCGCCGATGTTTGTCAGCCCTGCTGGGCTGAATGGTTGCAGGCCCAGACCCGTATCATCAATCACTACGGCCTCGATTTGATGAACCCTGACGCCCAGGGATTTCTGATGGATAACATGAAAGGCTTTTTTTACGGCTCCGCGGAACTGGCGCAGATAGATACGACCAAAGAAGGTTCGATCAAATGGTGAGTTACAGAACCGGGAGCGGTAACGAGCTGGTGATGCGCTGGAGTCAACTCATGTCAGAAGCCCGACCGTGAAGGAGGGCCCCACTCGCAAAGGAATTGTGGAAGCCGGCCAGTCATCCAAATACGAACCGTTGACTATAGGTACGAAGCCCTCGCTTACGCGGGCTTCTGACACTGCTCAGTTGAGTCTTTGACCCGGTCGCTACCGCTCCCGGTTCTGACATTCTGAAACCGACCGCCTTGATCGCGCGTAAGAACAACTCGGCATTGTGGGCGCCGGATATTGCTTTAACTCCAATTTAATAAAACAGAATCTAAATTTCTGGATTGCCCGAAGGAGGATTCCGCTTGTTCAAGAGAAATGTCTTTGCTCGTCTGCTAGGCACAGCGACTGCGGTCAGCTTTTTGGCGCTCGCATTCAGTGCGGCCTTCGGGCAAACCAAGCTGCTGCGCTTTCCCGACATTCATGGTGATCGCGTCGCCTTTACTTACGGCGGAGACATTTGGACCGCGCCGACAACCGGCGGCTCGGCCATCCGGCTGACAGCGCACCCGGGGGTCGAAGTCTTTGCAAAGTTTTCTCCCGACGGCCAATGGATCGCATTCACGGGCCAGTACGACGGCGACGAGCAGGTGTATGTAATTCCCGCTTCCGGAGGTGTACCGCGACAACTCACGTTCTACCCGGCCAAAGGCCCTTTGACGCCGCGCTGGGGTTGGGACAACCAGGTCTACGGTTGGAGCAAAGACGGCAAGCGAATCTTTTTCCGCTCGCTGCGTGATTCGTGGACGCTGCCAATCGCGCGGCTTTACAGCGTCTCAGTCGATGGCGGCCCCGCCGAGGCTTTGCCAATGCCTGAGGCCGGCTCAGGCGACTATTCGCCGGATGGCGCGCGCATGGTCTACTCGCCCCAATCACGCGACTTCAGATCCGAAAAAAGATACAGCGGCGGTGAGGCGAACGTCCTCTATATCTTCGATCTGAAAACGAACGACGCTAAACGCATCACCGAAGGACCGCGGGCGACGCGCGATCCGATCTGGATCGGCGACACCATCTACTTCAATTCCGATCGCGATGGGCATTTCAATCTCTACAGCTATGGGGTGTCATCGGGGAAGACGGCCCAGGTTACCCGCGGCAAACAATGGGACGTGCGCTGGCCCAGTTCCGATCACGAGGGCCGGATCGTCTATGAAATGAGTGGCGAGTTACAGATTCTCAGTGTGAAGAGCGGCAAGACAACGCCGATTTCAATTACCGTGCCCGACGATGGACTGGCGCGCCGGCCCAGCCGCATCTCGGCTGCGAATAACATCGAGTCATACGAGCTGAGTCCAAAAGGCGAGCGCGCTTTATTCTCAGCTCGCGGCGATATTTTCACCGCGCCGATCGAAAAAGGGCCCACGCGCAATCTCACTCATTCATCCGGCGCGCACGACAAGTGGCCCTCCTGGTCGCCTGACGGTTCACAGATAGCTTTCATATCCGACCTGAGCGGCGAAGAGGAACTTTACCTGGCGCCGCAGGACGGTTCCAAGCCGGCGCAACAGAT
>WNFR01019850.1_pt1 | contig 10325 bp, 10 predicted proteins | sample 5400221 | NCBI WGS metagenome assembly WNFR01 (sample SAMN13153357, study PRJNA577476) | soil metagenome | isolation source: 40 cm soil under Madrone tree | place: USA:California | collected 2016-06-14 | reverse complement strand
CATGTTCTACTCAGAGGCGCCGTGGCTGAAACCGAACTCGGTGACTTCGGCCACCAGCCTCGTCTGGCACGAACTGTCGCTCGCCGGCAACACGGCGCATGAATTCGAGGAGCAGATCACCGATCTGCAGCCCTTCCTCGCCGAGCACTGGCGCGCCCCGTCAGCGGTGGCACCGGCAACCCGGTCTACGAGAAGCCGGTAGTGCTGGTGATCTATCGCGACGACCACAAATTCCTGCTTGACCAGGTCCGCCCACGCCGCGGCTTCACCAACGCCGAATACGATCTGGTCATCGCTTCGCAGCCCTATCGGGCGCGGGCGCCGATCGAGTTCAAGGCGCGCCGGGTGATTGCCCCGCTGGCGCGCAGTCTGGCGCCGGGCGGCCGGATGATCGCGATCCACTCCTATGGGCACGACCCCGGATTGGAGATCATCCAGAAGGTCTGGCCCGGTGAGGACCCGTTCTCCAGCGATCGTCACGCCTTGCTGCGCGCCACCAAGATGGAACTCGGCAATGCCGGGCGCGACCTCAATTTCGGCGCCTATGCCGACACCCGATCGCTGTTTCGCTACGACATGCACACGCTTCCGAGCGAGATCAGCGAGACGATCGGCACCTCGACCTTGTTCGCGGCATGGAACGCCGCGGTCTATGTGGCACAGGTCGAGGACCAGCGGCTGTCGGAGGCGATCAGCAGCGGCGCTTATCTCGAGGCGACCAAGGAGGTGCTGCGCATCCATAGCGGACTGTGGTTCTGGGACGAATCCTACGTCATCTCCCGCAAGCGGGGTCTAGGCTGATGAGCACGGTCACAAGACCAAGCGGAGCGCCGGGTCTCGCCCTGCAACCCCGTCGGGTGTCGGAGCTGGTCGCCGCGTCTTCGATCGAGATCTCGCCACGCGACGACTTTGCTGGAGAGAGGCTGCGCGAACTGCTCGATCCCGGCACAACCGTGTTCGTCAACCATCCGGGAAGTGTAACGCATCACGACATCGTCGCCGCCTGTGCGAGGCTGCGGCGCGGCGGCTTCAACCCGGTGCCGCATATCGCCGTTCGCCGCCTCGCGAGCTTTACCCAGGCGAGCGACTTCCTGCAGCGTGCAGTGGGTGAAGCGCAGATAAGGACCGCCTTGATCATCGGCGGCGACCCCGATTACCCGGTGGGTCCCTTTCCCGACAGCGCCGACCTCTTAGCCTCCGGGTTGATCGAGGGTTACGGTCTGCGCGAGGTTGCCTTCGCCGGCTATCCGGAGGGCCACCCGAGGATCGCCGCGCGCGTCCTCGATGAAACGCTGCGGGCCAAGGTGGCCTCGGCACGCCGGCGTGGCCTAGACGCGTCGCTGGTGACCCAATTCGGTTTCGACGCCGCGCCGATCCTCCGCTGGATCGAGGCGTTGCGAGCGCAGGATATTATCTGCCCGGTCCGGGTCGGCATCGCCGGGCCCGCCACCGTCGCGACCTTGGCAAAGTTTGCGGTGCGTTGCGGCATCGGCGGATCTTTGCGCGCGCTCGCACGTGGCCACACCGCCTTCGCTCGGATCCTCGCCGAGGCCGGTCCGGATGCGCTCGTAGACGCGCTGGTTGACGGGGAGGACCGCGATTTCCCAATCGACGGCCTCCATGTCTTCACCTTTGGCGGTGTTCGCCGCACGGCCGCGTGGATCCGGTCCACAACGACCGCCCAGTGAGAATACCATTTCCTAGAGGAGCCCGCGGCCCGACGCCGAGATCAGACCCTTTCGTATTCGGCAGAGATGTCCTTGTTGGTGTAATCGGTCAGCAGCGCAGTCGCGATAATGCCGACGACGGCACAACCGAGGATGTACAGGGCGATCGGCAAGCTCGAATGATAGGCGGCGAGCAGCGCGGTCGCGATAAACGGCGACGGCCCACCGGCGATGATCGAGGCGAACTGGTAGCCGAGCGAGCAGCCGCTGTAGCGCAGCCGTGGTGAGAAGCTTTCCGCGATCAATGCCGCCTCGGGGCCGTACATGGTCATGATCGGCAGCCCCGACAGGGCGATGGCGACAAAGATCAACGCTGTTACTTGGCTGTCGAGCATAGCAAAGTAGACGAAACCGAAGACTGCGACCAACAGGCAGCCGATGATGTACATATTTTTGCGGCCGATGCGGTCCGACAGATGTCCAGCGACCGTAACCCACAGGAACCCGAGCACGGCTTGAACGAGCACGCCAATCAGCAGAAAATTGCGTGATTGGCTCAATACCGTCGTGCCGTAAGTGAAGACGAACGCGCCGAAGATGTACCCGGGTGCCTGCTCGGGCAGCCGCAGCAAGGCGGTCAGTACCACCTCTTTGGGCTGACGCTTGAGCACCTGAAGCACCGGTACGCGCTCCACGCGCTCCTCGTCGAGCACTTTTTGGAAGACCGGGGTTTCGAGAATGCCAAGCCGGATCCACAGCCCGACCCCGACCATGACGATGCTGATCAGGAATGGAATGCGCCAGCCCCAGACCAGAAACTGGTCGCCGGAAAGCCAGCTGAAGACCAGCACCGCCAGATTGGCGAGGAAGAACCCGGCCGGCGCCCCGAATTGCGGCCAGGAGGCGATGAAACCGCGATTGCGGTCGCTTCGCGCCCATTCCATCGCCAGCAACACCGAGCCGCCCCATTCCCCGCCGACCCCGATCCCTTGGATCAAGCGAATAACCGTCAGCAGAACGGCACCCCAGATGCCGATGCTCTCATATGTCGGCACGAGACCCACGGCGACGGTAGCGAGGCCGGTCACCAGCAATGTCGCGATCAGGGTTGCCTTGCGGCCGATCCGGTCGCCCCAATGGCCGAATATCGCTGCCCCGATCGGCCGGCCGACAAATCCGATGAAAAAGACGGCAAACGCCTCGAGCACGCCGACCAGTGGATCCGATTTGGGGAAGAAGAGCTTGCCAAAGACCAGAGCCGTCACCTGGCCGTAGAGCAGGAAGTCGTACCACTCGATCGTCGTCCCGACCGTGCTGGCGATCATGGCGCGGCGCAAATGCGCCCGGTGGTCGAGTTCGGAAAGGCTGCGCCCGGAAATTTCCGCCGACGTCATCGAAGCTTCTCCTCCAGAGTATCGGGCCTTTGAGAGGTCCCGGTTGTTGGCCTCCGTCATGTCGAGGCGACGAAACGGTTGGTTAACGCGGCGATCCTACCAGCCGTTCAGGCGCGGAAAAAAGGATCGCCTCGGTCGCTCACCTCATGCCTGGTCAGCATGGATCGCAAGGTTCCGACCACCGACCCACTGGGATATGTTCGGCAGCGACGAGCGATGATGACGGAGATCGAGGTAAAGCGCGCGCGGCTCGCTGCCATCGAGCGGGAGCTCTCCGGGCTCGGCGCCCGACACGATCTTGCGATGTCGGCGTTCAGATTCGACGAAGCGCGGGAAGTGCAGCAACGGATCACGATCCTTCAGCGCGAACGCGCAGAGCTCGTGAAGGCGCTCCCAGCGGCACCGCCGCCACCCCCCGCGGCGCCAGTGCCGGTCATGATCCGCCCGCGGCGCCCCGTGTCGCGCCGCAGCTAATCAATCATCGCCAGAGGTGGCGGCTAGCGAGGGCCGCACCTTGCACCAAAGCTTCGAGCTTGGCCCAGGCGATGTCGGGGTGGACCCGGCCGCCGAGCCCGCAATCGGTCGAGGCGATTACCCGCTCGCGGCCGACCAGATTGGCAAAGCGCAGGAGGCGCTCGGCGACCAGCTCGGGGTGTTCGACGACATTCGTGGCGTGGCTGACGACGCCCGGCAGGATAATCTTGCCGTCGGGTAATTTTACGTACTCCCACACCTTCCACTCGTGCTCGTGCCGGACGTTGCCGGCTTCGAAGGAATAGGCCCCGGCGTTGACGGCGAGCATCACGTCGACGATGTCGCGCATCGGGATGTCGGTCGTGTGCGGCCCGTGCCAGCTGCCCCAGCACAAATGGAAGCGGATGCGCTCCTGCGGCAGGCCGCGCAGCGCGTGGTTCAGCGCCTCGACCCGCACCATCGTGAATTTCTTGTAGTCGTCGACAGAGGGCTCGGGATCGATCATGTCCCAGCCCGTCGCGGTCGCCGGATCGTCGAGCTGCAGGACGAGCCCGGCATCGAGGATCGCCTTGTACTCCTCGCGCATCGCCTCGGCGCAGGCGTAGAGAAACTCCTCGTCGCTCTGATAGTAGGTGTTGGGGATCCGGTAGGCGCTGCCCGGGGCGACCGCGGTCATGAACCCCTCCGCGATCCCGGCCGCGGCCAGCGCCGACTTGAAATTGGCGATGTCGGCCTTGATCGCGTCGTGCCCGATATAGGTCAGCGGACCGACGCAGACCGGGCCGGTCGAGGGCCGGGGACCCATGAACACACCCGAGACCGGGTCCGCGTAAGCCGCCGCGAAACGCACCCGATCACGCCGATGGGCGGCGTTGGTCAGCACAATCTCGCCGGGGCGGGCGGAACGCGGCGTCATATGGTCGAGGCTCGGGCCGCCGAGCTCGAGACCGCCCAGGCGCTGAAACGCGTAATTCCACCAGGCGCCGTAATTGACCCGATTACCGACCGACTTGCCAAACTCGCCGTCGCCCGGGATGTCGACCCCGAGCGCCTTCTGATGGCGGACGACATCTTCCACCGCCCGGCGCAATGTCTGCTGAAACGCGCGATCGTTGACCGCCTCGCCAGCTTCGCGCGCCCGGTTGGCCTCGATCAGGTCGTCGGGACGCGGCAAGCTACCGGCGTGGCTGGTCAGGATGTGGTCGGAGCTGGCTCTCATGGCTCAGCTCCACAGCTGACGTGTGGCGAGTGCGGCACCCTGCGCCAGGGCGTCGAGCTTGGCCCAGGCGATGTCGGGGTGGACGCGGCCGCCGAGCCCGCAATCGGTCGAGGCGATGACCCGCTCGCGGCCAACCAGATCGGCAAAACGCAGGATGCGCTCGGCGACCAGCTCGGGGTGCTCGACGACATTGGTGGCGTGGCTGACCACCCCCGGCAGGATCAATTTGCCGTCGGGCAGTTTGACGTCCTGCCACACCTTCCACTCGTGCTCGTGCCGGACATTGCCGGCCTCGAACGAGTAGGCCTGGGCGTTGATCGCCAGCATGACCTCGACGATGTCGCGCATCGCAATGTCGGTCGTATGCGGGCCGTGCCAGCTGCCCCAGCACAAATGAAAGCGGATGCGGTCCTCGGGCAGCCCACGGATCGCGTGGTTCAGCGCCTCGACCCGCACCATCGTGAATTTCTTGTATTCCTCGACGCTGGGCTCGGGGTTGATCTGGTCCCAATTCTCGGCGATCGCCGGATCGTCGAGCTGCAGAACGAGCCCGGCGTCGAGGATCGCCTTGTACTCCTCGCGCATCGCCTCGGCGCAAGCGTAGAGCAGCTCCTCCTCGGTATTGTAATAGGCATTGCCGATCCGCGAGGCGCTCGCCGGGGCGATCGAGGTCATGAAGCCTTCCGCGACACCGGCGGCGGCGAATGCGCTCTTGAAGCGGGCAATATCGGCGGCAATCGCCTCCCGCCCGGTATAGCTCAAGGGTGCGACGCAGACCGGGTGGGTGGCGGGGCGCGGCCCGGTAGTAATACCGGAATCGGGATCGGCATAGGCCGCGGCGAACCGCGTGCGGTCGCGCCGATCGGCAAAGCTCGTCAGCACCACCTCGCCGGGACGCGAGCGCCGCGTCGGCATCTCGTAGAGGCCGGGCCCGCCCATTTCGAGCCCGCCCAGCCGCAAGAACGAATACCGCCACCACGCCCCGTAATTGACGCTGTTCCCCATCGACTTGCCGTATTCGCCGTCACCCGGAACATCGATGCCGAGTTCCTGCTGACGCCGCACGACCTCGCCGACCGCGTTCTGTAGCGTCTCCTCGAGGGCGCGATCATCGCCGGCCTCGCCGGCCTCACGCGCCCGGTAGGCCTCGATCAGCGCATCCGGGCGCGGCAGGCTGCCGGCATGGCTGGTCAAAATATGGTCGGAACTCGTCCTCATGATCCTCCCCGTTCAAATCGCCGTCCGCGCGGCTATTGCACGAGATTCGCACGCTCCCCCGCTCCGAGCAACCGCCACTTCCGACCCTCCAGACATCGGCGGCAGGCAATCGGTGGCCCTGTTCCACCTGTTTTATCAGGTCGAGATCAGGCATCGCCAGCTCCTACAATGACAATCCCGCACCCGGCCCAGGGTGTCGATGTCCGCAAAGATAATAATACTATTATGGCAATTTAATGGTTATCAACGCCGCAGGCGAAGACGTCGGTAGAGCGCCCGTTCTCTCCCCACCTGAAAAAGACAGGTCGAATTCAGGCGCCGACCCAACCCGCAGACGGTGTTCAGGGCGAGGTTCGCCGTCTGCTCGTCGATCACGATCGGAAGTCCGCCGATCAGGGCGATGAATTCGCTCGCTCGAGCCGGTGTGATGCGCCTTTTGCGTTCGCCCATGGCGAGCGCGTTGGCCAGTTCCAAATGCCATAACGAAGGGACCTCGGCGTGCTCGTCCTCGAACCGATCCAGCAGCGCGCGGGTCGCATCTGTGGCCTCGTCGTCAAAGCACCAGGCGAGAGCAATGGATGCGTCGATGGCAAAGCCACTCACTGGCGACCTTCGTTGATCAAGTCCTTGATTTTGAGGTCGCCGAGCGTTTGGCCTTTGCTAAATTCTTTCAGCTTGGCGATCGGATCTGCTCGCCGGCCGCCACCCGGTCAAGGAGACGGGTCAGGTGTGTTTTGGCCTCGAAAGTGCCGATGGTGTCCATGCGCGAATAAAACTAGATTAAGACCAGTCTAATGGTATGGCGGGCGCGACCTTCGGTCAAGACGGGTTCGGCATCTCAACGCGGGCGAGCGTCATTCATCGCGCGCCAAATCCGCCCCGGCGACGCGGGGCCGGCGAAATCGGTGACGCCGAAGGGCGCCAGGGCGTCGGCAATGGCATTGGTGACGGCCGGGAAAGCGGCGACGGCGCCGGCCTCGCCGCAGCCTTTGACGCCGAGCGGGTTCGTCGTGCACCGCGTGCCGTTGAAGGAGAGGTCGTATGACGGCAGATCGTCGGCGCGCGGCAGCGCGTAGTCCATGAATGAGCCGGCGCGCAGCTGACCCGAGGCTGGGTCGTAGACCGCGTGCTCCAGCAGCGCCTGGCCCGCACCCTGGGCGATTGCGCCATGGGCCTGGCCGGCGGCGATCATCGGGTTGACCAGCACCCCGTAATCGTCGACCGCGGTGTATCGGGCGAGCGTCACCTCGCCGGTGTCGCGGTCGATCTCGACCTCGACGACATGGGCGCCGTTGGGGAAGGTCATCCATTCCCGGGTCCAGGCGTGATAGGTATCGAGCGGCGTGCCCTTGTCGCGCCCGATCGCGGCGACATCGAGCAATGCCAAAGAACGGTCGGTGCCGGACACGACAAAGCTTCCGTCGACAAAGCTGATGTCGGCGTCCGCCGCCTCCAGCGCCTCGGCGGCGATGCGGGTGCCCTTGGCGACGATCTCCTCGGAGGCCCGCCAGATCGCCGTGCCGCCCATATAGGTCGCGCGCGAGCTGCCGTGCCCGCCGCCGATCGGGATCCGGTCGGTATCGCCCTGCACCAGTCGGATGCGCTCGTTCGGGATGCCGAGGCGGTCGGCGAGGATCTGCGGAAAGGTCGTCTCGTGGCCCTGCCCGATGGTCTGCGTGCCGGTGATCAATGACACCGTGCCGTCGGGCTCGAACCGGATGTCGACATTCTCCGAGGGCGAACCGCCGGTCCCCTTGATGTGATACGCGAAGCCGAGCCCGCGCAAATACCCGCGCCTCTCGCTGGCACTGCGCCGGGCCGGGAACCCCTCGACATCGGCCTGGGTCAAGGCGTGGTCGAAGGTCTCGGCAAAGGCGCCGCTGTCGACGGTGTTGCCGAGGGCGTTGGTCATCGGCATGGCGTCGGGCGGGACCATGTTGAGGCGCCGCAACTCTGCGCGGTCGAAGCCGCATCGCCCGGCCGCCGCATCGATCAGCCGCTCGATGATGTTGACCGCCTCGGCAAAGCCCGGGCCCCGGGTGACGCCGATCGGTGCGGTATTGGTCAAAATGCCGGCGACCTGCAGTTCGATCGCCGGAATGCGATAGACGGTACCCGGCAGATGGACGTACTGGAAGGTCTGCACCCCGCCGGCGCTGACCATGTAGGCGCCGACATTGGCGGCACTCCTGACGCGGAGTGCCAGAAACCGGCCCTCGGCGTCGAGCGCCAGTGCGGCCTCGGCCCAATGGTCGCGGGCCTGATGGTCGGCGAGAAAAACCTCGCTGCGGGTGGCGATCCACTTGACCGGCCGGCCGACGCGCCTGGCCGCCCACAGTATCAGCACGTGCTCGGGGTAGATGAAATTCTTGGCGCCGAACCCGCCGCCGACATCGGGCGCGATGAACCGCACCGCTGCCGGGGGGACCCCTAGCGCACGGGCGGTGTTGTCGCGCGTCGCGTGGATGCTCTGGCTCGAGACGTGTGCGGTATAGCGGCCGCTCGCCGCGTCCCAAAGGCCCACAATGCCACGCGGCTCGATCGGGTTGGTGACGATCCGGTGATTGTCGAGTTGCAGTTCGATCACATGCGCCGCCGCAGCGAACGCAACGTCGACCGCATCGGCGTCACCGATGCGGCAATCGAAGCAGACATTGCCCGGGACTTCAGGCGAAAGCTCCGGGGCCTCGGAGGCGCGCGCGGCTGCTGCGGTCGTCACCGCTGCCAATGGAGCATAGTCGACGATCACCTGCTCGGCGGCGTCGAGTGCTTGGGCCCGGGTTTCGGCGACGATCAGCGCCACCGGCTCGCCGACGTAGCGGACCCTTCCCTCGGCCAACAGCGGCTGCGGCATGAAGGCGAAGGGCTCGCCGGTCTGGACATTGGCTTCCGCCGACGGCCGCAACGGCTTGAGCCCATCAGCCCTGGCGTCCTCGGCGGCCAGCACGGCGAGCACGCCCGGCATCGCCCGCGCCCTTTCCGTGCCGACGCATTCGATTACCGCATGCGCGTGCGGCGAACGCAGGACGACCGCGTGCGTCAACCCTTCGAAAGTGAGATCATCGAGATAGCCGCCCCGGCCGGTCAGGAAACGCACATCCTCCCGGCGCTTAGGCCTGTCACCTATTACGGAGCGGATCGTCGCCATCATGTCTCCCCGCCGCAGCTTCGAACCGGTGCCCTCTTATTGCGGCAGCTGGTAGCCTACCGCGGCTTCGATCTCGATGGTCTTTTGCACCGCCGGGCGCGCCATCATGCGCTGGTAATGGGCGTAGAGGCCGGGATAGGCGTCGGAAGCCGGGTGAAGTGTGGTGAAAAACCGCCAGAACAGGCGGAACAAATGGATGTCGGCGATCGAATAACCGCCGACCGCCCACTCCTTCCGCGCCAGCCGGTTCTCGGCGATCTCGAACACCTCTTTCCATCGTTCGACGCCGATCCGGCGGGCCGGGTGGACCGTCGAGGCGATAAACGACATCCACGAGATGATCTGGGCCTCTGCGTCGAGGTCGCCTGGCGGGAAGAGACCGGCTTGCGGGAAGCGCTTGGCGAGGTAGTAGAGGACAGCCGCCACTTCGGTCAGCGGCCGGCCGTCGACGAGAAGAGTTGGCACTTTGCCTTCAGGGTTCAGCGCCAGGTATTCGGGCATGTATTGTTCGCGCTTGGCGAACGATACCCATCGGCTCTCGAACTCGACGCCGATTTCGTGCAGTGCGATGTGCGGCGCCATCGAGCTCGACCCGGGTGACAAATACAGCGAGAGCATCGTCGCTTCCCTTCGAATGAGTGACAGGCAATGGACGGCCGGAGGATAAGCCCCTGACCGGCCGGGGTGAACCACTCGCGGCCGCTGCGTTTCTGCGCCGTCGGCGAAAGCGGCTATGGACTCGCCATTATCGATCGATTAACGTTGGCGTGTGAGAGGCGCTCGCGATGGACGTCCTCAAATGAGGGGCCGGGGCTTTACTATCCTGATATTCGCGGTTTCGGTCGTTTGGGCTGCGGCGGCCGTAAAGGCGGAGCCGTGCTCGCGTGATAAGTCGCACAGCTGCCTCAATCTTCCGGCAACCATCAATTTCAGCTCGGTCCCCGAAATTTCCAAGCAGATCGTCAACCAGGAAAAGCTGCAGCAGCCCCAGAAGAATCCGGCACAGACCGAGCCGGGGGCGGTTCCCTATACCGGCCCAATTATCGGAGTAAGCCCGCTGCGAGGCAAAATTCCGACGGTCGGCTTTTCCTGGTCTCTGGATTAATCCTCCGGCGCCCGACCAGATGGGCGCGTCGTCGCCTGGGGACGGCGAGGACGATCCTTCGGGCTCCCGCTTTTCTGACGGCGCGAAGCGCAGCGCGCGC
>WNFR01011460.1_pt1 | contig 10327 bp, 11 predicted proteins | sample 5400221 | NCBI WGS metagenome assembly WNFR01 (sample SAMN13153357, study PRJNA577476) | soil metagenome | isolation source: 40 cm soil under Madrone tree | place: USA:California | collected 2016-06-14 | reverse complement strand
CCGGCTCGGCATCCACCAACTGGCGCGCGTACTTGAGCACGACATTGCCGGGGGGCGACGCGGGCGTAAACGCGCGCGATCGCATCGGCAAAGGCCCGTGGCGCAACGCCAAGGGCGTGGTGGTGGCCAAGAGCGTGGAGGATCTGCATTCCGCGGGCAACAACATCAACAAGCAAACCGCTTTGACGGAGAAGGGCGAGGTGGTCAGCGGTCGCGGCGATGCCGTGAACATGCACGATATCCTGACTGGCTCGGACCCGGCCGGGAATTTCTCGACGGCGGGCGGCGACACCACGTGCGGCAACTGGACAAAGAGCGGCGAAGGCTCGGCGATCGTCGGCCACCATGACCTGGCCGGATTGAAGGACACCAGGCACATGAAGTCCTGGAACTCCTCGCATGGCTCGCGCGGCTGCAGCCAGGACAACCTGAAAGCCTCGGGCGGCGCCGGCCTGCTCTACTGCTTCGTCGCGAACTGACGGCGAGCGCCGCGGTCCACGCGCATGATGCTCGCGGGAAAGGTCGCCATCATCACGGGCGGGGCGCGCGGCATCGGGCATTCGACGGCCGTCAAGTTCGCCACCGAGGGGGCGAAGGTCGCGGTGTGCGACATCAATCCGGAGCTGATGCAGCAAACGCTGGCGGCGATACGATCGAAGGGCGGCGAGGCCGAGGGCTATCCGGTCGACGTGACCAGGAAGGAGACGCTCGCCGCCATGGTGAAGGCGGTGATGGCCAAGTGGGGGCGCATCGACTGCGTGGTCAACAACGCCGGCATCGTCATGGACGCGCAGCTGAAAAACATGACCGATGAGCAGTTCGACAAGGTGATCGACATCAACCTGAAGGGCGTCTACAACTCGACGCGGATGGTCGTGGACATCATGCTGGCGCAGGGATCGGGGGTCATCCTGACGACCTCCTCGATCGTCGGGCTGTACGGCAACTTCGGCCAGACCAATTACGCGGCCAGCAAGTTCGCGGTGATCGGGATGACCAAGACCTGGGCCCGCGAGCTGGGGCGCAAGGGCATTCGCGCGGTGGCCGTGTGCCCGGGCTTCATCAGGACGCCGATCCTCAACCAGATGCCGGAGGAAGTGCTGCAAGGCATGGCGGCGAAGGTTCCCTCCGGCCGGCTCGGCAGCCCCGAGGAAGTGGCCAACGTGTTCGCGTTCCTCGCCTCCGACGACGCCAGCTACATCAACGGCGCAGTGATCAGCGTCGACGGCGGCATGACCCTCTGACCTCTCCCCTGGCGTTATAGCTGCGGTCGCGAAACCGGGATTTTTGCCTTTCAGCGGGACGCCGCGGTGCGCAAAGTAGAGTGTTCGGAGGACATGGACTTGAGCCTTCTTTACGCCGCGCGCGTCTTTTGGTACCGCACCGACAAGGGGCCGTGGGTGTTCGTTCTGGTCGTCGGCCTGATCGTCGCGCTCCTCGGATTCCTGCTGACGGCGGTGTTCGCGAATCAGGACGAGAGGCGCAATCGCGCGCGCGAGCTCGACCGGCAGAACCTCGCCTGCCTGGCGAGAAACGTGTATTTCGAGGCACGCGGCGAGCCCGCGGCCGGGCAGTATGCCGTGGCGGAGGTCACGATGAACCGCAAGGCCTCGCGGCTTTTTCCCCGCACGGTTTGCGCGGTCGTGTATCAGAAGAGCTGGGATCCGATCCTCGGGCGTTACGTGGGCGCATTTTCGTGGACCGAATTCAATGAACTGCCGGCGCCCGGCGGCCCCGAATGGGAACGCGCCTGGAAGGTGGCCGAAGCGGTCTACTACCAGAGGTACACGCCCGCGCTGGAGGGCGCCCTATTCTTTCACGCGACCTACGTCACTCCCGACTGGGCGAAAGAGAAGAAGCGCGTCGCCCGGATCGGCAGGCACGTCTTCTATAGGTAGGCCATTCAGTACTTCGCGTTCCCCGGTGTTCTGGGAAACGGGATGGCGTCGCGCACGTTGGCGAGACCGGTGACGTAGGCGATCGTGCGCTCCAGGCCGAGGCCGAAGCCGGCATGCGGGACGGTGCCGTAGCGGCGCAGGTCGCGGTACCAGTCATAGCTTTCTTTTTTTACGTTCAATTCCTCCATGCGGGAATCGAGGACGGCAAGCCGCTCCTCGCGCTGGCTGCCGCCGATGATCTCGCCGATGCCGGGCGCGAGCACGTCCATCGCCGCGACCGTGCGGCCGTCGTCGTTCACCCGCATGTAGAAGGCCTTGATGCCCTTGGGATAGTTCATGACGATGACGGGCTTCTTCGCGTGCCGCTCGGTGAGGTAGCGCTCGTGCTCCGACTGCAGGTCGACGCCCCACTTTACCGGGAACTCGAACTTCTCCCCGGCGCGCTCGAGGATCGCGATCGCCTCGCCGTAATCCATGCGCGCGAACTGCGATTCGACGATCCCCTGCAGCTTCGCCAGCAGCCCCTTCTCGATGCGCTCGTCGAAGAAGGCAAGGTCCTCCTGCCTTTCCCTCAGTAAAGTTTCAAGAATGAACTTCAAAAGCGCCTCCGCAAGATCCGCGTTGTCCGACAGATCCGCGAAGGCGATCTCGGGCTCGACCATCCAGAACTCGGCGAGGTGCCGGCTGGTGTTCGAGTTCTCGGCGCGGAAGGTCGGGCCGAAGGTGTAGACCCTGGACAGCGCCAGGCAGTAGGCCTCGACGTTGAGCTGCCCCGACACCGTGAGGAAGGTCTCGCGGCCGAAGAAATCCTGCGCGAAGTCGGGCTTGCCGGCGGGCGTGCGCGGCAGGTTGGCGAGATCGAGCGTCGACACCCGGAACAGCTCGCCGGCGCCCTCGGCGTCCGCGGCGGTGATGATGGGCGTATTGACCCAGAAAAAATCCCGCTCGTGGAAGAAGCGGTGGATCGCCTGCGCCACGCTGTGCCGCACGCGCGTCGCCGCGGCGATCACGTTGGTGCGCGGCCGCAGATGCGCCACCTCGCGCAGGAACTCGAGCGAGTGCGGCTTGGGCTGGATCGGGTAAGTGTCTGGATCGTCGACCCAGCCGAGCACCTTGATCGCGCTCGCCTGCATCTCGAAGGGCTGGCCCTTCGCCGGCGAAGGCACGATCGTTCCAGTGGCTGCGACGGCGCAGCCTGCCGTTAATTTCAAGATTTCCTGGGAATAGTTGGCGAGCGTGTTCGGCGCCACCACCTGCACCGGATGGAACGACGAGCCGTCCGAGAGATGCACGAAGGAGATGCCCGCCTTGGAATCGCGCCGCGTGCGCACCCAGCCCCTCACCGTGACGCTCGCGTCTTTCGGCGCCCGCCCGGCGAGGACATCGCGCAGCGTGAACTGGCTAGCCATCGATCCTGATCGCGGCTTCGCGGATCAGCCTGCCGAAGCGCTCGTACTCCGCGGTGTTCATCTCGGTGAATTGCTGAACGCTGAGCGCGCCGGGCTCGCCGCCGAGGCCGGCGAGCCTCGCCTGCACGTCGGGGAGCTTCAGCGCCTTCTGCAGCTCGGCGTTGAGCCGCTCGACGATCGGGCGCGGCGTGCCGCCGGTGACGAAGAGGCCATACCAGGTGCTCATCTCGACGCCCTGAACGCCCGCTTCGACGAGCGTAGGGACCTGCGGGAGCTCGGCGGCACGCTTCGGCGTCGTGACCGCCAGCGGACGCAGCCTCCCCGCCTTGATCTGGCCCATCGCGGAGGAGGTCGTGTCGAGCATCATCTCGACCTGCCCGCCCAGGAGGTCGATATGCGCCTGGCTGCTGCCTTTGTAGGGAATGTGGATGAGCTTCGTCCCGGTCGCTCGCATGAACAGCTCGGCGGCGATGTGCTGCGTGCTGCCCACGCCGACCGAGGCGAAGCGGTATGCGCCGGGCTTCGCCTTCAGGAGCCCAAGAAGCTCTTCGATGCTGCGGGCGGGAACGCCGGTATTCACCACCACGACATTGGGCACGACCACCACCAGGCCGACCGGCTGGATGTCTTTCTGCGCATCGAAGCCGAGCTTGATGAGGTGCGGCGCGATGGCCTGCCCGGTATTGGTGGCCACCATGAGGGTATGGCCGTCGGGCGCCGCCCTGGCCGTGAAGTCGGCGGCCAGCGTGTTCGATGCGCCGGGGCGGTTTTCGACGACGAACGGCTGCTTGAAGCGCTCGGCAAACTTGTCCGCCAGCAGGCGGGAGATGATGTCGATGCCGCCGCCCGGCGAGGCGCCGGCCATGATTTTCACCGGCCGCGCCGGGTAGGGCTGGGTGAGCGCAGCGCTCGCCCAAAGCAGGAAAAAGATCGGGATCGAGCGCATTCAGGTCTTCAGTCGGTAGCCGGTCTTGAAGATCCACCCTATCGCGGCCAGGCAGGCGGCAAGGAACAGGCTCGTCATCGCCAGGCTGACTCCGACGTGCACGTCGGCGATCTCATAGAAGCTCCAGCGGAAGCCGCTGATCAGGTAGACCACCGGATTGAACAGGGTGACCGTCTGCCAGAAGGGGGGCAATACGCTGATGGAATAGAAAGTGCCGCCCAGGAAGGTCAACGGGGTGATGACCAGCAGGGGCACGAACTGCAGCTGCTCAAAGCCGTCCGCCCAGATGCCGATGATGAAGCCGAACAGGCTGAAGGTCACGGCGGTCAGCAGGAGGAACGCGAGCATCCAGGCCGGATGGGCGATACGCAGCGGCACGAACAGGCCCGCCGTGGCGAGGATGATCAGCCCGAGGATGACCGACTTGGTCGCGGCCGCGCCGACGTAGCCCGTCACGATCTCCAGATACGAAATCGGCGCCGACAGGATCTCGTAGATCGTGCCGGTGAACCTGGGAAAGAAGATGCCGAACGAGGCGTTGGTGACGCTCTGCGTCAGCAGCATCAGCATCGCCAGGCCCGGCACGATGAAGGCGCCATAGCTGACGCCGTCGATCTCGGCGATGCGCGTGCCGATCGCCGCGCCGAACACCACGAAGTACAGCGACGTCGAGATCACCGGGGCGACGATGCTTTGCAGCAGCGTGCGGCCGGTGCGCGCCATCTCGAACATGTAGATCGCCCGGATCGCGCGGTAGTTCATTTTTTTTCGCGCACCAGGTCGACGAAAATATCTTCCAGCGAGCTCTGCGTGGTCTGCAGATCCTTGAAGCCGATGCCCGCCTGGTTGAGATCGTCGAGCAGGGATGTGATGCCGGTGCGGCTGCGCTGCGTGTCGTAGGTGTAGACCAGCTCGCGGCCGTTGGCCGCCAGGCTCAGGCGATGCGCTGCGAGCCCAGCCGGGATGGCGTCGAGCACTTCCTGCAGCTGCAGCGTCAGCACCTTCTTGCCGAGCTTGCGCATGAGCTCGGCCTTTTCCTCGACCAGGATGATCTCCCCCTTGCTGATCACGCCGACGCGCTCGGCCATCAGCTCGGCCTCCTCGATGTAGTGCGTAGTCAGGATGATGGTCACACCCGAATCGCGCAGGAAGCGCACCACCTGCCACATGTCCTGTCGCAGCTCGACATCGACGCCGGCCGTCGGCTCGTCGAGAAACAGCACCTGCGGCTCGTGCGCAAGGGCCTTGGCGATCAGCACGCGGCGCTTCATGCCTCCCGACAGCGTCATGATCTTGCTGTCTTTCCGGTCCCACAAAGACAGGTCCCTGAGCACCTTCTCGACGTGTGCGGGATTGGCCGGCTTGCCGAACAGGCCGCGGCTGAAGCTGACCGTCGCCCAGACGCTCTCGAACGCATTGCTGGTCAGCTCCTGCGGCACCAGGCCGATCATCGCGCGCGCGGCGCGGTAGTCCTTGAGGATGTCATGGCCGCCCACCGACACCGCGCCCGCGGAGGGCGTCACGATGCCGCAGACGATGTTGATGAGGGTCGTCTTGCCGGCGCCGTTCGGACCCAGCAGGGCGAAGATCTCGCCGCGGCGGATGTCGAGATTGACGCGCCTGAGCGCCTCAAAGCCGGAGGCGTACGTCTTCGAGAGGTTCGAAACCGAGATGATCGGCGGCATCAGAGCCGCGCATTTTAATTCATGCCGTGCTGATGTCGACCTTGTCGGGGTAGAACGCGAGCAGATCCTTGATGACGAGCATGTCGTCGAACGGTGCTTCGTAGCTCCACACCGCGTTCTGCGGCCCGCCCTTCAGCGAGAAGTACGAGGCGTCGCCCTTGAAGGGGCAATGCGTCTTGTGGCTGGAGCGCTCCAGCCGGTCCATCTTCACGTCCTTGCGCGGGAAGTAGTAGACCGCCGGATAGCTTCCCTCCTCCAGGACGACGGCATCGCGGCTGTCGGCAATCCGCTCGCCCTTGAACGTCACGCGAACGGACCCGCCGGCGGGCGCGGTCTTGATATGCGGTGCAGGCTTGCCTTTCATTTCTGCTCTCCCTCATTTTCCCATGGCTGCGCGCTCGAGCCTGGCGATGTCGAGCTTCTTCATCTGCATCAGCGCCGTCATGACGCGGTTGGCCCGCGCCGGGTCCTTGCTCACGAGCTCGGGCAGCACCGTGGGGACGATCTGCCAGGACAGGCCGTACTTGTCCTTCAGCCAGCCGCACATCGATTCCTTGCCGCCGGCCGAGGTGAGCTTGTCCCAGTAGTAGTCGACCTCGTCCTGGTCCCTGCAGTGCACGACGAACGAGACCGACTCGTTGAACTTGAACTGCGGCCCGCCGTTCAGCGCGGTGAACTCCAGGCCCTCGATCTCGAACGGCACCACCATGACCTTGCCGTCCGGCCCGTGCACGGGCTTGCTCACCTTCGCCTTCTTGAACACCGAGGCGTAGAACTTCGCCGCCTCTTCGGCCCGGCCGTCGAACCAGAGGAACGGAGTGATCTTGGGCATGTCAGGCGCCCGCTTTCTGCATCAACGCCATCGCTTTGCGCATCTCCTCTGGGCTGACGTCGCGCTGGTGGGTCGCGACCGACCAGTGATGGCCGAACGGGTCCTCGATCTTGCCGTAGCGGTCGCCCCAGAACTGGTCGGCGACCGGCATCGTCACCTTGGCGCCGGCTTTCACCGCGCGCGCGACGAAGGCGTCGACGTCGTCGACGTAGAGATGGATCGTGACGGGCGAGCCCTTGAGCGATTTCGGCCCGAGCGCGCCCCATTCGGGCATCTCGTCGACCAGCATCACGGTCGAGTCGCCGATCGACACCGCGGCGTGCATGAGCCGGCCGTCGGGCGCCGGCATGCGTCCTTTTTCCGTCGCGCCGAAGGCCTTCTTGTAAAACTCGATGGCATTCGCCGCGCCGGCGCAGACGAGGTGCGGGGTGACCGAGTGCATTCCTTCTGGGATGGCTTTCGCTTTCATGGTGCTACCTCCTTGAGATCAAAGGTCTTGATGCGAGAGTTGACCGGCGGAAATGCGAGCGCGATGGCGACCGCGCCGATTCCCACCGCGAACGAACCGATGTAAAGCCAGGTGTAGCCGCCGAAGCGGTCGAAGATCCAGCCGCCCACCGCGGGACCGAGCGCCATTCCGAGGCTGGACACCATGGCGGCGGCGCCGAACACCGCGCCGAGGATGCGCTGCCCGAAGTATTCGCGCGCAAGGACCGCGTAGAGCGGCATCACGCCGCCGTAGGCGAAGCCGAACGTGGCGGCGACGGCGTAGAACTCGCCGAGCCGCGAGGCAAAGACGAATGCGCCCGCCGCGACCGCCTGGATGAGCAGCCCGGCGATGAGCACGCGCTTCACGCCGAGGCGGTCGGCGAGCACGCCCAGCGCGAGGCGGCCGCCGAGCCCGGCGAGGCCCTCGACGCTGTAGATCGTGACCGCGGCGAGCGGCGCGAGGCCGCAGGTCATGGCGTAGGTGACCGTGTGGAAGATCGGCCCGGCGTGCGCCGCGCAGCAGGCGAAGAAGGTGAGCGCGAGCACGAGGAACGGCAGCGAGACGAACGCGTCGCGCAGCCTCAGCCGAGGTCCTTCGGCTGCGCCCTGCTCCGCCGTCTGTGCTGCCGGCGGCCGGCGCACGAAGAGCGCGGCCGGAACGAGCGTCGCCCACACGAGCAGCGCGAGCACGACCTGCGCGCTGCGCCAGTCCATCTGGGTGATGAGCCACGCAGCGAACGGCGACATGGTCATCGGCGCGACCCCGACCCCGACCGAAACCAGCGATACCGCGAGACCGCGATGCTCGGCCATCCAGCCCATGACCGCGGCGATCATCGGCGTGAAGAATCTGCCGACCGCGATGCCGACCAGCAGGCCGAAGGCGAGCTGGAACTGGAGCGGACTCTGCGCGCGGCTCGCGAGGAAGAGGCCGAGCCCGAGTAGCACCGCGCCGGCCAGCACGACGCTGCGCGGTCCGATGCGGTCGCTCAGCGCGCCCCAGCCGAAGCCCGCCGCGCCCATCGCCAGGAAGCCGAGCGTCATGGCGCTCGACACCGCCGTGTGCGACCAGCCGGTCGCTTCGGTGATCGGCTGCAGGAACACGGCGAGCGAGAACATGGCGCCGATCGCGATGCACGTCATGAAGGCGCCGATCGCGACCATGACCCAGCCATAACGGGTATTCATTGTGGTGGTCTCTCGGGAAATCAGGGCTTGGCCGGATACGCGGCTTCGTTGCCTTGCATGGAAGACGCCTGCCGACCGGCGCGAAGGAGCACTGCGCCGAGCAGGGCCGCCGAGGCCGCGAAGACGGCGCCGACGGCGAAGGCAAGGTGGTAACCGCCCGTGAGTGCAACGGGGGTGCCCGCCCCGGCCGCGAGCAGGCTCTCGGTGCGGGCGGCGGCAAGGCTGGCGAGGACCGCCAGGCCCAGCGCCCCGCCCAGCATGAACGAGGTGTTGACGATTCCCGAGGCGAGGCCGGATTCGCTCTGCTGTCATGCCGGGGAGCACGTGGAGGGCGAAGCCGCCGTCGACCGGCGACAGGGCGAAGAGCGCGAGCCCTGCGGCCGTGAGCGCGAGGCCGGCCACGAGCGGCATGCGGATGCCGTAGCGCATCACCATCTTCGCCGAGATGCCGAGCGAAAAGGCGGCCATGATGAGGTTGGCAGGAAGAAAAGCGAGCCCGACCTGCATCGCGCTGTAGCCGAGCACCAGTTGCATGTAGAGCGCGGAGATGAAGAACCAGGCGAACATCGCCGCCGCCCAGAGAACGCCGACGACATTGGCGGTCGCCAGGTTTCGCAGGCGGAACAGGCGCAGCGGCATGAGCGGGTTGCGCACCCGGGCTTCGATGCCGATGAAAAGCGCGAATAGAACCGCGGCGGCGGCGAGCAGCCCCATGTTGCCGTATACGATTGCGTAGACGGCAAGCATCGATGATGCGGTCACCGTGACGGCGCCGGCGACGTCCAGCCGCCCGCCGGCGCCCTGGCCGCGACTCTCCGGCAGCAGCAAGCGGCAGAACGCGTAGACGGCGGCGCCGATCGGCAGGTTGACGAGGAAGATCCAGTGCCAGCTGAGCGCGCTCGTCAGCAAGCCGCCGAGCAGGACGCCGATGCTTCCGCCGCCGGCGCAAACGAAGCCGTAGATGCCCATCGCCTTCGCCCGGTCGGCCGGTTCGCTGAACAGATTGATCATCAGGGAGAGCGCGATCGCCGACACGACCGCGCCTCCCAACCCCTGCACCGCCCGCGCCGCGACGAGCACGCCCTGCGAGCTCGACAGGCCGCAGACGAGCGACGCGAGAGTGAACAACGCGATGCCGAGCAGGAACAGCCGGCGCTGCCCGAAGAGATCGCCGAGGCGCCCGCCCAGCAGCAGGAAGCCGCCATAGGTGACCATGTACGCGTTCACCACCCAGACCAGCGAGGTCTCGCTAAAGGCGAGGGCTTCACGGATCGACGGCAGCGCGACGTTCACGATCGTCGTGTCGAGCACGATCATCAGCTCGCCGGCGCAAAGGACGTAAAGCGCCAGCCAGCGCCTTTCGTTGCTCAAAATCATTTCTTCAAGTGCTTCGGCTGCATCTCGGGATACTTGGCCACGACCTTCTTCACATCGTCCGGAAAATCGGCGAGCTCCTGCACCTGCCGAACCTCGATCACTTCGTTGTCCGAGGCCGGGCAGCGCTTCGCCCATTCGATCGCCTCCTCTTTCGAGTTCACCTGGATCATCCAGTAGCCGCCCAGGACCTCCTTCACTCCGGGGAAGGGCCCGGGAGTCACCTTCGGCTTTCCCCCCGAGAAAGAGACGCGCGCGCCCATCGAGGGCGGGTGCAGGCCGTCGAGCCCAACCAACACACCGGCCTTCTGCAGGGCTTCGTTGTACTTCATCATCGCGGCGACGGCTTTGGCCTCCGGCATCTGCCCCGCCGCCGCCGTCTCATAACCCTTCGGAATCATCAGCATCATGAATCGCACCGTCATCACTCCTTTGCTTTCAGCATGGGCGCGGTTACTTTTCGGCGATCGTCTTAAGGGCGGCAAGGCCGGCCTCGAAGTCCTTGC
>WNFR01008590.1_pt1 | contig 10328 bp, 8 predicted proteins | sample 5400221 | NCBI WGS metagenome assembly WNFR01 (sample SAMN13153357, study PRJNA577476) | soil metagenome | isolation source: 40 cm soil under Madrone tree | place: USA:California | collected 2016-06-14 | reverse complement strand
ACAAACTGCTGGGCGCAATTGCCGCAGGCGAAACCGACGTATTCATCGTGAATTTTGCCAATCCCGACATGGTGGGCCACACAGGCATGCTCGATAAGACGATTGAGGCGTGCCAATATGTCGACACCTGCCTGGGCAGGATTACGAAAGCCATCCAATTGCAGCGCGGCATCACCCTGATAACTGCCGATCATGGTAATGCTGAATTAATGATCGATCCGAAAACAGGAGGCCCGCACACAGCGCACACCAGCAATCCAGTCCCATTTCATCTCATCGATGAAGAATCAAAAGGCGTGAAACTACGCGAAGAAGGCGCACTCGAAGATGTAGCGCCAACTATGCTGGCTCTGCTGGGACTGGAGAAGCCGCAGGAGATGACGGGACGTGATTTGCGGGAGCCTTAGCACACGTCGCTAGTGCGAATGCGACATCTTGTTTGTAGTCGATGTTTTGTTTTGGAGTGCGGCGGCCTGGCGCCGCTTTGGCCCGCAGGGCGTGCGCAATTTCCCAAGCAGCCTTCAACCAATTAAGATCGAGTGACCTGCGTTAGGGCAAAAGCGCCGCCGGGGCCGGCGCACTCCAAAAGCCGAGCGTGCTTTAGTATTAGTTTTCGAAGTGTTTGATCCGCGCAACATTTTGGTTATCGATTTTGGTCAGCTCGGCGATGTCGTGTTGAGCCTGCCTGCCTTGCAGGCGATCCGGAAACGATTCCCAGCGGCGCATATCACTGTCGCTGTGGGAAAGCCCGGCGCCGAAATTGTCGACCTGTCCGGTTATGCGAACGAGACGCTGGTTGTTGACCGCGTCGGATTGCGCGACGGCTTCAAACCTCTCTCGGTCGTTCGTGTTTTCGGTCTGATCAAAGACGTTAGGCGGCGAAAGTTTGATTTCGTCATCGATCTTCACAGTCTCTCGGAAACAAATCTGCTCGGCTTTCTTTCAGGTGCGCCGAAGCGACTCTACGCGCGCCGTCCGGGAAGATCTTTGGATTACCTGGCAAACTTTCGTCCCGCCCCGCCCGTCGAAACTGATCATCGCCAACGCCATTTGATCGATCGCTATCTTGATGTCTTGATTCCGTTGGAAGTGAAAACCGCGGAACGCTTTCCGAAACTCAAAACGAGACCCGGCGACGACGCAGCGATTGAGCGAATCTTAAGGAAAGCAAAGGCAGACGCAGGCGTGCCGCTCATTGGGTTGTTTCCCGGTGCGGGCCATTCCAGTCGTCGCTGGCCTTTGAAGCAATTTACTGAGCTGGCCGATTACCTGATCAGAAACGATCAGGTGAAAGTCCTGGTTTTTCTCGGTCCCGAAGAGCAACCATTCGTTAAAGACATGCGCAGGCAGTTTCCCCCGTCGACAGTGCTGCTGGATCAACTAACGCTGCCGCAGCTCGCCGCCGCCGCGACACGCCTGGCTGTGTTCGTGTCCAACGACACTGGTCCCATGCACATTGCCTCTGCGGTGGGTACGCCGGTCGTATTACTATTAGACAAACGGGCCCCCACAAGTTATTTGCCCCAGGGTGATCACCATCGCGTCATCTATAACAACATCATCAGCGATATTTCTGTCGATGAAGTTTACGTCGCCACCCGATCAATTCTTGCTTCGGGCCGGACGAGTGCTCTTTTCGCGCGTTAATTCTCCCAAGCCCCTGTCCTTAATTCTTAAGTTAGCCGAGAAAACAATGAATCGTATTTCAACAAACCAGACACTCCTGGCGAAGAGTCTCTTCGGCCTTCTCATTGCAATCACACTGCTGTTGCTTGCGCGTCCGATAATGACCGGAGCCAAAGATGCAAACAAACAGCCGCCAAAGACTGCTTCAGTTTCCGACGCGAAATCCAGTGCCGGTGCGTCAGGGGAGCTGGCCCAGCAGATTAACAGCACGATCGAAAATAGCGAGTATGCCTATGCGCGCTGGGGCATCAGTGTGATTTCCCTTACGGATGGGGCAGTAGTTTATCAACGCGATGCAGATAAGCTTTTTACACCGGCATCGAACATGAAAATCTACACCACTGGCGTCGCCCTTGATTTGCTGGGCGCTGACTATCGCTGGCGCACGTCCGTCTACGCGAGCGCACAACCGGATGCCGGCGGACAGATTCATGGCGATTTGATTTTGTACGGCCGCGGCGCGCCCGACTTGATCGCAAACAGTAACGACGCCAGCAAAGGGTCGTTGTCCGGTCTTGCTGATCAACTTTATCAAAAAGGAATCAGGCGCTTAGATGGCAACGTTGTCGGAGACGAAAGTTATTTCCGGGGTGATCCACTTGGCGATGGTTGGCAGTGGACCGATCTGCAATGGTATTTCGCCGCCGAAGCGAGTGCGCTTTCAATTAACGGCAACGAGGTTGACGTCAATATCGTGCCTTCTGAAAAAGGATCAGAGTCGCCGGTTGTGAAAATCAGTAATGCGCAAGCGAATGTCGTCGTGCAAAATCGCATGGCGCTGGCTGATAAAGAAGGACGACCGACGGTTGGCTTACATCGAGGCCTTTCCGACAACAATCTTGAAGTGTGGGGCGAATTCACTCCAGCAAGCAAAGGTTTCGGCGCTCGTCTCTCAGTTCATGACCCAGCGCTTTGGGCGGCCCGTTTGTTTGTTGAAGCACTGAAAGCCCGCGGCATCGCTGTCGGCGGCGAAGCACAGTCTCGAAATGCGCGCAGGCCGCAGAATGTTAGATTTGATTCCGGTAAGGCGAGCGAGCTCGCTTTCATAACCAGCCAACCGTTGAACGAGATTGTTAAAAGGACAAACAAGGAAAGCATCAATCTCAACGCTGAACTGATTTTGCGCACACTTGGCCGCGAGCGTGGGGAGATGGCAGCCGGAGCAGAGCCTGCCGGCAGAGAACTCGGAGATGATGAAGCAGGTCTCGCCGTGGTGCGCTTATGGCTATCGCGTGCTGCTGTGCCGTCAGCACACATCGCGCTTCATGATGGTTCCGGACTGTCGCGGCTCGATCTGGTAACACCTGAAACAAGCGCCCGTCTGCTTCTGGCGATGTCAAAGACGGTATCGGCTGGAGCTTTCAAAGACTCGCTTCCGATTGCGGGGCGCGACGGAACGTTGGCCGGACGACTACCGAATTTGACTGACCGAGTATGGGCAAAAACCGGATCGCTCACTTACGACAACTCCCTATCTGGATACATGATCACCGCTAAAGGTGAAATGCTTGCCTTTTCCATCATGTGCAACGACCAAACGGGCCGCGATGCCGGCACTCGACTTATCGATCAGATCGTCGCTCTGATGGCCCGCCCAAGCTCAAGCTCAACGGAAAAATCCCAAAAACGCTAAGAAAAAAGCTAGTGACGACCAATGCTGCCACTAGACAAACATCGTTAAACTGCGTATTATTAACGGTGCCGCCTGCAGCGGCTGGGTTTTCACCCCGTAGTACGAACCCCTCACAACTCGTTTGAGCAAACGCTATCCCCTTCATTCAGGAGTCAATCAAAATGTTAAGACGGCTCGGCACTTTCGCTTTCGTTGCAAGTACGCTGACACTTGTAGTCTCTAATACCCTTGCGCAGACAAACCTTACGGCCAAGGCGACTGCGCGTCAGCCAGCACCGGCGGCGGTAGTGCCGGAGAGCGACCGCATCAGAGACGGACTGGTTGGACCAGTGCGAAGAGTGCGCACCGAAGTTGCCAAGCTGTTAAACGAGAATGGCAAGGTGACGGAGGCTAAGCACGCGGTGCTTGAAGTTATCTCTTACGATCTTAGCGGCAACAAGATTGAGAACCAGTATTTTCCGATCGCGGGCGCCACACTCACTGGCAAGGAAAGTTATAAGTACGACGACAAGGGAAACATCAACGAGATGACACTGGTGAATGCGGATGGTTCGCTCTTGAGCAAGGAGACCTACAAGTACGAATTTGATTTTGCCGGGAACTGGAACAAGATGACAACGTCGGTCGCTGTAATCGAAGGTGGCAAAATGTCGTTTGAGCCAACGGAAGTGACCTATCGATCGATTATGTATTACCTCGACGATAGTATTCTGCGTATGTCCCAACCCGCGGCTGCACCGACCAGCCAGCCTGTCACCGCAGATAACAAGGCGGTTTCCACTTCGCCGAATTCTGTCAGCAACAACCCGGTGAACCACCCCAAGAGCGCGCCGTCCTTACCAGCGGCTATGAGTTTGGAAAGACTAAAGAGCGCCGGCTCGATTGAGCTTGCAAATAACCATGTGGATTCGAGTCAGCAACCAGTAAGCGTAAAACTTGATTCCGAGCCACCGCCGGCAGCTCCGAAACCAATGCTGCGACCAGTCTCTGGTGGCGTACTTAACGGCACTGCAGTCAGTTTGCCTTCACCGACCTATCCCGACGCAGCGAAACGAATGAGAGTGGCAGGCGTTGTTACCGTCCAGGTTGTTGTTGACGAGACTGGCAAAGTAATTTCCGCCGAGGCCACCACTGGACCTGCGGCCCTTCGGGGTGTCGCGGTTCAAGCCGCTCTGAGAGCGCGCTTCTCCCCCACGAAACTATCAGGACAACCAGTAAAAGTTTCTGGCCTTATCAACTACAACTTCGCACTCTCCCAATAGTCTCTCTTCCCGCATGAGCGTCGCGCTGAACTAGCGCGGCGCCGCATCGCGGAATTCAGTTCATACAGGAGCAAATACCGATGGCACTAACTGGGCATCTGAGCGATCTGTCGCTCTCCGAATTGATCGAATTTTTTTGCAATCAGCGAAAGACGGGGTTGCTCAAAGTGCTTTATCCACAAGGGCCCGGCCACTTCTATCTGCAACAGGGCTCGGTGGTCGATGCGCGCGTGGGCGTATTGCGCGGCATCGATGCAGTTTATTTTGCGTTGACGTTGCCGAACGCCAAGTTTGAGTTTAGCGGATCGATTGAGGCGACTGAGCGGACGATAAATCAACCCTGGACGCAGGTTGTACTAGAAGGCCTACGCCGTTTGGACGAAGGCATTGCACCTGCTCCCGGGTTTCCTGTTGATGACGCGCCGGACGCAGCTACAGATGACGATGTTGATCATTCATTTACAGAGTTGAAGAGTTTGCGTGTGCCGTCGTTCTTATCTTTCATGGGCTCAGAGGGCCCAGGTAAACGAAAAGCACTGATCGGCGGCGCAGTGGCTTTTGCGCTTATAGCCAGTGTTGCTGTGATTGGCGTGCCCGCCGGTTGGTACAACCGATCGAAAGTTGCAGTTGCCAGCAGCGAAGTGAGTACAACATCCGCGCCGCAGCCGTCGACTGCTGTTGTTTCTGAAGCGGTGCCCGAGAGTAGCGAGTCAACGGATCAGAACAACGAGGCAGCGCTGGCAGCCAAGCGACAACATGACAAAGAGAAGGCGAAGCTGCGTGAAGAAAAAGCGGCGACAGCCATTCTGAACAAAACGTCAGCCACTTCCGTCCCGACTGCGCCTGTTAGCGTTGCCTCGGAGGCGAGCAAGCCCGGGCCGAAAAAAGTTGCGGTGACAGTGACCTACGATGAATCAGGCCGCGTGACCCAGGCATCGGGTGGTGATGCCACGGCGCTGCGCATCGCGCGACAAAAACGATTTCCCGCGGGAAAAGCCGGCTCGACTACGATTACGATTCCCATCAACTGAAAAAGAGTGAAGAGTACTGAGTGATGAGTACTGAGTGTAGATAAAGTCCTTTTCTAAGCACTCATCACTCAGTACTCATCACTTTACTCTTAGCTCTAAGGCCGACCGTTCCTAGGATCACAAGCAGCGCACGCTTGAGTGCGGCTGCGCGACCGCTGGGGTCGTACCATTCATCAGGCGTATGTGAATTCGCTGATGTGCCTCCACCTCCGAGCGTAATTGCCGGAAGCCCGAGCGAAATCGGTAAGTTTGAATCGGTTGAGGCTCGATCGAGTTCAGGTTTTCCGCCAACGATTTCAGTTGCTGCCCAGGCCAATTGCACGAGCGGATCTTCCGCCCGTGTTTCACCACCTGGCCGTTCGCCTATCAGTTCAGTTACCACAGCTAACGGCTCGGTCCCGTTGCGTCGGCCGGCATTCTCTTCATCCGCGGCCTCTCTTACTGAACGCCGAAAATACGCATCCAATTTCAGTAATTCGTCCGCACTCGCGGAACGCAAGTCGACGTACATAGATGCTTCGCTTGGAATCGCGTTGATGCTTTGTCCTCCCTCGATGCGTCCGACGTTGAAGGTCGTGCGCGGCTCATTCGCGGCTGGGTACGAGACCAGCCTGGCGACGGCGCGAGCCAACGCGTGAATAGGGTTCGCGACTCCGAACTCACTCCACGAGTGCCCGCCGCTGCCGCGAAACTGCACGCGATAGCGACGAGAACCAAGCGCGGCATTAGTGATGCGATCCAGTCCTGAGCCGTCAAAACTTACAAACGCATCAATGCTTCCGGCCCATGTGCTCTTCGTTAACAAGTGTCTGACGCCGCGCAGGTTTCCTTCGCCCTCTTCGCCGACCGTGCCGACAAACAGAATCGATCCGTCTGTTTCAATTTCGCATGACTGCAACGCGCCGGCTACAGCGATTAGTGCTGCCAACCCGCAGGCGTCGTCGGCGATACCGGGTGCGAACAACTTTGCGCCCACGCGCCGCGGTATTACGTCTGCGTCAGCCGGAAAAACTGTATCGAGATGCGCGCTCACGACTAACAACGGCGCGCCGGAAAAACCCACGCGAACCGCGACACAGTTTCCTTCTTCATCAAGTTGTGCTTCGGTCAGGCCCAGCGCGGAAAATCTACGGCGCAGATACTCAGCCCTTTCTGTTTCGCCAAAACGCGGAGCAGGAATGGAATTGATTTGAATCTGTTCTTCAGTGATGACTTCAGCACGCGAGTCGAAATAAGAGAAGGCTCGCTGAACGGCGGGACTGCCCAGCAGTTTCTCAATACTTTGATCTGTAAGCAAAGTTGAGGACATAGCTCGGACGCAGGGAGTGCAGTAAGAAATCAAGAGCCGTTGGTTGCTTCGCAAGGAGCTAGGGGCAAGCTACGGCGCGCCGGCTTCACACCAGCCGCATTATTTCGTCTTCCGGCAAGACGGCAGATGCTTGCTTAGCGTGTTCATAGATGCGCGTGACTCGATCTTCGCTTGCCTGGATACCCCGCTTCTCGAGCCAATAGATGACATTCGACTTGCCGCTCATCGGGCCGATCTCTACGACCTGCTCTAATCCAAATTGGCCGGCAGGCACACCCGAATAAACCAGATCGGCGAGCTCCTTATCGCCTTTTCTATAGCTCTTAATCACGGCTGCTGCATGCACTCCGGTTGCGGTGCGAAACGCATCGCGGCCAAAAACGGGATAGTTATGCGGGATGGTCCATTCGCAAGCCTGCGATGCCAGCGTGCAGTACTCGCCCAGACGCGACAGATCATGTTCAATCCAGCCCATCAGTTTTAGATTGACAAGCAGCTGGTCCATCGGCGTGTTGCCAACGCGCTCGCCCATTCCGAGCGCGGAACCATGAACCTGATCCGCACCACCCTGAATTGCGGCGATGGAATTGATCACTCCCAACCCGCGATCCTGATGACCATGCCAGTCCAGCCGGATCCCGCCGCCCTGATCGTCGATGATGCTTTTGACAAATTTAACTACAGCGCGCGCGCCGTCGGGAGTTGAATGGCCCACCGTGTCGCAAACGCAGAGGGCTTTCGCTCCACATTGAATCGCGGTGGTGTATAAAGCGCGAATCGTCTCCGGATTTGCTCGCGTCGTGTCTTCGGTGACGTACATCACCGGCACGCCTTCAGCGACGGCAAAGGTGACGGCGTCTTCGGTCAGTTTAAGCAGTTTATCGAGCGTCCAATCTTCGGCGAAGAAACGAATTGCCGACGATCCAATGAAGGTACAGGCCTCAATGGGAATGCCGGCCCGCTGTGAAATTTCGACAATTGGAATGATGTCGTTGCGATGCGTCCGAGCCGCACAATTCGGGCGGATCTCAAGTTTCTTTTCGGCGATTTCGCGTGCCATCAACTCGACGCCGGCCGCGTGCTTGCCGCCCGCGCCAGGCAATCCGATGTCTACGGTGTCGATGCCAAGCGCGTTCATCAAGTGAATCAGCTCGATCTTCTTTTCGACCGGAGGCTCGCAAACCGAAGGCGATTGCAAACCATCGCGCAGCGTCTCATCGTCAAAACCAATGTGACGCTCGGGCGGAAGCAGCGCCGGATCGATTGTGTTCCAATCGTAAACTAATTCTTCGAGCGACACTCGCGAAACCTCCCGAACGCTGCGGCGAACTTCAAGCGGTTCATAGTTGACCTTCAGATTGCGTTTCGATAATTAACAAAAGCTTGAAATCGAAGACTTCTTCTGCGGAAGAAATTCGATTACAGCAACCGCCTATAGTCAATGTCAAGCGGTGTCTTCGGCGCGGTGCTTTTGACCGAAAGCGCCGCTCTGTTATAGCCTCTGACGCGTTTAGCCGGCTGTGCTCTGTCCCAACTACAACTTTGAATCCGCAAACTCCTGTTGAAGTCAAAACGATCGCACTAGGCTCAGATCGTGCAGCCAAGATCATGGCCGTCCGTGCCAGCCTGGCTCGGATAGCGGAAATCGACCCAGCATGGGCGGAAGCCAATATCATTGCTCGCAAAGTTGAAACAAACGTGCCGGCGATGCCGCTCAACGATTGGCAGTTGATGCAGGGGGCGCGCGAGCGGGCCCTGGCGGTGCGTGATTTGCTTCAGGCACAGCGGCGCTCTGCTGATATCTATGTCGGCCTCGAAGGCGGGTTTCATTCGATATCGATCGAAGGTGATTGGCACACCTTCTTGCGCGGCTGGGCCTACGCAACCGACGGCAAGAACGGGGCCTTCGGCGCGACGCCATCGATTAGCGTTCCCGCCGCACTTGCGAAGAAAGTCATTGAAGGACGTCGCGAACTTGGATTGGTCATCGATGAAGTTGCAGGCGTCTCAGACGTGCGCAGCAGGCAAGGCGCCTGGGGCATTCTCTCGCGTGATCTGGTCACGCGCTCGATGAGTTTCGAGGTCGCGTTAATCGCTGCACTGGCGCCGTTTTATAATCATGACTTGTATTCGAAAGAAAGTTAGCCAGTAAGAACACGACTTTTGAGTTCTTACTGATCATCACTCTATTCTTTGTCTTTGTGCCTCTGTGGCAAAATAGTAAAACGAACATGGACGAACTAATTGCGCAGGTTAATGACGGCGACCCAACACATCACTCGCGTGGAAACACCGGCTGGATTGAAGTGATTTCCGGCTCGATGTTTTCGGGAAAGTCGGAAGAGTTGATTCGCCGTTTACGCCGCGCCAAGATTGCGCGGCAAAAGGTCCAGGTATTCAAGCCCGAAGTTGATTCACGCTTCTCAAACGATCACATCGTCTCGCATTCCGAGATGCGCCATGAATCGGCTAACAGTCGCAGCGCGGCGGAAGTGCTGGCAAAGGTTGATCCTGACACGGAAGTGGTGGGCATCGATGAAGGCCAGTTTTTTGATAACGAGCTGGTGAGCGTGGCGAATGAGTTGGCCCAACGTGGCGTGCGTGTAATCATCGCCGGCCTGGATCAGGATTACACCGGCAAACCCTGGGAGCCAATGCCGCAACTGCTGGCTATCGCCGAGTACATTACCAAGACGCACGCGATCTGCATGAAGTGTGGCCAGCCGGCAAACTATACGCAGCGCACTTTTGAATCCGAAGAGCGCGTGGCCGTCGGGGGCGAAGGCATGTACGAAGCGCGCTGCCGTAAATGCTTCGTCCCGCACGCCGATGCACCTACTGTTCATCCGGACTGATCGATTTTCTCCTTCAAAACTCACGGCAAACTACCCCTTGAGATTCATGGCCGCGCGGTTTTAGCCGCGCGGCCATGATGTAAAGATCATTGTTTGCCAGTTAGTTCTTACTGGTTCGTCCAGGCTCCGTCTTGCTTACGCGCGCGGTAGTCGACGATTCAGTAGTTGAAGAAGTCTTTTGGCCTTTGGCCACTTCTTCTCGAACCTCACTGGCGGATTTATATTCGTAGTAGAACTGCATGGCATCGCCCATGACCACTCGCCCCTTGTGATCGAAGAGCTGATAGACGAGATCGGCGCCTGCGGTATGCCTTATTTTGGCGTCGACGAACATATTTTTCTTGATCTTCGTTGTGCCATTGGCTGCCACAGCAACACGCAGCATAAAGGCTGAATCATTATTGAGCACTTGACCGAGTTGTTCCGCCTGGAGCAGTTGAGCCATTGCGGTGGTGTTTGTCGTGGCGTCCGGTTTGTCTAGTTTCGAGATTATCTCTTCGGCAGCATCGATTAACGGTTGAGTTTCGGCTGTCACTTTCTTCAAAGCCTTCA